>Ga0066652_100000009_pt1 | contig 349234 bp, 343 predicted proteins | sample GraSoiAngelo_101_FD_71413 | JGI IMG/M metagenome (GOLD analysis project Ga0066652, IMG submission 71413) | Grasslands soil microbial communities from the Angelo Coastal Reserve, California, USA - 14_0903_02_30cm | ecosystem: Environmental > Terrestrial > Soil > Grasslands | place: USA... | reverse complement strand
TCACATCCTGGGGCTGGAGCAGGTCCCAAGGGTTTGGCTGTTCGCCAATTAAAGTGGTACGTGAGCTGGGTTCAGAACGTCGCGAGACAGTTTGGTCCCTATCTGCCGTGGGCGTCGATATTTGAGAGGAGTTGACCCTAGTACGAGAGGACCGGGTTGAACATACCTCTGGTGCACCAGTCGTTCCGCCAGGAGCGCAGCTGGGTAGCTATGTATGGACGGGATAACCGCTGAAAGCATCTAAGCGGGAAGCCTCCCTCAAGATAAGATATCTCAGAGCCGTGGAAGACCACCACGTTGATAGGCCGGATGTGGAAGTGCCGTAAGGCATGGAGCTAACCGGTCCTAATTGCTCTATTCGCGCTTGAGAGTTCACACCGTCAACGACAGGCCTGGTGCCTGGCGCTGATGTGATCTCACTAGATGCAGATGCCCGATAATCGATTTCTAGATCCGCTCTTGCCGGCACGCCGGCTCCATAGCTTGGTGACCATAGCGTCCGTGACCCACCCGATCCCATCCCGAACTCGGCCGTGAAACCGGACAGCGCCGATGGTACTACCGCTTAAGCGTTGGAAGAGTAGGTCGTCGCCAGGCTTTGAAGCCGGCGTGACGCGCAAGCACGGATCGAAAAAGAACCCATTCACATTGTCATACGAGCCATCGGAGCCAAAGGCTCCGCAAGGCCGAACGGCCGCCCGAGCTAATGCGAGGAAAGCCAAGCGAGCGGATGCTCGCGCCGGCGCTTGAGGCCAACAACCAGTGTCGCGGGGTGGAGCAGCCCGGTAGCTCGTCAGGCTCATAACCTGAAGGTCGTAGGTTCAAATCCTACCCCCGCAACCAGACAAAGACCCCGCTTCGGCGGGGTTTTTTCATGTCCGGGGCGGATGGTTCGGCGCGCCGGCCGGCAATCCCGCCGCGGCGCGTCGGGATCGCTTGAGATTTGCCGCCGAACATGCTTCATTCCCCTCATCCAGCAGGGGAGGAAAGACATGACAGACGGACCCGTGACGCCACCGCCGGGCGGTATGCCGGGAGCGCCAGCTTCCCTGCCCGACCGGGTGAAGAACATTCTGATGACCCCGAAAACCGAGTGGCCGCGGATCGATGCCGAACCCGCCACAGTGGCGAGCATCTTCACGGGATATGTGATGATCCTGGCGGCGATCGGCCCGATCGCGTCGGTGATCGGCCAGCAGGTCTTCGGAATCAGCCTGTTCGGCATGAGCTGGAAGCCGTCGATCGGCTATTCGATCGGCACCGCCGTCTTCAGCTACATCATGACGCTCGCCCTCATATACGTCTGTGCGCTGATCACCAACGCCCTGGCGCCGACCTTCGGTGGGACCCAGGACCAGGTGAAGGCCTTGAAAGTCGTCGCTTATTCGTGGACGGCTGGAATGGTAGGCGGCATTTTCGGGCTCATCCCGATGCTGGCATGGCTCGGCCTGATCGTCATGCTCTACGGATTCTACCTTCTTTATCTCGGCTTGCCCGTCTTGATGCGGGTCGGCCAGGACAAGGCCTTGGGGTACACGATCGTCATCATCGTCGTGAACATCGTGCTCTATTTCGTCATGGCCTACATCGTCGCCATGCTGGTGATGACCTTCTTCGCCGCCGCCATGCCGGTCCCGACGATACGCTATTAAGCGAACAATTCCGCCTGGACGGCGCTCGACAGGGCGCCGTCCAGCACCGCCCGCTTCGCCCAGGCGATATCGGGCGCGAGATAGCGGTCCTTCTCGTGAAACGGCACCGAGGCGCGGATCGCCGCGTGCGCCGCCTGCAACGGCGGCGAGGTCTCCAGCGGCGCGTGGAAGTCGATCCCCTGCGCCGCGGCCAGCAACTCCACCCCGATCACCCCCGCCGCATTGTCCACGATCCGCCGCGCCTTGAGCGCGCCGTGCGTCGCCATCGAGACATGGTCCTCCTGTCCCGCCGAGGTCGGGATCGTGTCGACGCTGGCCGGGAAGGCCAGGCTCTTATTCTCCGAGACCAGAGCCGCGGCGGTGACGTGGAGGATCATGAAGCCGGAATTGACTCCGCTGTCGGCGATCAGGAAGGCAGGCAGCCCGCTCATCTTGGGATCGACCAGAACCGCCGTCCGCCGCTCGGAGATCGATCCGATCTCGCAGGCGGCCATGGCTAGGATGTCGGCGGCGAAGGCGACCGGCTGGGCGTGGAAATTGCCGCCCGACAAGGCGGTCTCGCCGAACAGCAGCGGATTGTCGCTGACCGCATTGGCCTCGATCTCGAGCGTCCGCGAAGCGTTGCGGACGAGATCTAGCGCCGCGCCCATCACCTGCGGCTGGCAGCGGAAGCTGTAGGGGTCCTGCACCCGGTCGCAATCGTCGTGGCTGTGGCGGATGGCGCTGTTCTCGAGCAGCGCGCGGAGCGCTGCGGCGACGGCGATCTGCCCGGGCTGGCCGCGCGCTTCGTGGATACGCGGATCGAAGGCGGCGTCGGTGCCCTTGAAGGCGTCGGTCGACATCGCCCCAGCGACCAGGGCGGAGGCGAACAGGCGCTCGGCGGTGAACAGCGCGTCGAGCGCGATCGCGGTCGAGACCTGAGTCCCGTTAATCAGCGCCAGTCCTTCCTTCGGCCCGAGCGCGAGCGGTTTGAGACCGAGCCTGGCCAGCGCCTCGGCCGCCGGCAGAGTCTCGCCGGCAAGCGCGATGTCGCCTTCGCCGAGCATCGCGGCGCTCATGTGGGCGAGCGGGGCGAGGTCGCCGGACGCGCCGACCGATCCCTGGCTCGGGATGACCGGCAGGGCGTCCGCCGCGACGAGCTTCAAGATCCGCTCGACCACCAGGCGGCGCACGCCGCTATGGCCGCGCCCGAGGCCGATCGCCTTCAGCACCATCGCCAGCCGCACGATACGCGAATCGAGTGGATCGCCGAGGCCGCAGCTGTGCGACAGGATCAGATTGGTCTGCAGCTCGGCCAGCCGGTCGTCGGGAATGCGCGTCTGCGCGAGCAGGCCGAAGCCGGTGTTGACGCCGTAGACCGTGCGGCCTCCGGCGACGATTCGGCCGACATTCTCCGCCGCCGCGTCGATCGCCGCCCAGGCGTCGCCATGCAGCGATACCGGCGCGCCGCTCCAGACTGCGCGAAGATCGGCGAGGGTGACGACGCCGGGGGTGAGAACGATCACAGCCCCTCCCCCTTGTGGGGAGGGGATGGGGTGGGGGTGCGCTCGCATGGCGAGCGCGCGGCGCCACGCGCCGCACCCCCCGTCCAACTCCGCCTAAGCGGCAGAGCCGCTAAGGCTCCGTATCCTTCCCCCACAAGGGGGGAAGGGCTGCGGCGCTCGCTCCTCACCGTCCCACCATCGGCAGATCGAGCCCCTGTTCGCGCGCGCATTCGATTGCGTCCTCGTAGCCCGCGTCGGCGTGGCGCATCACCCCCGTGCCGGGGTCGTTCCACAGCACCCGCTCCAGCCGCCGTGCCGCTTCCGGCGTGCCGTCGGCGACGATGACCATTCCGGCGTGCTGCGAATAGCCCATGCCGACCCCGCCGCCATGGTGGAGCGAGACCCAGGTCGCGCCCGACGCGGTGTTGAGCAGCGCATTGAGCAAGGGCCAGTCGGACACCGCATCCGATCCGTCCCGCATCGCCTCGGTCTCGCGATTGGGGCTTGCGACCGAGCCGCTGTCGAGATGGTCGCGGCCGATCACCACCGGCGCCTTCAATTCGCCGCTCGCCACCATCGCATTGAAAGCGAGGCCGAGCCGGTGGCGCTGCCCCAGGCCGACCCAGCAGATCCGCGCCGGCAGCCCCTGAAAGGCGATCCGCTCGCGCGCCATGTCGAGCCAGCGGTGGAGGTGCGGATCGTCGGGGATCAGTTCCTTCACCTTGGCGTCGGTCCTGTAGATGTCCTCCGGATCGCCCGACAGCGCCGCCCAGCGGAACGGCCCCACGCCGCGGCAGAAGAGCGGGCGGACATAGGCCGGGACGAAGCCCGGGAAATCGAACGCCCGAGCGACGCCCTCGTCCTTGGCGACCTGGCGGATGTTGTTGCCGTAATCGAAGGTCGGCACGCCCATGTCCCTGTAGGCGAGCATCGCCTCGACATGCACCGCCATCGAGGCGCGCGCGGCCTTCTCGACCGCCTTGGGATCGCGCTCGCGGCCCTCGATCCACTGCTCGACCGTCCAGCCGATCGGGAGATAGCCGTTGACGGGATCGTGGGCCGAGGTCTGGTCGGTCAGCGCGTCGGGCCTGATCCCGCGCTTGACCATCTCGGGCAGGATCTCCGCCGCGTTGCCGAGCAGGCCGACCGAGATCGGCACCGGGCTCTCGCGCAGCATGTCGAGCGCCTCGTCGATGCTCGTCGCGCGCTTGTCGAGATAGCGGGTTTCGAGCCGCTTCTCGATCCGGCTCTTCTGGCATTCGATGGCGATGCAGTGCGCGCCGGCCATCACCGCCGCGAGCGGCTGAGCGCCGCCCATGCCGCCCAGGCCCGCGGTCAGGATCCAGCGGCCGCGAAGGTCGCCGTCATAATGCTGGCGGCCCATCTCGGCGAAGGTCTCGTAGGTGCCCTGAACGATGCCTTGGGTCCCGATGTAGATCCACGATCCGGCCGTCATCTGGCCGTACATCATCAGCCCCTTGCGATCCAATTCGTTGAAATGGTCCCAGTCCGCCCAGTGCGGCACGAGGTTAGAATTGGCGATCAGCACGCGCGGCGCGTCGGCGTGGGTGAGGAACACGCCGACCGGCTTGCCCGACTGGACGAGCAGGGTCTCGTTTTCCTCGAGCCGCTTCAGCGCCGCGACGATCGCGTCATAGCTCTCCCAGTCCCGCGCCGCCCGGCCGATCCCGCCATAGACGACCAGTTCTTCGGGCGCCTCGGCGACATGCGCATCGAGGTTGTTCATCAGCATCCGCATCGCCGCCTCGGTCGTCCAGCTCCTGCACGAGAGGGCGGTGCCGGTGGGGGCGGCGATGTGCCGGCTGTTGTCGCGTCTGGAATGCATGCCCCCTCCTATCCGTTCGTCCCGAGCGAAGTCGAGGGACCCCGCCGAGCGAAGCCGAGGCTCTTCATTTCTCGGCTCCGCTCGAAATGGTGTCTCGACTTCGCTCGACACGAACGGGGATGGGCCGGCGAGCGGCGAGGATGCTCATGCATCCTCCCCCGCCACGATCCTTCGCTCCGGCCCCGGCATCCCGATCCAGTAGCAAAGCTCCGCGGGCCGGCCGATGCGCCAGATGCAAAGGTCCGCGGCCTTGCCGGCGCTGATCGTGCCGGTCTCGTCCTGAAGGCCCAGCGCCTGCGCGCCGACGCGGGTCATCCCGGCCAGAGCCTCCTCGGGCGTGAGGTCGAAGAGGGTGCACGCCATCGACAGCATCAGGGTCGGCGACAGGGTCGGCGAGGTGCCCGGGTTGCAGTCGGTCGCCACCGCCATCGGCACCCCGTGCTTGCGGAAGAGATCGACCGGCGGCTTCCTCGTCTCCCTCAGTGCATAGAAGGCCCCGGGCAGCAGCACGGCCACCGTTCCGGCCTGCGCCATCGCCTTCACCCCGTCCTCGTCGAGATATTCGACATGGTCGGCCGAAAGCGCGCCATATTCGGCGGCGAGCGCGGCGCCGTGGAGGTTGGAGAGCTGCTCGGCATGGAGCTTGACGGCAAGGCCGTGGGCCTTCGCCGCTTCGAACAGGCTGGCGACCTCATCGGGGGTGAAGCCGATCGTCTCGCAATAGGCATCGACCGCGCTCGCCAGGCCCTGCGCCGCCGCGGCGGGCAGGATAGACTGGATCGCCAGCTGCACGAACTCCGCGCGCCGGTCGGCAAGCTCGGGCGGCAAGGCGTGGAGCGCGAGCAACGTCCGCTCTACGCGCACCGTCTCGCTCTCGCCGAGGGCCTTGGCGGCCTTCAGCATCTTGAGCTCGGTCTCGATGTCGAGGCCGTAGCCCGACTTGATCTCGACCGTGGTCACGCCCCCCGCCATCAGCGCCCTGAGGCGCGGCCGCGAAGCTTCGACCAGTTCCTCCAGACTTGCCGCGCGGGTCGCCTTCACCGTCGAGGCGATGCCGCCGCCGGCGCGGGCGATCTCCTCGTAGGTCGCGCCCTCCAGCCTTTGCTCGAACTCGCCCGCCCGGTCGCCGCCGAACACCAGGTGCGTGTGGCAATCGACCAGGCCCGGCGTGATCCACGCGCCTTTCAGGGTCTCGACGCGCTTCGCCTGATAGCCGGCGAGCTCGGTGCGCCGGCCGACGCGGACGATCCGCCCGTCGGCCATTCCGATCGCGCCGTTCTCGATCGCCCCGAACGGCCCCGCGACCGCCGGGTCCATCGTCGCGATGTTGCAGTCGACCAGTAGCCTGTCCCACATGGCTCGCCTTCTATGCGAGGGCGCGTATATGAGCAAAGGATGAGCTGGAAATCCGTCGCCGACCTTCTGACCGACGATCCGGGCGCGCCGATCGCCCTGCTAGGCGCGCCAATGGAGAAGGGGTCGGTCACGCCGGGCCGCTGCGATCTCGCGCCGGAAATCGTGCGGCGGACGCTGAGGCGGTTCAGCACCTACGATCTGGAGACCGGTGACGAGCTCGACCTCGCCGTCCGCGACCTGGGCGAGGTGCCCGTCCGCGGCGTCTCGCCCTCGGATGGATTCGATCCGATCCGCAACGCCGTGCTCGGCGCGACCGCGTCGCACGCGCTCACCATCCTGCTCGGCGGCAACAATGCGGTGACCCGCCCGGCCGTCCGCGGCCTCGGCCTGCCGCTGAGCCAGGTCGGCCTGATCACCCTCGACGCCCATTTCGACATGCGCGACACCGATCGCGGGCCGATGAACGGCAATCCGGTGCGCTGCCTGCTCGAGGATGGGCTGCCCGGGCGCAACCTCGTCCAGATCGGCCTCGCCCCCTTCGCCAATACCAAGAAGATGCACGACGACGCGCTCGCCGCGGAGGCAAGCACCTTCACAATCCACCAATGCATCGAGGACGGGCTGATGCTCCTCGACTCCGTCTGGGAGCGGCTCGCCCATGTCGAGGCCATCGCCGTCGATTTCGACATCGACGTGATCGACCGCGCCCAGCTTCCCGGCGCTCCCGGCGCCCGCCCGGGCGGAATGCCGGTTCGGATGTTCTTCGACTTCGCGAGGCGCCTCGCCGCCGAACCCCGGGTGCGCCTGGTCGACCTCACCGAGTTCGACCCGAGCCTCGACCTTTCGGACATCAGCGCCTTGACCGCGGGCCGCTGGGTCTGCGAGATCCTCGCCGGCTTCAAGGCGCGCGCCCGATGAACGAGACCGAGCCCGCCCTTGTCGAGGCGTTCAAGCAGGCGATGCGCCGGGTCGCCGCGACGGTGAACGTCATCTCGATCTGCGTCGATGGCAAGCCGCTGGGAATCACCGCCACCGCGGTCTCGGTCGTTTCGATGGACCCGCCGAGCCTTCTCGTCTGCGTCAACCAGGCGGCCTCGGTCCACCCCAAGATCGAGAACGTGGTTCACTTCAACGTCAACGTCCTGCACCGCGACCAGGCCGAGGTGGCGACGATCTTCGCCGACCGGCGGCTGGAGGCTCAGCGCTTCGTGCGCGGCTGGGACAATGATTGCGTGACTCCGCCGCGGCTCAGGAACGCCCAGGCCTCGATCCTCTGCCGGCGGATCGACCATCACCGCTTCGGCACCCATTCGATCTTCATCGGCGTGGTCGAGGAGGTGGTGATGCGCGAGGAAGTCGCACCACTCGTCTATCTCGACGGCAAGTTCGGCGGTTGCGCGGACTAGGACATGATCGGCTTATGTTGAGCCGCTCATCCTGAGGAGGGACCGAGCTTGTCGAGGGCCCGTCTCGAAGGACCGTCCTTCGAGACGCCGCTTCGACTTCGCTCAGCGGCTCCTCAGGATGAGCGGAGCGAGGCCGTCAAACGCTCATGCTCTAGCGGGCGAACAGGTTTTCGGGGTCGGCCATCGCCTTGATCTCCAGCGCGTTGCCGCTGGGATCCTTGAAGAACATCGTCGCCTGTTCTCCCGGCTGACCGCGGAAGCGCACCGTCGGCGCCATGGCGAAATCGACGCCCGCCGCTTCGAGCCGCTCCGCCAGCGCCTCCCATTCGGCCATCCCAAGCACAGCGCCGAAATGCGGCACCGGCACGTCGTGGCCGTCGACCGCATTGCTTGCCCGCTCGCCGACCGTCCCCGGCACGAGATGGGCGACGATTTGGTGGCCGAAGAAGTTGAAGTCGATCCATTCGTCCGAGCTGCGCCCCTCCGGGCAGCCGAGCAGGCCGCCGTAGAAGGCGCGGGCGGCGGCGAGGTCGTGGACGGGGAAGGCGAGGTGGAAGGGCGGCATACGGCGCTTCTAGCGCGCTTCCTGGCGCGAGGGGAGGCACGTCGGGCGTTTTGCCGCTTGCCGAGCCGCGCGGAACGTGATTCCGTGGGCGCGATGCAAGCCAGGTCCCTGTTCGCGGCGATCGCACTCACCGCCCTCCTCGCCGCCTGCGCGACTCCGACCACCGCGCCGCCGGCCGAACCGGTGGCACCCACCTACAGCGCGCTCGGGCTGGAAGGCGTGATGGGCGCCAACGCGCGCGCCCTGATCGCCGAGTTCGGCCCCGCCGACCTCGACGCCCGCGAAGGGCCGGCGCGCAAGCTCCAGTTCCTCGGGCCCGTCTGCGTGCTCGACGCCTATCTCTATCCGCCCCGCGCTGGAGCGGAGCCGGTCGTGACCCATGTCGACGCCCGGCTGCCCGACGGGCGCGATATGGACCGCGCGTCCTGCGTCGCCGCGCTCAACCGCCGGCCGCAGGCGCGGTGAGGCTGAATCCTCCCCTCGATGTCGAGGGGAGGGGGACCGCTCGAAGAGCGGTGGAGGGGCCTTCTTTGCTCAAAAAGCCCCTCCACCATGCTGCGCATGGTCCCCCTCCCCTGCAAATGCAGGGGAGGATTGTCCCAGACGGCCCAGCGCCCAGCGCGCCGCTTCGGCCACCACTTCGTCCTCGTCCTTGACGAGCCGCTCCAGGATCGGCGCCAGCTCGGGGAGCCCGCTATTCCCCGCGGCGATCGCCGCGTTGCGCACCATCCGGTTCCGCCCGATCCGCTTGATCGGAGAGCCCGCGAAGACCCGGCGGAAGCCGGAATCGTCGAGCTGGAGAAGGTCGGCGAGCGCGGGGGCGGCGAGTTCGGCGCGGGGCAGGAAGGCCCGGTTCGCCCGGGCGGCGTCGGCGAAGCGGTTCCAGGGGCAGACGGCCAGGCAATCGTCGCAGCCGTAGATCCGGTTGCCCATCGCGGCCCGGAATTCCTCCGGGATCGGCCCCTTATGCTCGATCGTCAGGTAGGAGATGCAGCGCCGCGCATCGAGCTGGAAGGGCGCCGGAAAGGCGTTGGTCGGACAGGCATCGAGGCACGCCCGGCACGAGCCGCAGCGCGGCGCGTGGGGCGCGTCCGGCGGCAGGTCCTCGCCCAGCTCCAGGGTGGTGTAGATCGCGCCGAGAAACAGCCAGCTGCCGTCGGCGCGGCTGACCAGGTTGGTGTGCTTGCCCTGCCAGCCCAGCCCCGCCGCTTCGGCGAGCGGCTTTTCCATTACCGGCGCGGTGTCGACGAAGACCTTTAGGTCACAGCCGGATTGATCGACCAGCCAGCGCGCCAGCGCCTTCAGCGCCTTCTTGATCAGGTCATGATAGTCCGAGCCCTGGGCGTAGACGGAGATCCGCCCCCGGTCCGCAGCGGCGGCGAGCGCCAGCGGATCGCCCTGCGGCGCATAGCTCATGCCAAGCGCGATCACGCTCTTCGCTTCGGGCCACAAGCCGGCCGGCGAGCCGCGCCGCTCCGCGCTCTCCTCCATCCAGATCATGTCGCCGTGGGCGCCCGATTCAAGCCAGGCGCGCAGCCGCTCGGCGGTCAGCGGCGCGGAGTCGGCGCGGGCCACGCCGAACGCGCAAAAGCCCAGCGCGCGCGCCTTCTCCTCGAATTCGGAGCGAAGCTTTGTCTTGCCTGTCAACATCTTCTACCGTTACGAACCAGTTCTCTTCGGGGACATGAAGTCAAGTGCAAGCAGGTCCAGCGATCGAGGCCAAAGGCCTCGTCAAATCCTTCGACGGCAAGGCGGCGGTGAGCGGGATCGACCTCGCCGTCCCCCAGGGCGCCATCTACGGTATATTGGGGCCGAACGGCGCCGGGAAAACCACCACGCTTCGAATGCTGCTCGGGATCATCGAGCCCGACGCCGGCCGGCGGACCCTGCTGGGGCATGAGCGGCCGCTCGAGGCGGCGGCGATCGTCGGCTATTTGCCCGAGGAGCGAGGCCTCTATCCGGCGATGGCCACGCGCGAGGCGATCGCCTTCATGGGCGCTCTGCGCGGCCTGCCGCTCGAGGTCGGGCGCAAGCGGGCCGCCATCCTGCTCGAGCAGAACGGGCTCGGCGACTATGTCGACAAGCCGATCAAGAGCCTTTCCAAGGGGATGGCGCAGACGATCCAGCTGTTCGGAACGATCGTCCACAAGCCGAAGCTGGTCGTGCTCGACGAGCCTTTCTCCGGCCTCGACGCGATCAACCAGGGCCGGCTCGAAAGCCTGATCCGCGACGAGGCGGCGGCGGGCACGACGGTGATCTTCTCGACCCACGTCATCCACCATGCCGAGCGCCTGTGCGAGCGGATCGCGATCATCGCCGGCGGCAAGATCCGCTTCGAGGGGCTGGTTTCGGAAGCCCGCGACCGGCTCCGCCCGCAGGTCCGGCTCAAGACCCGCAATGCCGACGGCCCGTGGCGCCAGGCGCTGCCGCGCGACGCGCGCGAGAGCGGCGGCCACTGGCAGTTCGAGCTCCCCAAGGGCGGCGTCGAGCCCTTGCTCAGATCCCTGCTCGACGGCGGGGCCGGAATCGAGGAGCTTTCGATCGAGCGCAGCGGCCTCCACGACGCTTTCGTCGCGATCGCCGGCGAAAGCGCGGCGCGGGAGATGGAGCAAAGCGCCCAGGCAGATTTCGGAGAGGCGGCATGATGAGCCCGTTCGAGGCCGCCTGGGTTATCGCCAGGCGCGATTTCGTCGCCACCGTCTATTCGCGAAGCTTCATTCTGTTTCTGCTCGCGCCGGTCATCATGTTCGGCCTCTCCTTTTTCGTCGCCGGAGCTTCGGAACAGGCCGAGCGCGGCGCCAATCAGCCCGTCGTCGCGCTCGTCACCGACAGCGCAACGGCCGACGCGCTCAATGCGGCGCGATCGAGGCTCGCGGCCCAGACCTCCGAAATGTCGTTTCCAAAGCTCCGGACGGTGGGGCCGGCGCAGAATGTCCGGGTCCAGGCGCGCGCATTGCTCGCCGATCAGGAGGAATCCTATTCGGCCGTCCTCAGTGGAACGCTCGATGCGCCCGTGCTTACGGGGCCGGCGAGGATCGACGATTTCGCGGGGCGGCGGCTCCAGCTGGTCGTCGACGAGGCGCGGCGAAGCGCGGCGCTCGACGCGGCGGGCGCGCGGGCGTCGGCAGCGCCGGTCGCCCGGGAAGTGACCGCCAATGCGGCCGGCAACCTCCAGATGCTTCGCCGCCTGCTCGCCAGGATCGGGCAGACCTTGATCTTCATGGCGACGATCCTGCTCGCAACCCTGTCGCTCTCGACATTGGTCGAAGAAAAATCGAACAAGATCATCGAGGTGCTGGCCGCCGCCCTTCCGCTCGACTCGATCTTTCTCGGCAAGTTGCTGGCCATGCTGGGCGCTTCCATGGTCGGGATCGGCGTGTGGGCGGGCATGGCCGGACTGGGCTACACCTATTTCGGGCTGGCGACGAACTGGGCGGAGATGCCGGACGTGTCGCCGGCAATTGGCTGGCCGCTGTGGATCGTGCTGATCCTGCTTTATTATGCGATGAACTTCATGGTGCTCGGAGCGCTCCTGCTCGGCATCGGCGCTCAGGCGAGCACGATGCGCGAGATCCAGACCATCTCGATGCCGGTGGTGCTTCTGCAGCTCATGATGTTCATGCTGGCGGTGAACGTCGTCAGCAGCGAGGGCGGAGCGCTTGCCTGGGCCGCCTATCTCGTTCCGTTCAGCTCGCCGCTGGCGATGGTCGCTTTCGGCGCCCAGTCGGCCAGCCTCTGGCCCCATCTGCTCGCTTTGGCGTGGCAGGCTTTGTGGGTCGTGCTGATCATCCGGGTGTCGTCGCGCTTGTTCCGCCGGACCGTGCTGAAGTCCTCCTCGGGCGGCTCCTTCTTCGCCTTCCTGAAGCGCAAGGCAGCCCGCTAGGCCGCGGCGTCGGCGTCAGCCGCTGAACGCCTCGCGCGCTGCGTCGCCGAGCGCCTTCATCATCCGGCGCAGCGGATAGGGCCCGTAGCTGATCCGCGCGACGCCCGCGGCCGCCGCCTCGGCATTGGGCGGCGCGCCGGGGAAGGCGATGAAATTGACCGGCAGCGGCGAGGCCCTGCAGAAGCGCTCGAGCAAGGCGAGATCGGCGAGCAGGGGCACGAAGACGCCGCTCGCGCCCGCATCGGCGAAGGCTCGGGCGCGCTCCAGCCCCTAATCGACGAGGGCCTCGTCATGCTTGTCGAGTCCGGCCTTTAAAAACAGGTCGGTGCGCGCGTTGATGAAAAAATCCGGCCCGACCGCTGAACGGATCGCGCGGATCCGCGCCGCCTGCAGCGCGATCGGATGAAGGCCTTCGCCCCCGACCACCTGATCCTCGAAATTGCAGCCGACCGCGCCGGTCTCCGCAAGCCGCGCAACATTGGCCGCCGCCGCTTCGGGCTCGACCGCATAGGCGCCCTCGAAATCGACCGTCACCGGAAGCTCCACGGCGCGCACCACGCGCTCCGCATTGGCGAGGACGAGCGCGATCGGCATCTGCTGGCCGTCGGGAAAGCCGTTCGCGTCGGCAACCGGATGGCTGCCGGTGGCGATCGCCTTGGCGCCCGCCTCCGCCACCACCTTCGCGCTGCCCGCGTCCCAGATGTTGTAGAGAATCACCGGATCGCCGGGCACGTGTAGCGCGGCGAAGGCGCGGGCCTTGTCGGAAGCGGTCATGGCGCGGAGTGTAGCACCCCGCGCCGCGATACCGAAGCTATTGCCCCTGCAGCCGCCGCGAAGAGACGACCCGGTTGGCCGTGTCGGTCACGACCTCGAGCAAATTGCCGCTGCGGTCGGTCACCCGCCGAACCGTCTGGCCGGCCGTGTTGACCGTCTGGGAGACCTCGGTCAGGCCCGCCCGGGCGAGGTCGAGCACCTGGCCGTTCTGGAGCAGCCCGCCGGCCACGCCGCCGACCGTCCTCACCGTATTGTTGGCGACTCCTCCGACGGTGTTGACCGTATTGTCGACGCTGGACAGCAGCTGGGTCACGAGCTGCGGGTTGTTGTCGAGCGTCTGCAGCGTCCGCTCGATGATCGCCCGGACATTGTCGAGCCGGACGATCAACGTCGCCTGCGCCCTGACTCCGCGAATGTCGATCTTCACATTGTCGATATGGGCGCTGGCGCCCGCTGTCAGGTGGAGGATGTTGGCCAGCCGCGCGTCGAGCGAGAGGTTGGCGTCGAGATTGTTGACCTCGATCGTGAGCTGCTCGACCGAAAGGTTCGGCACGTCCAGCAGCACGTCGGGCTGGTCCCCGGAGGCCATGGCCTGCTGGGCGAGCGGCGAAGGCTGGGACGGCGCCTGCGCATCGCGATTGCGCTGCTGCGCTGCGGCTGGCGTGGCGACGATCAAGGCGGCTGCGGCCGCGGCGAGCGCGGCTGAGGTCTTCGGACGGCGCATGTGACACTCCCTGTTTTTACGGGGGGTGTAACGTCATTGCGGAGCGGGGGTTTCCGGCTCCGGGGGATTTTGCGCGGGGTCGGCTATCCGCGCCTCGGCATGGACCTCCACGTCCACGTTGCGCAGCCGGTTCCGCCCCTGCGTGTCGGGCTTCACGGTGCGGACGTCGCTGCCGGGCCCGCCGGTCACCTGGAGGGTGGCCTCTCCCCGCCGCTCGATCCGCACCTCCCGGGCATGAACCCGCGCGTCGAGCTGGATGTCCGGCGCCTGGGCCGCCGCCTGGATGAGCAACAGGAAAAGCATCGCGCCTCCTAGTGGACGAACCGCGCCACCACGTCGCGATAGGAACGGCTGACCTTCACTTGCGATCCCGATCCGAGCACGAGGAAGCATTCGCCGTTGGTGTGCGGCTTGACCTGCTTCACCTGGTCGAGATTGACGATAGTCGAGCGGTGGACGCGCTGGAAGCGGCGCGGATCGAGGCGCTTTTCCAGGTCCTTCATCGTCTCGCGCAGGATCAAGGTGTTGTCGCCGGTGTAGATGCACATGTAATCGCCGGCGGCGTCGATCTTCTCGATGCTGTCGACGTCGACCCGGAAGATCTGGCCGCGATCCTTGATGTTGATCATCTTCTCGTAGCGGTTCGAGCTGTGCGCGTCCTCGACTCCGTCGACATTCTCCGCCGCCTCGGGGGCGACCTCGGCCAGCACCTCCTTGAGCGCCGCCACCTCCTCGACCCCGCGCTTCTCGGCGAGCCGGACGCGGACCCGCTCGAGCGTGTCGGCGAGGCGGGATTCATCGACCGGCTTCATCAGATAGTCGACCGCGTCGGCCTCGAAGGCGCGAAGCGCATGGTCCGAATAAGCGGTGACGAAGACGAACAAGGGCGGCTCGACCTCCATCAGCCCCTGGATCACCGAGAAGCCGTCGAAGCCCGGCATCTGGATGTCGAGGAAGACGAGATCCGGCTTGTGGGTCTTGATGCTCCTGATCGCCTCGCGCCCGTTCGAGCAGGTGTCGACGATGTCGACGTCGTCGAACTTCTCGAGACGAAGCTGAAGGCCCTGGATGGCCAGCGGCTCGTCGTCGACCAGGATGGTGCGGATGGTCATTTCGGCTCCTCGGCTTCGATTTGATACGGGATTTCGATGAAAACGCGGAAGCCCCCTGTGATGTCCGACTGTGTCTCGAAGCGGTGGTTGTCGCCATAGGCCTGCGCCAGACGGTCGCGAATGTTCGCCAGGCCGACTCCGGTCGATTGCGCGGCGCGCACCTGATATTGGGCGTCGGCGCCCGGCCCGGTGTCGGAAACGTTGATCAGCACGCGGCCGGCGTCGCGGCGCACCTCGACCGAAATGTCCGCGCCCTCCTCCTGCGGGGTCACCGCATATTTGATCGCATTCTCGATCAGGGGCTGGAGCAGAAGCGAGGGAAGGTGCGCGCGCATCGCCGATTTGTCGACGTCGAAATGGGTCCGCAGCCGCTCCTCGAAGCGCATCTTCTCGATCTCGAGATAGAGCTTCAGGGTCTCGATCTCCTGAGTCACCGTGACCATGCCGGTGGATTCGTTGACCAGCGTATAGCGCAGAAACGAGGACAGGCGTGAGAGCATCGCGTTGGCGCGGTCGGTCTGCTTCAGAAGCACCAGGGTCGAGATCGAGTTCAGCGTGTTGAACAGGAAATGCGGGTTGAGCTGGTAGCGAAGCATCGCCAGCTGGGCGTTGGAGGCCTGGCTTTCGAGCCGGAGCAGCCGGTCCGTCTGCTCCTCGAGCAGAAGGAAGAAGTTGATGCTGTAATAGAGCGCCGACCAGGCGATCAGCAGCGAGACGGTGAACAGGATCGCGCCGAGCAGGCGCAGGCCCTCGGGGCGGACCTCGGAGTTGACGAAGGTGGCGATGCTCCATGTTTCGATCGCCGAGAAGCCGGCGGCGGCCACTCCGACGAGCATGATCGATCCGACCCAGGTGTAGACCGGCTTCATCTTGATCAGCCGGCGGAAGGCCGAGGCCATGAGGAGGGTGATCGAATAGCCGGTGGCGGTCAGCAGCGCCGTGTGGAGGACGTAGCTCCACACCCTGTCGCCCGGCACGTTGGAGAGAAGGGACAGGATCCGGAGCAAGAAATAGCCCGCCCAGCCGGCCGATTGCAGGATCCAGAAGGCCCGGTCCTTGTCCTCGAAAAAGGGTTGCTCGCGCAGGCCGAAGGGCTTCCAGCCTCGCCGCTTCGGCGCCTGCGGCAGCGGAACATTCTCCGCGATCGGGACTGCGCTGTTGCTCGCCATGTTTACCGAAGGGCTCTCTAGCGGGGGAGGGCGGCGGGGGCCAGTGCTCGTCCGGCTCCCCTCTCAAGCTCTCGCTCGACGGGGCTTTTTCGGCGGGGCGTCTTCATGTGAAGATCCATCTTCGTTGGCGGGAATGGCCTGCAATCCAAAGCCTAGCGCAGCGGACACGCGCAGGATCGTGTCGAGCGTGGGGTTGCCGTTCGTGGAGAGCGCCTCGTACAGGGCCTGGCGGTTCAGTCCCGTCTTCTCCGCCAGCTCGGTCATGCCGCGGGCTCGCGCGACGGCGCCCAGCGCCATCGCGATGTATCCGGCATGGCCCGATTGGAAGGCGTCATTGAGCAAATCCGCCTGGTCCTCGAGGGTTTCGATATATTTTGCAGCGTCAAAGGGCGTCAGCTTGAGTGCCATGCCTGTCCTTCCTGTCGCATTGTGCCGCCATTAGACCTGGGCGGCCATTTCTTTTGCCTTCTTCAGGTCCCGGCTTTGTGAACCCTTGTCTCCGCCGCAGAGCAGGACGATTACGAAGAGGCCCTTCTTGGTGAAGTAAAGGCGGTAGCCGGGGCCCTGATGGATCCGTATCTCGCTCACCTTTCCGCCCAGCGGCCTTATGTCGCCGAGCAAACCGCCCTCGATCTGCAACAGTCGATTTCTAATCGCCGCCCGAGCCTTTCGGTCGCGCAAATCGTCCAGCCAGCGTTCGAACGTCTCAGTTTGCAGGACCGAGAACATTTGTCGGATATAACCGACAAGCCGTGAATGCGCAATGAGGTGGATTTCTTCCCTACCTTGACTCCGTTGGAAAACGTTGGAACATAAAGCGAACATATGAGTCCGAGTCGCATGAACGCTTCGTCCGCCCGTGACGCGCGTCTCGCCGCCCTGCGCGCCGAGATAGGCGCGATCGAACGCCCCGGCTTCGCCCGGGCCGAGCGGCCGTGCCTGACCTTCGGCATCGGCGAGGTCGATCGGCGGCTGGCCGGCGGCGGGCTGGCGGCGGGGCTTCACGAGGCGGCCGCGGCCGCGCCTTCGCTGGGGGACGAAGCGGCCGCGACTTTGTTTCTCGCTGCGATTGCCGCGCGCTTCTCGCGGCGGGACGCCGGCGCGGGCCAAATACTCTGGGCGCTGGCGCGGCGGGACCTGTTCGCGCCCGGCCTCGCCGCAGCCGGCCTGACGCCCGATCGCGTGCTCTACGCCGAATGCCGCAATGACGAGGAAGTGCTGGCGGTGATGGAGGAGGGACTTCGCCACGGCTCGCTCGCCGCGGTGATCGGCGAAACGGGCCGCGTCGAAATGGCCGCGCTCCGCCGCCTCCAGCTCGCCGCCGAGGAGGGCGGAACCGCGGCCCTGCTGCTGCGGCGCTGGCGCAAGGCCGCCGCCGATCCGCTCGCCCTTCCTTCGCCGGCGACGACCCGCTGGCGGATCGCCTGCGCGCCCTCCGCGCCCCTGCCGTTCGCGGCGGAGATCGGCGGCGGCATCGGCCGCGCCCGCTGGCAAGTCGCCCTGGTCCGCCAGCGTGGCGGCCCGCCCCACCAATGGCTTCTGGAGGCCCCCGATGCCGAGGCTCGCCTCGCTCTGGCTGCCCGATCTGGCGATCGACCGGATCAGGCGGGCGGAGCGCCGCACCCCCTCGTCGCCGACGTCCGCCCCCAGGCTGCCTGACGCCAACCGCGTTCTGCCGGCGCGCGGCGGCCATTGGCGCCCCGGCGCGCGCTGGGCTCGCGAGGCGCAGCCGCAGGGCTTCGTGCCGCGCGAGGCGGAAGGCGCGCTGGTCACCGCGCACAGGCAGGGCAATCAGAACGTGCTCGCGGCGCTCTGCCCGCGGGCGCGCGCGCTGGGGCTCGAGGCCGGCATGCCGCTCGCCAAGGCGCGGATCCTCGTCTCCGGCCTCGACGTGCGCGGCGCCGATCATGAAGGCGACTTGGCCTGGCTGCACCGCCTCGGCCTGTTCGCCGCCCGCCGCTGGACTCCGCGCGTCGCCGTCTCGGACCCGGACGGCCTGTGGCTGGACCTGAGCGGAGTCGCCCACCTGTTCGGCGGCGAGCAGGCGATGTGCGCGCGAATCCTCGCCTTCTGCCGCCGCCTGGGCTTCACCGCCCGCATCGCCGTCGCCGGAACGGCCGGCGCCGCCCACGCTTTGGCGCGCTTCGGCCCGGACCGGATCATGCTCTGCCCAGGCGGCCGGGAAGGCGACGCTTTGGCCGCCATGCCGCTCGCCACCTTGCGCCTCGACGAGAAAGCGCTCGGCGCCGCCCGCCGCCTCGGCCTCGAGCGGATCGGCGAGCTCGTCGCCATGCCCCGAGCGCCGCTCCAGCGCCGCTTCGGAAGCGGCCTGCTCCTGCGCCTCGATCAGGCGCTCGGCCGGGCGGGCGAGCCGTTCGACCCGATCGTCCCGCAAGAGCCGCCGGGCGTCCTGCTCCGCTTCCAGGAACCGATCGCCGGCGCCGAGGCGATCGCCGAAGCCACCGCCGAAGCCGTCCGCCGTCTCGTGCCAATGCTCGCCGAATCCGGCCTCGGCGCCCGCAGCCTCGTCCTCGCTTGCCAGTTGGTCGATAATAGCAAGCAATATCAGGTCATTAGCCTCTCTCGAGCAACCCGAGACGACGATCACCTGCGGCGGCTTCTTCACGCGAAGATCGAAAAGATCGATCCCGGCTTCGGCATCGAGCGCCTCCTCCTGACCGCCGCGCGCGTCGAGCCGCTTAGCGCCGAGCCGATCGCGGGCGAGATGACCGGGGAGAAGCCCGTCCCCGATCTCGCCGCTTTGGTCGACCGCCTCGCCGTCCGCCTTGGCGAGCGCCGCCTGTTCCGCCTCACGGCTCGAGAAAGCGACCTTCCGGAGCGCAGCGTCACCCGCTCGCACGTGCTCGGCGAGACCGCGAACTGGCCCGATTGGCCGCGCCCAATCCGCCTCCTGTCCCCGCCGGAGCCGGTCGAGCAGGTGCTTTCGACCGTCCCCGACGGCCCGCCGCGCCGCTTCCGCTGGCGCGGCCGAGTCCATCAGGTTGCCGCCGCCGACGGCCCCGAACGAGTCTATGGCGAATGGTGGCGGAGCAAGGCTGAGCACGCCGCCGTCCGCGACTATTTCCAGGTCGAGGACGAAGCGGGGGCCCGCTTCTGGTTGTTCCGCCAGGGCGACGGCGAGGATCCCGTGACCGGCGACTCAAGCTGGCACCTGCACGGGCTGTTCGCATGACCTATGTCGAGCTCCAGGCCGCGACCCATTTCAGCTTCCTGCGCGGGGTCTCCAGCGCCGAAGAGCTGTTCGCGGCGGCGGCGATGCTCGGCTATCCGGCGCTCGGCGTCGCCGACCGCAACAGTGTCGGTGGGCTGGTCAAGGCGCTGAAGGCCGGGCGCGAGACCGGCGTCCGCCTCGTCGCCGGCTGCCGGCTCGACCTGATGGATGGGTCCGCGCTTTTGGTCTGGCCCGAGGATCGCGCCGGCTGGTCGCGCCTCACCCGTTTGCTCACCACCGGCAAGAGCCGGATCGACCGCAAGAAGGACGAGAAGGGCCAATGTTTTCTCCACTGGGAGGACGTCGCCGCCTGGAGCCAGGGCTTGGTCGCGGCGCTCGTCCCCGACGAGGCCGATCAAGTGACCGAAATCGCGCTCGCCCAGATGGCGGACATCTTCGGCGCGAGCGGCCATCTCGCGCTGACCCACCGCCGCCGCCCCGGCGAGGCGAAGCGGCTCCACGACCTCGACGGGCTTGCCCGCCGCCATGGCCTGCGCAGCCTCGCCACCGGCGACGTACTCTACGACAGCCCCGGCAGGCGCATGCTCCACGACGTCGTCACCGCGATTCGCGCGCATTGTACGATCGATGAACTGGGTTTCCGCCGCGAGCGCTTCGCCGATCGCCATCTCAAGGCGCCCTGGGAGATGGAGCGCCGCTTCCGCGCCTTTCCAGACGCGGTCCAGGCCACCGCGGACATCGCAGAACGCTGCACCTTCTCGCTTCGCGAGCTCAGCTACCAATACCCCGCCGAGGTGGTGATGTCGGGCCGGACGCCGCAACAGGCGCTCGAGCGGCTGACCCGCGACGCGCTTCGCTCCAAATTCCCCGAGGGCGCTCCCAAAGCCTATGCCGATTTGCTCGATCACGAGCTCAGGCTGGTCGGCAAGCTCGGCTACGCGCCTTATTTCCTCACCGTCAATTCGGTCGTCCAGTTCGCCCGCAGTCAGGAGATTCTCTGCCAGGGGCGCGGCTCTGCGGCCAATTCCATGATCTGCTACCTGCTCGGGATCACCTCGATCGACCCGGTCAGGCATACGCTCCTGTTCGAACGTTTCATCTCCGAGAACCGGAACGAGCCGCCCGATATCGACGTCGATTTCGAGCATGAGCGGCGCGAGGAAGTGATCCAGTGGATCTATGAGAATTATGGGCATGAGCACGCGGCCATTACCGCGGTTGTCAGCCGCTACCGCACGCGCGGCGCGGTGCGCGAGGTCGGCAAGGCGCTCGGCCTTTCGGAGGACGTCACCGCAAGCCTCTCGGGCCAGGTTTGGGGCTGGTCGAACGACGGGGTGGCCGAGCAGCATGTCGAGGATCTGGGGCTCGACAAGGACGATCCGCGTCTGGCGCTGACCCTGGAGCTTACCCGCCAGCTGATCGGTACGCCGCGTCACCTCAGCCAGCATCCGGGCGGCTTCGTCCTCACCCACGACCGGCTCGACGATCTCGTCCCGATCGAGCCCGCGGCGATGGAGGACCGCCGCGTGATCCAGTGGGAAAAGGACGACCTCGAGGAACTCCGGATCATGAAGCTCGACGTGCTCGGTCTCGGCATGCTCGGCTGCATGCGCCGCGCGTTCGACCTGCTGCGGGCGCACAAATCGGTCGACATGAATCTCTGGTCTGACGCGCTGCAACGGGACGATCCCGAAGTCTATGCAATGATCCAGAAGGCCGACACGCTCGGCACGTTCCAGATCGAAAGCCGGGCGCAGATGTCGATGTTGCCGCGGCTCAAGCCGAAAGAATTCTACGACATCGTCATCCAGGTCGCGATCGTCCGGCCCGGCCCGATCCAGGGCGACATGGTCCATCCCTATCTTCGGCGGCGCGAGGGGAAGGAGAAGCCCGAATATCCCAAGCCCGAGCTCAAGGCGGTGCTGAAAAAGACGCTCGGCGTGCCGCTGTTCCAGGAGCAGGCGATGAACGTGGCCATCGTCGGCGCCGGCTTCACCGCAGCCGAGGCCGACGCGTTGCGCCGCTCGATGGCCACGTTCAAGTCGACCGGGGGGGTCAGCAGGTTTCGCGCGCCGATGATCGATGGCATGATCGCCAACGGCTACACGCACGACTTCGCCGAGCGGACGTTCAAGCAGATCGAAGGCTTCGGCAGCTACGGCTTTCCCGAAAGCCACGCAGCGAGCTTCGCCAAGATCGCCTACGCTTCGTCCTGGATGAAATGCCGCCATCCCGACGTCTTCTGCGCGGCGATCCTCAACGCCCAGCCGATGGGCTTCTATGCCCCCGCCCAGCTCGTCCGCGACGCGCGCGAACACGGGGTGGAGGTGCGGCCGGTTTGTGTGAATGCCAGCCGCTGGGATTGCACTTTGGAGGATAAAGCCCCTCCCCTTGATGGGGAGGGGTTGGGGTGGGGTGGAGTCTCCGGAAAGACACTGCCCTGCATCGACGCCACCCCCACCCAATCCTCCCCCATCAAGGGGGAGGGCTTAAGGGATTTATTGCCCCTCCGCCTCGGCCTGCGCATGGTGAAAGGCCTTTCCAACGCGCACGGCGCCAGGATCGCCGCGGCGGCTCAGGACCGTCCCTTCGCCTCGATCGAGGACGTGATGGCGCGCACCGGCGTGCCGGCTGCGGCGCTGGAGAAGCTGACCGATGCCGACGCCTTCCGATGCTTCGGGCTCGACCGGCGGCAGGCCCTGTGGCGGGTGCGGGGCCTCGGCGGCGCGCCGCTGCCATTGTTCGCCGCGGCCGAGGCACGGGCCAACGAGCCGGCGGTGTCGCTCGCGCCGATGAGCGACGGGCGCGAGGTGGTCGAGGATTATCGCGCGCTCCAGCTGTCGCTGCGAAGCCATCCGCTCGCCTTCCTTCGCCCCGAGCTGGAGCGGCATGGCGTGACTCCCGCCGGACAGCTGGGCCGCCTCCGGGACGGAGCAAGGGTCCATGTCGCCGGCATCGTCCTCGTCCGCCAGCGGCCGGGCAAGGGGAATGTCACCTTCCTGACGCTGGAGGACGAGACCGGGATCGCCAACGCGATCCTGTGGCAGCGCGTCTTCGATGCCCACCGCCGCACGGTTCTCGCCTCGGCGATGGTCGGCGTGCACGGCATTTTGCAGCGGGAAGGGCAGGTCGTCCACATCGTCGCCGAAAGGCTCGACGACCTGACGCCCCTGCTGCACCGAGTGGGCGCGATGGACTTCCCGCACCGGCCCGGGCCGGCCGACGCCGCGCGGGGCGGCGGCCGCGATCACCGCGATCCGCCGCCGCGCCCCGCCTTGCCGCCTTCGCCCGATGGCGGGCTGCGCATCAAATCGCGCAATTTCCATTGAGGCGCGGCATTGCGGGCATAAGGCGCGGACCCTAAACCGGGCGGTCCCAGCGGAGTCTCGTTCATGCGTATCCTCATTCTCGCCGCCGCGATCGCCGCCCCGGCGGCAGCCCAGCAACAGCCCAGGCTCGGCCAGCGCACCACCTCGCCCGAGGCGATGGTCGCGCAGATGAACCCGGCGTCGCCCGAAGACGAAACGCTGGCGCTGATCGCCGCCGCCGAAGCGCACCCGCTCGGCTCGGCCCAAAATCCCATCCGGGTCGCCGGCCCCCAGGGCGAGCGCGCCTATCTCGCGCGGCTTCGCTGCCCAGGCGGGGCCGCGCCGCGCATTGGCCCGCGCGGCGAGGGCGGCGTCGGCGCCTATGGCTCGGTCGTTTCGGCCTACGAGCTTTCCTGCGGCAACGCCGTGAGCCGACTGCTTTTCGACATCTATCAGGAAGAGCATGTCGAAACCCGCGCGCCCGCGGGCTTCAGCTACGTTCCCTAGGGACGCCCGAATGCTGCGGGCGGCGCTGCGCTGGCTGGGCAGGGGGCTGCTCTTCGCGCTCGTCGCCCTCTGCTTCGCCCCGGCGCTGGTTCCGCCCTTCCTCGACCGCATCTATTATCGCGGCCCGGCCAGCGGCCATTTCGACGGGCGGCACTTCTTCAATCCCGACCGTCCAATCGCCGGCCGCCTCGATCCGCAGCGCTTCCTGAACCGCTGGGCGAGCGGCGACCGCTCACCCTGGCCCGACCATATTCCGGTCACGCCCACCGTCCTGCCGCGCCGAGTCTACGGGCGCGAGATGCTGGTGACGTGGATCGGCCATTCGACCGTCCTCATCCAGACAGCCGGCATCAACATCCTCACCGATCCGATCTGGTCGGACCGCGTCTCGCCTTTCTCCTTCATCGGACCCGTGCGCGTCCGCGCGCCGGGCGTGCGCTTCGAGGATTTGCCGAAGATCGACCTCGTCGTGGTCAGCCACAACCATTACGACCATATGGACCTGCCGACGCTGAAGCGCCTGTGGGACCGCGGCCGGCCGGCGATCGTCACCAGCCTCGGCAACGACACCATCCTGCGGGACGCCGGGATCGACTCGGTCGCGCGCGACTGGGGCGGCGCGGTCGCGATCCGCCCCGGAGTCGAGGTCGTCGTCGAACGCAACCACCACTGGGGCTCGCGCTGGGGCTCGGACCGCAACCGGGCGCTCTGGTCGGCCTTCACCATCCGAACGCCGTCGGGGGCTATCTTCTTCGCCGGCGATACCGGCTGGGGAACGGGCGCCTGGGCGCGCGAGGCGGCGGGGCGCGGCCCCTACCGGCTCGCCATCCTCCCGATCGGCGCGTACCGCCCGCGCGAGATGATGCGGGAGAGCCACATCGATCCGCAGGAGGCCTTCCGCGTGTTCGAGATGCTGGATCCCGTCCGCGCGCTCGGCGTGCATTGGGGCACGTTCCAGCTGAGCTTCGAAGGGCCGAACGACCCGCCGCGCGAAATCGCGGCGCTGAATCGCGCCCGTGGCGCCGATCCGGCCCGCTTCGTTACGACGGAGCCGGGCCGGAGCTTTCGGGTGCCGGAACGATGAGCTTCAGCGCCCCCGGCCGGATTCGGTAGCGCAGCGGCAGCTCCATCCGCACGGTCTCGCCGTCGACGGCGATGGTCAGGGTCTCGCGGCTGGAGGAGACCTCCGCCTCCTTCACATAAGCGGTGACGAAGTCGCGCTGCTGGTCGAGCTTGCCGAATATGCCGCGGATTCCGGCCCAGAAGAGGTGGATGCGGCCGCGGGCTCGGATCGCGTAGAGGCACAGCTCGCCGTCGTCGAGAGTCTCGCGCTGGCCCAGAGCGAACAGGTTCACCTGGTAGCGGTTGTTGCCGACGAACAGCAAAGGCGTTCGCACCGGCGCTTCCAGCCCCTCGGCGCTGACCCACAGCCGAAGCCGGCGGAAGGAACGCAGCGTATCGAGACTGGCGGAGAGCATCGCCATCCGCTTCGACCTTCCGAGCCGCCCTTGCTCCACCTCGCGCAGCCGCACCATGTCCGGGTAGAGGCCGACCGAGCTGTTGTTGACGAAGATGCGCCCGTTCACCTCGGCGAGGTCGATCGCCTGCATGTGCCCGGCCGCGATCACCGCGGCCGCCTCGCCCAGGCCCGCGGGGATCCCGGCATCGCGCGCGAGATGGTTGAGCGTGCCCAAAGGCAGGATGCCGAGCGGGCGTCCGCTGTCGGCGAGATGGCCGGCGGCGCAGCTCAGGGTGCCGTCGCCCCCGCCGGCGACCAAAGCATCGAGCCCCGGAGCGCGCGCGCCCTCGCTCAGCGCGTCGAAAATATCGTCGGGATCCGTCATCCGGACGTCGGCATCGACGCCGGCCTTCTCGAACGCGGCGTTGATCTTCGCTTCGGCGTCCTCGCCGCCGGCCTTCAGGGTGCCGCCGTGCCGGTTGACGATCACCCTTATTTTCATCGAGACGACCCTTGCCGGTTAAGCGGGGCCAATCCGGAAGGCGCAGAACTTGTTCCCCTCGGGATCGCGGAAATAGGCGCCGTAAAAGGCCTGATCGCCTTCCTCCCCGCGAAGGCCGGGCGGTCCCTCGTCGCTTCCGCCGAGCGCGATCGCCGTGGCGTAGAAGGCGTCGACCTTGTCGCGGCTGTCGAGGACGAGCGCGGTCATGTTGCCGTTCCCGGGGCTTGCCGGCTCGCCATTATAGGGCTTGGTGACGGCCACCGCCGGACGGCCCCAGGCGGTGCCGTACATGGTGAAATTGTCGCCGAACTCCATCAGCCGGCCCGCGCCGATCGACCCGAACAGAGCGTCGTAATAAACGCGGGACTTGTCGAGGTCGTTGCTGCCCAGCGTCACGTAGCCGATCATTGCGCGTTGGTCCCTTCGGGCGCTGCGGCGCCGGCCGGACAGTCGCCGGTCCTTCGGCCCGTCACGCGCGCGTCGATCACCGAATCCCCCTCGGTGGTCAGATTGGTGCGAACGTTGCGGCTGAATTCGACGCTGTCGCCCTGGAAGGTGCCGTCGGCGGACATCATGATGTCGCCGGCGAGCCCGTCGCGGTGGCAGGTCAGGGTCACGTTCACCCGGCCGTTGCGGGCGTAATAATTGCCGTAGGTGCAGCGAAAGCCCTCGCCGGCGAAGAAGGCGCTCGGCACTTGGTGGCCCTCCGCGACGCAGACGCTGTTCGTCGCCCGAGTGCCGGCCGGCGTGTTGAGCCGGGGCGCTTCCGTATCGACCTTGGCCAGGCTGGTGACCTCGGAGCTCAGCTCCCACTGTCCGGCCGGAAGCTGGGCGGCGGCAGGCTCCGCCTTGTTTTCGGCCGGCGTCTCGCCGCACGACGCGGCGAGGATGATCGGAATCACTGCCAGTACACGCATCCCCCGTCTCCCCCGTTATTTGAAATCTATCCTAGCGGGCGGCGGGACGGATTTGAAGCGGGGACTCTCAGCCGGCGCTATTCCCCGAAGGAGTGGGCGCGGACGTGCAATCGCCCGTGCGCCGCCCGCTGAGATTGCCGGTCAGACGAACCGTCTGCGGCCCGGGCGTGTTCGGCGGCGCGTGGATCTCCTGGTTGATCCGCGCCTGCATGGTCGTTGCCGTATAGCTGCCGTCCATGTTCATCGTCATCGTGCCGCGCGGAGTCTGGCAGGACGCGTGGACTCGAATCGTGCCGCCTGTGAAGGTGTTCTCGCTGAACTGGCAGCCCTGGCTTCCGCCCTCCGAGTTCATCATCTTGTTGGTCGGATGCGCCGCTTCCTCGGGCGTCATGCACGCGGAGCTGGTCTGCGGCTGCCCCATCATCGCCCGCATCGGCGCGAGCTGGGCTTCGGGCGCGCCGGGAACCTCGATCGAGCTGAACTGGATGGTCGTCTCCCACTGGCCCGGCTGGAGGGAGACGGCGCTCCCCGAGCAGGCGGCGCACAGCACAAGCGTCGGAGCGACGACGGCAAGCTTGTTCATAATTCTCTCCCCTGTTCCGGTGGCCGGGGAATCGCCACCTGCGTGGAGTGTGTCCCAATCGGGCGGCCGAGGCAATCGAAGTTGCGGAGCGCGGCCCGCGCGACCATATCCGGCGAGCCATGGCGATCACCATCCGCACCAGCCTTGAAGAGCCCGAGACCGGACAGACGTTCGTGCCCCATCGTCCCAACCGGCCCGACAAGGCCGAGGGCGGCAAGGCGTTCAGGCTCGTTTCCGACTATCGGCCGGCGGGCGATCAGCCGCAGGCGATCGCCGAGCTGGTCGAGCAGATTCGCGACGGCGAAAAGACCCAGGTGCTGCTCGGAGTCACAGGCTCGGGCAAGACCTACACCGCGGCCCAGGTGATCGAGACTTTGCAGCGGCCAGCGCTCGTGCTCGCCCCAAACAAGATCCTCGCCGCCCAGCTCTACGGGGAGTTCAAGAGCTTCTTTCCCGACAATGCGGTCGAGTTCTTCGTCAGCTACTACGATTATTACCAGCCCGAAGCCTATGTGCCGCGGTCCGACACCTACATCGAGAAGGAAAGCTCGGTGAACGAGGCGATCGACCGGATGCGGCATTCGGCGACTCGCTCGCTGCTCGAGCGCGACGACGTGATCATCGTCGCTTCGGTCTCCTGCATCTACGGTATCGGCTCGGTCGAGACCTATTCGGCGATGATCTTCGACCTCAAGAAGGGCCAGAGCGTCGACCAGCGCGAGATCGTCAGGAAGCTCGTCGCCCTCCAGTACAAGCGCAACGACCAAGGCTTCGCCCGCGGCAATTTCCGGGTGAAGGGCGACAATCTGGAGATCTTCCCCTCGCATTATGAGGACAGCGCCTGGCGGGTCACCTTCTTCGGCGACGAGATCGAGCAGATCGTCGAGTTCGATCCGCTGACCGGCAAGAAGGCCGCGGCACTCGACTATGTCCGGGTCTACGCCAACTCGCACTACGTCACGCCCGGTCCGACGCTGAAACAGGCGATGGAGGCGATCCGCTTCGAGCTCGCCGAGCGCTTGAAGGAATTGCAGGCGGAAGGGCGGTTGCTGGAGGCGCAAAGGCTCGAGCAGCGGACCAATTTCGACCTGGAGATGATCGCAGCCACCGGCTCCTGCGCGGGGATCGAGAATTATTCGCGCTTCCTCACCGGGCGCCTGCCCGGAGAGCCGCCGCCGACCCTGTTCGAATATCTGCCCGAGAACGCGCTTCTGTTCGTCGACGAGAGCCACCAGACGGTGCCGCAGATCGGCGCGATGGCGCGAGGCGACCACCGGCGTAAGCTGACCCTGGCCGAATATGGCTTCCGCCTTCCTTCGTGCATCGACAACCGGCCGCTTCGCTTCAACGAATGGGACGTGATGCGACCGCAGACCGTCGCCGTCTCGGCCACGCCCGGCCCCTGGGAGCTCGAGCAGACCAGCGGCGTCTTCGTCGAGCAGGTGATCCGCCCGACCGGGCTGATCGACCCGCCGGTGGAGATCAAGCCGGTCGAGGATCAGGTCGACGACCTGATCGTCGAGGCCAAGGCGACCGCGGCGAAGGGCTATCGCACGCTGGTCACCACGCTCACCAAGCGGATGGCCGAGGACCTCACCGAGTTCCTCCACGAGGCGGGCCTTCGGGTGCGCTACATGCATTCCGACGTCGAGACCCTGGAACGAATCGAGCTGATCCGCGATCTTCGCCTCGGCGTCTACGACGTGCTCGTCGGGATCAACCTGCTGCGCGAGGGGCTCGACATTCCGGAATGCGGCCTGGTCGCGATCCTCGACGCCGACAAGGAGGGCTTCCTGCGCTCCGAGACCAGCCTGATCCAGACGATCGGCCGCGCCGCCCGCAACGTCGAGGGCAAGGTGATCCTCTACGCGGACCGGATGACGGGGTCGATGGAGCGCGCGCTGAACGAAACCAACCGGCGCCGCGAGAAGCAGGAGGCATACAACGCCGAGCACGGAATCACGCCGACGACGATCAAGCGCAACATCGCCGACATCCTCGCCGACGTCTCCAACCGCGACAGCGTGACGATCGAGACCGGCGACGAGGACGCGCCCAACCTCGTCGGCCATAACCTTCGCGCCTATCTCGAGGATCTGGAAAAGCGCATGCGCAAGGCCGCCGCGGATCTCGAATTCGAGGAGGCCGGGCGGTTGCGCGACGAGATCAGGCGGCTTGAGGCCGGCGAGCTGGGCCTCGCCACCGAGCAGAGCCGGGCGCCGGCGCTGGGCCATTCCACCGAGGGCAAGCCCGGGACGCGCAAGACCCGCTACGGCAAGCAGAAATCGATCAGGATGGGGCGGCGGACGCAATAGTGTCCGTCGGTCGTCCGGATCGACCAGGCAAGACGCCCGGCTAGCGCCGGCGGCGCCCGAGGTTCGGCTGCAATGGGGTTTCGCACAGGGACTGCGACCTGCCGGCATAGCCTTGGTTCCGGGCCGCGGACCGGCGGGCAATGACGTTGGCCGTGATCAGCGCCTTCAAGGTGGCCGGCAGGGTCTCGGCCGGCCCGTGGATGCTCCAATGACCCTCGCCGCCATGTAGCGGCGTATATTCGCCGACATAGCCGTCGGGCAGGCCGTCCACCGGGCCCTGCGTGCCGGCGTCGGGCTGGGACTGCACACCCTCGATGACGAACGCCACCTGGCATCTTTTGTTCGTCACGGCGAAATTCGCCAGTTCGAAGGTCGACAGGCCGTCCGCGTCGATCCGCCACTGGGCGTCGTTGACCAATGCGAAGGTGCCGTTCTTGTAAGTCGTCGCACGATAGACGGTGACGTCCGCCGGCGCCGCCGTGCTCATCAACAGGCAGGTCGCGGTCAGCAGGATGCGCTTCATGATCGGTCTCCTCAAGCGATGACGACCTCTTATTTGTCGAACGGCCGGGCATTTCGTGACCGTGGCGCGGCGGCATTTTCCCCGCCCGACGCGGAGACGGCTCGCGCGGGGTCGACGCCCCGTCTGGTGGCGGCCGGGAAAAACGCTAAAGGCTTGGCGAAGCCAAAAAGAAGGATTCGCTGATGCTCCGCCGCTTTCTGCCCATCCTCATCCTTCTCGCCGCCGGCTGCGCGCGGTCCGAAGACGCGACCCTGGTCGCCACGGACTCCAACCAGAGCGCGCGCACCGTCGAGCAGGTTCGCCCCGAGCGCGACGACGAGGAGCCGGCGCTCGGCCAGTGGCGCGAGGCGTTGCAGGGCGAGCAGCACGTCATCGAGTTCGGGCCCACCGGCGCCCCGCCTCTGTTCAGCATCGGCTGCGACTCGAGGCGCGGCCTGCTCGTCCAGCGGCACGGCCTCGAGCCGACCGGCGATCTGCCGGTCATGCTGGTGACCGCCGGCAGCGAGACGAGGCGGCTCGCGGTAACCGGGGGCGACGGGCCGATCCCGATGCTCCGCGCGACCCTGAACGGGGCCGATCCGCTGGCGGCGAACATGGGCCGGGCCGCCGCGCCGATCACCGTCAGGATCGGCGATTCTCCGCCCCTCATCCTGCCCCCCAGCCCCTTGGTCGGAACCTACGTCGCCCGCTGCTCCGGCGGCGAGCTGCCGGCTCCGGCGGCGGCGCAGGCCAATACGAGCGCCCCCGCCGCCGCCGGTCAGGCGACCGCCAACGCCGTCGACGCCGGCGATTGAGCCGATGAAGCGCATGATGCGTATCGGTGCGGTCCTCGCGGGTTTTGCCGCGCTGGGGGGCTGCGTTTCGCGGCCCGCGCCGCCCGCCCCGCCTCCGCCTGCGCCTGCCCCTCCGCCGGCCCCCGAGCCGCCGCCGCCGGCGCCCGCATCGTGGGAGGGGGGCACGCTGACGAACGGGGACTGGACCTATGTCCAGGAACCCTCGCCGCGAGCGACGTTCGGCGACGGCGCGCCTGTCCTGGCTTTCCAGTGCGCGGCGGGCCGGCGTATCGAGCTTGTCCGCCAGGGTGCCTCGGCGGGAACCGCGCTCGTCGTCCGCACCACGTTCGGCGACCGCGCCCTGCCGGCTTCGGCAGGGGAGCGCGCCGTCTCAGCGAGCCTCGCGCCCGACGATCCGTTGCTCGACCAGATCGCGTTCAGCCGCGGCCGCTTCCTGGTCCATCTGGACGGAGCGGCGGATATCGTCGTTCCCACCTGGCCGGAGCCGGCGCGGGTGATCGAGGAATGCCGCGGGCAATAAAAAACCGGCCCTCAGGACCGGCGCGAAGCATGGAATCCTAGCCCCAAAATATTTGAAATCAAGACTTGATCGTCGATTCGGCGCGACTCATACATGAGTCCTGTTCAACACAGCGAAAGGAGGTGATCCGATGTCTCATGGTTCAGCAGAGAGGTCGGTCAAGTCCGTTCGGGAGCCGAAAGCCTAAGCTTTCCAGTTGCTTCCGGGCAGTCGGCTTCCGGCCGCTGACCATGTCGAGAGGCCGCCGCGGAACCTTCGTGGCGGCCTTTCGCTTGTCCGGCGAGGAGCGCAGCGATGGACGACCGGAAAGAGGGCGAAGGCCGCAGCGAAACGGGTCACCCGCTGCCGCACAGCCCCGAAGCGAAGATCGACGAGGTTTCCGAGCATCTGGTCCGCGAGAAGGGCCGAGGCGACGACTCCGCCGAGCCCGCACAGTCGCAGAGCGATCTGGTCGGCCCTGACGGCGAGGCGTACGGGCTGAAGCGCGACCAGGCGGCGCACCAGGATCGCGGCCAGGGCTGGATCGAGCAGGACGACGAAGGGGCGTAAGGGAACTGTTCCCGGCCTGGCGTGTCTGTTACGGTGAAGATACGAACAAAGGAGCGTCTTCCATGGCCCAGAAGAAAGACACCCAAGGCTCTGACCGCATTCCGGACGCGCTGCGCGAAGCCGGCCGGCGCGCGGCCGAGCTTGCCCAGAACCCCTATGCCCGCAGCCTGCTCGCGGCCGGCCTGGTGACCGCGGCCGCCGCGCTCGCCGCCAACAAGAATGTGCGCGACACCGCGCGCAAGACCGCCCGTTCGGCGCAGGAGGCGGCCGAGGCCGCCGCCGACGCCGCCGCCGAGAGCGCCAACAAGATCGGCGCGGCGATGATCAACGCCGCGACCGAGGCGGTGCGCCGGATGATGGGCGATCTCGACACGGCGCAGCCCACGGCCGCGGGCGCCGCAAGCGCCCCTTCGGGACGCAAGGGCGGAGCGAAGAAGGCGGGCAAGCGCGGAGGCGCCAAGTCGGCGGCCAAACCAGCTGCTGCCAAGCCCGCTGCGGCGAAGCCGGCAAAGGCTCGATCGACAGCCGCCAAGAGTTCGCGCTCGAGCGCCAAGCGCGCCCCGGCCCGCAAGCCCGCTTCGCGCAAGTCGGGCGGCGACACCCCAGCCGGCGCGCCCTGATCCGCGCAACCTGCAAAGAAAGGGGCGCTCCCGCGAGGGAGCGCCCTTCTTTGTTCGATGGCGACCGACTAGCGGCAGTGGCGGCTGCTGTGGCTCCTCTGCACTTCGCGGCCGATCAGCGCACCGGCGGCGGCGCCGAGGATCGTGCCGGTGGCATGATGACGTCCGCCGTCGAGCGAATGGCCGATCAGAGCGCCGGCGGCGCCGCCGACGACGAGGCCGGTCGTGCCGTTCGAGCGGCGGCAATAATAGCGGCCGTCACGCCCGCGCCACGTCGGGCCGACATAATTGCCGTTGCGGTCGTAATAGCGGCTCTGCGCCTGCGCCGGCGCCATCGGCAGCGCGAAAGTGGCGGGAACCGCCATGGCCGTCGCGGAGACGGCGAGAATGAGCTTACGCATGATTTCTACTCCCTTTGAAATCGATCTATGTTCTCCAACGCCCCCGGGATGCGGGGAGTTGCATGAACCTGAAACAACGAGCGGGTCACCCTGCGGCAAGGCGTGGCTGGACGGAGACGGCGCCGCCGCGTAGAGGCGGGCGCGCACCCCCCAGGAAAGCTTCAGAGTGTCGAATGTAACCGTGATCGGCGGCCAGTGGGGCGACGAGGGCAAGGGCAAGATCGTCGATTGGCTGGCCAGCCGGGCCGAAATCGTCGCCCGCTTCCAGGGCGGCCACAATGCCGGCCACACTCTGGTCGTCGGCGATCAGACCTACAAATTGTCGCTTCTGCCCTCTGGGATCGTGCGCGGAACGCTTTCGGTGATCGGCAACGGCGTGGTGCTCGATCCCTGGGCGCTGAAGGACGAGGTGGAGAAGCTGCGCGGGCAGGGGGTCGAGATCACGCCCGGCAATCTTCAGATCGCCGAGACCTGCCCGCTCATCCTGCCTTTCCACCGCGATCTCGACGCGCTGCGCGAGGACGCCTCCGGCGCCGGCAAGATCGGCACGACCCGGCGCGGCATCGGCCCCGCTTATGAGGACAAGGTCGGCCGCCGAGCGATCCGCGTGTGCGATCTCGCGCATCTGGGCGCGCTCGGCCCCCAGCTGGACCGCATCTGCGCCCACCACGACGCGCTTCGGGCAGGCTTCGGCCGGAAGGGCATCGATCGCGCGCGGCTCGAGCGCGATTTGGGCGAAATCGCCGATTTCGTCCTCCAGTTCGCAAAGCCGGTGTGGAAGACGCTGGGCGAGGCGCATGGGCGCGGGCGGCGGATCCTGTTCGAGGGCGCGCAGGGCGTACTGCTCGACGTCGACCACGGCACCTATCCGTTCGTCACCTCTTCCAACACGATCGCCGGAACGGCCGCCGGCGGCACCGGCCTCGGCCCTTCGGCCGCGGGTTTCGTGCTGGGCATCGTCAAGGCCTATACCACACGCGTCGGCTCCGGCCCCTTTCCGACCGAGCTCGACGACGAGATCGGGCAACGGCTGGGAGAGCGCGGCCGCGAGTTCGGCACTGTGACCGGGCGCAAGCGCCGCTGCGGCTGGTTCGACGCCGTGCTCGTCCGCCAATCCTGCGCCGTCTCGGGGGTTACCGGTATTGCGCTGACCAAGCTCGACGTGCTCGACGGCCTCGAGGAGATCCGCATTTGCACCGGCTACAGGCTTGGAGACGGGACGCTCGACCACTTCCCGGCGCACGCCGCCGATCAGGCCGCGGTCGAACCGATCTACGAGGCGATGGAGGGCTGGAGCGAATCCACGGCCGGGGCGCGCAGCTGGCGCCATCTGCCTGCCCAGGCGATCAAGTACATCCGCCGCATCGAGGAACTCATCGCCTGCCCTGTCGCTTTGGTTTCGACCAGCCCCGAGCGCGAGGACACGATCCTGGTGCGCGATCCCTTTTCCCAGTGAGTGTATGATTATGCAGGCGTGTGAATGACTACTCGGGAGGCCACCTCGCTCCTGGCGCGCGTCGGCGACACCCCGGTGATCGGATCGGAAGGCAAGCGCCTGGCGGATTGGGCGGCAGTGCTCGCCTTTGGCGCCATCCAGTGGCCCTGGCTGCTTCGCAGCCTTCATGGCGGCCGCCTGCGGGATAAGCATGCACTTCTCGACCGGCTCGATCTCCCCTACGACGCCTTGCCTTATCTCGGCAGCTGGAAGGCGGACACCGGGCTGCTCACGCTGGTCGTCGACCATATCTTCGCGCGCAAGCCGCAACTGGTCGTCGAGTTCGGAACCGGCGCGTCGACGCTGGTTCTTGCGCGCGCGCTTCAGAAGGCGGGCGGCGGGCGGCTGATCAGTTTCGACCAGCATGAGGATTTCGTCGACGCGACCCGCGACTGGCTGGCCGATTACGGTCTGAAGGCCGATCTGCGCGCGGTGGCGCTGCGCCCGTCCGAGGACTGGCCGGGCCTGTGGTACGATCACGGCCCGCTGCCCCACGGAATCGACCTGATGCTGATCGATGGGCCGCCCTGGTCGATCCACCCGCTGACCCGCGGCGGGGCCTCCGCTCTGTTCGATCACGTCTCTGCGGGCGGAACGGTGATGCTCGACGACGGCGCGCGCCCGGGCGAGCGCTTCGTCGCCCGCCGCTGGCGCCGGATGCGGCCGGACTTCGATTTCGAGCTGGCCAAGACTGGCACCAAGGGCACGCTGATCGGGCGCAGGCGGGGCTAGGGGCGTATCAGCCTATCCGCTCATCCTGAGTAGGGACTGAGCTTGGCGAAGGCCCGTATCGAAGGACCGATTCCGTGCGTCCTTCGATACGCCGCTTCGACGTCGCTCAGCGGCTACTCAGGACGAGCGGGCAGGAATTGGCGCTAGACGGTCGGCCGGCTCTCGAAGCCCGCCGGCGCCTCCTCGGCGCTCTCTTCCACCTCGATCCGCTGGACGCGCGCGGCGCTCGGCCCCACCGGGCAGCGGGCGATCATCTCCTTCACCGCCTCCTCCTCGCCCGAGACCAGCATCTCGACGGTCCCGTCCCGCCGGTTTCTGACCCAGCCCGCGAGCGCCAGGGCACGCGCCTGCTCCACGCTCCAGCCGCGATAGAACACGCCCTGGACCTGGCCGTGGATGACGAGGCGGCGGGTCAGGCGCATCCCTCGATCAGCTGCACATAATCCCACAGGCCGACTCGCATCGTCTCCGCGCGCCGGGTCTCGTAATGGGTCTCGAAGATCATTCCATAGGGCTCGGAGCGGGCGCGATAGACGAGATAGTGGCCCTCCGGCCCGGTATAGGGGTGGGGCTCGACCCGCATCGCCGTCCCGTAGAGCGCACGCACCTCGGCCTCGCTCATCCCGACACGGGCGCCGGATTGGGTGCGGTAGGCGGGGCTCTGGACGTCGATCCGCACCACCCGCCCGCCGACCACCATGAAGTCGAGCCCGTCGCGGCCGGGCAGGTGCCAGAAGTCGCAGTCGCCCTCCTCAAGCGGGTTCGGATCCTTGATGCCGCCGCGCCGGCGAAGCTCGGCGGCCGGCATGCCGATCCTGAGGTCGCCGATCCCGTGCAAGGTGACGGGCGGTTCGGCGGCCAGGGCGAGCGCAATCATCGTCGCGATCATTCGCCCCTCCCTTGGCCGCATTGGGCGCGGTGAAGCAACTTGTGGTCCGCGAGGACGAGCGCCACCATCGCCTCGACCACCGGGGCGCCGCGCAAGGCCACGCAGGGGTCGTGTCGCCCTTTCACGCCGAGCGCGGGGACGGAGGAGGTCGGCTTGAAGGCGGCGCGAAGGACGATGGGCTCCCCGGTCGCGATCCCTCCGGTGATGCCGCCGGCAAGCGCGGGATCGGCATTGTCCTCGCCGCGCGCCCGCGCGGCATCGAAGCCTGCGCCGATCTCGACGCCCTTGACGGCGTTGATCGACATCAATGCCGCCGCCAGCTCGGCGTCGAGTTTTGCGTAGACCGGCGCGCCCCAGCCCGCGGGCACGCCGCGCGCGACGCATTCGACCACCGCTCCGAGCGAGCTTCCCGCCTCTCGCGCCTCGTCGAGCAGCGCCTCCCAATCGTCCGTCGAGCCGCCGATCTCGATCGGCCTCGCCTCAATGGCCACTTCCGGGACGACCAGCCGCGCCACCGCGCCCGCAGCGACCCGCGCCGCCGTCTCGCGCGCCGAAGCCCGGCCGCCGCCGCGCGGGTCGCGCACGCCGTATTTGGCCTGATAGGCGGCGTCGGCATGGCCCGGGCGGGGCGGCATGTCTTCATAGTCGGCGGAGCGCGCATCGACATTGTCGATCATCAGGCTGATTGAAGTTCCCGTCGTTCGTCCTTCATAGGTTCCGGAGAGGATGCGCACCCGGTCCGGCTCGGCGCGCGGGCTGGTATGGCGCGAGAGGCCGGGGCGTCTCTTGTCTAGCCAAAGCTGGATGTCGCCCTCGCCGAGCGCCAGCCCGGGAGGGCAGCCGTCGATCACCGCCCCGATCGCCGGCCCGTGACTCTCGCCCCAGGTGGTGACTCGCAGGACATGGCCGAAGCTGTTCACGCTCACGTACCCCTCTCCCTTTCAGGGAGAGGGAGGGGCCCGGCCTGCGCAGCAGGACGGGAGGGTGAGGGCACGCGGGCCTGGAGCTGGACACGGATGGCGGCAAGCACGGCCTCCAGCTCGCCAAGCACCTGATTGTTCCAGAAGCGGAGAATCTTGTAGCCTTGCCGGCCTAGCTGCTCCGACCGGGCGCGATCATGGCCAATCCGGTCGGCATGCTGCGATCCATCGACCTCGACGACCAGCTTGGCTTCCCAGCAGAAGAAGTCAGCGATGAAAAAGCCGAGCCAGACCTGGGATCTGAACTTGAAGCCGTCCAGGCGACGGTTCCGCAACCGGCTCCAGAGCAGCTTCTCTGCCGGAGTCATTTCACGGTGGAGTTGGCGGACTCGAGCCAAGGCTTCGGTGCCGTCGATCTTTCTCACGGTCGTGCCCTCACCCTCCCATTGCCTTCGGCAATGGGCCCCTCCCTCTCCCTGAACGGGAGAGGGGTCAAGGCTCACGTGGTCGCGATGTCAGGCGCGTCCTCGGCCTTCATTCCGACCACGTTGTAGCCGGCGTCGACATGGTGGATCTCGCCGGTGACGCCGGAGGCGAGGTCGGAGAGCAGATAGAGACCCGCGCCGCCGACATCCTCGATCGTCACGTTGCGCCTGAGCGGCGCGTTATATTCGTTCCACTTCATGATGTAGCGGAAGTCGCCGATGCCGCTCGCCGCGAGCGTCTTGATCGGACCGGCGGAGATGGCGTTGACCCGGATATTCTCAGGCCCCAGGTCCATCGCGAGATATTTGACGCTGGTCTCGAGCGCGGCCTTGGCGACCCCCATCACGTTGTAATGCGGGATCACCTTCTCGGCGCCGTAATAGGAAAGGGTGAGGATGCTGCCGCCTTCGGGCATCATCGGCCGCGCCCGCTGGGCGACGGCGACGAAGCTGTAGGCAGAGATGTTCATCGTCAGCAGGAAATTGTCGAGGCTGGTGTCGACGAACTGGCCGCGGAGCTCGTTCTTGTCGGAAAAGCCGATCGCGTGGACCAGGAAGTCGATCGTCTCCCATTTCGCCTTCAGCGTCTCGAACGCGCGGTCGAGATTGGCCATGTCGGAGACGTCGCAATCGATCAGGAAAGCCGTGCCCAGCTGATCGGCGAGCGGGCGCACCCGCTTCTCCATCGCCTCGCCCTGGTAGGAGAAGGCGAGCTCCGCGCCCGCCGCGGCAAGCTTTTGAGCGATTCCCCAGGCCAGCGAGCGGTCGTTGGCGAGGCCCATGATCAGCCCGCGTTTGCCCTTCATCAAGCCGGTCATCGCTCCACCTCTTCATGCCCCCTGACCGCCTTCTCGACGGCCTTGTGCTCCGCCTGGGCGGCCGCTTCCTCGTGAACCACCGCCTCGACGTCCTCGTCGGTCGGCATCGGGGTTTCCGCGAGCGCCGCGTTGAGCTCCGCGCCGATTACCAGACCGAGACCGATTATGAAGAAGAAAAACAGCGCGATGATCACGCCCGCCAGGCTGCCGTAGGTGAGATCGTAATTGGCGAGGCTCGAGAGCACGACCGGCAGCAGGGAGGTGGTCAGCACCCACCAGCCGGCGACGAAGGCGGCGCCGGGCCATTTGCGGCAGCCGGTAATCCTGTAGCGCTTGGGGGTCAGCGCGTAGAACAGCAGATAGAGCGACCCGAACAGGACCAGCGCCGGAGCGACGCGAAGCAGGGTGATCAGGCTGACGAGATCGTCGGCGCCGGGAATGCGCTCGACGAGGAAGTTCTGAACGCCCGAAAGGAGGATCGAGACGCTGAAGGCGATCATCGCCAGCACGACCGCGGCGATGATCATCCCCACGGACCCAAGGCGGTATTCCCAGAACGGCCGGCTGAAGGTCACGCCATAAGCGCGCCGGATGATGTCGCGGATCGTCTCGATGAAGCTGCCGGTGGTCCAAAGGCCGACGATGGCGCCGAGCCAGAGCAGGCTGCCCGATCGCGCCTCGATCACGTCGCGGATCGGAGTCTGAAGCACGTCGGCGACGTTTCTGGGCATCGTCTGGAGCAGCGCGTTGACCGCGTCCATGCCCTCGTCGGTCTGGCCGAACAGCCGGGCGATCGCCGCGGCGACGATGACGAAGGGAAAGATGGAAAGGAGCGCGAGATAGGCGAGATTGCCGGCGTGGATGAAACCGTCCGAATAGACTCCGATCGCGACCCGCTTGACCACCTCCCAGGTGCGCGAGCGCGAGACGTTCTCCCTGATCGTCCCGAAATGCGCCTTCGTACTGGCGAGCCTTTTTCGCCTGGCTTCCGGCGATTCTGGGGAGATGTCGCGCACGCGGCCCTAAACGCCGAGCGAGGCCCGCGGGTTCGTCTTGCCGCGCCCGCTCCAGCTTTCGAGAAAGCGGGCCAGATCCGGATCGTCGGGTATCTCGACCATCAGCGTGACCAGCTGATCGCCCCGCGCTCCGCCCTTGGCCGTGAAGCCCTTGCCCTTGAGCCGAAGCACCTTGCCCGAGCTCGCGCCCCTGGGGACGCTCAGCATCACCGGGCCGTCGACGGTGGGCACGCGTACCTTCGCGCCCAGCGCAGCCTCGTCGAGAGCGACGGGCAGGTCGAGGCGGATATTGTCGCCCTCCCGCCGGAAGAAGCGGTGCGGCTTGATGGTGATGGTCACCAGCGCATCGCCATTGCCGCCCGGCGCCGCCTGCCCCTGGCCCGTCAGCCGGATCTTCGTTCCGTCCTCGACGCCCGGTGGAAGCTTGATGTCGAGCGTCTTGCCGCTGCCGAGCGTGACCCGCTGCCCGGCCAGCCTGGCCGCGTCCTCGAAGGGCACCTCGAGCCGGTAGGCGACGTCGGCGCCCTTCTGGGGCGGCGCGCTTCGGCGCCCGAAGCCGGAAAATGGCCCGCCGCCACCGGAAGCGCCGCCGCCGCGTCCGCGCATGCCGCCGAACAGGCCTTCGAACAGGTCGGAAATGTCCGCCGCTTCGCCGCCGCCGCTGAACTCGAACGGCTCGCCGTTGGGACCGCGGAAGCCGCCGCCGCCCGGACGGGCACCGGGGCCAGCGCCGTAGCCGAACGGCATCTTCGGATTGCCTTCTTCGTCGATCTCGCCGCGGTCGTAGCGGGCGCGCTTGTCCTTGTCGGTCAGGATGTCATAGGCGCGCGTCACCTTGGAAAAGCGCTCGGTGGCCTTCGGATTGTCCTTGTTCTTGTCCGGATGCAGCTCCTTGGCGAGCTTGCGATAGGCCTTCTTGATGTCGGCCTCGCTGGCGCCGCGCGGCACGTTCAGCTCGGAATAGAGATCGGCCATGCGTCAAACATATCCTCAAGCGCGGTGCAACCGCGGAGAGATGGGCCATGTTCCGGGACGGTGCAAGGCGCTTGTGCCCGCGCCGCGGCGGCGGGTAGAGCCTCGGCCATGACCGACGATCCGCACGCCCTGTTCGACCGCTGGTTCGCCGAAGCCGGGGCCGCCGAGCCGAACGATCCGTCCGCGATGGCCCTCGCCACCGCCGACGCAGAGGGACGCCCGTCGGTTCGAATGGTGCTGATGAAGGGGCACGACGAGCGCGGCTTCGCCTTCTACACGAACAGCCAAAGCCGCAAGGGCGAGGAGCTCGTCGCCAATCCGCGCGCCGCTCTGCTGTTTCACTGGAAGTCGCTTCGCCGCCAGGTTCGCATCGAGGGGCGGGTCGAGCCGGTGAGCGATGCCGAGGCGGATGCCTATTTCGCCACCCGGTCGCGCGATTCCCGCCTCGGCGCCTGGGCCTCGGACCAGTCGCGGCCGCTCAGCTCGCGCGCGGCGTTCGAGGCGCGCTACGAGGATCTCGCCGCGGATTATGAGGGACGCGAGGTCCCGCGCCCTTCTCACTGGTGGGGCTACCGGCTGGTGCCCGAGCGGATCGAATTCTGGACCGACCGGCCGCACCGGCTCCACGAGCGCCGCCTGTTCACGCTCGGCGAGGACGGCGGGTGGAGCGAAGGCCTGCTCTACCCGTGAGCGAGAGCCGCGCCGCCTTGACCACCCGCGCCGCGCTGGCCAGCGTGGCGATGGCCCTGTTCCTCCTGGGCCTCAAGGCATATGCCGCGCTTGAAACGGGCTCGGTGGCGATGCTCGGCTCGCTCGCCGATACCGCGCTCGATCTGCTGGCGTCGCTCGTAACCCTGTTCGGCGTGCGGGTGGCGGCCATTCCCGCCGACCGGGACCACCGCTTCGGCCACGGCAAGGCCGAGGCGCTCGCGGCGCTGGCCCAGGTGGTGATCATCTCGGTCTCCGCGATCGGCATCGGCTGGCGCGCGGTCGATCGCATGCTCCACGGCGCTCAGACCGCCCATGCCGAATATGGCATCGCCGTATCGATCGCCGCCATCGCCGCGACGCTTGCCCTGGTCGCCTATCAGCGCTCCGTGGTGCGGCGCACCGGATCGGTCGCGATCCGCACCGACGCGGTCCATTACCAGAGCGACCTGTTGCTCAACCTCTCGGTGATCGCCGCCTTGGTGCTCGATCAGTATCTCGGCCTCGCCGGCGCCGACGCGCTGTTCGGGCTGGCCATCGCCTTGTGGCTGATTTGGGGCGCCCTGCGCGCGTCGAGCCATGCGCTGGACCAGCTGATGGACCGCGAATGGCCCGAGGAGAAACGCATGCATTTTCTGGCCGTCGCCTCCAGCCGGCCCGAGGCGAGGGGCATTCACGACCTTCGCACCCGAAGCAGCGGCAACCGCGATTTCGCCCAGTTCCACATCTGGATCGATCCCGAGATGAGCGTCGCCGACGCGCACGAGGTGGTCGAGGCGATCGAGGGCGACCTCGAGCGCGAGTTCCCGGGCTGCGAGGTCCTCATCCACCTCGATCCCGAAGGGCAGGTCGATCATCCGGACGATCCGCTGCGCGAGGTCGACGAGACCAAGGAGCCGATTCCGGAGTGACCGAGCTGCGACTCATCCAGGTCGACGCCTTTGCCGACCGTCCGTTCACCGGCAATCCCGCCGCCGTGATGCCGCTCGACGCCTGGCTGTCCGACGAGATTCTCCAGGCGATCGCGCTTGAAAACAATCTCAGCGAGACCGCCTTCACGATCCCGGACTCGAGCGGCGAGGCCGATTACGAGCTGCGCTGGTTCACGCCCACCAGCGAGGTGGTGCTCTGCGGCCACGCCACGCTCGCCAGCGGTCACGTCCTTATCGGCGAGCGTGAGACGGTGCGCTTCCGGACCCGCAAGTCGGGCATCCTCGCCGTCTCCCGCAGCGGCGAGGGCTACGCGCTCGATCTTCCGGCGACTCCGATGCGCCCGGCGACCGAGGCGGACATGCGCGACGTGATCGCCCGCGACGGCGCGGGCATCGTCGACATCATCATCCACGACGGGGCGAGCGATGCGGCGCCCCAGCTCTATCTCGACCGGTCCGGCGCCGACCAGAAGGCGATCCTGCTGATGGGCGACGAGGCGGCCGTCCGCCGCTGCCGGCCGGACATGGGCCGGCTGCGCGAGATCGACCGGATGGCCATCGTCACCGCCCGGGCCGATCCGGGGGCGGACTATGAAATCGTCAGCCGGGTCTTCGTCCCGGCATGGGGGGTGGACGAGGACCCGGTCACGGGCTCGGCCCATTCCGCGCTCGTTCCCTTCTGGAACGATAGGCTCCAGTGCGGTGACGCGATCCGCTTCTTCCAGGCGAGCAGGCGGGGCGGCCACCTGACGGGACGCCTCGAGGGCGATCGGGTCATTCTCGAAGGCCGCTGCGTCACCGTGATCGAAGGAACCATGCGCATTCCCTGATCCGGCGACGCCTCGGACTCGTTGCCCGGCTCAGTGAGCCGGCGCTGGAAGCAGACGCACGCTCTGGAATTTGTTGCCGGCCGGCGCGCCGGTCGGATAGATGTCGAAGGTCAGCACCGTCCCGGGGGTCGTCTGCAGGGAGAAGCTGCCGCTCCCGGTGCCGTCCGCGCCGGTCCGGATGGTGCCGATCTGGTTGTGGCACTTCCAATAGACGTTGTAGCTCGTGTTCGGCGTCCCGGCGAGCAGCGACATGTTCACCGTGGTCGCGCCGGCCGCAGTCTGAAGAGCGATCGCGTTGCCGCCGATCCGCGAGGGATCCGCGCCGCTGACGTTGCTGTTGCCGCAATCCGAAAAATCCTGGCGGATGAGCGGCCCGAAGCCCTCGTAATTGAGCGGGATCGGGGTGCTCTGGAACTTGTTTCCCGCCGGCGCTCCGTCCGGATACATGTCGAAGGTCAGGATCTGGTTGGGCGGGGCCTGGAATTCGAAATGGCCCTGGCCGAAGCCGTTGCCGTCGGTCCTGATCGAGCCGAGCTGGCGCTGGCACTTCCAGTAGAAATCGTAGGTCGTGTTGGGAGTCCCCCGAGTGACCTCCACGGTCGCGGTCGTCGCGCCTGCCGGCGTTTGGGTGATCGAGATATTGCCCCCGTCCCGCGTGGGATCGGCGGGGACGTTGCTGTTGCCGCAATCGGAGAAATCCTGGCGAATGAGGTCGCCGGAGCCCTCCAGATCGTCTTGAGCCCAGGCCGGACTCGCCGATCCCAGGCAGATCATGATCGAAGAAACGAAGCAGACGCACGTCCGGCGTGCGCCTTTACCCATATGTTGAATCATCGCGTGATCCCCCCTGTTGGTGTGAATTCCCCGCGAATGGCGAGGTCAACATGCCGCCGACTCGACGCAACAGGCCCGACGTCCAAAAGAGTAGAACCTTGTTCTTCCCGTCACACAAGCCGAAGGCTCGTCCGTTTCGGCCTGTCGCTTGCCAGGAATCGTTCGCCGCAAATTCGGCGCCGGGGGATTCCATCGCGGTCCCTTTCGGGAAAGAATCGAAGCGGTTGGGGAGGGTGCCAGTCCATGTTGCGTATCCTGATCGTCGAGGACGAGCCGTTGTTCGCCGAGACGCTCAGGCATCTGGTCGAGCTGAACCCGTTTTATGCGGTGACGGCCGTGGCCGAGGATCGGGTCGGCGCGCTTTCCGCCGTTGCGGAGCGCCGGCCCGATCTTGCCTTGGTCGATCTTAAGCTGGCCCACGGCAATACCGGCTTCGCAGTCGCCGCGAAGCTCAACGATCTCGGCATTCCCTGCCTCTTCACCACCGGAAGCGCTCCGGATTTCCCGCTGCCCGATCTCGCGCTGGGCTGCCTGGTCAAGCCGTTCAGCGAGGATGATCTCGTCCGCGCTCTCAAGGCCGCCGAGGACATTCTCCGCGACCGCCAGCGCGTCCGGCCGAGCCGTCCCGGCAATCTGCGCCTCTACGCCGAGGAAGCGGCCGCGGCGGCGGCAGCCGCGCCTGCGCTGCTACCGACGCCCGAGCGGTCCAGAGCCCGACGCAGCCTCAGCGCGCGCGCTGGACGCGTCTGGCGCAGGCTAAGCTTCAGCTAGGGTCCTCCTTTGAACGGAAGCCGGCCTATCCCCGCGCCCTCTCCGCCGCGATCCACGCGTCGATCTCGCCTTCGAGCACGTCGAGCGGCACCGATCCGTTGCGCAGCACGGCGTCGTGGAAGCGGCGCAGATCGAAGCGGTCGCCGAGCGCCGCCTCCGCGCGGTGGCGCAGCTCGATGATCTTCAAGCGCCCGATCATGTAGCCGAGCGCCTGGCCCGGCCAGGAGATGTAGCGGTTCACCTCCGCCTCGATGTTGGTGTCGGTCAGCGCGGTATTCTCGCGCATGTAGGCGATGGCCCGCGCCTTGTCCCAGCCGAAGGCGTGGATTCCTGTATCGACCACCAGCCGGCAGGCGCGCCACATCTGGTAGGAGAGCTCGCCCATCCGCCGCTCGGGGGTGTCGTAGAGGCCCATGTCCTCGCCGAGGCTCTCAGCATAGAGCGCCCAGCCTTCGGTGAAGGCGGTGTAGCTGGTGAAGTTGCGGCGAAAGGGCGCGATGTCCATCTCCTGCTGGAGCGCGATCTGCAGGTGGTGGCCGGGCACGGACTCGTGCAGCGAGAGCGCCGGAATCTCCCAGAGCGGCCGCTGGTTGAGCCGCGAGGTGTTGACGTAGTAGGTGCCGGCGATGCCGCTCTCGGGCGAGCCCTGGCTGTAATAAGCGGTGGTCGTGCCTTCCGCCGTCTCGGCCGGGATGGTTCGGATGGTGAAGGTTAGGCGCGGGAGCGTTCCGAACAGGCGCGGCAGCCAGCCGTCGACCTCCTTGTTGAGCGCCGCCGAGGCCTGGATCAGCTGCTCGGGCGTCGTCGGATAGTAACGCGGGTTGGTGCGCAGCTCCTGGATGAAGGCCTCGCGGCTCGGATAGCCGGCCTCGCGCGCGACCCGCTCCATCTCGGCGCGGATGCGCGCCACCTCCCCGAGGCCGATGTCGTGGATCTGCCGCGGGGTGAGGTCGGTGGTCGTGTTCTCGCGCACCTGCAGCGCATAATATTCGGCGCCGCGCGGCTGGGCCGAGATGCTGTCGGCGCGCGCGCAATGCGGCAGATACTGGTGCTGATAGAAATCGAGATGCCTGGCATAGGCGGGATTGATGACGTCGGTGATGATCGTCCGCGCCCGCGCCTGGAGCGCAGCCCAGTCGGCCTCCGATATGGTCGCCGGGCGGGTCGCGGCGAAGGGCTCGTAGAAGCGGGATTGCGCCGGATCGGCCGCGATCACGCCGGAGATCGTCCGCTCATAGCCGCCGAGCACCGAGCACGGCAAAACGTGGCCGCCGCGAACGGCGTTGGCGGTGATCGCAAGCGCCTCGTCGTTGAGCCGGGGATATTGGGCGATTCGGGTCAAATAGGATTCGTAATCGGCGCGGGTGCGAAAGGGGAGGCCGCGCGCGAGGCCGGCGAAGCCCTGGTGCCAGCCGTAATAGGTCGTGAACAGCATGTCGCGCTGGGGGAAGCCGTTCTCCTCGATCTGCTCGGAAAGCTGGCGGCGGAGGATCGCGCGGTTGACCCGGTCCCGGCCGGCAAGCTGGTCGGCCGGGATCGCCTCGAGCCGGGCCAGGAAAGCCTGCGCCTCGCGCGCGCGGCGGTCGCGCGCCGCGGAGCTGATGTCGCGGATGCGGTCGTCATAATCGTGGACTCCGAGCGCGGTCGCGTCGGTCGGGTTCTCGCGCAGCAGCCACTGGTAATGCTCGTCCAGCAGTCGGTGAAAATCGTCGGCGGGCGTCGCCAGGGCCGGCGCGGCGGTCGCCAGCAGAGCCGCGGTCAATATGGTCAGGCGCATGATGGTCTCCCCTGTCGCGGACACCCTATCGCGGCTGTTCGTTGCCGCAAATGGCGCTTCGTCGAAAAAGCGCTGGTGCGGCTCGCCTCAAACGCTAGCATCCCGCCGCCGCCAGAAAGGACCGCGCATGACCGCCGCCGATCCCAACGCCGAGGTCGAGCTCGCAGCGACCGACCGCAGCGACATCGCCTTCCTCGGCCATCCCAGGGGCCTCGGCTTCCTCGCCTTCGCCGAAGGCTGCGAGCGCTTCTCCTATTACGGCATGCAGGCGCTGCTCGTCCTCTACATGACGCACCAACTGTTGCTGCCGGGACATGTCGACAACGTCGCATTCTTTGAGCCCTTTCGAAGCATCGTCGAGGGCATTTTTGGGCCGCTCAGCCCGCTCGCGCTGGCGACCACGATCGGCGGCCTCTATTCGGGCCTCGTCTATCTGACGCCGATCCTCGGCGGAATCCTCGCCGACCGCCTGCTCGGCCGGACGCGCACGATCACGGTCGGCGCGGTGCTGATGGCCGCGGGCCATTTCCTGATGGCCTTCGAGGTCAGCTTCCTCATCGCCATGCTCTGCCTCCTGCTGGGCGTCGGCGCCTTCAAGGGCAACATCGCCACCCAGGTCGGCGAGCTTTACGGGCCGGACGATTTGCGCCGCGCCGACGCCTTCCAGATCTACCTGCTCGCCGTGAACATCGCCGTGATCGTCGCGCCTCTGGTCTGCGGTACGCTCGGCGAGAAGGTCGGCTGGCATTACGGCTTCGGCGCGGCCGGGGTGATAATGGTGATCGGCCTCGGCATCTATTTGTGGGGTCGGCGCTGGCTGCCGAGAGAGGCGCCGGCGGGCCGTGCCGGCAAGGCCGAGCGCGTGCCCCTGGTGAAGGGCGACGGCGCGAGGATCGCGGTTCTCGTCCTCATCCTGCCCCTGCTCGTCCTGTCGGCGGTCGGCAACCAGACGATCTTCGGCTCCTATCTCCTCTGGGGAGAAGCCAATTACGATCTCGTCTTCTTCGGCGAAAGCATGCCGGTGACCTGGCTGGTTTCGCTGGACGCGATCATCTCGACGACGACGATCCTGCTTTCGATCCTGTTCTGGCGCTGGTGGGCGAAGAGGTGGCGCGAACCTCAGGAAATCACCAAGCTCACCATCGGCGCCCTGATCTCGGCCCTGGCGCCGCTGGCGCTTGCGCTTGCCTCCTGGCAGGCGGCGGCCAGCGGCCTAAAGGTCGGAATCGTCTGGGGCTTCGCCTTCCACATCGTCAACGACATCGGTTTCGCCAACGTCTTCCCCGTCGGCCTCGCGCTCTACTCCCGCGCTTCCCCCAAGGCCGTCGCGGGAACGATGATCGGCGTCTATTACCTCCACCTCTTCGCCTGCAACGTGCTCGTCGGGAGGCTTGGCGGCTTCCTCGAGACGATGAGCGGGAGCCAATTCTGGCTGATGCACGCCGCTCTCGTCGCGGCGGGCGGCCTCGGCTTGCTGCTCGTCCGGCCGATCGTCGCCCGGATCCTGGCCCACCCGGAGCCCGAGCCCGCCTCCTAGGCGGGCGCCGCGGCCTTCGCCGGCAAGGGGAACAGGGTGACGAAGCGCTCGGCCAGCGCGCGGTCGCCTTGGATGGAAAGCGCCCCCTCGCGCTCCAGCTCGGGGAGCGGAACGCCGCCGTAGACCGCCGCGGCGATCGCGGCAGGGGTGCCGGTAAAGACCGCGTCCGCGCCCTCGGCGGGGCTGCGCGCGCTTACGACGGCGCCGTTCCGGATTGTCGCCCGGTAGGTTTCGCGGCCGAGGCGGAAGCCGATTTCGGCGTCGATGTCCTTCGGAAGGCCCGGCTGGCCCATGGCCATGAACGAGAGCATCAGCGAGACGGCGCTGAAATGCTGCCCGGGATCGTGCCCCGGCGAGCGGGTCGCCCAGCGGCCGAGGGCGCCCATGATCGGCAGCGACTGGTAGCCCCATTCGCTGAGCTCGTAGACCTGGCCCGAGGCGGGCGGGGGGAGACGGCGCCGGACGACGATTCCGTCCCGTTCCAAACCCTCAAGCCGCTGGGTCAGCACGTTGGCGCTGATCCCGGGCAGGTCGGTGCGAATGTCGCTGAACCGCTTTGGACCGAGCATGAGCTCGCGCATGACGAGCAGGGCCCAGCGCTCGCCGATCAGCTCCAGGGCATGGGCAGTGCCGCAGCCGTCCCCGTAGCGCCGCCGCGGCGGGCCGTGCGCGGGATCGGTTACATTATCTAACTCCACAGTTGTCTTTTCTAACGAAAATGGGCATCAAGGTCAAACCCCGAGTCGCAAATCCGGAGCAGAAAGATGAGCGACACCGCAACTCTGCCGCCCGAAGGAAAGCTGAAGGACGCCCGCCTGATGGCCGAGGCGCTGCCGATCCGCTGGGAGGGCGAAAGCGCCGAATACCGGCGGGCTCGTACGGCGCTGCTCGCCGAAGAGATCGCGCTTCGTCGCCGGATCCAGCGCGTCGCCGAGCAACGCCGCGCGCTCCCGCCCGGTCCGGTCGCGAAGGACTATCGATTCCTCGACGAGCAGGGCAACGAGATCGGCCTGGCCGACCTGTTCGGCCGGCACGAAACGCTCTTCACCTATTTCTGGATGTACGGGCCTCAGCGCGATCGGCCCTGCCCGATGTGCACGTCCTTCGTCGGCTCGCTCGACATCCCTGCGCCCGACATTGAGCAGCGCCTCGCATTGGCGATCGTCGGCCGCTCGCCGGTCGCACGACAGCTCGCCTTCGCCCGCGAGCGCGGCTGGCGGAATCTCAAATTCTACCAGATTGTGGGCGACGCCTTCGCCCGCGACGTCCACGCGCTGACCGATGACGGCGAGGGCGCGGCGGTGACCGTCTGGAGGCGCGACGGCGACGAGGTCCGCCTGTTCTGGGCCGCGGAGGGCGGCGCCGAGACCGCCGATGCCGGCTTCGATCCGCACTTGGCCCCCGATCCGACGCCGCTGTGGAACGTCCTCGATTGGACGCCCGAGGGGCGGGGCAAGGACTGGTACCCCAAGCTGACCTATGGAGAATGACGATGCCGCAGATGATCTTCATCAACCTGCCCGTCGCGGATCTCGCCGCCGCCAAGGCTTTCTACGAGGCGATCGGCGCGGTGAACAACCCGGCCTTCACCGACGAGACCGCCGCCTGCATGGTCTTTTCGGACACGATCCACGTCATGCTTCTGACCCACGAGAAGTTCGCCCAGTTCACGCCGAAGCGGATCGCCGACGCGCGCGAGACGAGCGAGGTGTTGATCTGCATCTCGGCCGAGAGCCGCGAGGCGGTCGATTCGATCACCGACAAGGCGATCGCCGCCGGAGGCCGCGAGCCGCGCGAGAAGCAGGACCACGGCTTCATGTACGGCCGCAGCTTCGAGGATCCGGACGGCCACATCTGGGAGCCGATGTGGATGGACATGGCCGGCTTCGAGGCTGCGGCGGCGCAGCAGGCCCAGACTGCGGACGCTTGAACCCATGACCAGGCCACTCGTCACCGCCTACAACTGGTCGCCGGACAAGGGCGCCGGCCTGGTGCGCGACATGCGCGTGCGCTGGGCGCTGGAGGAGGTCGGCCAGGCCTATGACGTGCGCCTTCTCGACTGGGGAGAGCAGAAGGAGCCGCCGCATCGCGCCCGCAATCCCTTCGGGCAGGTCCCGACCTATGAGGAGGACGGGCTCGTCCTGTTCGAATCCGGCGCGATCGTCCTTCACATTGCGGAGAAGTGGCCGGGCCTGCTCCCCGCCGATCCGGCTGCCCGGGCGCGGGCGATCGAATGGATGTTCGCCGCGCTCAACAGCGTTGAGCCGGGCATATTGGACCTGATCATCGCCAAGTATATCGACGCCAAGGAGGATTGGGCTGAGGCGCGGATGCCGAGCGTGCTGGGGCGCCTGCGCGTTCGGCTGGACGAGCTGTCCGCCCGGCTTGGCGAGAGCGAATGGCTGGACGGCGCGTTCAGCGCCGGCGACCTGCTGATGATCCAGGTGCTGCGCAACGTGAAGGTTTCGGGGATGCTCGACGACTGGCCCAATCTCGCCGCCTATGTCGAGCGGGGCGAGGCGCGGCCCGCCTTCGGCCGCGCGCTCGAGTCGCTGCGGGCGGGCCTGACCGGCAAGCCGCCCGCCGACTGGCCCTACTGACGAACAGGAGAGCGCAAATGACCTATGTCACAGGCTTCGTGGTGGCTGTGCCGACCGGGAACGAGGAGGCCTATCGCCAACATGCCGCCGATTTTTTGCCGCTGTTCAAGGAGTGCGGCATCGAGCGGGTGGTGGAGAATTGGGGCGACGACGTGCCGAGGGGCAAGATCACCGATTTCTACGGGGCGGTCCAGGCGAAGGAGGACGAGACGATCGTCTTCTCCTGGTTCGAATATCCCGACAAGGCGGCCCGCGATTCATCCAACGAGAAGATGATGAACGACCCGCGCATGCAGCCGGGCGAGCCCATGCCGTTCGACGCCAAGAGGATGATCTACGGCGGCTTCGAGGCGATCGTCGACGAGAAGGCGGAAGGCACGACCGGCTATACCGACGGCTATCTGGTGCCGGTACCGAGCGACAAGCGCGAGGCGTATCGAGAGCTGGCGCAGAAGATGGCCGGCAAGTTCCGCGAGCTCGGCGCGCTGCGCGTCGTCGAAGCCTGGGGCGACGATCTGCCCGACGGCAAGGTCACCGATTTCCGCCGCGCGGTGAAGGCCGAGGAGGGCGAGAATGTCGTCTATTCCTACGTCGAATGGCCCGACAAGGAGGTCCGCGACCAGGCCTGGCAGAAGATGATGGCCGATCCCGACGTGCAGCCCGGCGGCGACATGCCGTTCGACGGCAAGCGCATGTTCTGGGGCGGCTTCCGCCCGATCGTCGATCAATAGGCACAGGCTTTTTCAGGAGGAACACGACATGCCGGACTTGGCAACCGCGGACGCCGCGACATCCGAAGCGAAGGGCAGGACCGGCGAGTTCTTCTGGTACGAGCTGATGACGTCCGATTCCGACGCCGCAACCGCCTTCTACACCAAAGTCGTCGGCTGGGAATCCTCCGACATGCCGATGCCGGGCGGCGACGGCCGCTACACGATCATGAATGCCGGCGGCCGCGGCGTCGGGGGAATGATGCAGATCACCGAGGAGATGAAGGCGGGAGGCGCCGTTCCGGCCTGGCTCGGCTATGTGCATGTCGCGGACGCCGATGCGGCGGCCAAGGCGATCGGCGAGGCCGGCGGCACGGTGCTGATGGGACCCGCCGACATTCCCGACGTCGGCCGCTTCGCCCTGGTCACCGACCCAGGCGGCGCCGCTTTCTACGTGATGGCGCCGTTTCCGCGCGACGACGCGCCTCCGCCGCTCGCCCAATATGCGCCGGGCAATGTCGGCTGGCACGAGCTCTACGCCGCCGCCGGGGAAGCGGCGGCGATCGGATTCTACGGCGGCCTGTTCGGCTGGACGACGGCCGGCGCGGTGGACATGGGCGAGATGGGCACATACCGGCTGTTCGCCACCGGCGGCGATGAAGCCGTCGGCGGGATGATGGACAAGCCGGCGCAGATGCCCGCCGGGGCCTGGCAATATTATTTCAACGTCGATGCGATCGACGCCGCGGCGGAGCGCGTCGCAGCCGCGGGCGGCAAGGTCGTCATGGGCCCGATGGAGGTGCCGAACGGCATGTGGGTGCTCCAGGGCCTGGATCCGCAGGGCGCCCATTTCGCGCTCGTCGCGCCGCACCGCTGAAGAGATCGAAGGAGAGAGACGATGGCCGACAAGATGATCACCTGCCTTTGGTTCGACAAGGGCAAGGCGCGCGAGGCGGCGGAATTCTACGCCGCGACCTTCCCGGACAGCCACGTGGGCCCGGCGCACGAGGCCGCGACCGATTATCCCGGCGGCCATCAGGGCGAAGAGCTCACCGTCGAGTTCACATTGCTCGGGCGCGCCTTCGTCGGCCTGAACGGCGGACCCAATTTCACGCCCAACGAAGCGGTGAGCTTCATGGTCCTGACCGAGGACCAGGAGGAGACGGACCGCTATTGGGACGCGATCGTCGGGAACGGCGGGAGCGAGAGCGCGTGCGGCTGGTGCAAGGATCGCTGGGGCTTTTCCTGGCAGATCACGCCGCGAATCCTGCTCGAGGCGATGGCCGATCCCGATCGGGACGCCGCCAGGCGGGCGATGGAGGCGATGATGACGATGCGCAAGATCGACATCGCGACGATCGAGCGGGCCCGCGAGGGAGCCGAAGCACCGGTCGGCTAGAAGGAGATCGTCACCATCAGCGTGTCGTTGTAGGTGCCGGCCGGCACGTTCTGGCCGGCGAGGATTCGGCCGTAGATGGTCCCGGAGAAATGCCGCGTGCCGCCGGAGACGGTCCCCCCAATCAGAGTCTGGGTGATCGAGCCCAGGGTGCCGTCGCCCCAGACGATGCTGCGGGCGGCGCTGGTGTAGAGCAGGTAGCTCAGCGTCGCCGCGCCGTTGCTCATCCGGCGCGTGGCGATGGTGCCGTACAGGCCGGCGCCGATTTCGACGTTCGGCGCGTTGTCGGAAGGGTGACAGTCGGCCTGGACCGTGCCGCTGCTGTCGTCGGGCGTCGCGCTTCGCGGGTCGTAGGCGCCGAAGGCGACGCCCGTGCTGCTGACCGTGCATGCCGCGCGCGCCGCGTCCGGCGCAAGGACCAGCCCGAAAGCGGCCGCGAGCACGCGGAGATCAGCGCGCCGCATAATCGCCTCCCGAGCGGCAGATCAGGCCGCCGAGACGGGGCTGCGGGTCGCCGTCGTCGGGGACGAGCGCGGTCAGCGCGCAGGCGCCGCCCGGCCAGCTCGCCTGAAGGCGCAAGCGCCCGGCTGGGGCTGACGGCAAATAAACCTCGCCGCCGGTAACGGCGACGGCCCTGGCCTCGCTCTCCTCGATCCGCACTTCGGCGCCGGTGGGAAGGGGACTGCCGTCCTCGAGCCGCACGGTCAGCAGCACTCCGCGCTCGCTCTGCACGGCGAAGCGGACGACGCTGCCCGAGCGGGCGAAGGGGCGGACCGGCATTTCCTCGCTGGTGAGTGAAGCCTCGAGCGGGAGGTCCGCCGGATCGAGGCGGATCGTGTTGCGCTCGAACGGATGGAGCCCGGTGACGATGATCCGGCCCTTGCTGTCGGTGGTGCCGACCGGCTGGTCGTCGGCATAGACCCGCACGTTGGGGTAGCCGTCGATTCGGACCGCGGCGAAGCTGTCGCCCAGGCGCCGCGAGGCGAAGGCGCGGCCGTCGATCCAGCCGAGGCCGCCGCCGGCGGTGAGCCGCACGGCGCCGGCGCCGCGGGCGTAGCTCGCCTGGGCGCTCACGCTCGCGCTCGAAAAGTTGCGGACATAGGCCGCCTCGGCGCCGCCCTGCTCCCCGATCCGCGCCGTCGCGCGGAACCCGTCGCCGGGGCCCGGCGGCGGATCGTCCTGATAGGAGATGTAGCCCGCGCTGCCGCCGCGCGACTGATCGAAGCTGGCCGAGGCGCTGCGGCGCCCGTCGAGCGCGATCGCGAGGTGAGCGCCGAAATCGGTCTGGCTGCGGCCGATCACCGAGCGGCGGGCATAGAGCTGAAGCGACATTCGCGGGGCAACGCGCCACGAGACGAAGGTGGAGGCCAGAGTCTCGTCCGGGAGCGCGCCGCGCAGGTCGCGGTAGACCAGGTTCGCGCCGATCCCGCCCCATCGGAGGCCGAGATTGGCGAAGCCCTGGACCATCAGGTGGGGCGGAACGATCCTCGCCAGGCCGAGCGTCGCATAGTCGCGGCTGGCATATTCGGAGAGGAGGCCGAAGGAGAGGCCGGACGTGCGCCGCTCGATAGCCGCCGCGGCACGATAGCCCGAGCCGCGCTCGGTGTGGCTCGCGGAGGCCGAGAACGCGACCTGGGCGACGTCGAAGGCGATGGCGGTGACCGTCGCGCCGGCCATCTGGCGATGCTCGCTTACTTGCGCGGTCGCTTCGCCGGTAAGGCGGTCGGTGAAGCCGTAGCGATGCGTCGTCGATACGAAAAACGCGCCGTATCGATTGCTTTCGATCCCGAAGCGCCGGCGCAGGAATCCGGCCTCGTAGGAGAAATCGTGAAGGCCGCGGCGAAGCAGCAGGGTCGAGGCATAATAATTCTGCTCGGACACGATTTCGCGCCCGAGCAGGTCGCGGACGACGATCTGGACGGTGCCGTTACCCGACGGCACCGGCACGTTGCTGAGCTCGAATGGCCCCGGAGCGACCTGTTGCTGGCCCTGCAGGACGTTGTTGACGTAGACGTCGACGACAGAGGGCACCGCCGCGCTTCCGCTCGCCACCGGCAGCGGCATGGTTAAATAGCCCGGCTGAACCGCGAAGTTGCGCGCGAACTGGATTCCGGCGAAGCGCACCGGCGCCGCGCCCGGCCCTGCGGCCGAGACCGAATCGCCGATCCGGATGCTGCTGAGGTGATCCGGCCGGTCGATTGTCCAGGTCGTTTCCAGACGCGTCACGCGCGCCTGGCCGCCTCCGGCCGAGGCGATGAAGGTCGTAAAGCCCACTCCGTGGCTGGTGAACAGGCCGGCCTCGAAGGCGCCGGCGCCCTGGGTCTCGCCGCGCACATGCTCGACGAACAGGTCGTAATTCACATAAGCGCCGAACGCCGGCGCGGTCATCGCCATCTGCTCGCCCGCGCCGAGCGCTGCCGACTGCGTTTCGAAAGCGCCGGGGTCGGCGTCGATCGCCACGCTCTGCTCGGCCTCGGCCACGGTGATGCGCAGCGCGGGCAAAGCGGAAGCGGGGTAATAGGCCTCGCCCTGATAGGTCACGGCTCCGGAGGCCGGCACGCGGATTCGCCAGGCGCGCAGGGTCGCGGCCCCGATCAGCAGCCGGCCGTCGCCGTCGCGCAGGAAGGATTCGGGCGCGTCGCCCCGCTGCCCGTTCACCGACACGTCGAGCAAGGCGGGTTGCATCGCCGCGGCCGCGCCGATCGCCGGGCCCGAGCCCGGCGTCTCGCCTTTGGCAGCGTTGTGGCCGGCAAGGAGCAGAAGGCTGAGGCCAAGCCTAGCGGGCGTGCGGAGGAGGCGCTGCGCCATTGGTCCCGGACACTATTTGCTGGAACCGGGCGTCGTCGCCGATACGCGGATTGGCCCCGATCGGCCAGCGGCGGACGGAGCCCGGCAGAACGGTGCCGAATCCGAAGCCGCTTTCGAGGGTGATTCCTGTGGCGCGCTGCGCCGCGGCCGGGTCGATCCTGACCCAGCCGGCGCCGCCGTTGCGCGCCTCGAGCGCCCACTGGCCGTCGGCCAGCCGGGCGGCGCTCCAGGCGATGTCGCTCTGCGGCCCGGCCGCCAAGTTCCAGTAGAGCGGGAGGTTGAGCCTGAGCGCGACGCGGATGCCGTTTCCGGGCTGCGCCGCGGGCACCTCCTCGATGATCAGGCGATAGGATTGCGGCGCCGCGGAAGGCTGCCGAAGCCCGACGCGGACGATCTGGGTGCCGCCCGCGGGAATGGTGAAGACCGGCGGGGAGACGATCACCGCCGAGGTCTCGTCGTAGCGGTCCGCGCCATCCGTCTGGCTCCAGGCCAGGGAATAGGCGCGGATCGTCACCGGCACGTTCTCGACATTCTGGACGGTGACCGATCCGGCGCGGCGCGCCGTCCCGATCTCGACCAGCACGGGATTGACCGTGAGGGTGCCTGCGGCGGCCGGGGACAGCCCGGCCGCCGCACCAAGCGTCAGCCCGAAACGGACGAAAAGGGGGAGGATTCGCCGCATCTCGGCCTGCCGCTCGCTTAGTAGGTGACCGTGACGGCGACCGTGTCGGCATAGGCGCCGGCCGGAAGCGACGTCTGGCCCGAGCCGACGCGGCCGTAGACGGTGACGCTCTGCGCGGAGCCGCTTCCGGTGCCGCCGATCGTCGCCGTGCTGGCGGTGCCGTCGCCCCAGACGGTGGTCCGGGCGCTCGTCGTGTAGATGTTGTAGTTGAGCAGGTTGCTGCCGTTCGCCATCTTGCGGTTGGCGAAGGTCGCGCCCGTGCCCGTGCCGACTCCGGCCGAGGCCGCCCAGGCGGTGCCGTTGGTGCAGGTGACCGAAAGGCCGCCGGTGCTGTCCACGTTCGTGCCGGCGGTCACATCGACGTTGCCGAAGGCGAGAGCGCTGGTCGAAACGGTGCAGTTGGCGGTGACGGTCGCGCTGACCGCGAGGGTGCCGGTGGCGGTCGCCGCCGCGGCGGGGCTGGCTGCAAGCAAGCCGGCCGCAATCAGGGCCGTCCCCGAGGCAGCCGCCCCGGAAATCAGTGTCTTGAACATTGGATACGATCCTTCTTCCCGAATTGGGGCCAGGCCCGAAGGCCTGGCGCCCTTGCCGTGTCACGGAGAGGCTGGGGTCTCTCCGATCCTGCGGTTTTTACGGTGGGTCGGTTAAAGACCGGTTAAGGACGCTCGTTGGTCTTGATCGGGAGTTCCGTCACGGCGAATTCGGCCTGAACCGGCTGCGAAATTCGTCGATGTGGTGAATGGCTGACGGGTCCCGTGCTGGGGCGATTACCGGCGGCGGGTTAAAGTCTGCTTAAGCAGGGTCTTGCGTCTTGCGGGCGGCGATCAGCAGGACGGCGGTGACCGCGAAGGGGAAGGCCGCCGCGCCGCACAGGAAGCGGATCCCGTCGGCGGCGACCGCTCCGGCCAGCAAAGGGATGGCGGCGGCGAGATTGAGAAACGCGAGGCCGGGCGACCGCTCCCCGCCGGCCCGGCGCAGATTGACGAAGGCAAGCATCGTCAGCATCGCGAAGAGCAGAATCCAGCGCAGCGAGGCCGAAGCGTCCGGCGCGCCGGTGAAGCCGTCGCGGCCGGCGCTGAGGAATGCGGCGGAGACGATCATCATCACCACCAGCAAAGCCGCGAAGAAGGCGTTCACGATACGAAGCGTTCGAGCCATCGGCACAAACTGGCCCAGTTCGCGGGCCGTCGCTAGTGGGCAGAAACAAGTCGAATCTACCCGGGCTCGGCTGTCAGCCAAGCCGCCCATCTTGCCTGATCGAGATCGAACAGAGCCGTGCGACGGCGATCGAGGTCATGCCAGCACCCAGGCCGCTCGTCGGGGATCGCCAAAGCCCTGGCTTCGGGTTATCTCACCTGCTCGTTCGGCGGGCCGGTCACCACTCAGATGGCCGGTTACGCGCAGCCCGGATGGGTCCATTGCCCGCCTTAGCCGGCCCGGCTAGAGGTCGGCTCCAGCCGCGCGGAGGGGTCATGCTGCTTTCCTTGTTTTCGATCGTCGACTTTCTGCTTCAGGTCGCGAGCTGGGTGATCATCGCCCAGGCGATCATCTCCTGGCTGGTGGCTTTCAACGTCATCAACACCCACAACGATTTCGTCCGCCAGCTGCTCTACGCGCTCGATCGGATGACGGCCCCGCTCTATCGGCCGATTCGAAGGATCCTGCCCGACTTCGGGGGGCTCGATTTCTCGCCGATCGTCGTCCTGCTCCTGATCTACGTCCTTCGTATCCTTCTTTCGGGGGTGGCGATGGACGTCGCCATGGCCGGGTGACGGGGAAGCCATGAGCGCGGCGATCATCGACGGCAAGGCCTTCGCCTCCGCCTTGCGCGAGCGGATCGCCGACGCAGTCCCCGCCTTCGCGGAGCAGGCCGGCCGCGCGCCCGGCCTCGTCGTGGTGCTGGTCGGCGAGGATCCGGCGAGCGGGATCTACGTCCGCAACAAGGGCAAGGCGACCGAGGCCGCGGGAATGGCGAGCTTCGAGCATCGGTTGCCCGACACCGTCAGCCAGGACGAGCTGCTCTACCTGATCGGGCGCCTCAACGGCGACGAGCGGGTCGACGGAATCCTCGTCCAGCTCCCGCTCCCGAAGCAGATCGACGAGAAGGCGGTGATCGCGGCGATCGATCCGGCCAAGGACGTCGACGGCTTCCATGTCGAAAATGCCGGCCGCCTCGCCGTCGGGGAGCAGGGGATCGTGCCCTGCACGCCCTTGGGCTGCCTGATGCTGCTCAAGGACCGGCTCGGCGATCTTTCCGGGCTCGAGGCGGTCGTCGTCGGCCGCTCGAACATCGTCGGAAAGCCGATGGCCCAGCTTCTGCTGCGCGAGAATTGCACGATCACCATCGCCCATAGCCGCACCCGCGACCTTCCGGCCGTTATTCGCCGCGCCGACATCCTCGTCGCCGCCGTCGGTCAGGCGGAGCTGATAAGGGGCGACTGGCTGAAGCCCGGCGCGACGGTGATCGACGTCGGCATGAACCGCCTCGACGGGCGGCTGACCGGCGACGTGGATTTCGACGGCGCGCGCCAGGTTGCCGCGGCGATTACGCCGGTGCCCGGCGGGGTCGGGCCGATGACCATCGCCGTGCTGCTTCGCAACACGCTCGCCGCCGCGCATGCCCGCGCCGGCCTCGCCCCGCCCGAGGGCCTGTGATCGAGCTGTTCGTCTCGGCCTTCGTCACCTTCCTGGTGGTGATCGATCCGCCCGGCTGCGCGCCGATCTTTGCTGGCCTGACCAGCGGGGCCACGGCAGCTCACCGGCGGGCGATGGCGATCCGCGCCGTTCTCGTGGCGACCGGAATCCTCGTCTTCTTCGGCCTGCTCGGCGAAGACCTGCTCCACGCGCTCGGCGTTTCGCTCAGCGCCTTCCGAATCGCCGGCGGAATCCTCCTCTTCCTGATCGCGATCGACATGGTGTTCGAAAAGCGCACCGAGCGGCGCGAGAACCGGGCCGAGGAGCTCAGCGCGGCCCATGTCGAGGACGTCTCGATCTTCCCGATGGCGATCCCGATGATCGCCGGCCCGGGCTCGATCGCCTCGGTGATGCTGCTGATGGCGCGGATCGACGGGCTCCTGCCCTCTTTGCTGGTGCTGGGGGCATTGCTGCTGACCCTGCTGCTCACGCTCGTCGCCTTGCTGCTCGCGGGGCCGATGATGCGCCTGCTCGGCCACAGGATGGAAGCGATGCTGACCCGCTTGCTCGGGGTCATTCTCGCCGCGCTCGCCGCCCAGTTCGTGATCGACGGGATCAAGCAGTTCTTTACTTGACCACCCGCCACATCCGGTAGGGCGAATTGGCCGGCAAGGGTACCGGCGCGAGCCAGGCGGGCACCTTGCCGCGCAGCAATTGGGCGTAGAACCCGCCGGGCGCCTCGGCCCGGTAGAGCGTCGATTCCGACAGGTTCGGGCAGATCAGGACGTAATTCACGCGATAGCGTCGAACCGTCGCCAGCGCATTGGCCTCGGTGCCGCGCCAGGCGTGCATGACGTCGATGATCTGCCGGGCGTTGCGGTGATAGGGGCCGGTGATCGCGTCGTGATGGGTGACCGTGATCAGCCGGGGCCCAAGATCGACGAACGTCAGCACCATGCCCGCGGGCTGCCTGTTCACCGGAGTCAGGGCCCAGAGCGTTGGGCAGCGATTGTTGGCGACGTTGATCGTCCGGCGGAATTCGCTCAGCGGCTTGTCGAACAAAGCGGCGATGTTGCCGTTGGCGAGAAGGAAAACGAGCAGCAAGGCGGCCAGCCCGGCGGCCACCTGCCTGGCCAGGCTCTGCCACGAAAGCAGCCAGGCGATCGCCAGCCAGGCGAGCGCGGCGACTCCCGGAATCGAAAGCATCTGCGCCGCGGGGCCGGCGCGGGTCTGCCAGCAAAGCAGGCCCGCGGCCAAGGCGGCGAGCGTGGCGATCGCAGCCCAGCGGACCAGCGCCTGGGGATCGCGCCGGCTGCGCCAGAGCATCAGGCCGTAGCCGATCAGGCCGAAGACCGGCAGCACCACCGTCTGGATCGTGATGCTCGCCCCGTGGCGCCAGATCGGCATTGCCTCTCGCACCCGGGAAAGCCACAGCCGCTCGAGCTCGGGCGAGCTTTGCTCGAGCCTGCCGAGGCATTGGGGCGCGCCGTAGGCGAAGGCGGCGCCGAGGATCGCGCCGGCAGCCGCGGCCAATGCGAGGCGGGCGAGCGGCTTTTCGGGAGTGAGCAGCGCGAGGCCGGTTGCCGCGGCGCCGGCGCCGAGCATCGCCGCGAGCCAGACCGGCGTCAGCGCGTCGCAGAGCGGCGCCATGTTCGCCTCTGAGGTGAAGACGAGGAAGCCGACCGCCACGCCGCCGCCGAGGCTGACTCCGTAGGCCAGCAGGCGCCTCGCCTCCGCGCGATCGCGCACCCACATCAAGGCCGCGAGCACTCCGCCGAGCGCGAGATAGGGGATCATCTCCAGGCCGATGACCAGCGACAGCGCCGTGGCAAGCCCGAGCGTCGCTCCGCCCCGCGCGCGCTCGGGATCGGTGAACGAGGCCATCGCCCAGGCGAGCATGGCAAGCTGCCAGCCGTGGTGATCGATGCGCAGCGGCTGCCACATGCCCTTGGCCGATCCGGCGCAGGAGAGCAAAACGATCGCGAGGAAGAAGGCGCCGCCGCCGATCATCCGCTTAGCGACCACCGCCACCGCGGCCATCGCCGCCAGCATCGGCAGCAGCGGAGCCACGGCGACCGCGACCTGCTCGGCAAGCCGGCCCCCGATCAGCGGCGTGAACAGCAGCTTCAGCGCGGCGATCGGCAGGTCGACGAGGCGCGACCAGTGGATGTTGGAGCCGGCCAGGCGATGCTGGGCGAGGTCGTACCAGCCCTGTCCGCTCAGGAGGCCGCGGACCTGCATCATCCGCATATTGTCGTCGGTGTCGCCGAGCGCGAAGATGTGGATCGCGCCCCAGCGGTCGGCGAGCATCAATCCGCCGACCAGCAGCCAAAGGACGGCCAGCCACCAGCGCCAATACCGGTCGAGAAGCTGGAACGGAGATCCCCCGGCGGACGGCATAAGCGTTTTCTTTTCTTCCCAAGCCCAGCCTCGGGCATTAGTCGCTCCTCCCCAAAGGGCAAGCGGGGGCCGGACGCCGGGCGGATGAAGCAGGTTTTGGACGAACATCGCGAGATATTGGGGCAGCTGGTGCGCTATGCGCTGACCGGCGGGCTGGCGAGCTTCGTCAACTTCGGCGTCTATTGGGCGCTGGGCGCCGGCGGCATGGATCCGAACCTCGCTTGGACGGCCGGCTTCCTCGCCGCGGTCGCGGTCGGCTATGTCATCCACAGCCGATGGAGCTTCCAGGGCCACGGCCGCCGCGACAATCTCGCGCGCACGGGGGGCCGGTTCTTCGTCGTCGCCTTGATCAGCTTCGCCATCAACCAGCTGTGGGTCGGGATACTCGTCCGATATTTCGGCCTGCCGCTCTGGGCGCCCCTCCCGCTCGTGCTCGGAGTCACGCCGCTGATCGTCTTCTCGCTCAATCGCCGCTGGGTGTTCGCGTGAACCGCGCCCCGGTCCTCTCTCTGATCGCGCCGGTCAAGGACGAGGAGGCGGCGATCGGCCCCTTCATCGCGCGCGTCGCCCCCATTCTCGACGGGCTGTTCCCCGATGCGGGCGCTCCGTCGTGGGAGATAGTGTTCGTCGACGACGGCAGCGAGGACGGCACGATGGCCGCGATCCTCGCCGCCCACCAAAAGGACGCGCGAATCCGCGCGCTCTCGCTCTCCCGCAATTTCGGCAAGGAAGCGGCGCTGACCGCCGGGCTCGACCATGCCGAGGGCCAGGCGGTGATCCCGATCGACGTCGACCTGCAGGACCCGCCCGAGGTGATCGGCGCGATGCTGGCCAAGTGGCGCGACGGCTACGAGGTCGTCTACGGCGTCCGGACCAACCGCGAGACCGACAGCCTGCCCAAAAGGCTCACCGCCGACCTCTACTACCGCGCCCACAATTATCTCTCGTCGGACAAGATCCCAGAGCATGCCGGCGATTTCCGGCTGCTCGACCGGTCGGTGGTCGAGGTCATCAAGGCGATGCCCGAGCGCAACCGGTTCATGAAGGGCCTGTTCGCCTGGTCGGGCTTTCGTCAGGCGGCGGTCGAATATGCGCGCGCCGAGCGCGAGCACGGCAAGACCAAGTTCCGCTACTGGAAATTGTGGACTCTGGCGCTCGACGGAATCACCTCCGCCTCGACCATGCCGCTCAGGATATGGTCCTATGTCGGCGTCGTCATCGCCGGCCTCACCCTGCTCTACGCGGTTTGGGTGGTGATCAAGACGATCCTGTGGGGCAGCGACGTCGCCGGCTATCCCTCGCTGATCGTCGCCATCCTCTTCTTCGGCTCCGTCCAGCTCATCTCGCTGGGCGTGCTCGGCGAATATGTCGGCCGGATTCTGATCGAGACCAAGCGCAGGCCGCTCTACGTGGTCCGCAAGAAGGTCGGCTTCGGCGAGGACGGCGGCTGATGGAGCGCGCCGTCTTCGATCGCATGGCCGAGCACGACCAGGTCCACTGGTGGTACGTCGCCCGCCGCAAGATCCTCGCCGAGCTGATCGCACGGGAGGCGAACCTGCCCGAAGGCGCGCGGATCCTCGAGATCGGGTGCGGCACCGGCCACAATTTCGAGATGCTTCGTTCCTTCGGCCGGCTCGACGCGCTCGAAATAGACGGCGAGGCGCGGGCGTTCGCGAGCAAGCGGCTCGGCCACGCGGTCGGCGACGCCCCGCTGCCCGAACTGACGGGCGTTCCGGACCGGACCTATCATCTGATCGCCTTGCTCGACGTGCTGGAGCATGTCGACGGCGACCAGGCTGCGCTCGCGAGCATCGCGAGGAAGCTTGCGCCGGGCGGCCGGATCCTGGTCACCGTTCCGGCCTATCGGTGGATGTGGAGCGCGCACGACCTCGCCCATCATCACAAGCGGCGCTACTCGAAACGCGGCTTGCGGCGCGTCGCGGAAGCAGCGGGACTCAGTGTCGAAGACATCGGCTATTTCAACAGTCTGCTCTTCCCGCTCGCGGCGATGGTCCGGATCGCGGGGAATATCGCGGGGAAATCGTCAAGCGACGACACGCTCCCGCCGCGAGCGCTCAACGCGCTATTCGAGCGCATCTTCGCGCTGGAGCGTCACATGATCGGCAGGGTGCCGCTTCCCGCCGGGGTCTCGTTGTACGCCTTGCTTTCGACCCGGTAGAGCACGCTCGTCCCGCTGCGCCAGATCGGGCGCAGCCCTTCGGTCAGGCGCGGATCGTAACGCGGCGGATCGATCAGCCAGACATAATCGAATGCGTCGCGCGGGAAGACCGCCAGGGCCATATCGAGACTCCGCCAATATTCGTACGGGCATCGGCGCGCGGTGACGATCTGGGTGGCGTCGCGGATGAACGGCCAGCCCGGCCGGTAGTGGACCTCGAGCAACTGAGCGCCGGCCATTGTCCACTGGTCATTTGAGAACGCGTGCTTGCGAACGATGCCGATGCCAGGAAGGTGGAGCAGGCGGGTCATCGCCCAATTCTCGATGCAGGGACGGCCGACGAAGCTCACCATTCGGGCGCCGCGCGGCACATGATCGAGGGCGGCAAGCTCGCGGTCGTAGGTCCGGCCGTAGAGCGACATGCTGACCGTGGTCGCTCCGGTCCTCGCCAGCGTGAAGGCAAGCCCTGCGATCGCCAGAGTGCGCGCGAAGATCAGGCCGCTTCGCTCCGGGTAGCGGATGGCGATGACCGCGATCATGAACAGGTAGGGCGCGAGCCGCATGTCGGCGTAAGCCGATCCGAAGACGATCCTGGGCAGCAGGACGAAGACGATCGAAAGGAACAGGGCCGAGGCGAGCAGGTTGCGCGAGTAAGTCAGCTTGCGGCTGATCACTGCCCAGCCGATCAGCGCCAGCAGGAGGCCGAGCGAGGCAAGATCGAACGTCGCCCAGCGGTCACGCAGCGCCATTCGCAGCCAGTCCATTTTGGCGGTCCAGTTGAACCAGTCGGCGGTGACCCCGGCCGCGTTGCTGCGCCAGAGCAGCATCAGCGCGACCGGCGGCGCGAGCGAGAGGCAGTGGAAGGCGGCACGCGCGCCGGCGACGACGAAATTATGGCCGCGATCGTGCTGGCGCACCAGCTCGGCCGAGAAAGCGAGAACGCCGAGCGTGCCCCAGCCGAAGGCATGGCAGATCCACAGCGCGAAGGAGATGGGCACGAACACCACTGCCCTGAGGCGCAGGTGGCCGAGCCGGGCGAGCCTCAGCCACAATGCGAAGGCGAGCAAGGCGAGCGCCATCGACAGCGCGAAGTTCACGAAGCCGAAGAGGAACGGGAAGTTGTAGGCCAGCGGAATTGCGAACAGGGCCGTCGGCGGCACGCGCCCGTGAACCTCGCGTGCGACCCAGAGCATGCCTCCGACCGTGAGCACCGGGATGGTGCAGACGATCAGCTTCACGGCGGGCTCGAGGCCGATGATGGGCGCGAGGATCTGGACGAGCAGGTCGACGCCGAGGTTGCCGATCACCTGCCAGTGAAAGCCGAAATATTGCTGGAGATCGGGCGAAGTCGCGAGATCGAGCTGAACCCGGTATCGCCCCATGTGGCCGGGCAGATCGAGCAAAGGCGGGATATCGGGCCAGAGCAGGGGCAAGACCGACAGCAGCATCAAAGCCGCGACGGTCCATCTTTTCTCCCACCATTGGAGCGGATGTTGGGGAGCGTCGGCAGGGCCCGAGGTGAGGGTCATGGCGCTGCCTTACCCTCCAATTGCCCCACGTTCATCCCTTCCGCTGCCGCCCGCTATTCGGCGGCGCGGCTCAAATGCCATTCGGGCGGCACGTCGTTCGCGCGCAGCCGCTCCTCCTCCTCGAACATGAAGTCGCGGGTGATCGGGAGAGAGCCGCGCCGCTTCACATATTGAAGCTGCCAGTTGACCAGGCCGCCATAGCTGAACGCGGCCTCGGCGCCGGCGAGGTAGAATTGCCACATGCGGAAGAAGCGCTCGTCGTAAAGCGCCGTGATCTCTTCCTGGTGGATCATCGTCCGGTTGTACCATTCGGCGAGCGTATAGGCGTAGTGATAGCGCATCGCCTCGACGTCGGTCACGATCAGCCGGTGCTTTTCGGCCTGGGTCACGAGCTCCGAAAGGGCCGGGATGTAGCCGCCCGGGAAGATGTACTTGCGGGTCCATTTGTCGGTGACGCCCGGCTCGCCCATCCGCCCGCAGCAATGCGAGAACATCACGCCGTCGTCCTTCAGCAGACGGTGCATGTGGGCGAAGAAGCCCGGATAATGCGGCGTTCCGAGATGCTCGATCAGGCCGACGCTGGTGATCCGGTCGAACTGGCCCTCGACGTCGCGATAATCCTTGAGCTCGAACTTCACCTTGTCGGAGACGCCGAGCTCGGCCGCGCGCTCGTTGGAGAACTGGATCTGGTCCGGCGCCAGCGCCACGCCCAGCACTTCGACGCCGTAATGGCGGTTGAGATAGAGCGCGAGGCCGCCCCAGCCGCAGCCGATGTCGAGCACCTTCATGCCGGGCTTGAGATTCAGCTTGGCGGCGATGTGCGCCTTCTTGTCGAGCTGGGCCTTTTCCAGGCTGTTCGAAGGATCGCGATAATACGCCATCGTATATTGCCGGTCCTCGTCGAGGAACAGCTCGTAGAGGCGGCGGGTGAGGTTGTAGGTGTGCTCGGCATTGCGCCGCGAGCGGGTCTTCCAGTTGATCTGGTCGAGCCGGCCCAGCGCCTGGTTGAGCGTCTTGCGGATCGGCCCCTTGGGCTTCAGCGCGCCGCCCTTCTCGACCGGCGCGTTGTAGCGGATGAACAGGACGAGATCGCGGATGTCCCTGGGCGGATCGATCGTCAGCCAGCCGTTCATATAGGCTTCGCCCGCGCCGACGCGCGGATCCTTGGCGATGTGGAACGCGGCGCGCCTGTCGGTCAGCCGGGCGGTGATCGGGCCGTGGTTCGGATCGGGCGCGCCGTAGCGATATTCCTTGCCGTCATGATCGATGACGATGAGTTCGCCCTTCTTGATCAGCGGGCGAAGCATCTTGTTCAAAAGCCACATAGAAGGGTCCCTATTCCCTGATTTCGGCGCCACTGAGCATGGCTGGCCCGGCCGGGTCAAGCGCGGCCGCGTGAAGGCGCTCCTCCGCTTCGAACATATAGTTGCGGATCATCGGCGCCGCGTCCCGGCGCCTCAGATATTGGAGCTGATAGACGGTCATCCCGCCGTCGCTGAACATCGACAGGCCGGCTGCGAGGTAGAACAGCCAGAGCCGGTAGAAACGCTCGTCGTAGCGGCGGATCACCTCTTCGCGGCACGCCTTGAAGCGCTCGTACCAGTGGAGGACCGTCGGCGGATAATGGAGCCGAAGCGCCTCGCAATCGGCCATGATCAGCCGATTGACCTCGCTCGCCGAGACGATCTCCGACAGCGCGGGGATGTATCCGCCGGGCCAGATATATTTCTGGATGAACTTGTCGGTGGTGCCGGGCTTGCCCATCCGCCCCATCGTGTGGAGGAGCATGACCCCGTCGGGCGCGAGCAGCTCGCGGCACTTGCGGAAGAATCCGCGGTAGAAAGGCGGCCCGACATGCTCGAACATGCCGACCGAGACGATCCGGTCGAACGTGCCGGTCAGATCGCGATAGTCCGTCAGCTCGAACTTGACGCGGTCCGCTACGCCGGCGGCCTCGGCGCGCTCGCGCGCCAGCGCAAGCTGCTCTGTCGACAGCGTCACCCCGAGAACGTCCACGTCGGCGACGCGGTTCAGGTAGAGCGCCAGACCGCCCCAGCCGCAGCCGATGTCGAGCACGCGCTGGCCTGGCTTCAGATACAGCTTCGAGGCGAGATGCGCCTTCTTGTCGAGCTGCGCCTGCTCCAGGCTGTTGCCCGGATCGGTGAAATAACCGCAGCTATATTGCATGTCGGCTTCCATCCACAGCCGATAGAAATCGTTGCCGATGTCGTAATGGTGGGCGACGTTGCGCCGCGCCTGGCGCCGCCAGTTGAGATGGGCGAGCGGCCGGCCCAGCTTGCTGCCCTTGCGCAGGAACTTGCCCGGGCCTTCGCGATCCTCCCACCGGCGGTTGCGCCGGATGATCAGCACCAGATCGAGGATCTCGCCCTGCTCGAGCACCAGCCGCCCGTCCATATAGGCCTCTGCGGTGCCGACCGCCGGATCGCGGGCGACGCGCAGCGGAGTCATCCGATCGGCGATCCTTACGGTGACCGGCCGAAGCTCCGGGTCCGGCGCTCCGTAGCGGCGCTTACGGCCCTTATGGTCGATGATCGTGAGCTCGCCCTTGCGGACGTGCCGAGCCAGCATCTTGTCGAGTAACCGCATGGCCGCGCAGAATAGCCGGATGACGGCGGATGGCAATCGTAACGGCGGCGGCGGTTTCTACGCGAGCGCGGCCTGTTTCTCTGCGGCAATACGGTCGAGTTCGGCGCGGCTTTTCTTCTCCGCCGCGGATTTCAGCTGCCCGCAGGCGGCCATGATGTCGCGCCCGCGCGGGCGGCGGATGGGGGCGCTGATCCCGGCCTCGAACACGATGTTGGAGAAGCTGCGGATGCGCTCCTCGTCCGAACATTCGTAATCGCTGCCGGGCCAGGGGTTGAACGGGATCAGATTGACCTTGGCCGGAAGCTTGTAGCGCTTGATCAGGCGAACGAGCTCGCGCGCGTCCTCGTCGCTGTCGTTCCTGTCCTTCAGCATAACATATTCGAACGTGATCCGGCGCGCATTGTTGGCGCCGGGGTAGGCGGCGCAGGCTTCCAGCAGCTGCTCGATGCCGAACTTGCGGTTGAGCGGCACGATCTCGTCGCGCACCTCCTTGGTCACCGCATGAAGGCTGACGGCTAAGTTGACTCCTATCTCCTCCCCCGCCCGCGCCATCATCGGCACCACGCCGGAGGTGGACAGCGTGATCCGGCGCCGCGACAGGCCGAGCCCGTCGCCGTCCATCACGATCTTCAGCGCGTCGCGGACATTGTCGAAATTGTAGAGCGGCTCTCCCATGCCCATCATCACGATGTTGGAGAGCATGCGGCCTTCGGGTTGGGAGGGCCATTCGCCGAGGCTGTCGCGGGCGAGCATGACCTGGCCGACGATCTCGCCGGCATTGAGGTTGCGAACGAGCCGCATCGTGCCGGTATGGCAGAAGCGGCAATTGAGCGTGCAGCCGACCTGGCTCGAGACGCAGAGCGTGCCGCGGTCGGCATCCGGGATGAAGACCATCTCGAAATCGTGGCCGTCCGGAGTGCGCAGCAGCCACTTGCGGGTGCCGTCGGTGGAGACCTGCTCGACCACCACCTCGGGCCGCGCGACCTCGAACCGCTCGGCCAGCCAGGCGCGCTGGGGCTTGGCGATGTCGCTCATCGCATCGAAGGCGGTCGCGCCCCGGTTGTAGATCTGGTGCCAGAGCTGCTTGGCGCGAAGCTTGGCCTGCTTCTCGTCGAGCCCGGCATCCATCAGGGCCTGGCGGATCTGCGCCTTGGAAAGGCCGATCAGGTTCACGCGCGCGCCCGCGCCCGCCACCTCGGGGCGCGGGACCGGAACCGGATCGATGAGACCGGGAATAGGCATCGGCGCTGTCATGAGCGCGCCATGTAGGCGCTCGGCGGCCGCTTTTCTAGCGGCGGGGGATGCACGCGATCGCTGCGGCGTCCATCGCCGTCGCAGCGCCGCGCAGGCCGTAGCGGTCGTGCACCGCGGCGCCGTCCGTCGCGCGGGTCTCTACGACCATGTCGATGCCGGTGCGCATCGCCGACTGGATTTCCCGGTCGGCGCGGGCGTCCGGCGCCCATGCCTCCCGCCCGCCGCCGGCGAGCTGGAAGCTGACTCCGTCGATCTTCAGAAGCACCGCAGAGCCCTGGCGCTTCTCCCGGCTGAGGCGAACATGGAGCTGGCCGCCGGCGCTTCGTCCCGGCCAGTGGCCGACGGCGGCGAAGGGACGCCAGGGAGCCGCCGCCGGGACTTCAGCAGGCTGGCTGATCGCATAGCAGCGTCCGTCGCCGGCGAAGGCGCCCCAGCCGCCGAAGACTCCCAACGGTCGCGGCTGAGCCGCCGCGGCGGAGGCCAGGGCGGCGAAGACGAGCAGGAAGGTCCGGCCTCGGGGCATTTCCACCCTTTGTCGCCGCTCGGGCGGCGCGGTGGCAACAGGAAATGCGCGGGGAGGCCGGGCGACCTTGGCCCCAGACACCCAGGATTCTCCCCGGCGACTGTGGTAGTGAGGTAACACTCCTGATCAAAAGGCGGTGGGTCTGTGTTGCACTGCAACAAAGTCGCCCCTATCTGGTTGTGGTCCTTATCTGGACATTGTTTCAAGGAGATAACAATAATGCGTATCGTTTACGCCGCGGCTGTTCTCGCGGCTGCTTCTGCTGCGCCTGCGTTCGCGCACGCGGCCCCGGCACCTTTCGTCGGCGGCCACATCGAAGCGATCGCCGGCTATGACAGCCTTTCCGTGGACGGCGACAGCGACGGCGGCATCGCCTACGGCATCGCCGGCGGCTATGATTTCGCGCTGGGCACGAACATGCGCGCCGGCCTCGAGCTGGAAGCGGCCGAATCGACCGCCGAAGAGTGCCAGGCCAATGTCATCGTCGCCGGCGACCGGGCTTGCGCCGAAGCGCGCCGCGATTTCTACGTCGGCGCCCGCCTCGGCGGCGTGGTGAGCAACGGCGTCCTGCTCTATGCCAAGCTCGGCTACACCAACGCCCGCGTCGGCGCGGTCTATGACAACGGCACGACCGTCGTCAGCGACGGCGCGAATGCGGACGGCATCCGCGCCGGCGCCGGCGCGGACATCGCGCTCGGCCGCAACATGTTCCTTCGGGCCGAGTATCGCTACTCGAACTACGAGAGCGATTTCTCGCGCCATCAGGGCGTGGTCGGCCTCGGCTTCCGCTTCTAGGCGAAGCCGGCAGCCGGACGAAGAAGGCCGGGGCGGCGACGCTCCGGCCTTTTTTCTTGCCAGCCACTGGCGGGCCTCGCAACCATCGCTATAAGTTTTCCTCCAAATCACCAATTGCGTTGCAGCAGGGGTAATCGATGAAGGCGACGATCGAACGGGCCACCCTCCTCAAGGGCCTCGGCCACGTCCACTCGGTGGTGGAGCGCAGGAACACGATACCGATTCTGTCGAACGTCCTGATCGAGGCCGACGAAGGGGGCGGCCTCAGGCTCATGGCGACGGATCTCGACCTTCAGGTCAACGAGACCGTCGAGGCGGACGTCTCCGAGCCGGGAGCGACCACCGTGCCGGCGCACACCTTGTTCGATATCGTGCGCAAAATGTCCGAAGGCAGCCAGGTCGAGCTGATCGCGGCCGAAGGGCGGATGCAGGTCAATGCGGGGCGCGCCCGCTTCACGCTGGCGACCCTGCCGCGCGACGATTTTCCGGTCATCGCCGAGGGCGATTTGCCGACCAGCTTCGAGTTGCCCGCCGCGACTCTGCGCCAGATCATCGACAAGACCCGCTTCGCCATCTCCACGGAGGAGACGCGCTACTATCTGAACGGCATCTACTTCCACGTCTCGGACGAGGCGCAGCCGGTGCTCAAGGCGGCGGCGACCGACGGCCACCGCCTGGCGCGGGTCACGGTTCCCCGACCCGAGGGGGCGCAGGGCATGCCGGGAGTCATCATTCCACGCAAATGCGTCGCCGAATTGCGCAAGCTGCTGGACGAGGTCGACGGCACCGTTCAGGTCTCTCTCTCCGAATCGAAGATCCGGTTCAGCCTCGGCAACGCGGTGCTCACGTCCAAGCTGATCGACGGGACGTTCCCGGATTACAGCCGGGTGATCCCGACCGCGAACGACAAGCTGCTGAAGCTCGATCCGCGCAGCTTCGCCGAAGGGGTCGACCGAGTCTCGACCATCGCCAGCGAGCGCACCCGCGCGGTCAAGATGTCGCTCGACCGCGACCGGGTCACTCTGTCCGTGACGTCGCCCGAAAACGGCACCGCCGCCGAAGAAGTGTCGGCCGATTACGCGGCCGACGGCATCGAGATCGGGTTCAACGCCCGCTACCTCCTGGACATTCTCGGCCAGATCGAGGGGGACGTGATGGAGGTCCACCTGGCGGACGCAGCGGCGCCCACCCTGCTCAGGGAAAACGACAAGGCCCCGGCGCTCTACGTGCTGATGCCGATGCGGGTCTAGGAAGGGCCGGGAAGGCGCATTACATTGACTCCGAGGGCTCGCGCTGATAGGCGCGCGGCCTTTCCTGCACAGCAGCATTTCAAGAGTGGAGCAGCCGCATGGCGCGCGTTACCGTCGAAGATTGCGTCGACAAAGTCCCCAACCGTTTCGATCTGGTGCTTCTTTCGGCCCAGCGCGCCCGCCAGATTTCCGGCGGCGCCGAGTTGACCATCGATCGCGACCGCGACAAGAATCCGGTCGTGGCTCTGCGCGAAGTGGCCGAGCAGACGGTTCGCCCTCGCGAGCTCGAGGAATCGCTGATCGGCAGCCTTCAGCGCGTCCAGGTCGACGAGGACGACGTGGCGGACGAGGTCGGCTCGCTCAGCGCTTCGGCCGAGGCGCTGCGGCTCACCGCCGCCGCACCGCAGCGCAACAACAATGCCGGAGCTGATTACGACGGCTGAGCGAGTCATTGCGCGCTGCCAAGCTAGACGCGTCTTGACTGTTGTCGGTCCATCCGTGCAAGGTCGAATCGGCGGCGCTGGGGCGTGCGCCTGCAAGGGAGGCAAATGTGAAGGTTAATAGAATAACGATGATGCTGGCGGCGGCGGGCCTCGCGGCCGCGCCCGTGGCGGCCAACGCAGCCGCGCCGCTCAGCATTGCGCGCGCAGCCGCTCCGACGGTCAACGTCAGTCTTCTTCAGGACGAAGAGAGCAATCATGGCGGCGGCTCGACTGCGGTCATTCTCGGTGTCGTGCTGATCGTGCTCATCGGCATCGCGGCCATTTCGGGCGGTGGCGGCCCTAACAGCCCGTAAGCCAGTTCCGGGCGGCCTGCGGCCGCCCGGCCCGTGCGGACTCAGTCCCTGGGCGAAGGCAGCTCCGCCCGGTCGATCCATTCCAGCTCGCCGAGCGAGAGGGGGCGGCCGTCGGCGGCGCGAACCGCCAAAGAGGCCACCGGAAGGCGGCTGCGGCGATCGACCAGCACCGGGTTGCTGGGCACCCCCGAAATCCATTTCTCGCCCCACTGCCTCAGCGCGATCAGCGCCGGCAGCAAGGCCATCCCCTTGTCGGTCAGCCGATAGGCGACCTTGCGCCGATCGGACCGATCGGGCTCGCGCCGCAGAATCTCGTGCTGGACGAGCCGGCTGAGCCTGTTCGACAGGATATTCCGGGCGATTCCGAGCGTCCCCTGAAATTCCTCGAAATGGGCAAGGCCGTTGAAGGCGCCCCGCAGGATCAGGAAGGACCAGCGCTCGCCCACGGCCTCGAGCGCGCTCGGCAATGCGCATTCCACCAGTATGGCCGTTCGCTGATCGGGCCTCATGATGGGCAGACTAGCCCATTTTCACAGGTTGTCATCTGCAATCGATTTTCGGCGCCGCCGCCCCCGTTGCGCACTTTTCGTTTGCCCCTTGGGCCCCCGCGCCCCATTTTGACGGGGTGCTGAGACAATATGAGCTGGTCGAGAAGGTCCGGGGCTACGATCCCGATGCCGATGAGGCGCTGATCAACCGCGCCTACGTCTTCTCGATGAAGGCGCACGGCAGCCAGAAGCGCGCCTCGGGCGATCCCTATTACAGCCACCCGATCGAGGTCGCCGGAATCCTTACCGACCTCCACCTCGACGACGAGACGATCGCGACCGCGATCCTCCACGACACGATCGAGGACACGCTAGCGACTCCGGCCGAGATCCGAAAGCTGTTCGGCAAGAACGTCGCCCGGCTGGTCGACGGGGTCACCAAGCTCAGCAAGATCGAGGCGCAGAGCGAGAGCCAGCGGGCGGCCGAAAATCTGCGCAAGTTCCTGCTCGCAATGTCGGACGACATCCGCGTCCTCCTGGTCAAGCTCGCCGACCGGCTGCACAACATGCGCACGCTCCATCACCTGGAGGACCCCGAGAAGCGCCGCCGCATCGCCCGCGAGACGATGGACATCTACGCCCCGCTCGCCGAGCGGATCGGCATGTACGAGTTCATGACCGAGATGCAGACGCTCGCCTTCCGCGAGATCGAGCCCGACGCCTACGAATCGATCACCAAGCGGCTGGAACGGCTTCATCAGGGCGGCGGCGGCGACCTGATCCAGCGGATCGGCCGGGGAATCAAGGCCCATCTCGAGGCGAACGGGATCGAGGCCGAGGTTCAGGGGCGCGAGAAACATCCCTACTCGATCTGGCGCAAGATGGCCGAGCGCCACGTCAGCTTTGAGCAGCTCAGCGACGTCATGGCCTTTCGCGCCGTCGTCGGCAGCGTCGAGGAATGTTACCGAACGCTCGGCCTGATCCACCAGCGCTGGCCGGTCGTGCCGGGGCGCTTCAAGGATTTCATCTCGACTCCCAAGCGCAACGGCTACCGATCGATCCACACCACGATCATCCACGACGAGCAGATGCGGATCGAGATCCAGATCCGCACCCACGAGATGCACGCCCAGGCCGAGCACGGCCTCGCCGCCCATTGGGCCTATAAGGAGGGCGAGGTCGCGGCGAGCGCCGACCATCCCTGGATCAACGACCTGGTGGAGATACTCGACCATGCGGGAAGCGCCGAGGAGCTGCTCGAGCACACCCGAATGGCGATGTACCAGGACCGTATCTTCGCCTTCACCCCGAAGGGCGAGCTGATCCAGTTGCCCAAGGGCGCAACCCCCGTCGATTTCGCTTATGCCGTCCACACCGATCTCGGCGACCAGACGGTCGGCTCGAAGATCAACGGCCGCGTGATGCCGCTCAGGACCCCGCTCAACAACGGCGACCAGGTCGAGATCCTCGTCTCCAAGGCGCAGCACCCGCAGCCGGCCTGGCTCTCCTACGTCGTCACCGGCAAGGCGCGGGCCAAGATCCGCCGCTGGGTGAAATCGAAGGAGCGCGAGGAGACGGTCTCGCTGGGCCGCAAGATCTTCGACGAGATCGTCCAGCGCCTGCCCCAGCCGCTCGGCTGGGAGGCGATCGCCGAGGCGCTGCGTCGCCTTCATTTGCCGAACGACGAGGCGCTGATGGAGGCGATCGCGCTCAAGCGGGTCGACGACGTCGCGGTGATGGAGGCCCTGGTGCCGGGTTCGGCGATCAAGGACGGGGTCAAGCCGCCGCCCCAGCGCACCGCCATCTCGATCAAGGGCCTGACCCCCGGAGTCGCCTTCCAGCTCGCCGAATGCTGCCACCCGATCCCGGGCGACCGGATCGTTGGCCTGCGCCGCGAAGGCGAGGGGATCGAGGTCCACATGATCGGCTGCCCGAGCCTCGCCGACGGGATCGACGCCGACTGGGTCGATCTCGCCTGGGGCGACGAGGCCGATGGCGGCGCCACGCGGCTGTGCATCGTCATCAAGAACGAGCCCGGCTCGCTCGCGGCGGTCGCCGGCGTGCTCGGCAGCCACGGCGCGAACATCGTCAGCATGGACCAGACCTCGCGCGATGGGTCGTTCCACACCTTCCACCTCGACATCGAGGTGCACGACGTCCAGCACCTGATGCGCATTCTCGCGGCGCTGAGGTCGACCGACGTGGTCTCGACGGCGGAGCGCATCTAGAGGGCCCACAAACGTCGTTTTGCGCCGCTCCACGCGCATGATAGAGCCGCCTGATGACCGACAAGGCAGACATGACCTACGGGGGCTATCTGACGCTGGAGCCCCTGCTCTCCGCGCAGCATCCGGTTTCGGATCACCATGACGAGATGTTGTTCATCGTGATCCACCAGACCAAGGAGCTGTGGCTCAAGCAGATCATCCACGAGCTGGCGGTGGCGCTGGAGCTGGTGCGCGGCGACAAGCTGGTCGAGGTCCACAAGAATCTCTCACGGGTCACGCGCATTCAGGCGGTGATGACCCTGTCGTGGGACGTCCTCACCACGCTCACGCCGAGCGACTATATGCAGTTTCGCGACGTGCTCGGCTCGTCGAGCGGCTTCCAGTCGGCGCAGTTCCGCCAGTTCGAGTTCATGCTCGGCCTCAAGGAAGGCGCCCACCTTCGCCATCAGCCCGAAGGATCGCCGCAGCACGCCGCGCTTGCCGGTGCGCTGGCGAGCCCGAGCCTGTGGGACGAAGCCAATGCGGCGCTGGCGCGCGGCGGCTTCGATATCCCGGCGGAGGTTCTGGAGCGGGACTGGTCGGAGCCCTACCGTCCGAACGAGGCGGTCGAGGCCGCCTGGGCCGAAGTCTATCGCGACACCGAGCGCTGGTGGCGGTTCTACCAGCTCGCCGAGAAGCTGGTGGACCTCGACGACGCGATGGCCGCCTGGAGACACAAGCATGTGGTGACGGTGGAGCGCGTGATCGGCCTCAAGCGCGGCACCGGAGGGACGGCCGGCGTCCCCTATCTCCAGTCGACGCTGTCGAAGCGCGCCTTTCCCGAATTGTGGACCCTACGCACCCGCCTCTGACGGGATTCCCACGAGCAGGTCCGCTTCTCCGTCGAGCGCGACGGCGCCGCGAGCGGCCCAGACGGTGGCGGGTTCCAGCGGCGCCCCGTCGATCGTTCCACCGGCTGCCAGCGGCACCAGAACGCTGCCCGCGGGGAGATCTGCGCTCCGTGCGCCCCGCCAGCGCTCCAAGGCGAAGGCCCCGCCGCCGGCGAGCATCGTCCGGCCCGCCCCTGCCTCCTGGGGCGGAGGCGCGGCGGGGAAGGGGGCTGGGTTCGATACCGCCACCGCGTCGTCGAGGTGAAGCTCGCGCGGGCGGCCGTAATCGTAGAGCCGATAGGTGAGGTCGAGATTCTGCTGGACCTCGATCAGCGAGAGGCCGGCGCCGATCGCGTGGATCGTGCCGGCGGGCGAATAGAAGACGTCGCCGGCCGCGACCGGGCGCCAATCGAGCAAATCCTCGATGCTGCCGTCGAGCGCCGCGGCGCGCAGCTCCTCAGCAGTGACCCGCCCGGTAAGCCCGATGCCGATCGTCGCGCCCGGATCGGCATCGAGGACGTACCAAGCCTCGTCCTTGCCGCGCCGGTAGCCGCGCGCGCGGGCTGCGTCGTCCCCCGGGTGGACCTGGATCGAGAGGCGCTCGGAGGTGAAGAGATATTTGACGAGGAGCGGAGCCTCGTCCTCATCCTCGAACCAGATTTCGCCGATCGGATCGCCTTCGGTATCGGCGGCCGGAAAGGCGCGCGGAAGGTCGCGGCGCCCCCATATGCGCTCGACCTGCCTGCCTGGAAGCTGCCTTATCGTCAAAACGCCCTCCTTCGCCCGCGCCTATAGCGGGCGAAGCGAAGCAGGGCCATGCGGCAATGGAGCGACGACGGGCTAGTTTTGAGAGGGGAAAATGCCCTGCAGCGCGATGCAAAAATTGAGCGTCTGATAGGGCTGCCGGTTCTCGTGCGCCTGGCTGCCGCCCGTGTTGGTGATCACGGAAGCCGCCATGGCGCGATTCACCGGACCGGTGCCGTAGATCTGGGCGGCCGTGGTCTGGTTGTTCGGAAGGGAAACCCTGGCCTGGGCGAACGTCTTCGTCGCCGTGGGGATGACTCCGGCGGTTCCGGTGGTCAGCGCGTCGAGCTTGCTGCCCATCGCGGCGTGGTTGTGCGCGGCCATTTCGGACATGATGATGGTGTGCGCCTCCTGGCCCCCCTGCTCGCCCCGGTCATGGCCGTTGCCGGGGCCCATCGCGACGCGCCCGCGCAGATCGGGAAGAGCGAAGGTGGTCTGGCCGTTGCCGCCGAAGGTCGTGCCCAGCAGCGAAAAGAGCGCCTGATTCTGGTTGATGGGCATGAATTGGCCGTTGCACTGCGCCCAGGATTTGGGGGCGAAGCCAAACGACACGATCTTGATCTCGCCCATGAATGGTGTGGACATGACGTTCGCTCCTCGGGGCTCGATTATGGACGGGGCGGGAAGACGCCCTGCATGGCGATACAATAGTTCAAGGCCAGATAGGGCATCAGGTTGTTGTGCGGCAGGCTGGCGCCGCTGACGCCGATCGCGTCGGGCCGCATCGTGACGTTGGGCGCGGCGGTCTGGTAGAAAGCGGCCAAGCCGCCCGACGCTCCGTTGTCGTAGAAGCCCTTGCCCAGCACACCCTGGCTCGGATCGGCGCTCGTCCCGTTGGCGTTGATCGCCTGGAACGCGTGGGTGTGGAACGGGATTTCGGAGGTCAAAAGGGTGTGCGTATCCGCACCCTGCTGCTCCCCGATAAACCATTGCTGCAGGCCGGCGCCCTGGCCGGCGCTGGTCGGAACGTTGCCATCGAGATCGGGCAAGGCGAAGGTCGATTTGCCGTCCCCGCCGTAGAACGTGCCGAGAAGGGAGAAGAGGGCGGTGTTCTGGGAGATCGGCAGCAACTGACCGCTGCACTGCGCCCAGCCGGTCGGGGCGAAGGAGAACCCGAAGATGCGGATTTCGGCGACGAAGGGATCCATAAGACGACTCCGGCTAGCGGCGGCCCGGAAGGGCGCTGCCTGGGTTCAGTTTTGGGTGGGGAAAACGCCGAACAGCGAGATTATGTAGAGGATGCACAATGTCGGCTGGATATTGTTGTGCGGAGCGCTGCCGCCGGAGCCCTGGATCGTGGCCGCCACGAGCGCCGTCGAGGGAGGGGGGGCAGCGTAGCCGAGCACGCCGGCCTGGGTGCTGGTGACGGTCGCGAAGATCGCGTTTTCGGGCGAATTGGTCTGGCTGGTGTCGGTCCCGCTCACCGTGTGGTTGTGAACCGGGATCTGGTTGGTGGTGAGCGTGACGCTCTCCGTCCCCCCCTTTTCTCCGAGCTGGTAGTTGTTGCCGATGGTCGGGCCCTGACCCATATGGTTGGGAAGGCGCCCCTGAAGATCGGGCAGGCCGAACGTCTCCTGGCCGTCGCCGCCATAGGTCGTGCCGATCAGGGTGAAGAGCGCGTCGTTCTCCGAGATCGGCATCAGCTGACCCGAGCAGGTCGCCCACCCGGCCGGCGCGAAGCTCCCGGCGAACATCCGGATCTCGCCGATAAAAGGCTGTCCCATCGGCACGTACCTCCTCGTTGCGCCGCGCTGGCGGCCTTAATCCATCGAATGCGGAATTCCCCCCGGCCCTACCTGGCCGAACGCAATGGGACACCGACCCCCGGCAATTACGGTAGTTGTGTTCCCGTCCGGGCCATCTGTCAAACGCCGACTTCGCCAGATTCATCCAGTTCCGACAAATGCCCGAATCCATGAGAGATTTTTCCGCGGCACGACGCGACCGCCGGTGCGGTCGTGTGCGCCGCCGGCTCGCGACTCGGGGCAACCTAAGTTGGTGCCCCCCTTCAATTTCTCTTCTCCCGCCCTCCTTCCTGTGCCATGTTCGGAAATTACGGGGTGTCAGAGACTCAGGGGCGGACGCCCATTTTAAAAAAAGAGCGGGGATAAACACATGCCGACGACCCTTTCACGCGGCCAGGTTGCCATCATCGGAGTCAACACCGAGGACACCGGCAACCCGCAGAGGGATTTCATCTCCTTCGTCCTGCTCGCGCCGATCACCACCGGCACGGTGATATTCTTCACCGACCGCAGCTGGAACGGGACCGTCTTCTCCGCCAGCGGGGGCCTCGACGCCGGGGACGGGACCTTCACCTATACCGCGACGGGCAACCTCGCCGCCGGAACGGTGATCACCATCAACCAGGCCCAGCTCACCGCCGCCGGAATGGCGCTCGATAGCGACGGCGACACGATCTACGTCTATCAGGGCACGAACGCGAACACGCCGACGGTCTTCCTCCACGCGGTGGAGCTCGCCGACGGCAACAACACGTTCAACGGGAGCCTCGTCAACACCGGCCTCGTCGCCGGAACCTCGGCGCTGGCCATCGGCGACGACAATATCGAATATGGCGGGCGCACGCACAATGTGAACGTCGCCGACCTGTTCGTCCGCGCCAACGATTTCCATCGCTGGGTGCACAACGACAACAGCCCGCAAGACGGCACCGTGGGCCTCAACGCGGTGACCAATGCCGGAACGCCCGATCCCGCGTTCACCGCGCCCGACGCGCAGCTGTGGGTCGCCGCCTCCGGCGGCGGCGAAGCGATCGTCACGATCAACCTCGACGGCACCTACGCGTCGGGCTCGCTCGGCTACCAGCTCGTCCAGGCCTTCCAGAACGACGCCAACCTGTTCCACCCGAGCGACATCTCGCTCGACACGGTCCACGGCAAATTCTTCTTCGTCGATTCCGACGCGGTCGGGCACAACCGTATCGTCGAGGGCAATATCAGCCAGCTGCTCAACAATCCGGGCGACCCGGCGACCTTCACCATCCTCTATTCGAACGCCACGTCAGGAGCGAACGGCGTCATCGCCTCGCTGTCGGTCGATACGATCAACGGAATCATCTATTTCGATCTCGGCAGCTCGGCCACGGGCTCCAGCTTCGACAAGATCACCTACAACCTCAACGGCGCCTCGACCGCGAACCAGGTTCCGACCGTTCTCGCGACTCTCGGCAACGGCCATTTCGTCACCCAGATGACGATCGACTATGTCCACGGGACGGTGCTTCTCGGCACGAGCCGGATCATCGCCGCATTCGGCTCCGACATCGTCGAGCAGAATTACGTCTACCGCGCGACCGGCCTTACGCCGGGGTCCGCGTCGCTGGCGTTCACCCAACTGCCGTTCAACCCGGACGACAACGACGCCGGCGGCCCGAACAATCCCAACATTCCGGGCCTGCCGGGCGAGGCCTGGCCGGTCGAGCGGGGCACCATCCAGGGCATCGACATCGACGAGGTCACCCAGATCGCCTATATCATCACCGGCGCGGTGAGCCTCGACGTCAGCGCGGCGCAGGACGGGTCGCAGATGCAGACCTTCCCCGGCGGCATCTACAGCTACGCCCTGGTCGGCAACCCGAACGGCGACGTCGTCACCTTGTTCACCCAGAATTTCGCCACCGGCCCGGTCGGGCTGATGGACTATATCGAGGTCGACCACGCGACCGGCCGCTATTACCTGACCGACATGGTCGGAACGAGCGCCGATCCGGGCGACCAGTCCGTCTGGACCGGAAGCCTTACCGTCGCGCAGACTCCGACCCTGGTGGCCATCGTCGGCAACCTCAACGGCCTCGGCCCGCAGGGGCTCGAAATCCAGCACGCGCCGGTGCTGACTGGCGCAAGCCTCGCCGCGACCTTCACCGAGACGGCCGGCAATCCTTCGCCGAACGGAACGCCGGTCACCACCGGCAACGCCTTCAACTCGACCGACGTCGACAGCGGCGGCGCGTCCAACGGCGACGAGCTGGCTGGAGCGCAGGTGCGAATCTCGGGCAATTTCCAGTCGGGCGCCGGCCATGCCGACCAGCTTCTGGTCTCGACCTTCAACACCGGCACCAACCAGAACGGAACGATCGTCATCGGCGGCGACACTGTCAGCTACAGCTATAACGCGACGACCGGGACGATGACCTTCACCGGTGTCACCACGCTCGACAATTACGAGAATATCATCGCCCGGGTGCAGTTCCGCACCGACGGCGACAACCCGACCGCCTTCGGCAGCGCCGGGACCCGCACCATCTCCTATTCGACCTTCGACGGGCTGCTCTATTCCGACGAGGTCCACGCCTCCGTCACGGTCGTCGGAATCAACGACGCTCCGGTGAACACGCCAGGCGCGGCGATGAACTTCAACGAGGATACGACCGGAAGCTTCGGCGCCGAGGGGATCCCGCCGACTTTGGTCACCAATGCGGTCACCGGAATCTCGGTGTTCGACGTGGACGCCGATCCGGCGACCCAGGACATCACCGTCACCTTGTCGGTGGGCATCGGAACGCTCACCATCCGGACGAACGTGGCCGGCGGCATCCAGGCCAGCGACGTGATCAGCGGCAACGGCACCGGCACGATCGTCATCACCGCGACCCAGAACGAGATCAACACGACCCTGGCCGCGCTGAGCCCCGCCTTCACCGGCCCGCCCGCCGCCGCGGCCAGCGCGAACGGCCTGATCTATACCGCGCCGGCCAATTATAACGGCGCCACCAACCTCACCATCACCACCAACGACAATGGCTTCAGCGGCAACGATCCGGGCCTCACCGGGACCGGCACGTCCGAGCAGGACCAGGACGTCAAGGTGATCAACATCGCCGACGTGAACGACGCCCCGACGGTCGGCGGCGACGGCACCGAATCGGCGGCGACGATGCTCGAGGACACGCCGTTCAACCAGGCGAGCCCGGTCGTCGCGCCGACCGTGGCGACGCTGTTCGCCGGCCAGTTCGCCGACGCGGTCGACATCCAGGTCACCGGCGGCAACCCGACCGGCTCGGTCGGCGACACCTTCGCCGGAATCGCCATCGTCGCCGACGGCTCGGCCCCGGCGACCGGCCAGTGGGAATATTGGAACGGCGCGGCATGGACGGACATCGGCACGGCCTCCCAGGCGGCCGCCAGGACGTTCACCGCGGCGACCCAGATCCGCTTCAATCCCGCGCTCAACTATAACGGCGCCGCGCCGACCCTGACTGTCCACCTGATCGAGACCGGCGGGCCGGCGATCACCAACAACGGCACCGTCAATCTCAGCCCGGCCGGCACCGCGACCGGCGGAACCACCGTCTATTCGTCCGGCACCGTCGTGCTTAGCCAGACGATCACCGCCGTCAACGACGCGCCGGTCAACACGATCGTCGGCTCGCTGACCCTCGCCGAGGACAGCGGCGCGACCAACGTCACCGGAATGTCGATCGCCGACGTCGACGCCAATCCGGCGACCGACGTCTTCACCGTCACCCTCGACGTCCTCAACGGCACGCTCAACCTCTCGACCGTCGTCGCGGGCGGAGTGACCGCAGGCAACGTAACGGGCAACGGCAGCGCCACGATCACGCTCACCGGCACGATCAACCAGGTCAACGCGACTCTCGCGGCGGCCGGCGGCCTCACCTACACGCCCACCGCCAATTACAACGGCGCCGACCGGGTCCAGATCACCACCAACGACGGCGGCGCCACCGGCCAGGATCCGGGCCTCACCGGAACCGCGACCACCGAGCAGGACCAGGACAGCAAGACGATCAGCGTCACCGCCGTCAACGATCCGGTCACCGGCGCGGCGCCGCCCAGCGCGACCGTCGCCGAGGATTCGGCCAACGTCGCGATCTCCGGCCTCTCGATCAGCGACGTCGACGCCGCGCTGAACCCAGCGGGCGTCTACAACGTCACCGTGTCCTCGACCAACGGGACGATGACGCTGACGACTCTGACCGGCCTCACCTTCACCTCCGGGGACGGAACGTCCGATTCGACGATGACCTTCCACGGCACCCTCGCCGACATCAACGCCGCGCTGGCGACGGCCAATTACACGCCGACCGCCAATTATAACGGAGCGGCGACGATCACGCTCAACGTGACCGACACGTTCGGCGGAATCGTCGCGACCGGCACCGGCATCGCCACCAGCGACAGCGACGTGATCAACGTGACGGTCACCGCGGTCAACGATCCGGTCACCACCAATGCGCCGCCGACCGCGACGATGAACGAGGACGCCACGAACGTCGCCATCGCCGGCCTGTCGATCGCCGACGCCGATACCGCTCTGGCCCCGGCCGGAGTCTACGACGTCACCCTCGCGGCGACCCACGGAACGCTGACTCTGACCACTCTGACCGGCCTCACCTTCACCGCCGGCGACGGCACCGCCGACGCGACGATGACCTTCCACGGCACCCTCGCCGACATCAACACGGCGCTGGCGACCGCGAAATACACGCCCGATGCGAATTACAACGGCGCCGCGCAGATCTCGATCAACGCGACGGACACGTTCGGCGGCACCGTCGCCACCGGCACCGGCAGCGCGACCGCCGATTCCGACACGATCGTCGTCACCGTCAACGCGGTGAACGACACGCCGGTCGTGCCGGATTCGCCGACCATCGCGGCGACCGAGCAGGTCGCCATCACGATCAACTCGGGCCTCACGGTCAGCGACGTGGATCTCGACGCGCGCAACGGCGGCGCGGGCGATTATGGCGGGGCAAGCTTCCTGATGAACCGCTCGGCCGTCGACACCGACGATCTGTTCACGCTCGATACGACCGGGGCGCTCTTCACCATCGTCGGCACCGAATTGTTCGCGGGCGGCCTCAAGTTCGGCAGCTTCAGCAATCCGGCCGGCATGCTCAACGTCAATTTCAACAGCCTTGGCACGCCGGCGACCACCGCCCTGGTCAACGATGTGCTTCGCCACATTCAATATACCAACACGTCCAATACGCCGGACGCGTCGATCACCGTCCTCTACACTTTGGTCGACGGCTCGCCCGGCGGCGGCCAGGGCGCCGGCGGCGCCGACAATGACAGCGGCCAGGTGGTCATCAACATTACCGACACTCCTGAAAATCAGGGGCCGGCGCTCGACCTCGACGGCGACGACAGCGTTTCGGCGGGCACCGGCTTCAGCTCCGCCTATACCGAAGGCGGGGCGGCGGCGGCGATCGGCGACACCGACGTCACGATCACCGACCCCGACGCCGGCGACGACGTGCGCAGCGCGACCATCACCATCACCAACGCCGTGACCGGCGACCAGCTCAACGTCGGCGCACTGCCGGCCGGGATCACCCTGGACGGTTCGAGCACCGACACGGTCGTCAAGCTGCTCGGCGTCCCCGGCACCACCGCCGCGGACTTCGAGGCGGCGATCGAGGCGATCACCTTCTCGAGCAGCAGCGACAATCCGACGGCGCTCGGCACCAATATGTCGCGCTCGATTACCGTCGTGATCAACGACGGCGACGCGGACAGCAACGTCGCCACGGCGACCGTCCAGGTCACCGACGTCAACGACGCGCCGAGCGGATCGGACTCGACGATCACCGCGACCGAGGATTCCTTCCGCCTGCTCAGCGCCGCCGATCTCGGCTTCAACGACGTCGACGGCACGTTCGGAAGCGTCACGGTCAGCGCCGTCACCGGCGGCAAGATCTATGTCGACGCCGACGGCACCGCCGGCGCGGGCGTGCCGGTCGAGGCGACCCTGCCGGTCATCTTCACCAAGCAGGACCTGCTCGACGGCAAGGCCAGCTTCATGGCGGACCCAGACCTCAACGGCACGGGCGTCGCGACGATCACCTTCACCGTCACCGACGACGACGGCGCCGACTCGGCCAGCTCAAACACGCTGACGGTGAACGTCACGGCGGCCAACGATTCGCCCGACATCGACGGCGTCGGCAGTCCGGTCAACGCGACCGAGCAGACGCCCGCGGCGATCCTTGCCGGCAAGGGAGTCTCGGACGCCGATCTCGACGCCAGGAACGGAGGCCTGGGCGACTATTCGGGCTCGAGCTTCAGCATCGCCCGCAACCTGGCCGCCAATCCGCAGGACTCGTTCAGCCTCGTCGCCGGGCCGAGCTTCACCATCGACGGCAACGACCTCAAGGCCGGCGGGCTGATCTTCGGAACGATCACCACCAATGCCGGCGGTCAGCTCGTCATCGCCTTCACCAGCCTCGAGACGGCCGCCACCAGCGCGCTGGTCGACGAGGTGATCTCGGCGGTCAACTACACCAATAGTAGCGACAATCCGCCCTCCTCGGTGAGCCTCGCCTACACGTTCGACGACGGCGCGCCGGGCGGCGGCCAGGGCGCCGGCGCCATAGCCACCGACGACCAAATCGTCACGGTCCTGATCGCCGGCGTGAACGACGCGCCGGTGAATTCGCTTGGCGGAACGATCGGCACCGGCGAGGACGCGGTCGACGCATGGCTGAGCGGCATGTCGATCTCCGATCCCGACGCGGATCCCGCGACTGACGACTTCGTGGTCACCTTCGGCGTTGGCCACGGCACGCTCGACATCCGGACCGATGTCGTCGGCGGAGTCACCGCCGGCGATGTGACCGGCGACGATACGGGTACGGTCACCGTGACCGCGACCCTGGACGAGATCAACGCGACCCTAGCCGCCACAAACGGCCTGACCTATTCGCCCGACCTCAACTTTAACGGCGGCGACGCGCTGACCGTCACCACCGACGACGGCGGGGCCCGCGGCTCCGGCGGGGCCCTGCAGGATCAGGACACGCGCACGATTTCGATCAGCGCGGTGAACGATGCTCCGACCGTCGCCGGAGACGGCACCGAGGACGCACCCGACGTCGTCGAGGGCACGCCGAGCCCGACGGGCGACACGGTTTCGAGCCTGTTCGGCGGCCAATATTCCGACGTGGCCGACGCCCAGTTCAGCCTCGCCAATCCCGGCGGCTCCTTCCCGGGCTCCTTCAGCGGTATCGCGGTGGTGGCGAACGGCTCAAGCGGCGCCACCGGCCAGTGGCAATATTTCAACTCGACCACCTCGACCTGGGTCGATGTCGGCGCGGTCGCGGCGAACAACGCGCTGCTCATCGGCAGCGGGACCGCGATCCGCTTCAATCCCGCGGCCGGGTTCCTCGGCGCCGCGCCGACTCTGAGCGTGCACCTGATCGACAACTCGCTCGGCTTCGGAATCACCTTCGGCCAGCATGCCGACATTTCGGGCGTCGGGGCGACCGGCGGGACGACGGCCTATTCGACCGGCCAGGTCGTGCTCAGCCAGGACGTCATCCCCGCCAATCTCGCGCCCGTCGTCGATCTCAACACCGGCACCGGCGGGATCGACGATACCAATATCTATCAGGAAGGCGGATCGATCTCCGGAATCGGCGCCGCGATCTCGGTCACCGATCCGGATGCCGGCGACAATATTGAGAGCGCGACCGTCGCCATCAGCGATCCGGAGACCGGCGACATCCTGACGGTGAACCTGCCCCTTCCGGGCGGCATCACGGTCGACGCGCTGAACAGCACCGACGTCTTCCTGGTCCTGATCGGAACGGCCTCGCCCGCGGATTATGCGACGGCGCTCGGCCAGGTCGGCTTCTCGAGCAGCAGCGAGGATCCGACCGCGGGCGGAACGCATACGACCCGCGACATCGGGGTCACCGTCAACGACGGCACCGCGAGCAGCGCTCCGGCGATGATGACCATGACCGTGCTCGGGGTAGACGATCCCGCGGTGGCCAACGCGGATGCATTCGTCACGGATGAGGCGACCAGCGTAAGCGGCAGCGTGTTCTCCAACAACGGCTCCGGCGCCGACAGCGATCCGGATGGGCCTCCCCTGACTGTCACTGCGGTGAACGGGGTCGGCGCGAGCGTGGGTAGCCAGATCACCCTCGCTTCCGGCGCGCTGCTGACGCTCAACGCCAACGGCACGTTCGATTACGACCCGAACGGCGCCTTCGACTTCACACCCACGCCGGGATCGGGCGCATCCAATACGCCGAGCCACGACAGCTTCACCTATACGCTGGCGGGCGGCAGCACGACCACCGTCTCGGTCACGATCGGCGGCCTCGATACGAACGATTTGCTCTACGGCACGGCCGGCGCCGACATGCTCGCGGCGGGAAGCGGCAACGATTTTGTCGATGGGCTCGAGGGCTCCGACAATATGTCAGGCGGAACCGGCAACGACGCTTATGTCGTCGACGAGGGCGGCGACGTCGTGAACGAGTCCGTGGGTGAGGGCACCGATGTGGTCTTTGCCCAGGTTTCCTACGAGCTTGCCGGCGGCGCGGAGATCGAGATCCTGTCGGCCTACGATCAATCCGGATCCGGATCCTTGGTACTTGTCGGTAACGGCTTCGATCAGTTGATCTTCGGCAACGACGGCAGCAACTTCCTCGAAGGAAATGGCGGGGCGGATTATCTGATCGGCCTCGGTGGCAGCGATGTTTATGTCGTTGCTGGCAATGACGATGTGGTGGTGGAGGATGTGGGGGCCGGCGCCGACATCGTGTTCGCTCGCGACGACTACACGTTGAGCGCCAACGCGGAAGTCGAATTCCTGTCGGCCGTCAGCCAAGACTCGACGACGTCGCTGGCGCTGGTCGGCAACGAATTCGGTCAAATCATCTGGGGCAATGCCGGCGCCAATTTCCTCGATGGCGGTGGCGGCACGGATATTCTCGTCGGCCTGGCCGGCAACGATACCTATGTCGTCGATAGCGCGGATGATTATGTGGCGGAGGCCGCGGGAGGTGGCAACGACACGGTCTATGCCAGGGTGAGCTATGCGCTTTCCGATCACCAGGAGGTCGAAGTGCTGTCGACCGTTTCGCAATCGGCGACCAGCGCGATCGACCTCACGGGCAACAATCTCGCGAACGTCTTGTTCGGCAATGCCGGCAATAATGTCCTCGACGGCAAGGGCGGCAACGATCATCTGATCGGCCTGGGCGGCGCGGATCGCTACACCTTCTCGACGGCGCTCGGTGTCGGCAATGTCGATCACGTCTACGGATTCGAGATTGGAACCGACAAGATCGTGCTCGATCACACGGTTTTCGAAGGGCTCGGATTCGGGACGCTGTCCGCCTCGGTCTTCACCACAGGGACGGCAACGACCGATGAGGATCAGAGAATCGTCTACGATCAGACGACGGGTGCGCTCTACTACGACTCGGACGGCGCCGGCGGCGCCGCCGCCGTTCATTTTGCGACCCTGATCGGCGCCCCGCCCATCACCGCGAGCGACATCACGGTAATATAGTGGAATCCTGAAGGCCCAGGGGGCCGGCTGTCGACACGGGCGGCCCCCCTTTGCTATTCAGCGCGCAGACACCGATTACGAGTTCATCTTCCGATGCCCGTCGCATTCAGCCTCATCCTCGTCGTCATGGCGTCCGGCCTTCAGTCAGGCGGCCCGCTGATCCGCGAAAGCGTGCGGGGGCTGAACCGTCTGTGCTACTATCAGGATCTGGCGCAGAGCCGCCGCGCGCCGGCGTTGCTGGTCCAGATCGGGATGGCGGAGCCGTGCCCCTTCCAATATCCCGGGCCGGAGCGTCCGCGCCCGCAGAATATCCCTTCGCTTGCGCAACTGAAGATGCAGACCCGCGCCAACGGCGAAACGACGTGCACCTATGAGTATATGGGCGTGCGCTACAGCCGAACCCTTGGCGCCGTGGCAAATTGCCCTCTGACACCGCATTTCGGCGAGTGACCGTCTACGTAATCTAGCGCTTCCCGAAAAGGCCGGCCCGTTCCCGCCGCGCGACTTCGGCGAGTTGATGGTCAGAGTGGCGGGAAATGAAAAGGTCGTAAGCTTCGGGCGTGCCGGCGCGCCGTGCCGCATCGAGCTCTTCCTGAATTGCCACGTTGCCGTCACGCGGGGGCGGCAGATCAGTTGAGCGGTGAGGGGGGGGACCCATTTTTATTCCATTCGGTGCGGCCGCGGCCGTCAATGCCAGCGAAGTGAATGCAATCGCCCATCGATGCTGCATCGCGCCATCTATCAAAAGAAAAAGTCGTTGCTGGAAAGGGTTGTCGTATTGTTCACGATGATCTCCATGTCCGCGACCATGTCGCCCTCCAGGTCGACGAAGACATGGGCGTTGCCGCCGATCACCTCGTAGCGGAGCTGGCCGCCTGCGCTGGTGAATGGATCTGTTCCGATGAAGGTAAACGCGTTGTCTCCGGGGAGCCAAGACATCGCGTCAATCTGAACGAAAGACAGCCGGTCGCTGCCATGCGTGAAGTCAGTCACGGTATCAGCTTGCCCGGGCCGGGAATCGGCGATCGAATGCCACGTAAAGACGTCATTGCCCCCGCCTCCCGTGAAGCGATTGACTGCCTGGTTCGCGACTATTCCGTCATTCCCGGATCCTCCGATCACATTTTCGATCAGAGAGCGCGGATCGTCATTAAACAGCAACGCGTTGGCGACATTGCCCCGGGCGAACTGCCCGCCCGGGCCGAGATTGGCTCGCTGCACAGCGCTGAACAGCGACCATTCGCCCGGCCGAAGGTCGATCTGAAGATTTGAGCTGTAGCCCGACAGGTCGTAGGTGTCGTTGCCGCCGCCGTCCCAGACGGTCATGAAGATGCGGTTGGCCGAGCCGCCGATGCCATTGCCCGGGGCCCCCTGGCCAGCGCCGTTGATCGACATCTCGCCGGTCGACGGGCTCCACGCGTAGACCGTGTCGCTCCCATTGAACGCGTAATTGGCGCCGTAGATCTTTTGCAGGGCGGCGATGTCGTACATCATCAGGGTCTGCGGATAGCCCCACTCCTCGTTGCTGTAGCCGCTGAGGTCGTCACCGACGTAGGAACGATAGGTCATTACCGAAAATTCGACGCTGTCCCGGTCGGCACTGATCGCGAGCGGAAATTCATGCCCATGCTTGAGGCCCAGCGCGTGGCCTGTCTCGTGAAGGATGCCCATCCAGTCGTAACTTCCGCGCACCGGCTGGCTGAAATCCTGGTGGTTGAACCAGGCCGTTCCGCCGAGGCTGCCCGGGCCGTCATTGGTCGGATAATAAGCGTAGGCGGCGTCGGGCTCATTGCTCATCGCATAGCGCAAGTCAGCCTGGCCGGGATTTGCACTGTTCTCCGTAAAGGTCAGTGGAGTCACGTTGGCGACGAGCTGCAGCAACTGCCGGGTCGCATTCTGCTGGGCCGCGGTGAACGGTCCGAAGCCGTCATCCGGCTCCGTGAAACTCGTCGGATATTGGCTGGCGCTCGTAGGGAAGCCGTAGGTGAGGTTGGTGTGATTCCAGGACGCGCCGCTGACGAGTGCGTCGACGTCTTCCTTGATGAGTTGCTGGGCGCTGGCGCGCGGACCTATGCTGACATGCAGTTGGTAGCCGCCCGATGAGGTCGGCCCCTGATCGTCGCTGAACGATGCGACGGAGAAATAATAGGTGCCGGCGGCGCCGGCCCGGTAACGGATCTGCGAATCCGTATTGTGTCCGAACGGAGGATTGGAGCCGGTGTCGAAGGTTATCAGATCGTCGTTGTCGCCGATCAGCTGAAGGTTGCGATCGTAGAGCGCCAGGAAGGAATCGAGCCCGCCGGTCGTTCCGTCGATATCCAGCACAAGCAACTCGCCTGCTTCGAGCGTGATGCTGAAGAAGTCCTTGTCGCTCGGCACGGAAATGCTGCCGACGATCGTTGCGGAAGGATAGTCGTCTTCGAACAGATTGGGGTTGTTGCTGGGAACGAGCGTTCCGCGGCTGATCACCTGCGCCTGGCCGATCGCGTCGTTGGGCGCGCTCGTCTCGTTGATGATGGGGGTCGCGACCGTTTCGGTGACATCGGTGATCGTGAGGGTCACCGCCTTGAGCACGGTGGCGCCTGAATCGCTGGCAAGCACGTTGAAGGCATAGCTCGACTTGGTCTCGAAGTCGGGCGAACTGATCAGCCGCACCGCGCCGCTGGCGTCGATCGTCAGCCTGCTCGCGTCCGCGCCGGTCAGCGTCCAGGTGATGCGGTCACCGTCGGCGTCGGTCGCCGCCGCCTGATAGACGATCGTGCTGGTCGGGCTGTTTTCCGCGACGCTCGCGGCCGCCGCCGAGGAGATCACCGGGGCGTTGTTGGCCGCCCCGGTGACGAAGAACTGGCCGATGTTTATCGTCAATCCTGTGGGCAGAGTGGCGAACTGGACGGCAGCGCCTGCGCCGTTGCCGTCCGCATCGTAGAAAAGAGCGCCCGTCGCGCTGTTGTAGATCAGATAATCGTCGGCTTCGAGTGCCTGTGTTCCGGTTACGACGGTGCCGAACTGGAGCGTCCCCGTCGCCAGGGCGGCGAAGGGTTCGCCCGGACCGCCGGCGAGCAGGATCTTGTCCGCCATCCAGTCGAAATCGGCAAGCGTGTCGATATTTCCGCCGCCGAGCGCCGTGGTGAACGCGAAAGAATCCTCTCCCCCGAAGCCCAGCAGATAATCGGCGCCGGCACCGCCGTTGATCAGATTGGCTCCGGCATTACCGAAAATCTCGTTAGCGAATTCGTTGCCGACGATGTTGAGCGCGGACGTTGCTGCTTGGGACAGCGCGGCGAGCACTTCCACTTGTTGGCCGGCAGCCAGCGTGAAGCTCGTTTTGAGATAGGCCACGTCCCTGGTGCCTTCACCGGCGCCTTCTGCGATGAAGTCGGCCGCGCTGTCGACTATGTAGACGTCGTTCCCACCCAGGCCCGCAAGATAATCGGCGCCGCCGCCGCCGTCGATGAAGTTGGCCCCGGCATTTCCGTATATCTCGTTGGCAATCTCGTTGCCCGTCAGCTGGAGCGCGGTCGTCTCCGCCTGCGACAGGGCCGCCAGCACCTCAACGTAGGTGCCCGCGGCCAGAACGTAGTCGGCGCGAGCGAAAATGGCGTCGCGGTTTCCTTCGCCGGCCCCTTCGCTGACAATGTCGCCCAGCGTGTCGACGACATAGGTATCGTTGCCCCCGAAGCCGGCGAGATAGTCGGCACCGGTACCGCCGTCGAGGAAGTTGGCCTGGGCATTGCCGTAGAGCTCGTTGAACAGCTCGTTGCCGGTCAGGTCGATCGTCGTGCCGGCCCCCTGGGAGATCACCGAAAGGACCTCGACTTCCGCGCCGGCCGTCAGGGTGAAGCTGGTTTTCGCGTAGACCACGTCGCGGCCGCCGCCCGCGGCCTCGGCGATATAGTCGCTGCCATTATCGACGACATAGATGTCGTTGCCGCCGAGTCCGGCAAGATAGTCGGCGCCCCCGCCTCCGTCGATGAAGTTGGAGCCGGCGTTGCCGTAGATTTCGTTGCGGATGTCGTTACCGGTCAGCTCGAGCGAAGACGTTCCCGCCTGCGAGAGAGCGGAGAGCACTTCGATCTCCATACCCGCGGTGAGTGCGTAATTGCCCGTGGCATAAACCACATCCCGGCCTTCGCCGGCGGCCTCCGAGACGATGTCCCCCATCTGGTCGACGACGTAGGTGTCGCTGCCGCCGAAGCCGGCAAGATAATCGGCGCCGCCGCCACCGTCGACGAAGTTGGACCCGGCATTGCCATAGATCTCGTTGGCGAATTCGTTGCCGCTCAGTTCCAGCGGCGCCGTCGCCGCCTGCGAGAGGGCCGAGAGAACCTCGATCCGGCTGCCGGCGGTCATCACCCAATTCGCGTTGGCATAGACCACGTCGCGGTCCGCACCGCTCGAATCGAGCACAACCTCGCTCGAGTCGTTGACGTAGAAGACGTCGTTGCCGGCGCCGCCGATCTGAAGATCCTGAGGCGACGGCGCAGTGATTTTGGTACGCTTTGAAGGAATGCTGGACACGCGGAACACCCCGGATCAGGCCGCGGGACAGCCGCAGCGGCGCGTCCGGGTTAATCGGTAAATACCGATTTCGCCAGCAAAAACTTACACTTCGCCGGGTCGGGCGCGCCGATCAGACGCGCCCGAACAGTGACGGCATGCGGTTCAAATCACAGTGAAATCGCTGGCGGCAAGGTTGAGGCCGGGGGTCACCGTAGCGAACTGGACCGCTGCCCCGGCGCCGTTGCCGTCAGCATCGAAGAGCAGAGCGCCGGTCGCGCTGTTGTAGATGATGCGATCGTCGGCGTCGCCAGCGCTCGCGCCGGTCACGAAGGCACCCGCTCCCAGCGCACCGAGGCTTCCGATCCCGCCGAACACTGCGTCGTCGAGCGCGATCTTGTCGCCGCCGGCCGCGAAATCCAGTATCGCGTCGACGTTGCCGCCGCCGAGCGCGGTGGTGAAGGCGAAGATGTCGTTGCCGGCAAAGCCCATCAGATAATCGGCGCCGGCACCGCCATTGATCGTGTTCACTCCGGCATTGCCATAGATTTCGTTCGAGAAGGCGTTGCCGGTGAGGTTGAGCGCCCCTGTGCCTGCGGTCGACGCGGCGGAAAGGACCTCGACTTCGCTGCCCGCGCTCAGGCTGTAGGTCGCCGCGGCGTAAACGATGTCGCGACCGCCCTCTCCGGCTCCCTCCGCTACGAAATCGCCCGCATTGTCCACGACGTAGGAATCGTTGCCGCCGAAGCCCCGCAGATAATCGGCGCCGCCGCTTCCGTCGAGAAAGTTGCCGCCGGCATCGCCATAGAGTTCGTTGGCAAAGGCGTTGCCGGTCAGCTGGATCGACGAGGCCGCGTCCTGCGAGTAGGCGGTCAGGACTTCGATTTCGCTGCCGGCGGTCAGCACGTAGTTCGCGCGGGCATAGACGACATCACGTCCGCCTTCGCCCGCGCCCTCGGCAACGAAATCGTAGATGTTGTCGACCACGTAGCGATCGTTGCCGCCGAACCCGCGCAAATAGTCGGCCGCTCCACCGCCATCCAGGAAGTTGGCGCCGGCGTTGCCGTAGATCTCGTTGACCAGCTCGTTGCCGGCCAGGGAAAGCGGGTCCGTCGCCGACTGCGAAACCGCGGAAAGAACTTCGACGTACGTGCCGGCCGCCAAAGCATAGTCTCCACGCGCGTAGACTGCGTCCCGTCCTTCGTTCGCCAGCTCGACGACGACGTCACCGGTCGAATCGACCATGATAATGTCGTTGCCCGCGCCGCCGGCCGCCCGGTCGGCACCCGCGCCGCCATCGAGGAAATTGGCCGCCGCATTGCCGATCAGGACGTCGTTGCCGGATCCGCTGACAGCATTCTCGATGACGGCGCCGTTGGCGATGGTGAAGCCGCCGAAGATGCCGGTGGCATAGGACATCCATCCGCCGCCGCCATATTCATATTGAAGCGTCGCGGCGCGCAGATCGATATTGGCGTCACGGGCGCCGTAATAGACGATGCTGTCATTGCCGCCGGCATCCCAGATCGACGAATAACGGGTGCTCTCGCCCTGATAATAGCCGTCGCGCGTCGTCAGCTGATTGGTGGCGTCGTGCGTGGCCGGCTGCCCGGTCGCGGAATCGATATAGACCCCCCACTCGTTCACGTCCTTGAGGACGTAGGTGTCGTTGCCCGTGGCCCAATCCTCGTTGACGCCATATTTGTCCTGGATGACGGCGATGTCGAGCGCCATCAGGCTGCCGAGCCAGCCATAGCCCTCGTTGTTGGTTTCGGCCTGGCCGTAGGGCGATTTCTCCCACCCGTCATTGTAGGACATCATCGTGTAGACGCCCTGATTGAGGTCGAACGCTCCGGCCCCGCCATCGTCGCCGGGAACGCCGTTGGTCTGCACGCCCTGCATGACGCTCGAGCCGCCGCCGGTGTCGTGCGGATGGGCGAGGCCCATGCCGTGGCCGAATTCGTGGATCAAAGTGACGAAGGAGAAGCCGCCCGGCTGAAGCATCTGGGCGCTCCAGCGCTCGTCGGCGGAGTTGAACTGGGCGACGCCCTCGTCGCCATAATCGGGCGGGCTCATCGACCCGAGCAGGGAAATGACCGGCCCGGGCGTGCCGGGATAGGAGAAATAGAAGAAATCGGCGTCGAAGCCGTCGCCATCCACGCCGGTGGCATATTTGATGCCGGCCTCGGGCCCCAATGGTCCGGGCTTGTATTCGATCGTCGGGTCGCGCTCGTAGAGGTGGGTCGTCGTGTTCAATGTATAATTGGAGACGAAGACGACATCGGCGACCTTGGCGAATTCGTTCGCCGCGTTCAGCATGGCCTGGACTTCATACTGATACGGATTCTGGACCACGACCTGGGCCGGAATGGTCGAATCCGCATTCGCGTACAGATCGCCCTCGCCTGCGAAATAGAGGTAGATGACGTTCTTGCCCGGATGGCCGAGGGCGTTGCCCACGACGGTGGCCGGATCCGCCGGCGGCTGCCCGGACGAGCGCGGGCCGTCATTGCCGTCCGGATTGTGCACCGCGACATGCTCGCGGTTGACCATGACGCCGCCCCAGTCGATCGAATGGAGCGGGCTCGAAATGTCGTAAGGCGTGGTATAGGTGGGCCCGGTCGCGGTTTGGGCGAAAATCTCGTAATCGCCGGCGAAATCCCCGATCCCGTCGCCGGTATTGTCGTAGGAGGTGGCGTTGACATAGTAGGTGCCCGAATAGGTCGCCTCGAACGTCATGAGCGCGTCGAGCCCCTGCGGCGTGTTCGGCCCGCCGCCGTCCGCGATCCCAAGCAGATGGCCGGTGGAATCGTAGATTTCGAGATAGGCGTCGGCGAGCGGGACGCCGTTGCCTTCAACGCCCGGAATGCCGCCGACACGGGCATATTCACCGAACTGGTAGGTATGCCCGGCCGTCAGAGTGACCGCGAACCAGTCGTTGTCGCCGGGCGTGTCCAATGCCGCCAGGACGTGGTTGGCATCGTCGACCACGAGCGTGCCGGTGGTGTTCGGGGCGGCCGTATAGGTGTCGATGAGGGCGGTCGGGCCGGGGACGTACCAGGCCGATTCGACCGGCTGGTAATTGTCTGGAAGCCCCGAATCGCCGGCCGCGTCGGCCTTTGCGGGAATGTTGTCGGTGGCGGTCAGGACATTGGGCAGAAACGGCGGCCTGAGGTCGCCCGCGCCGTCGATCGCGAAGGCGGTGGCCGCGCGGTGCGCCGCCGGCGCGCTCGGGATCAGCGCGATGCGCAGAGCGTCGCTCTGGCGGGCGAGCTCGAAGATGGAGTCCTGGTTACGAGTACGGAGTGCCGACATGGTTCTGCTCCCTGATATCGTTTGAGAAGGAGAGCGGCAGGCGGCGGCGCAGGGGCGTGGGGAATTCGGAAACGCGCGACAGGCAACAGGCCGCGCAGCGGGATCGGGCGCGGGACGGCGCGAAACGGCTCCGCGCCATCATCCGATCTGTCTGCCGGCAAACAAGCTGTTGAAAACCCCTGCCAAAGGATTGCGGCCGCCAATGCCGCGGAGCAATCCTTAACCGGCTTTCAACCAAAAGGTTCCCCGGTCCGGCGGCGGCTCACGCTCCATTCTATTGCATCCGGATTCGAGTTGAAGCCTTGCCGGCCGCCTTGCGGAGGGGGGGACTCTAGCGTAGGGTCACGATATTCACGAAACCGGCACTGCAACCTGTATTTTGCGAGCGGCCGAAGGGGGCATCGAGCGCGTATCCATTTTTCGCAAAGACATAATGGGAGGACGACAATGAAATTCCGTACCCTACTTGCAGCGAGCGCAACGGTCATTTCGCTGGGCTTTACCGCTTCGCCGGCCGCGGCGCAGGCCACTCGCACCTGGGTTTCGGGCGTCGGCGACGACGTCAATCCCTGCAGCCGCACAGCGCCCTGCAAAACCTTCGCGGGAGCGATTTCGAAAACCGCCGCCGGTGGCGAGATCAACTGTCTCGATCCCGGAGGCTTCGGCGCGGTTACGATCACCAAATCGCTGACGATCTCGTGCCCCTACACCGAGGGCGGAGCGCTTGCCGGCGGGAACGGCATCACGGTCAATCTGCCGCTTACGAGCGATGTGGTCTTCATCCGCGGCCTCGATATCTTCGGCGTCAACCCGCCGAGCAACGGCATTCGCATGATCGGCGTCGGAACGCTCCATGTCGAGGATTCCGTTATCCGCCGTTTCAATGCCGCGAGCAGCGCGGGAATATCGATCGCTCCGACCGGAACGGCGACCGTGACCATCACCAATACGACGGTGGCCACCAACGGCAACGGCGCCACCGGGGGCGGCGTCGTGATCGCGCCGACCGGCGCGGGCGTCGTCAGCGTCTCTATCGACGACAGCCGGATCCTTGGCAACGCCAATGCCGGCGTCATCGTCTCGGGCGCTTCGACGGTCATGATCACCGATTCGACGGTCAGCCACAATCCGAGCTTCGGCATTCGCACCAGCACGGGTTCACCGACTGTCCGCGTGGGCACGACGACGATAACCGGCAACGGAACGGGGGTCTCGGTCGGTGCAGGCACGATCGAAAGCTATTGCACCAACCAGCTCAACGGGAACAGCGGCGACGGCGCTTTCTTCGGCGCTTGCCTCCCTCTGAAATAACCCCAATCCGTTCACTGCCTTTGCTGCCGGCGCCTTGCGCCGGCAGCTTTCTTTTTGGCATCGGGCACCGCCCGGCAACCATCGACGCGACCGGACGTCCTGACTCTCACCTTTCATTCAGCTAAGTGACGATAGATCTTCGTGATGTCTGAAAGAGCGCTCAAAGTCATGCGACACCTCTGGGCCCTGTTGCTCACCACGCTGCTCGCCGGGTCCGTCTCGCTGTCCGCGCAAGTTCCGTCCTGCTCCAGGCCGGTACAGCGTCCTTTCCGCATATTCGATGCCACCGCCTATATCGGCCGCCCGGATTTCTCCCGTTACGGCATCGAGCCGATCCACATCGTCGATCGCGGCATCTGGCCGGACGGCCGTCGATCGGGCCCGCCCGATCCGGCTCTCGTGAGGCGATACGTAGAGGGCCTGCCGCGGGACAACGCCCCGATCGTGCTGGATTTCGAGCAATATGACCTGACCGGGAGCGACCAAGCCGCAGGGACAGCCCGGGCCGATCTGACGGCGATCGCCGCCGCGTTTCGAGCGGCTGCGCCACGCCGGCCGATCGGGTTCTACAGCATCGTCCCGATCGCCGACAGCGTCCGGCCATTGGCCGGTGCCGGCTCGCCGCCCTATCGCGAATGGCAGCGCCAAAACGATCGAATGCGCTCGATTCAGTCGCGCGTCGATTTCCTGTTCCCGCCTGCTTACACGATCAACCAGGACCGCCGCTCATGGGAGACGATGGCGGCCAGCCAGATCTGTGAGGCCCGGCGGCTCTCCTCCAAGCCGGTCTACGTCTTTTTATGGCCGGAATTCCATGAAGCCTCGAGCCTTTCCGGCCAGTATCTGGATGCCGATTTCTGGCGGCAACAGCTCGAGACGGCCTATCGGCTCGCCGACGGCGTGGTGATTTTCGGCGGCTATGACATTCGCGCCAATCACCCGCGGCCGTGGAACCCGAATGCACCTTGGTATGCCCCGACGCTCGACTTCATCCGCGAGAGGATGGAGGCGGGACGCTAGCCCTTCAGCGGCGTTCAGCGGGACCCCATTCCGGTCAGCACCGTACGGGCGGTGCGGATCAGGATCAGGATGTCGAGCCAGGGCGAGTAGTTCTTGATGTAGTAGAAATCGTAATGGAGCTTGTGATTGACCTGATCGAGCTCAGCGACGTGCCCCTGGTTGACCTGGGCCCAGCCGGTGATGCCGGGCGGAACGATGTGGCGATAGCGGTAGAACGGGATTTCGTGCTCGTACCAGCGCGAGAGTATCTCCGCTTCCGGTCTCGGACCGATCCAGCTCATCTCCCCCTTGAGGATATTGACGATCTGCGGCAGCTCGTCGATGCGCGTGCGGCGCAGGAAGCGGCCCAGGCCCGTCACGCGCGGATCGTTTTGCTGGGTGATCGCCTCGTCGCGATCCGCGGCGCCGGGATTGTGCCGCATCGTGCGGAACTTCATGACCCTGAAGGGCAGGCCGCGGTAGCCCACGCGCTCCTGACGGAACAAGGCGGGGCCGGGGGAATCCAGCCGGATGAGCAGGGCGATGAACAGCAGGAAGGGCGCGAGAAGGGCGCCGACGACCAAAGCGCCGACGAAGTCGACGAAGCGCCGGATCCGGAGATAGGCCATGAACGGTATAAGAGAGCCGAGGCTGTTTTCCGACAGATGCTCGATCTCGACCATGCCGGTGATCGCTTCGCGCAACTGCTTGACGTGGAACACGGCCAGCCCGTCAATCGCGCTCTCCGCCAGGAAGGCCTCCCATTTCGCCGGGATTTCCGCGCGCAGATCGGCGACGAGGGCGTCGTAGCGCCCATTCAACCCCGGCTCCGTCAGCCATTCCCAAGTGAGGCCCCGAGCCTCGGGAAGGTTCTCCACGCTCCCGAACGGGACGACCCCGATCCGGGCGCCGCCGTCGCGCTCCGCCAGCACGTAGATGGCCCAGAACCACGTCACGCACAGCAGGAAACTGCTCAGGAACGCGCCGCGGCTGTAATCCAGGCGAAAAAAGAAAAACAAGGCGAGCGTAAAGGCATAGCTGGCGAGAAATGAAGGAACGACGTAGAAATTGGTTCGCATCCCGGGGAATACGGTGATGCTCCTCAGGAAATAATAGCCGAGGATGATCGATATAAGAACGCCGGTTCCGCTCTGCTGCACCACGGAAACCGGAATCTCTTCGGTCGTGTATCGCAGCACCGCTATGGGAATCGCCGCGGCGAACAAGAAGCCGCCGCCGAGCTGAACCCGCATCCGCGTCCACAGGCGCGCGGGCCTCACTCTTTCCTGCGCGACCATCAGCATCCCGAGTCCAGTCTCTTGTTCGCCATTCTTCCAACCGATCGCACTTCCCTCGCCCCGCGAGAGACGGAGGCGAATCGATCCGGCAGGCCGCGGGCCGCGCGACCCATTACCACAAGATCGAGCCGCTCCTGTCGCGCCCCCTGGCCGTCGGCGCCCGAAATCCGTTCGAGGCAGCGGGCCTGCCCTCAGCGACCCCACCGGCCCATGCGGGCGGCGTCTAGCTTCGGCATCGAGAATTTGCCAGTCAAAACTGAGAGATCGGCCTGCGGCTTGGGGGTTCAGGGCGCCATCCTGCGCCGCGGGCGCGGACGAAACCTATTGACGGAGCCTGCCATCCTTCGTGTATTCCACCCGAGTGACCCTGAGGCCGAAGTCGACGCGTGTCATCCTGGACGCGCCTGCCAAGATCGCCCTCGCGGTGATCGCCTGCACATGGCTGTTCGCCTGCGTCGCGGGGGGGTCGGCCCGGCCGGACGTTGCCTGGTTGCTCCTCGTTCGGCTGGCGGCCGTCATAGGGTCGGCGCTTCTCCTGCTGGTCGTGCCGTGGGGCCGCCTGCGGGCACAGCGGCCGTTGCTGCTTTTCACCTTCGCGGCGGCGGCCGTCGTCGCGCTTCAGCTCATCCCGCTTCCGCCGAGCGTCTGGGCTGCGCTGCCGGGCCGGGGGGCCTATGCAGCGCTCGGCTCGGGCGATCTGGGCGCGCCGGTCTGGAGACCCATCAGCCTCGCTCCGGATCTCACCTGGAACAGCCTCCTGTCCCTTTTGCCGCCTTTGCTTTTTATCCTGGCGGTCCCGGCGCTCGATCTGCATGCCCGGCGCTGGCTCCTGGTCGCGCTCTGGATCACTATCCTGCTCAGCGGTCTGCTGGGCCTTCTTCAAATGGCGGACGGCCCTGACAGCGCGCTGCGATTCTATCGATACACCAACGCCGACTCCGGGACGGGCTTCTTTGCCAATCGCAACCATCAGGCCGCTTTTCTGGCCATGGGCATACCCTTGGCCGCCTGGTGGGCGGGCCGAAGCGACGTTCCCCAGCGGACGCGTCGCGCACGTTGGATGATCGCCGGCTCCTCCTTACTCTTCGTGCTGACGGCGGCGGTGATGACTCAATCCCGAATGGGCGCGGTGGTCGTCATTCTGGCCCTTTTGCTGACGGCCGCCTTCATCATTCGCAGCGCCGGACTTCGCAAGGCAACGTTGGTTGCGCTGACCGCGGCAGGCCTTGCGGCATCCGGCCTCGGTGCATTGGCGCTGACCACCTGGTCGGACTCGCGTTCCGACACTTCAGTCGTCGGGCAAGATCTTCGCATCAAGGTGCTGCCCGAGACGATCGACGCCGCCAAGGCATTCTTTCCCGTCGGCGCGGGTTGGGGAAGCTTCACCTCCGTCTATCCCCGTTTCGAAAGCACCGAAGACCTGTCACCGCAATATCTGAACCATGCCCATACGGAGATTACGCAGATCCTGATCGAAGGCGGCGTGGCAGCGATCCTGCTGCTGATCGCCTTCCTGGGCTGGTATGCACTGTCCGTACGGCGCGCCTGGTCCCGACGCGTCACGCAGGGGGCCTCGGATGGGCGACTTTGCACGATTCTGGTCGCACTGCCGCTGATCGCGAGCATTACCGACTATCCGTTGCGCACGCCGCTGATGGCATGCGCGCTCGCCGGGGCGGCAACGATACTGGCGATGGTCGTGCGAGAGAGCGCGGCGAGCCGACCGGCGGCGGCGGAATGAGGGGTTTCGAGTTCCACTATTGTAGGTTCTGCCATAGTTGCTTTATGGCGCGCGCCGGGGGCTCGTCGAACGCTCGGCCGGCAATCAGGAGAATTTGTTCGTGCGTTTCAAGGCATTGACGCTGCTTCTCGTTGCGGCTTTCACAACGAGCTGTGCGCACACGCCGCCACTTTCCGGCCCGAGCCTGGCCGTGCTGCCGGTCACGGAATTGCCGCCTCCAACGCCGGCTATGGCCGACGGGTCCGAGCGGCCATATCTAATCGGCCCCTTCGACAAGGTGGAAGTCGATGTATTCGGAGTGCCGGAGCTTTCGCGTCGGGAAATTCAGACGGACGCGGGCGGGCGGATATCCTTTCCGCTTGTCGGCACCATCGATGCGAACGGAAAGACGGCTGAGCAAGTTGCGACCGAGATCGGCAACCGCCTTCGCGGCCGCTATGTCCGCGACCCCCAGGTCACGGTCAACCTAACGGAATCAGTGAGCCGCGTCGTGACCGTCGACGGGGAGGTGCGTGAACCTGGCCGTTACCCTGTGGTCGGACGAACAACGCTTATGCGTGCGGTCGCCCTTGCCCGGGGGACCACGGAATTCGCCGCCCTGAGCGAGGTCGTGGTGTTCCGCGACGTTGGCGACCAGCACATGGCCGCGCTTTACAATCTCGGAGCGATCAGAAACGGTCAGTATTCGGATCCGGAGATTTTCGCTGGAGACGTGGTGATGGTGGGCAATTCGCCGGGACGGCGACTGTTCAGAGATATTCTCCAGGCGGCGCCGCTGATCACGACACCGATCATCGCGCTTCTACAGAACAACAATTGACGCAGGGACGGCTGATACAAAGCTCATGAACGAAATGGCATCCACGTCCTCTGCTACTATCGGCCGCGTGAACGGCGGCGCCGGCGACGCATCTCTGCTGGTAATCCGCGACGTGCAGGAAAACTCGACGCTCGTGCGCTACGGCCGCATCGCGCGCCGCTGGAAATGGGTCATCATGGGGTCGATCGCGGCCGGCGTCGCGGCGGCGCTGATCGTCACGTTCATGATGACTCGGCAATACTCCGCGACGACGAGAATCGAAATCGCGCGCGAGGAGGCGCGGATCGTCAACATCCAAGGCGTCCAGCCCGAGGCGGGCACCGTGGACCAGGAATTCTATCAGACACAATATGGTCTGCTGAAATCGCGGGCGCTGGCAGAGCGCGTAGCACGTGAGCTGTCGCTGGCCGACAACCGCGCTTTCCTCGACCAGCACGGGATCACCGACACCCCCGGTTCGCTGGTCAACGAGCGACCGCTCGACAACAGCGCAGGCGCGCGCCAGGAGCGGCTGGCGCGGGTTGTCGGCCTGTTGCTCGACAAGGTCTCCGTTTCCCCGCTGCGTGCGTCCCGCCTCGTCGACGTCACCTATACCGACCCCGATCCCGCGGTCGCTGCGCGCGTCGCAAATGCCTGGGGCCGGCTGTTCATCCAATCAAACATAGAGCGACGCTTCGAGGCGACCGCTTATGCCCGCAACTTCCTTGAGCGGCGGTTGGCCGAGCTTCGGCAGAGACTCGACGAATCCGACCGCGCGCTCGTCGGCTATGCTTCCGCGCAGCGGATCATCAATATCAACACGCCCTCCGGAAACGGGGTGACCGGGGAACGGCCGATTACCGCGGACGATCTCGTCGCATACAACACCGCACTGGCGGAGGCGCGCAACCAGCGGATCACGGCCGAAAGCGTGCTACGCGGCGGGGCCGGTGCCGAGCAGAACGTCAACAACCCCACGCTCGGCGCCTTGCGCCAGCGCCGGGCCGAGGTCGCGGCCGAGCATGCCAGGCTGCTGACCCAGTTTGAGGCGCAATATCCAGCGGTCGAGGCGCTTGCGGCGCAGCTGCGGCAACTCGACCGGACGATCGCCGGTGAAGAGCGCCGGGTCATGACGGGCCTGCGCAGCCAAGTGACCCAGGCCGCGGCGCGGGAGACGGAGCTCGCCGCCCGGGTGGAAGCGCTGAAAACGAGCCTCATCGACCTGAGGCGCCGCAGCATCCAGTACAACATCCTTCAGCGAGAGGTGGATACGAACCGCACGATATATGACGGTCTGCTCCAGCGCTACAAGGAGATCGGAATCGCGGGCGCCGTCGGCACCAACAACATTTCGATCGTCGATCAGGCGCGCGTTCCCGAAGGTCCGTCCAGTCCCCGGCCGCTGATCAACCTGCTCCTCGGACTCATGCTCGGTGCCGGCCTCGGTGCAGCGCTGGCCCTGGCGCTCGAGCAGATCGACGAGGCGATCACCGATCCGGGCGAGATGGAGACGCTGCTCGGCGTGCCGAGCCTCGGCGTCGTGCCGAAGGTGGAAACCGGAGACCCGATCGAGACGCTTCAGGATCGCCGATCGGCCCTGACGGAGGCCTATCTCACCATCCGCACCAATTTGCAGTTCGCGACGCCGCACGGAGTCCCGCGCTCGCTGATGATCACGAGCACCCACGCCGCAGAGGGCAAATCGACCACCGCGCTGGCGCTGGCGCTCGTACTGGCGCGGCAGGGCCTGCGCGTCCTGGTCGTCGACTCCGACATGCGCTCGCCCTCGCTCCACCACCGCTTCAAGATCGGCAACGAGAAGGGGCTCAGCAACATTCTCAGCGGCAACGCGCGCTGGAATGAAGTGGCGCAGGATGCCGAGTTCGCCGGCGTCAAGGCGATCACGGCCGGGCCGCACCCGCCCAACTCCGCAGATCTGCTGTCGGGTCCGGGCCTCGGGACCTTGCTCGCCGAATTGATGGGTGCCTTCGATCACGTCATCGTCGACGCGCCGCCGATGCTTGGGTTGGCCGACGCGCCCTTGGTCGCGAGCAAGGTCGGCGGCGTCGTTTACGTCGTCGAATCTTTCGGGGTGCAGTCGCGCTCGGCGCGCATCGCGATCAATCGGCTCCGCAATTCCGGCGCACACATTCTCGGGGCGGTTCTGACGAAGTTCGAGAGCAAGAAGGCGGCCTATGGCTACGGATATGATTATGGCTATGGCTACGGCAACGACAAGGAAGCCTAAGGCCTCCTTCGGCACGGCCGGCTGATCGGGCCGAGGGTGCGCAAGGCGCTGATCCGGGCAGGCATTGTGCTGGGAGCGCTGGTCCTGGCGTGGCTTTCGGTTGCCGTCACTTTGTCGAATGCGCTGGCGGCCGCGGCGCCTTCGCTCGCGCTGCAGATCTGGCCCGGGCACGCCGCAGCTCACGCTCGGGCGGCGGACACGCTGATCGGTGCCGGCCTGCCAAGTGCAGCCAGCGAACAGCGGGCGCGCATTGATCAGGCGGCGCGAGAGGCTGCCGCTGCGCTTCGCCGCGACCCTTCTTTGGCAGGGCCGGCCCGAATTCTGGCGCTGCAGGCCGCCTTGCAGGGGAATGCGCGCCGTTCGGAAAGGTTGATCGAATATTCCGAGCGAATGTCGCGGCGCGACATTCCCACTCAGTTCTGGCTTATTGAAAATCGCGTTGCGGCCAATGACGTCCGCGGGGCTCTCCGTCATTTCGGCATTGCGCTGCAGGTGGCGCCGAGCACCAGGGAGGTGCTCTTTCCAGTGCTCAGCTCCGCGTTGACTCACGCCGATCTGGTGGGCCCGATCGCGGATCTCGTTCATCGCGGCGATTCATGGCGCTCGGACTTTCTTTATCACGTAAGCCAGAATGCGGATCCAGCCAGCGCGGGATCGCTCTTCCTGACTCTCGCCCGGCTCGGCACGCCGCCCGCGCCCCCTCATCTGCAAGGGTTGATCGAGCGCCTCGTGAGGGGAGGCAACTTCACCGGCGCGGCACGGATTTATGCTCTCGTGGACCGCCGTTGGCGGCTCAATGATCCGCCAGCCCAGCTCGACGGCGATTTTGCCCGGGAGGGGGATCTTCCCCCGTTCGGCTGGGAACTCAACCAAAACGTCGCCTGGCGCGGGGAACGGCCGGATCGGCCCGGAAACCCCTCGCTGCTGATCAACATGCCTGGAACCGGCGAGGATTGGGCGGCGCACAAGCTGCTGCTTCTGCCTACCGGGGTGTACCGGCTGTCCGCCTCATACGGCGTTTTCGAAGGCCAGGGAGGAGCCCTTCGCGTCGAGATTAGCTGCTCGCGCGGCGGGACGGTGGCCGCCGTCGTGTCCGCTCCGGCGAACGGACCCGTCGGCACCCTGAGCGGAGTGCTCGCAATACCTCCGGGATGCACCCAGCAATGGCTGACGATTCAGGCCATCGCGGCGGCCGACGCGACGGTTCCAGCGAAGCTGTGGCTGGACAATCTCGGTCTGGCCCGCTCAGCCGGGTAGAAGGCGCTGCCGCCAGCCGGCCTCAGGCAACCGCGGCCAGCACGCGTTCGGGCAAGTCGCTGAGCGGGAACCGATCGATCGAGCCCTCATTCTCGAGACCGCTGTCGGCGAAGTAGCCGATTCCGTTATGCGCCCCGTTCTTGAGGGCGACGAATACGACGTCGTCCTTGAGGCCGGAAAAAGTCTCGTTGCCGACTGAAAAAACGAAGTCCTCCGCGATGTCGTGGGAATAGATCAAGCTCACGAACAGGCTGTCGCCCCGATTGTCGCATTCGAACAATGCCTCGCCCTCCGGCCCCCGCGCGGCGCCAAGCCGCCGTTCTGCGTCCCGCGCCTCGGATGCATCACGAAAACTGACGAGGAAATCCCGCGACATGCGAGGTGCCACCTCGGCGAAGGAAACCCCGATCCGCCGCAGGAAAGCGGCATGGTCCCGCAGCCGCCAATAATAGGTCACTTCGGGATGAGGATCCTGATGGAGGCCTGTCGCCAGCATGATCCGGTAGTCGGGGAACGCCCGCTGCACTTGCCCCAGCACCCGGTCGTACAATGCATAGACGTCGAATACCGGATCCTGACCTTCGGCGATGTACCATTCGGGGTTCCGCAGCGGACCCCGGTAGACCGTCGAGGAGAACATATAGTGGTGCTGGATATGCGCCGCGCCGTTCAGGAACAGAGTGGCGAAATCGGGCTGGGTCCGGCGCACCAGGCGAACGAACAAATCGGCGAGCAACTGATCCAGAAAGGCGGCGCGAAGCCAAGGCCGCCGCCGGGCAGCCGCCGCATAAGCGAGATAGTGCCCGTAATTGACGGGTCGGGCCGCCCGGGCCGCACCGCTGATGAGGTGGACCAGCGAGTGGGCGTCGAGCCTTGCCTCCGCATTGTCCGATACGGCCTGGACGATAGCCGCGTACAGTCGCCGATAGGCTGGAGGCGCGTCGACCCGCGTGCGCGTCCAGGGATCGGGGACGAAGAAGGCCGGGGACTTGAGGTTGTTGCGGGCGTTCATCGGGCTGATCGCGCCCACCTTGCGGCCCGCCTGCTCAAGCCGTTCCCAAATCTGAAGATGATCCGCCCCGGCCATATCGCCGAGCCGGAACACCCGATGGTCGCCAAAGGGCAGGCCCGTATGGGCGGTTACCCACTGGATCCACGGCTCAAGCAGCTCATACGTCTCTTCAGATATCGTCTCGTGATAGCCGTGCGCACCAAGGAAAGCAGCCAGGTTGGGCAGCTTTCCTTGGGCGACATAATCCTCGATCGCGCCGAAATTCACTTCATTCAGCTCGAGAAACAGCAATTTGCGTTGCACGGCGCTCATCTTCACCTCTTTCGCGGCGCTGTTACCATCCTACCGGCCGCTCTTCAAAGGGGGGTGCCTCGTGCGTTTGGCCGGCGAAGCCATTCGACGTCGATTCCGCTTTTCGGCCAGCGATCCACGCCGTTCAGGCGGCGCCAAATCCGCAACGGGAAGCGAAGCAGCGTCCGCGCCGGGGCCGCAGAGTAACCCAGCGCCCGGATGGACCTTTGCTTGTCCGCCGAGATCCGCCTTATCGATTCAAGCCCCTGGGTCGAAACGCCGCCCTGCCGGAAGCAGGTGAGGATCCGCCCGGCTACCAGCCACCGCGCCCCGCGTCCAAGGATCAGGCGGGCAATCAGATCGAAATCAGCGCCGACCCGGAAGCTGATGTCGAACCCGCCCGCCGCCAACAAAAGCGCGCGCCGGGCGTAGAAGGAAGGATGGGGCGGCATCGCCCCGATCGTCAGCCACCAGGAGCGAAAGCCGCGAGCCGAATAAATATAGGGCGTCGGCCTGCCATCGGAATCGACCAATGCGGTGTCGCCCAAGATGCAATCGGCGCCGCTTTCGGCTGCGCGGGCGATGAACCCGAGGGCGTCCGGTGCGGCCAGAAAATCATCCGCATTGAGAAAGCCGACATAGTCGCCCGTGGCCAAATGAAGACCCTTGTTCATCGCATCATAGAGACCGTCGTCGTGGCCGCTGACGAACCGCAGTCGATCGTGCCGCAGGCGCTCGACCAACGCGGCCGTCCCGTCAGTCGAGCCGCCATCGACGATGATATGCTCGAAATCGGCCCAGTCCTGGGCGGCGACCGACCGGATCGTATCCTCGATCGTCCGCTCGGCGTTCAAGCACACGGTGACGACGCTGATGGTGGCGCCGCTGGCGGCTCGATCCCCTTTCATCCGCGCGCGTACGCCTCGCGGAAGACGTCGGCCAGCGCGCGGCCGAAACCTGCATGGCGCGCTTGGGCCCGGAGCCGGGCCTCGGGGCGATCTCCCACCAGATCGGCCTCGTCCATTCCCTCCACGACTGCCAGGTGGCGGCACAGCTGGTCCGCGTCGCGGGGATCGAAAAACAGCGCATCGTCCAGCGCCTGCTCGCGATGGACTTCTATGTCCGAAAGGATCATCGGCAGGCCGATCGATTTCGCTTCCTCTACGGTCGTGCTCCATCCTTCGAACAGGGACGGATTGATCAGCACCGCCGCGCTGCGCATGAGAGCCTGGAGCTGATCGTAGGGCACCGAACCGAGAAGCCGGACCTGCTGATCCAGACCGTTCTCCGCGATCACATCCCGGATCCGGTCCAGGTGGCGTGGGGCCCGGGGATCCACCCCATGACCCGTCATGGCGAGGACCAGCCCGCCGCCCTGGTCGCGTAGCTTGGTCATAGCCTCGACCGCGAGCAGATGATTTTTGTGCACCCAAAACTGATTGGGAAGCAGCGCGAAGCGGGCCGGCAGGCCGAGCGGCGCGATGCGCTCGCGGGCCTCACCGTAGCTCAACGGCGGCGGTGCCGGCACAGCGAAACGCACCACACGCGTCCGCCCCCGGCTCGCCGGATAATGATCGACGCAATCCGCTTCGGCGCTGGCGCTGCTCAGCATGATCGTACGCCCGGAAAGGATCTGCGCACGAAAGCCCAGGCTCCGCCGCAGCCGCCCGCCCCGGGAGAACAGACGCGGCAGGTGCAGGTGCTGGAAATCGGGCATCCAGGCGACGGCCGGCAGGGGAAAGCGCCAGCCGAAGAAAGTGGCGGGCTCGAAGACGACGTCGATCGCCTCGCGGCGGAACAATGCGAGCGCCTCCCGGTCGAGGCCGGTCGCCAGGGCGCGGACCAGGCGGGCGGATTTGCGGGCCGCATCGAAGACCGGATCCTGCACGATCCGAGTCCCCGGCAGAGTGGCGATGGCCGCCAGCCGGGCAGGCGCCACGTCGGTTCCGATGAACAACACGGTTTCGACGTCGTCGCCGCCGCCGCGGGACAAGGCCGCGACCATGTTGAGCATATAGTGCCAGCCGCCAAGCCAATGATTGCCACCGATCGGTGGAATTCCGATCCTGATCACGCGCCGGCACCCGTCCTGCCGCGGAACCAGCGCACATAATCGGCGATTCCGGTTTCGGGCGTCACGTGCCAGTCGAACCCCCAATCGTCGAGCCGCTTGCGACCCGCTACCAGGCTGAATGGGTCGCCGAGGCGGCGCTGCCCGTCGAACGAAACGTTCGGCCCGTCACCCCACGCGGAGCGGGCCATTTCGGCGATCGCGCGTACCGTGACGCCTTCCCCGCGGCCGCCATTGGCCAAGGCAACGTCTTCCGACGCGCGCGATGCTGCCTCCCGCAACAGCCGGGCGACATCATCGACGTGCAGCCAGTCCCTAAGCTCCTCGCCCGAGCCGCCCAGAGTGACGGGCTCGTCGCGCTCCAGCTTCAGGCAGAGTTCCCACAGCAACTGCTTGCTGAGCTCCCTGCCGTACACGGAAAAGGGTCGTACGATCGCGATCCTGAGCCCGAAATTTTGCGCGAAGGATCGGCAAAGCTCCTCCATCACGACCTTGTGGGAACCGTAAGGAGAAACTGGGCGAAGAGCAGCATCCTCATCGATCGGCCCGGCATGGCCCTTGCCGTAGACCGCGGCGGAAGACACAGCGACAATCGCCGCGGACGGAGCGTTCAGCCGGGCCCATTCGAGAAGCGCGGCGGTCGAATGCGCGGTCCGGCGAAAGTCTTCCAGCGGCGCCACGAGAGACTTCGCCACCGACGAGCCGCCGGCGAGATGGTAGATCGATTCCGGCGCGCCGCCGAGCGCGGCGAGGCGCTCGAGGCTTGCCGCATCGACTTCACCCTCGACCCAGGCGCTCACCCCCCACCGGGCGGATTCCGCCTTCGGCCAAGCGCCGTGACCGATGCCCCCGACCTCGTCGCCGGCTTCGGCAAGGTGCTTGGCCAGATGCCGTCCGATGAAGCCGTGAGCGCCGGTGATCCACGCCGTTGCCATCAGCCGGCCGGCGCTTCGCCGATCCTGTCGAGGTCGGCAACGGTCAGCATCGAGCCATTGGTGACGTCCTCAAGCGGCATGTCGGCGATGATCGCCCTTCGCTCGGATTCGCGCGGAAAGGTCAGCGCACCCGACCGGTCTCTCGCCTCGCGGAACGGGGTCGGACGGAAGGTTGCGCCGATACTCGCAGGACGGACGACATCGTTCAGCAGGTCGTCGCGAACGAAGAAGGCGTTGCTGCCCGCGGAATTGCCGCCCACGAGGCTGTAGCCGCGGCGCCGCGCCAGCCAATCGAACGCCCCGAGGCTGGCGCCGTAATAGATGTTCGAATGGTGCGCACTAGTCCGGAAGAAGGCCGCGTCGTAGGGCACGGTCACGGTCGCCGTCGGGCCGAACACCCCGTTATATTCAACGATCAGAATGGCCGGGCGAAGGTGCTCCAGCGCAGCGAGCACGTGCCAGTCGACGCCATCGATGTCGACGGAAAGGATGCCGATCTCGTCGAAACCGGAAGTGGCGATAAGCTCCGCGATGTTTTCGCGCGTGATGAAGGCGTTGATCGCCCGCAAATCGTGCTTCCAGAAATAGCTGCCGGACCTCAGGCGCGCGATATTCTTTTCGGAGCCGTCGATAACGAAGCCGCGCCAATTGTCCTTCATCATCAGGAAGCGGCAATTGGATTCGGAAAAATCCTCGACGCCGAATTCGACGAACGTCCTGTCCGGGATGTCCAGATTGGCAATGAGGTGCTGGATGATTCCGTCCTCGCCCCATTGTGAGAACACCTTGAATTCGTAGTCGGCAAGGGTCTCGCGGCGCGCGCTCCGATTGAGTTCGGCGAGGATCCGCCCCTGGTTGATGCGTACCTCGTCGAGATTGCGCTGCAGCAGGCCGATCGACCTCAAATGGCGCCAGGCGCTGGCTATGCTCGTCGGCAACTTAAGATCCCCCTTCCGAGCGGCCTAGTTCGGCCCGCTTACTTGTTCCGCCGCGGCAGAGATAACCATGACGTAGGTCATCATATGGCTGGCTTTGTAGCCGAACAGCTTGCGAACGGTCTTGCGGATCAGGCTCTTGGCGGTCCCGATGGGGCGCCCGGATATGTGGCGCTCATAGGCGGTCGAAGACGGATAGACGTCATGCGCTGCGACCGAAAAGCCGCTGGTTTCCAAGAGATTGATCAGCGTCATCGGGTGATAGTAATTGATGTGCCCCATCCCGCGATAGACGCGACCCCTGGCGCCGCCTTCGAGCGGGGCGACCAGATAAAGGTGCTTCGCCACGCGGGCGACCTCCCGCAGGAACAGCCGTTCGTGCTCGACATGCTCGATGACGTGCGCGCACACCGCGGTGTCGAAGCTTCGGTCCGGGAAAGGCAGTTTGTAACCGTCGAATAACTCCGCCGAGCGCAGCGATGGAAGCTTGCGATCGAGGATTCTCGCGATGCCGGCCTTGGAAATTTCGACCGCAACGATCTCGCTGGCGAGGCCGCGCCGGTCAATCTCGGTCGAGACCGCTCCCTCACCGGCGCCGACGTCGAGCGTTCGGCCGAGATTCGAGCCGCCGAGCCGGACGATCTGGTCGACGCTGTCGCGCGCGGCCAGGTCCCGCTTCAGGTCCTCGAAGGGATCCGGCTGGTAATAATCCTCGTAGAGATCCGAAAGGTGGGGCGATACGTTGGACAAAGGGGAGTGCTTTCCGATTGCTGCCGCTGGGGCTGGCTTAGCCGCGGGCCGCGCGGACGATGGTCGCCGGGTTGCCGGCGACGACCGCGTCCGCCGGCACGTCCTGCCGCACGACCGAGCCGGCCGAGATGATTGCCCTGTCGCCGATATTGACTCCGCGCATGATGATCGCATTGGCTCCTATCCAGACATCGTCGCCGATGACGACCGGCCGGTCCCCGAGATCGACCGTCTGGCCATGACGATTACCGATCGTCGCCTGAGCGTGGGCGCGCCGGGCCAGATGGTCGATCGGATGCGTGAAATTGTCCATTATCATCACATTATGGGCAATCAACACATAGTTGCCGATGGCAATTGACGCTCCCGACCAAATTCGGCTGTTCTGGCCGACATAGCACCATTCCCCGAGCGCGATTCGGCCGCCATGGCCGAAAGTCATCAATTGCCCGAGCACGAGACTGTTGGCGCCGATCGAAATCGCCTCGCTGCTCGGCTGGTGGTTGGCAATCTTGGCTTCCAGGGCGAGGCGCGCGCCTTCGCCCAGCCGGCACGTCCTGCGGCCCACCAGTCGCGCCTTGACGATCGATGGGTTGATGAAATTAGCTATTCGCACAGTCTCTGAAACGCTTCCCATTGGGCGGATTTGCTATAGCGGGTCGAAATCATCGCGTGCGCGCGCCGGGCCATGGCTTCACGCTCCCCATCCCGTTCGAGCAGCTGCTCTATCGCCGCGATCATCTCCCGCTCGTCGCTATAGTCGAGGAAGGTTTCCCCCGCCACCATCCCTTTCGGATAGTCCCCGGCATCGCTGACGACCGCGGCCCCGCAGCCCATTGCCTCCCACATGCGCATGTTGCCTCGCGCCCGTCCCGCCATGTCGATCGCGCCGTTGAGCACCAGCTTGGCCTGGCCGATCATCGCATAAAGGTCGCGCCCGTAGGCCGGGGCCGTCGCGACCGAGCGGATCTCGGCGGGGCGCCGATGGCGGCGCAAGGGGCCGGCCAGGCCGAGCGGGGTTTCGGCAAGCCGGGTCAGCCGCGAAGGATCGAGGCAATAGACCACGCGATAGCCGCCACCGATAGTCGCGGCCCGGCGCAAGGCTTCGGCCCGACCGCGGTGGTGGCGCGAGAAGCCGCCCACGAACAGCAGGTCGACCGGCCGTTCGTCGCGCGCCGCGTAGGTATCCATTTCGGGATCGTGACCCGGCGTGAACAGCTCGGCGCGCACGCCCTGGGCGCGATACTGGTCCAGCAGGCTCGGGAAGTTGTTGACGATAATGTCGTGATCGAGAAAGTCCGCCCCCTCTGACGGCGCCGCGCGCCAGGCGATGGTCCTGCGGACCGAGCCCGGCAGGCGTCTCAGAAACGCGTTGCCGAAATTCACTGGATCGCAATTGTAGAAGACCTCCGTCCGGTGCGCCTCGATCTGGGCGAGCAGGATGTCGTCCGGCCGCGCCGTGCCCGGAAGGCCATTCTCGCGAGCCCACGCGCGCTGCAGGTCTGTGTCATTGCCCGCCGTCAGGAAGGCGGAGGGATCGCCGGCGAGGCAGGGCTCCAGCAAATGGATCGCGCCGAACCGGTCGTCCAGGAGTATTGCGCGCATCTCGTCAAACGACGCCGCGCCCCGGCGCAGCGCGCGCAGGCGGGGCTTGTAGCTGGCCTGGAGCCCGTAGGTCTGGAAAATGCGCATGATCGCCCGGGGCCTTGTCGGCGCGTCAAATGGACGGCGCGTGCCGCGCCGGGCCGGCGGCCGCTGTCGCCGCGTCCCGCCGCACCCAGACCAGAATCAGGCCGATCATCGTCAGCAGGCTGCCATGGCCCCAGATGCTGCCCGAAAATTGCGCCGCCATGAAGAATTGAATGACGAGCAGGGCGACGAGCAGCCGGCCCTGCCTCATTCGCGCCACGGCGGTTCGAGCCGCCTGGAACGTGAAGATGAATAGCGGGATGAGACCGGCAAGACCCATCGCCATGGCTGCGTCGAGGATCAGATTGTGCGGGTAATCGAGCGTTGCGAGCTCGATATAGGCGTTGCCGACGAAAGGGTGGTCGAAGAAATCGGCGATCGCATAATCCTGGCTGAGCAACCGTTCCGAGACTGACGCGTCCCAGCCGACTGTCGAGAAGCGGTCGAGGATCACAAGCTGGTCGGGCGAGGATCGCAGCGCGACCGCCGCCACGGCGGCCAGAGTCAGCAGCACCACCCCCCAGCGGCGCGCGATGACGCAATAGACGACCACGCAAACGCCGACCGCGACGAACGGGCCGCGCGATCCCGCTTGGATCATGGTCGCCACCCCGATCGCGGCCGCGACGGCGATGAGGATCTTTGGCACCAGCCGGCCCGGATGGTACCAGGCGACGACGCAGGAGATCAGCAAAGTCGCTCCGACGTGCCCGATGCTGATCGCGTTGACGGTCTCGAGGCTGAGCCGGCCGCCGGTCTGCTCGAGCGAGTTGACGATCTCCGATTCCAGGCCCAGCAGGCCGATCAGCAGCAGCAGGGTGGCGGCGACCAAGGCGGCGGCGAATGTCGGCCGGATCAACTGATGCTCATCGAGCGTCCGGCCTGCGAAGAAGACGGCGAGGACCGGCGGCAGCACCCCGCCAACGTAGAATATGATCGCCAGATCGGCGCGATAGATGCCGAAGGCGAAATTGTCGACGTAGAGCCGGACGAGATAGGCCAACAGAAAAACGGTGAGCGCCATCGGAAATATAGGGGTTTGATTCCGGACCAGCGCGGCCACGATCGCGAGCGCCGAGAGGGCGGCGACGATGCCGCGATAGCCGTAGGTGACCGTCGTCGGCTCGACAAACGGCACGAAGATGGTCGAGGCGCCGGCGATCGGATAGCCGACGATGACCAACGGAATGAACCAGGCCATCAAGAAGGCGAGAGGGTCCCACGCGACGCGGCCCCCCTTGCGGCCCGGGATGTCGGCGCCGTCTGCGGATGGCGCGGCCGGGAGGGCGCCCTGCTCCATCATGCCGCCTCGCTCCCGCGCGGCGCTCTCTCGCGCAGCCAGCGGCGGATGGACATCATGCGCGAATGGAACTGGCGGTCGCTTTTGTAGGCGCTGTGCGGCACCGGCGGGGAGGCGAGCAGCCCGGCGAGCTCCTCGGCGGTGATGCCGAGCTTCTTGGCCACGAACCGCATGTCGAGCCGCGCGTGGCGCTCGTCGATCGGCGGTCGGGCGACTTCGTCCAATGCTTGCTCGCGCGTCATCTGCCCCGAGACGATCAGGCTGGAGAGCTGGAGGCGGCGTTTGTCGACCATGTGCTTCCGCGGCAAATAGATTTCCTGGTAGAATTTTGTGAAGCGCGATTCGCTGTGCTTGCTGCCATAATCGCGCCACCCGTAGCGCGCGTCGAGCACTCGCTTGGCCTCCTCCTTGTCGTAATCGAGGAAGTTGAGCGGCTTTTCGATCACCGGCCGGCGAAGGACGCGGGTCGTCCACAGATATTCGCTGATGCGCATGACCGGATAGGTCTTGAGGGGGACCGTCCCGAATTGCCTGTGAATCGCGGCAACGTGGGTGCCGTCGATCGACGGGGGCGCGTCGATGCCGGGGATCGATACGGATTCCGACGTGAAGTTGACGCCGCTGAGAAACGTGCGGATGCCGAAGCGCCGCGCTGATCTGAACAGAGTGGCGAAGAAGGCGTGATCTTGCGGGAAATCCTGGTTCAGTACGCCGGCGCGCAGGAACGCGAGCTGCAGATCGCGCATCTCCTGCCATTCGATCACCTTGGTATGCAGATCGAGATCCAGGGCGCGGACCAGCGTCTCGATGTTGCGCACCGCAGGGGCGCTGTTCCATCCTCCATCGACGTGAACCGCCAACAGCCGCAGCCCATATTCCGTGACCATATGATGGACCAGGTAGGCGCTGTCGATGCCACCGCTGAGGCCGACCATCGCATCATAGCGCCGGCCTTTGCCTTCCGCGCGAAGGCGTTCGACCAGCCGCTTCATGCGTTCGGCGCCTTCGGCATCGGGCCACCATTCATGCGGGCGGCGTGCGAGTGCCTCCCGGCAGCAGTTGCACTGCCCGGTTTCGTCGAAGCGAACGCCCCCTTCGCTTTCATCCATTATGCAGAAGCGGCAGACCTGAAGATTGGTGGGGCGAGCCTTCATGATGTGGCCAGCTCCACCGCGTCGGGATAGCTGATCAGCACGGCGCGCAGTCGCCCGATGAAAGCAAAAGCGCTGCCAGAGGCCGCGGCCGAGGCCCCGGCGCGTAGAGCGTCGAGCAAATGGGGGGTCTCCCCAGCGCCGCCAAGGGCCACTAGCGGAACTGGAAGAGCGCAGGCTATTTTCTCAATCAGATCGAGGTCCATTCCTGCGCGCGTGCCATCGAGATCAATCGATTGCAGGATGATTTCGCCCACGCCCGCCTCAACCAGACCGCGGGCATGATCCAGCGGATTACGGCCAAGTGGGATTTGGCCGGACTGGGTGTAGCAGACCGCGGCGGTTCCGGGGCGACTTCGATAGTCGACGCACCCGACTACGGCTTGCTGACCGAACACCGCTGCCATCTGGCTGATCAGCCCCCGGTCGCACGTTGCCGAACCGATCACGAACTTCTCGACCCCCGCCGCGGCCAGCGCCTGGCACGGGCCGAGCGAGGTGAGACCGCCGCCATAGGAGAGCGGCATGAAACATTCCGAAGCCAGCTCGGTGACGAACCCAATGTCGGGTCCGCGCCCATCGACGGCCGCGTCGATATCGAGGACGCAGATCTCGTCCACTTCCTTTTCGTTGAACAAGCGCATCACGTTGAATGGGTCACCGATATAGGTGCGCTCGCCGAATCCGACGGTCTTCACCAGGCGGCGATCCCGATCCACCAGAAGGACGGGAATCAGGCGAGGGCGGCGCGCAATCATAAGCGTGCGAAGGCCGCCAACAGGCGCATGCCGAACCGGTGGCTCTTTTCCGGATGAAATTGGACGCCGTGGATGTTGCCGCGCGACACAGCCACTGTCACCGGGCCGCCATAATCGATGGTCGCGGCGATATCCGACCGGTCGTCGCAGGCGAGATGGTAGGAATGGACGAAATAGAAGCGTTCCCGGGCGCCTGCATCGCGAAAAAGGGGCGCGCCGGGCGTTGAATCGAGTTCCGCCCAGCCGATGTTGGGTACCTTAAGGCCAGTATTCGGATCGGGAGACAGCCGCCTGACCGAGCCCTCGATCAGGCCCAGACCCGGCATTGCACCCTCTTCGCTGGCACCGGCAAGCAGCTGCATGCCGAGGCAGACGCCGAGCAAGGGCGTGCCGCCCTCCGCCGCCTCGCGTAGCGGATCGTAAAGGTCACGCTCGTTCAGGGTGGACATGGCCCGATCGAAGGCGCCCACGCCCGGAAGGATCAGCTTTTCGGCCGACGCGAGTTCCTCGGGCCGGCTGACGATGCACGCATCCACTCCCAGATAATCGTACATGTTTTGCAAGGAGGCGACATTCCCCACTCCGTAATCGACGATCGAGATCATCTCACGCGGCCTTGGTGAAGATAGCGTCGCCCCAGCACAATTCGCCGCGGTGATTATGGTGCAGGTCGTAGAAATTGTGCAATTGGTAGCCGTGGGCGCGCAGCTTGGCGATGACCTGATCCGCGTGCGCGGCGCCCTCGTAGAGCTCGGCGAACTGGATCTCGGTGTAAATGAGGCCAACGGCGCCGCCGGCGAGCATCCTCTCCGCGCCTTCGAGTACCAGCAGCTCGGCGCCCTGGGTGTCCATCTTGAGCAGGTCGATGCGCTCTATCTCGTGACGCAGGCAGAAATCGTCGATCGTATCCGTCTCGACGTCGATTGCGCGCGACGAGGCTTGGTATGCGTCGAACGTCGCGCCCGTGGCGCGCGGCTTTAGGAGCGAGCTGGCATCAACCCAGTTGGCGAGGTTGAATCGCGCAGTGCCCTTGCGGTTGCTCATTGCGCAGCGGTGGCCGTGCAGCCTCGGGTGCCGGGCCGCATGCTCCATCACGCGTTCGAAGCTTTCCGGCACTGGTTCGAACGCGTGAACGTCCGCCTCGGGATACCAAAGTGCATATTGCGCTGCGTCCCGGCCATCGGCGGCGCCGACTTCAAAGATGGTGTGGACGGGCGACGAGAGCAGTCTCCGTTGCTCCGAGGCGGCGTCGTCAATGACGACGCCGGGGTCTAGCCGGCGGATCTGATAGCCCGCGCGATTGGCGAGCGATTGGATGAACAGCTTCAGGGCCCCGGCTGCCATAACTTTCAATCCTGTCCCGGCTGGATAAGGGGCTCGGCTACGGTGTCGCCATGCTTTTGCAAGGCGTAATAAGCCATTGCGAGATATGCGACGCAAGATCCGCTGGTGACCAGCGAATGCAGAATGACCGCTGTCATGGCCGAAAGGCCAAGCAGTGGCACGGCCGTCCAGAGCGCGAGCATCGCTACGAGACGGCCAACCTCCCAAGCCATTTGCGTCTTCTGACGGCCAAGCAGCATGATCGTCATATTGACGGCGCCTGAGATCAGCAGCAGCCAATAGGCTGGCGCCAGGATCCTCGCGAACTCGCCGGCGACCTCCCATTGCGGGCCGAATGCGGTCGTGAAAATGATCGGGCCGAAGGCGAGCAACAAGAAGACGGGGAGAACGCCGAGCCACGCCATTCCCACCACCACCTTGCGGAATTGTGCCGGGGCCGACTGGGCGGGGTTGCGAACGGCTTCTGCGAAACCCGCCATGTACACTTGTGAGACGGCGGTGATGATGAGCGCGATGGGGATGGTGAGGCCGCGTTCGACCAACCCGAACTGTCCCGAGACGAAGGCCGAGAAGCTGGCATAGATCATCATTGGCGTCAGTACGCCGCCAAGCGTATTAACGATGCCGCCAGGGACGGAGATGAGCGGAAATTCCCGAAATTTCGAAGCGGCTGCCAGAATGTCGGCCTTGCCGACGGGCGCGAACAGGCGGCGGTCTCGCCGCCACGCCCATCCAAGGAGGAAGGATGCGAGCGTAAAGCGGCCGAACAGGTCGGCGAGGATGATGCCCGAGGTGATCGGCGCCGCCGCGCCCAGCCCCGTGCCGGCCGCAGCATAGGCGCCGCTTTGCGCAACCTTGCTGTTGGCGCTAACCGAGAATGCGGATTCTCGCGTCACCAGATAGCTCATGCACTGCGCTGTGCCGCCAACCAGCAAAGCGACAGGAATGAGCCATATCGTGAAGGGAAGCGCCGCCGCGGAGCCCGGCCATCCAGTGGCGGTGATCAGCCCGGCCGACAGGGCGACGAGGACAGTCATCGACAGGATGACGCCGAAGCACAGCCGCAGCAAGGCGCGAAGCTCGCCCTCGTCTTCGGCCCGCAGCAAGGCGACCTCGAAGCGCATCGAGGCGACGACAAGGAGTATCGCGACGATCGACTGGAACAACTGGTACGCGCCGAACGCCTCCGGGGCGAACAAGCGCGAGAGGATCGGCAGGATCAGGAAGCCGGTTGCCTGGGCGATGACCGTCCCGCGCAGGACGATGGCGATGCTCCTCAGCATATCCCGGCCGCAATCCGGGCCCGCACGCGATCAACGAAAGGCTCCGGAAGCGAGCCGCCGAACGCCGACTCCACTTCCATCGCGGAGTCGGAATAGGCTCGGACGATCATTTGCGCGGGATGGCAAAGCCGCGGCGCCCCGCCCAGGAACGCACCCCAAAGGCTGAAGCCCGACCCGGACGATATCACCGCGCTTCCCCGGCCGATGTCGAGCAGATCGGTAACCGACTGGCGCCCGCGAATGCGCCGAACGCCCGGCTCGGCGAGGATCGGCCGTAACTCCTCGTCGCGACCATCCGAAAAGAGTACCGCCGGAACAGTCTCTCCGATAGCGGCGCGGAGCGCCCGCAACCGATCCGCATACCAATCGACGGGAAGGCGCACGTTGTTTCGCCCCCCGAGGATCGCTGCATCGTCCGCCGCGGAGAAGTCTCCGGCGCGAACGTGAATCGCGATGAACGGCCCGGCGTGGGGCTGAGGACGAAAGCGGGGGCGGGTCATCGCCTCCAGCCGCTCGCGCAACAGCGCTTCGTAGCCGACCACCTGGTCGAAGGACTTCTTCTCATTGTCGGCCAGCGCATTGAAGAAGCGAACCACCAGCGGCCGCCCGTGGGCGGCCATGCCGGGCGTTGGGCGACCCTCGTGGACATCGACCGTGCGCGCTGTGGCTAGAAGCCAGGCGCGCTTCATCCCGGCCAGGTCGCCGGCCGGACGGAACAGCCGGTGGTAAGCGCGCTTGTCGAGCTCGCCGCGCAGATAGGGACCGATTCGTGGCGTGAACCAGACGGGCGCGATCATCTTCGCTCCGCTCTCGCGGCACCAAATTGTGCAGCGCGCCCAGGACAACATCGAATGGGCAAGTCCGGTGCGTCCGATCACCGGGAAGCCGTAGAGATTGCCCCTCGGCACGGTCAGCCCCTGCAGAATCGGCCGATCGAGGTCGCAACACGTTCGATCTGCTCCTCGCTGATCTCGGCGAAGATCGGCAGCGACAGAATTCGAGACTGCATCGCGTACGAATGGGGGAATTGCTCCGGATGATGATCGAAGCGGGCATAAGCCGGCAGGAAGGGTAAAGCGGTCGGGTAGTTGATCACCGTCTGAATCCCATCCGCCTTGAGGTGGGATGCGAGGCCGTCGCGGTCCTCATGCTCGATCACATAAAGGTGGTAGACGTGCTCGCGCCCCGCTGCGACGGGTGGGGTGCGCACCGCGTTGCTGGCGAGCAGGGCGTCGTAGCGTCTCGCGGCGGACCGCCGCGCCTGGGTCCAGCGGGCGAGATGGGGCAATTTGACACCAAGAATGGCGGCCTGGAGGCCATCGAGCCGGCTGTTGATCCCCTCGATCTCGTGCACGCCCTTGATCACTCCGCCATGGCGGGCGAAGCGGGCCATCCTGCGCGCCAGATCGGCGTCGTCGGTGGTGATCGCGCCGGCGTCGCCCATGGCGCCGAGATTCTTGCCCGGGTAGAAGGACCAGGTTGCCGCATCGCCGAAGCGGCCGACTTTCTTGCCCTGGTAGGTGGCGAGATGAGCCTGGGCGCAATCCTCGATCACCCAGAGGTTGCGGCGGCGAGCGATCTCCATGATCGGAGTCATGTCTGCGGACTGGCCGTAGATGTGAACGGGAATGATCCCGACTGTTCGCTCGGTGATCTTTTCTTCGATCCGTGCCGGATCGATCGTGTATGTTTCCGGATCGATGTCGACGAACACCGGCACTGCGCCATGCTGGCTGATGGTCTCGGAGGTCGAGATCCAGCTGTGAGCGGTGGTGATCACCTCGTCGCCCGGGCGAATGCCCAAAGCGTGCATCGCGATGTAGATTGCCGCGGTGCCGTCAGCACAGGAGACGCAGTGAGCAGCCTCCATCGCCTTTGCATAATCCTCCTCGAACTTTTCGACGAAAGGGCCGCGCACGAAGGCCGAACGCGCGATCACGGCGGCGATCGCCTCGTCGATCTCATCCTTGATCGACAGATATTGGGCGTGAAGGTCGGCGAACGGAACGATGGTCATTCGGAAAAAGTCCTGATTCAGGGAAGGTCTTTGAGGAAACGCGCCGGGTTTCCGGCGTAAACGCCGGGCTTTTCAATCGACCGGGTGACCACGGCGCCGGCCCCGATAACGACACCGTCGCAAATCGTCACCGGCATGATCGTCGCGTTCGAGCCGATCGATACGTTGTCGCCTATCACGGTCTCTTCCCAAAGATCGCGGTTGCCACGAGCGGGACCCCCTTGCGTGAAGCGGTCGTTGACGAACATCACACCGTGACCGACGAAGCAATCCGCGCCGATCGTAACGAGTTCACAGACGAAGGCGTGGCTCTGGACCCTCGTGCGGGCGCCAATCTTCACATCCTTCTGGATCTCGACGAACGGGCCGATGAAACAGCCGTCGCCGATTTCGCAGCCGTAAAGATTGCTCGGGCCGATGACGCGCACGCCCTCGCCAAAGATGACGTCCGCGATTCCCGCCTCGCCGCTCTGGAAGGAGCAGCTCACCTGCCCGCGCCCAGCCGGCTGTGCCGCGCGTTGAGCCTCAGCGACACCTCCTCGCCGGTCTCGATCGATTCGTAAAGGGCGGTGATCAGCTCGAGGCTGCGCCGGCCTTCGAGCCCGTCGACCAGAGCCGCGGAATCAGTCTGGAGGCAATGAACGACATGCTCATAATAGGCCTGGTGACCATAGCCGTAGACGTTGGGCGGGTTGACCGAAAAGTCGGCCAGGACCGAGCTGTCTTCGGGCCTGTCTTCGGCGAAGCGCCATTCGAGCATCTTGTTGACCGCGAAGCCTCCGATCACCACCGTTCCGGTAGCGCCGAGCACGGATAGCGACCCTTCGAGATCCTTTGGACGGGCGGCGTTGGTGGCCTCGATCACGCCGAGTGCCCCGTTCGCGAATTCCAGCGTGGCCACGGCCGTGTCCTCGGCCTCGATCTCGACCAATGCGGTTTTGGCGCGGGCGTGAACCGACCGTACGGGGCCCATGAACCATTCGAGCAGATCGATATGATGACTGGCCTGGTTGGAAAGGACGCCGCCATCCTGCGCCCAGGTGCCGCGCCACGGATCCTGATCATAATAGGCTTGGTCGCGGCACCAGCGGACTCGGACGGTGCCGAGGACGAGTTGACCGAAGCGGCCCTGCTCCAACGCCTCGCGCGCCTTCATCACCGGCACATTGAAGCGATTCTGCTTCACCACGAAAAGCTTGACCCGCGCGGAATCACAGGCACGGATCATGGCGTCGGCGTCGCTCAGGCGGAGCGCCATCGGCTTTTCGACGACGACGTGAAGGCCGGCCTGCGCCGCGCGGATCGCATGATCGGCGTGCATCCCGCTGGGGGTGAGGATACTCGCCACGTCGCTCTCGACCTCGGCAAACATCCGCTCCATGTCGGTAAAATGGGCAACGCCATATTGCGCGCCGAACGCCGAGGCCCGCGCGGGGTCGACGTCGCATACGGCGGCGAGCCGGGCGCCCGCGATCTGCCCCTTGCCGAGGAGTTCCGCATGCCGCTTGGCAATGCGGCCACATCCCACCAAAACGAATCGCAGCATCTAAACTTGCCCTACCTCAAGCGAAATGTCGGCCGGCAGGTCCCGGCCGAAGGGTCGCCCCGCGCGACGCCTTGCTTTTGCCGTCTCCTGAAACAAGAAAGCCTCGCATACAAGGCACCAAGCGGAGCCGGGATAGTCCTCAATCGAGCAATCGGCTCGCGGCCAGCTCGTCCCAGGTTCTCCTGATCCCATCCTCGAGCGAGATCGAAGGGCTCCAACCAAGAGCGCGGATCTTTCCGACGTCGAGCAACTTGCGGGGCGTTCCATCCGGTTTGGTCGGATCGAGCTCGATTCTCGGCTCGATGCCGGCGATACGGCAGACGAGGCGGGCGAGCTCGACGATCTTGATATCCTCGCCGGTACCGACATTGACATGTTCGTCCCCGGAATAGTTGCGCATCAGGAAAACGCACGCATCCGCACAATCGTCGGCATGGAGAAATTCGCGCCGCGGCTCCCCGGTGCCCCATACCGGCAGCTTGTCGGCCTGCCCGGTCTTGAGTCGATGCGCTTTGCGGATAAGCGCCGGGAGGACGTGGCTGCTGGCAGGGTCGTAGTTGTCGCCGGTTCCATACAGGTTGGTCGGCATGGCCGAGATGAAATCGCTGCCATGTTGGCGCCGGTAGGCCTGAACCAGCTTGATGCCGGCTATCTTCGCGATCGCATACCACTGGTTGGTCGGTTCGAGCGGGCCGGCAAGCAGCTCGCTCTCCTTTATCGGCTGCTCCGCCAGCTTGGGATAAATGCAGCTCGATCCGAGGAAGAGCAGTTTCTCGACGCGCGACCTATGGGCGGCCTCGATGACGTTCGCGGCGATCATCAGATTGTCGTACAGAAAATCGGCCGGATAGCTGTCGTTGGCCAAAATTCCGCCGACCTTGGCTGCCGCGAGGAAAACCAGGTCGGGCTTCTCGCGCGCCATCCAGGCCGAGGTAGCCGCGGGGTCGCGCAGATCGACCTCGTCGCGACCGGCCGTGAGGATGGTGCACCCCTCGCCCGAAAGCCGGCGGACGATGGCGCCCCCGACCATGCCGCGATGGCCGGCGACATAGACTCGCTTGCCGGCGAATTCCGTCACCTCAGGCTTCCTTCATCACCGCGGCGGTCTGCATAACCATCAAGTCTGCGCGAACCATTTCACGGGCGAGGTCTCGGGCGTCGGTCTCGTGACGCCAGCCGAGTTTCTGGTGAGCCTTACTCGCATCGCCAAGCAGCAATTCCACCTCGGTCGGGCGGAAATAACGGGGATCAACCTCGATCCGACACTGCCCCGAGCGCGCGTCATAGCCTTTTTCCTCGACGCCTTCGCCGCGCCACTCGATCGGAATGCCGACATCCTCAAACGCCCATTCAACGAAGCTGCGAACCCGGGTGGTGACCCCGGTGGCGAGGACGTAATCGTCGGGCTGGTCTTGTTGCATCATCATCCACATGCCGCGCACATATTCGCGCGCATGGCCCCAGTCGCGCTGCGCATCGAGATTGCCGAGGTAGAGCTTTTCCTGGCGCCCCAGGCTTATGGCGGCGGCGGCGCGAGTGATCTTGCGGGTGACGAACGTCTCGCCGCGCAGCGGGCTTTCATGGTTGAACAAGATCCCGTTGGAGGCGTGCATTCCATAGGCCTCCCGGTAATTGATCACGATCCAGTAGGCATAGAGCTTCGCGGCGGCATAGGGCGATCGCGGATAGAAAGGAGTGCTTTCGCGCTGCGGCACTTCCTGGACCAAGCCGTAGAGTTCCGACGTCGAGGCCTGGTAGAAGCGGCAGGTTTTCTCCATTCCGAGGATTCGGATGGCCTCCAGCAGCCGAAGCGTTCCAAGCGCGTCCGAATTGGCAGTATATTCGGGCGTCTCGAAGCTCACCATCACATGGCTTTGCGCGGCGAGATTGTAGACCTCGGTCGGACGCACTTCCTGCATGATCCGGATCAGGTTGGTGGAATCGGTGAGATCGCCATAATGGAGATGGAAGCGCGCATGTTCGACATGCGGGTCTTCGTAAAGATGCTCGATGCGGCCCGTGTTGAACGATGAGGACCGGCGCTTGATCCCATGTACGTCATAGCCCTTTTCAAGCAAAAGCTCGGCGAGGTAGGCGCCGTCCTGGCCAGTCACACCGGTGATCAAAGCAGTCTTAGCGGCAGCGTTCGTCATAAGAATCCAGCAACTCCAGTCGATCTCGAGATTTCCACGGGGAAAGGCCGTGTTCACGGCCCCTTGTCGCCCGTGCCGCAATCAGGGAATGGCGCTCTTACAGGCGCGGCGGCGCCTGTTCAACCGGCGCGCCGCTGCTCGTATTCGCGATACCAATCGACAAATTTGGGTATGCCGACTTCGACCGAGGTCGCCGGGGTGAAGCCGAGATCGCGCTGGGCCGCATCGATGTCCGCATAGGTTTCGGGCACGTCGCCCGCCTGCAGCGGCTCCAGTCGCATCTCCGCTTCGCGGGCGCAGCTCCGCTCGATCAGCGCGATCACCTTCATCAGTTCCTCGGAACGGTTGTTGCCGAGATTATAGATCCGGTGGGGCGCTTCGCTGCCCCCCGCCTTAGGCAGGCGGTCGTCGGCCGGCGGACGATCGAGTGCAGCCAGAACGCCACTGACAACGTCCTCGATATAGGTGAAGTCGCGTCGCATCCGGCCTTGGTTGAAGACCTCGATCGGCTGCCCGGCCATGATCTTTCGGGTGAAGTCCCACACCGCCATGTCCGGTCGCCCCCACGGCCCGTAGACCGTGAAGAAGCGAAGGCCGGTCATCGGAATTCGGTAAAGATGGGCATAGGCTTCGCTCATCAGCTCGTCCGCCCGCTTCGTCGCGGCATAGAGGGAGACCGGTCGGTCGACCCGGTCCTCGACCCGGAAGGGCAGGCTGGAATTGCCGCCATACACCGAAGACGAGGAAGCGTAGACGAAGCTGGCGACCCGGCGCGCCCGGCCGACCTCGAGCAGATTGAGGTGGCCCATCAGGTTGGCCGACACGTAAGCGCGGGGATTCTCCAGAGAATAGCGCACTCCGGCCTGGGCTCCGAGATGGACGATCCGGTCGAATTCGGCGCCACGCAACGCTGAATCGAGCGCCTCCGCGTTCGAAAAGTCGAGCTTCTCGAAGCGAAAACGCCCCGTTTCGAGCCCGTCCAGCTCGGCGAGACGGTCAAGCTTCAGACGCGGATCGTAATAGGCGTTGAGATCGTCAATACCGACCACTGCCTCGCCGCGTTCGAGCAGAGCGCGCGACACATGATAACCGATGAATCCGGCGGCGCCGGTTACGAGAATGCTCATGGCGTGTCCTTAGACGTTCGCCGTGGCGCTTACAGCTTCCATCTGTCCATGCCCCCCGGGAAGGCGTCATCGGGCCAGATGCCGTGGAGATCGGCAATCAGCCCTCCGGGGCGGGCGAGCGCCGCTGCCTCCTGCGCGGTCATTTCACGATAGCTGCGATGCGCCACTGCGGCGACGACGACGTCATACCGACGCGAAAGTGCGTCCGGGTCGATCGCAAGGCCGTATTCATGGCGGGCAAGATCATCGGAAGCCAGCGGATCGTGGATGGTCACCTGGTGGCCGAGCCATTCCAGCCGCCGCACGACATCGACGACTTTGGAATTCCGCAGGTCCGGAACGTCGGGTTTGAAGGAAAGGCCGAGGACGAGAATGTCGCCGGGCCGGCTGTTCCGGCGGCTGTGGATCTGATCGGCGATCCAACCGCCCATGCCATCGTTGATCGCGCGGCCGGCGAGGATCACGCGCGGCAAATGTCCCAGGCTTTGGGCGCAGTGGCTGAGATAATAGGGGTCGACTCCGATGCAGTGGCCCCCGACCAGGCCGGGCTGGAAACGCAGGAAGTTCCACTTCGTCCCGGCTGCGTCCAGCACATCGAGTACCGACAGGCCGAGCTTGGCGAAAATCTGGGTGATTTCATTCATGAAGGCGATGTTGATGTCGCGCTGGGCGTTCTCGATGACCTTCGCGGCCTCGGCCGTCATGATCGACTTGGCGCGGAAGGTGCCGGCCGAGGTCACCCGATCGTAGATGGCGGCCACGCGGTCGGTCACTTCCTCGCTCTCGCCCGCGACGACCTTGATGATCCGCTCCACCGTATGCTCGCGGTCGCCCGGATTCACCCGTTCGGGGGAATAAGCGAGGAAGAAGTCGGTTCCCCGCTTCAGCCCGGAGGTGCGCTCGATCAGCGGGCCGCAGAGGTCCTCCGTAACTCCGGGATAGACGGTGCTTTCGTAGATGACGATCGCGGGGCGGCCAGGCTCGATCAGGCGTGCTACCGATTCGGTCGCGGCGAGCAGCGGCGCCAGGTCGGGCCGGTTGGCGTGGTCTACCGGGGTTGGGGCGGTGACAAGATAGACGTCCGCGCCCCGCGCCTCGTCGGGCTGGTCCGTCACGCTCATGCGCGAGGCCTGAAGGCGGTCGGTCGACAGCTCGAGCGTGCGATCGTAGCCGCGCTTGAGCTCGGCGACTCGCTGCGGATCGATGTCCAGCCCGATCGTCGGGAAATGCTCGGCCAGAGCGACCGCCAGCGGCAGGCCGACATAGCCGAGGCCGATTACGACGATTCGGGGCGTTTCCGGGAAATCCATGCCGCCCCATAGGCGCACACGCGTAAAGCCGCGGTTAGCGCGGCATCTTCCGAAGGCAAAAAAATAGCGGCCCGAAAGCCGCTATTTTTCAAATTCGCGAACCGAATCAGGGGCTGTGCGGGCCGTCGCCGTTGCCGCCGGTCAGCGCGAGAAGGCCGAGGATGACCGCAATGACCGCGATCACCGGAATGATGAAACCGCCGCGAATATCGTTCGAGTCGGCGGTGGTGGCGCCAGTGCGCGCGGAGACGGACAGCGGGGCCGCCGACTGCGCAAGGACGGGCGTGCTTGCCATGGAGACCGCGAGCGCCGCAGCCACGGTTGCCTTCTTGAAACTCATCTTGAACTCCCTGTTGAGCTGTTCGGCCTTGGCAGTGCCACAGTGATACAATGTTGACAACCCCAAATTTGCCGCCGGTTTTGCGCCTCGCGAGTGACTGTTGCCCATTTGCCCCTATGACTGTTGCAGGACGATTCCGCAATTCAAACGGCCGGGTTTGAACTTCATGCCGGTTGGCGGTTACCAGCCGGTTACCGGCGCCGATTCCGCGCCGATGCGAAGAGAGGATCGATGCGCAAGCTGCTCGTTGGATTGATCGGCGCCCTGGCCGCGGGATCGATCCCGCACGGCGCGGCGAGAGGACAGGCCGCCACCGAGCAATCGCTGGTCGCGATGCGCGCTCTGGACCAGAGGGTGGCGACGATCGGGCATCGCCTCGCGGTCGCCAATCTCGACCTCTGCCGGCAACGGATGAACCTGCCGGGCTTCGCCGTGCACGACCTCAGCCAATACGGGCCGGATTTCCGCGCCGCGGCGATCGCCGCCTTCGGGCTGGACGCCGGTCCCGGAGTGCTCGCGCTGGTCCCGGACTCCCCCGCGGAGCAAGGCGGCCTGCGGCTCGACGACGTCCTGCTCGGCATAGACGGCCGAAGCCTTGCCGGCGCCGGCCCGGCGAGAAGCAGGACGTTCGACCGCATGGCCGAGATTCTCGATATCCTGGAGGCCGCGTTCGCCGATGGATCGGCCGATATGCAGGTGAGACGGGCGGGCGCGTCCCTGTCCCTCCACATCGGCAGCGCCGCCGGATGCGCGACCCGCTTCCAGCTGATCCCCTCGCGCCGGCTGAACGCCCAGGCCGACGGCCGCTACGTGCAGATCACGACGGCGATCGCCGACTATGTCGCCGACGACGACGAATTGGCGGCAGTGATCGCGCACGAATTCGCGCACAATGTCCTCGGCCATCGCGTGCGGCTCGATCGGGCGCACGTCTCGCGCGGCTTCTTCGCCAATTTCGGCAGCAATGCGACGCGAATCCGGGAGACCGAGGCGGAGGCCGACCGGTTCAGCGTCTATCTCCTCGACCGCGCCGGCTACGATCCGGAGGCGGCCGTGCGTTTCTGGGAGCGATTCGGCCGCAGGGGCCTCAACTTTCTGGGCAGCCCGACCCATCCCAACTGGCAGCGCAGAATCTCTATGATCCAGGCCGAGATAGCCGCGATCCGGGCCGCCCGCGCGCAGGGGCGGATACCGGTGCCGCCGCTCTCTGCGCCGGCGGAGTGATCAGGTCGACAGGTACCAGCGCTCGTCGCCCTCAAGGCCGATCGCCGTGAGCTTGCCGGAGGCGAAGGCGCCGGTGTCGATGCCGATGCGGTTGCCGCGTTCGTCGATTTCGTCCGTGATGCTGTGGCCGTGGACCACGATTTTTCCGAAGCTGGTTCGGCAACGCAGGAAGTCGTCACGGATCCACCGCAAATCGGCCGGCTTCTGCGCCTCGAGCGCGACGCCGGGCCTGATGCCGGCATGCACGAAAAGATAATCGCCGGCCTCGATCCAATGCTCGAAACCGGCCAGGAACGCGATGTGCGCGCGGGGAACGGCTGCACGGAAGGCGGCCATCAGTTCATCGTAATCGAGGTTCCGGTAATCCTCTTCGGAAATCCCGTAGCTGAGCAAGGTTTCGCGCCCCCCGATCCGGATGAGGAAACGCAATGCTTTCAGATCACCCTCCAGCGCCCGCAAAAAGACCTCTTCGTGATTACCCATCAGAAAGCGCGTCGCACGCTGGCGTGCGACAGCCATCAGCCGCTCGACCACGCCGCTCGACTGCGGGCCGCGGTCGACCAGATCGCCCAGGAAGATAAGCTCGGTCTGGACGCGGCGTCGCCGCGAGTCGTCTTCGTCGATCATCGCCAGCAGCCGATCGAGCAGGTCGAGCCGGCCGTGAATGTCGCCGATGGCGTAGATTCGCCGGTCGGGCGGAATCGAAAGCGGCGCCGGCTTGGCGCGCGATACGAGATTGAGGAGGGTCCGAACCGGCATTTTCCTCGAGCGTCTCAATGGTTCAGGCGGGGACGGGCACATAGGGGGCGGCGCGTGCGACTTCAATCCGCTGGCCTTCTCGATGGAGTCGGGACGGATGGGTTGATCGACCGGCGCGAGCCGACTATCCGGCTGGAAACTCTAAGAATCGGATGGATTGATCGTTGACTGAAGAATGGTTGTGGGCGGCTTGTATTTGTGCCGTTCCGTTTATCGCTTTCGCTGCATTGGAAGCTGCGGGGGCGGTCAAGCGCCGCCGGATCGAGGCGCTGGGCCGGCGCTCCAAATCCCGACATCAATGGTGATGCCAAGACCGGCCTGGTTTCGCCTGTGGCTGCTCGCGCTTACGCTATTCGTTTTCCACGCGCCCGCCGCCGCGGCCGTCGAGATCGCCTTCTATTCGCGCGAGCTCGGCGGCAACAATTTCCCGCACGCTTTCGTCGCCCTTCGCGGCACCGTCGACGCGACCGGGGAAGCGGTCGACACGAGCTACGGCTTCACCGCCAAGGCGGTGACTCCGGCCCTGCTGTTCGGCTCGGTCCCGGGCGAAGTGGTCGTTGAGGGCGAGCGGCAGATCGCGCGGAGCGACCGCCAGTTCGCGCTCACGCTCTCCGACGAGCGCTACGCCGCGCTGATGGCCGTGATCGAGCGCTGGCGCGACGCGCCGCAGCCCTCCTACAACCTCAACCACCGCAATTGCGTCCACTTCGTCGCCGAGCTCGCCGAGGCCGTGGGCCTCAGGGTCGAGCGGACCGAGCGGCTGATGAAGCGGCCGCGCTCCTTCCTGCTGCATGTGCGCGAGCTCAATCCCGGGCTGCCGCCGCCGGTCCCCACCACGCCCCCGACAGATGCGGCTCCAGCCAATTAGGCCCCGGCTCCCCGGCCAAGTTTTTCAACGCGTTGAACTTTCGCGCTCGTTGCACGTTCGAAACGGGTTGTTGCCCTTTGTGAGAGTGGGCGGGGCTGTTTGAAGGAAGCACGACTCCTGGTTGCGGCCTTGGCCGGCGCCCTCGCGGCGCCCGCTTTCGCGCACGCCCAAACAGCGCCCCCGCCGCCGCCGGACGATCGGCCGATCGTCCCGGATTCCCAGTTCGAAGAGGCGCTGCCGCCGCTCGATCCGGCGTTGAACGCCCCGCTCGAGCCGATCGATCCCAACGCTTCTCCGTTCCCGCCGGTGCCCGGACCGGTCGAGGACACCCCGCTGGGCGACCCGGCCCTCAGCGAGCCGCTGCCGCCGATTTCCGGCTTCGACGTGCAGCCCGCCCCGGCGGCCGAGGCGGCGCAGGGAGACGACGACCAGCCGCCTCCGGTCCGTTACGCCCTCGTCGTCGAGGGGATGGCCGATACCGGGCTGGAGGGCCGCTTCCGCGATCTTTCGGCGCTCGAGGACGCCGAGGGCGAGGCGGTGAACGGGGCGATGGTCGCGGCGCGCGCGCGCGAGGACGAGGCGCTCGCCGTCCGCCTGCTGCGCTCCGAGGGCTATTACGACGCGGTCGCGACCTCGGCGATCGAGCAGGCGGCGGACCAGCCCGGCCGCCTGACCGTGACCATCACCGTCGCCGCCGGCGCGCGCTACACGCTCGGCGCCATCGCGGTCACGGGGCCGGACACCGTCCCGCCCGGCATGGCGCGCGACTTCCTCCGGCTCAGCACCGGCCATCCGATCCGCGCCCTCGATGTCGAGGCGGCGGAAGCGAATGTGATGCTTCGCCTGCCTCAGGAAGGCTATCCCTTCCCCGAGCTCGGCCTTCGCGACATCCTGCTCGATCCGCAGACCCATGTGGGCGACTACACGCTCCCGCTCGATCCGGGGCCGCGCGCGCGCTTCGCCGGCTTCACCACCGAGGGCGATCTGGCGTTCGACGCGCGCCATGTCGGCGTTCTCGCCCGCTTCCGGCGCGGCGATCTCTACGACCGGCGCAAGGTCGACGACCTTCGCGAGGCGATGGTCTCGACCCGGCTGTTCCGGACCGTTTCCGCCGAGCCGGTGCTGACCGGCGAGACGGCCGAGGACGGCACCCAATATGTCAACGTGCTGGTTCGCCAGGAGGCCGGCCCGCCGCGGACGATCGACGCCACCGCCGGCTACAGCACCGGCGAAGGAGCCCGGGTCGAGGTGGCGTGGGAGCATCGCAACCTGCTTCGGCCCGAAGGTTCGCTGCGCATCGCCGCGGTCGCCGGCACTCAGGAACAGGATCTCAACGTCCGCTTCCGCCGCAACAATTGGGGCAAGCGCGACCGCGCCCTTCTGCTTCAGTTCGAGACCGGGCGGCGCGATTATCCGGCGTTCGAGGGCTACACGACCCGCCTCTACGGCCTGATCAGCCGCGAATCGACGCCGATCTGGCAGAAGCGCTGGACCTACGCCTATGGCGCCGAGATCCTCGCCACCAACGAGAACCGGGTCGACCGGGCGCACGTTTCGCTTTCCGACGCCTATTTCATCGGCGGGCTGATCGGGCAGATCGGCTACGACCGCTCGAACAGCCTGCTCGATCCGACCCGCGGCTTCCGGCTGCTCGCGCGGATCAACCCGGAAGGGTCGCTCGGCAACGGCACCGATTATTACATCCGCAACCTCGTCGAAGGCAGCGTCTATTATCCCGTGGGCGAGAGCTTCGTCCTTGCGGGACGGGCGCGGTTCGGATCGATCTTCGGCCTTCCGCGCGACGAGCTTGCGCCGTCGCGCAGGCTCTATTCGGGTGGCGGGGGATCGGTGCGCGGCTTCGGCTTCCAGGAATTGGGGCCGCAGGAGATCGTCGCCAATCCGGATTTCGACCCCGACCATCCCGAGGACCATCCGGCGACGATCCGGGTGCCGCTGGGAGGCCGCGGCCTCGCCGAGTTCGCCGCCGAGGGACGCTACCGTTTCGGCAATTACGGCGTGGTCGCCTTCGTCGACGCGGGCTCGCTGACCGAGCGGGAATATCCGGACTTTTCGGACATGCGCTTCGGCGTCGGAGTCGGCGCCCGGCTCTATACCAATTTCGGGCCGATCCGGCTCGACGTCGCCACCCCGATCGGTCGGCGCGAGGGCGAGGCCCTGGTCACCGTCTACGTCTCGATCGGGCAGGCCTTTTAGATGGCCGGCGAGGAGCAGGTGGTGGTCGTCCGCCGCGGGGGCTGGCGCAGGGCGGCCAAATATGCGGCCTTCGCGCTGCTCGGAATCGTGCTGCTGCTCGCCGCCTTCCTCGCCTGGCTCAACACCGACCCGGGCAGGCGGTTCATCGTCCGCCAGATCAACGCGTTCGAGACGGTCTCCGGGCTCCAGGTGCATGTCGGCCGGATCGAGGGATCGGTGTTCAGCCGGATGCGGCTGGTCGATCTCAGCCTCGCCGACCCGCAGGGCACCTTCTTCCGCGCGCCCGTGGCCGACGTGGAGTACCGGCCGTTCGCCTATCTGCGCAATCATATCGACCTTCGAGAGCTCGACATCCCGGCGGCGCGGATGAACCGTCTGCCGGCGCTTCGCGCTGGCGACCCCAACGCGCCCTTGCTGCCGGACATCAGGATCGACGTCGGCCACCTGCGGATCGGGCGGCTGCTGATCGACCCGGCGGTGACCGGCCGGCGGCACCTGCTCGGCCTCGACAGCCGGATCAGGATCGCCGAGCGCCGCGCCCAGATCGGGCTCAACGCCCGGACCATCGCCGCGCCGGGCTTCGCCGGCGGCGACCGCGCGATCCTCAACCTCGACGCGGTGCCGGAGGCGAACCGGTTCGACGTCGCGCTGGCCCTGCGCGGCCCGGCGGACGGCTTCATCGCCGGGCTGATGGGGACGAACAGGCCGGTCGCCGCACGGATCGCCGGACGCGGCGACTGGAACAGCTGGCAGGGCCGGGCCCAGGCCGCGCTCGGCGGCCAGGGGCTCGCCGATTTGGCGATCGGCGGACGCCGGGGACGCTTCACGCTCACCGGCCCGATGCGGCCCGGCCTGATCCTCACCGGCCCCGCCCAGCGCCTCGCGGGGCCGCTCGTTCAGACCAGCCTCGTCGCCACGCTCGACCAGCGCCGCGCCGACATCCGCCTGCGCGCCTACAGCCGCTCGCTGGCGATCGCCGCCGAAGGGCTGGTCGATCTCGGCCACAACCGCTTCCAGGACCTGCGGCTGGCGACGCGGCTGACCGAGCCGGGGGCCATCGCTCCCGATCTCAGCGGCCGCGACGTCCGGCTCGCCATGGTACTCAACGGCCCGTTCCGGACTCCGGGCGTCGCCTACGAGCTGACGGCCGCCAGCCTGACGATGAGCGGCACGACGCTCGAGAACCTGCGCGCGGTGGGCAGCGCCCGGGTCCGCGCCGACGACATCGTCATCCCCGTCTCGGCCCGGGCGAGCCGGATCCTCGGCTTCGACATGATCGCCGGCGGAACCTTGCGCGACATCCGCCTCGACGGGCAGGTCGGCATCGCCGGCACCCGGCTCGTCTCCGACAACATGATCCTTCGCTCGGACCGGGTGAACGCCCGGCTCGCGCTCGCCTTCGATCTCGCCGCCGGCCGCTACCTCGCCGCGCTTCAGGGGCGGGTGAACAATTACCTGGTCAACGGCGTCGGCCTGTTCGACGTCAACACCGATCTCGACATGACCAGCTCACCGGCCGGCTTCGGGCTGACCGGGCGCGTGGCGGCGCGCAGCCGGCGGATCGACAACGACACGATCCGCGGCCTGCTCGGCGGCGACGCGACGATCACGGCGCGCTTGGCGATGGAGCCCAACGGGCTGGTGCGGGTGGCGAATGTGCGTCTCGCATCGCCCGACCTCCACGTCGCCTCGGGGGGCGGCCTCTACCGGCGCGACGGCAGCCTCGACTTGCGCTTCAACGGCGTCAGCGACGCTTATGGCGCGCTGTCGGTCCACGTCACCGGGTCGGCGCGGGCGCCGCAGGTCGCGCTGGAGGCGGCCAATCCGGGCTTCGGCATCGGCCTTGCCCACGTCACCGCCAATGTCCGCGCGGTCGCGGGAGGCTGGGCGATCCTCGCGCGCGGCGATTCGGCTTACGGGCCGTTCACAGCCGACGTGCGCGTGCTGAGCGGACGCGGGCCGATGACCATCGCCGTCAACCGGCTGACCTTCGCCGGGATCGACTTCCGCGGCCGCCTCGTGCGCACCGCTGCGGGGCCCTTCGCGGGCGAGCTGACCATGGCCGGGCAGGGGCTGGACGGAGTCGTCCGGCTTGGCGCCGCCGGGCGCTACCAGCGGATAGACATCGCCGCGACGGCCAATGGCGCGCGCACCCCGGGGCAGGTGCCGATCCTGATCCAGCGGGCCATCGTCAACGCGACGATCATCCTCTCGCCGCAGCCGACCATCCGGGGCGACGCGCAGCTTGCCGGCCTCAGGAGCGGCGCGCTGTTCGTCCAGCGGGCGCGGATCCGGGCCGATCTCACCGGCGGCAGCGGGCCGGTCCAGCTCTTCGCCGAAGGGCGCAGCGGCGTGCCGTTCCGAATCGCCGCCAACGCGGTCGCCTCGCCGGACATGATCCGCGCCGCCGCGCAGGGACAGATCAACGCCATCGGCTTCCGCTTCGCCCAGCCAGCGGTGATCCGCCGCGCCGGCGGCGAATGGCGGCTTCAGCCGCTCACCGTGGCGCTCGACCGCGGACGAATCCGCCTTGCCGGCACGTGGGGCGACGGCCTCGTCATCCAGTCGCGGCTCGACAGCTTCGATCTGTCGATGCTCAACGCCTTCTCGCCCGGCCTCGGCCTCGGCGGGCAGGCGACCGGCAGCCTCGATTTCTCGCAAGCCGCGGACGGCAGCTTCCCGCGCGCCGAGGCGCGGATCAACGTCGCCAACTTCACCCGCACCGGAATCGCGGTCCGCTCCGCCCCGGTCGACCTGTTCCTGGCCGGAAGCCTGCGTCCTGAGGGCGGGCAGATGGGCGCGGTCATCCGCCGCGGCGGCGCCGTGATCGGCCGCCTCCAGGCCCGGCTTCAGCCGCTCGGCCCGGCCGCCGGATCGTGGACGACCCGGCTGCTCGCGGCGCCGCTCGCCGGCGGCGTGCGCTACAACGGGCCCGCGGACGTACCGATGTCGTTCGTCAACATGCCGGGCCACCAGCTGACCGGCCCGATCGCCATCGCCGCCGATTTCTCCGGCCGGGTCCAGCAGCCGCAACTGACCGGCGTGGTCCGCGCCAACGATCTGACCTACCACAACGAGACTTACGGCACCCGGATCACCAACCTTGCAATCGACGGGCGCTTCAACGCCTCCCGGCTCGAGATCGTCCGCCTCGCCGGCCGCGCCGGGGACGGCACGATCGAGGGGCGGGGGAGCATCGGCCTGGCTTCGGCCGCGGGCTATCCGATCGACCTTCGCTTGGCCTTCCAGAACGCCCGGCTCGCGCGAAGCGACGATCTCGCCGCGACGGCGACCGGCAATCTGGCGATCGTCAACAATGCCCAGGGCGCGGTGATCAGCGGAACGCTCGAGCTCGGCGAGGCCCGCTACCAGATCGTCCGCCAGGCCGCGGCCGAGGTGCCGCAACTCGCCGGGGTGCGCCGCCGCGGCGAGCCGCTCCGGCCGCCGGGCGAGCAGGAGGCGGACGACGCGCTGCCGAGCGTGTGGCGGCTCGACATCCGGCTCAACGCGAACAATCGCGTGTTCGTCTCGGGGATGGGCCTGGAATCCGAATGGCGTGCCGAGCTTGCCGTCCAGGGCACCACGGCGACGCCGGCGCTCGTCGGCAATATCGACCTGATCCGCGGCACGCTCGGCCTCGCGGGACGCAGGTTCCGGGTGGACCAGGGCCATATCGCCTTCCTCGGCAGCCGGCCGCCCAACCCGCAGATCGATCTCGCCGCGACAGCCGAGATCGAGGATGTGAACGTGACGATCAACGTCAGCGGGCGTGCCAACAACCCGCAGATCGCCTTCACTTCCTCGCCCTCGCTTCCGCAGGACGAGGTGATGGCGCGGATCCTGTTCGGCAGCTCGGTCACCCAGATTTCCGCGCTTCAGGCGGTCCAGCTCGCCGCTTCGCTCAACTCCTTGCGCGGCGGCAGCGGCGGCCTCAACCCGCTCGGCCAGCTTCGCTCGGCGACCGGGATCGACCGGCTGCGGCTGATCGAGGCCGATAGCGCCACCGGGCGCGGGACGGCGGTCGCCGCCGGCATGTACCTCAGCGACGACATCTATGTGGAGATCATCACCGACGCCAAGGGCTTCACCGCGACCCAGCTCGAAATCTCGCTCTCGCGCTCGCTCAGCCTGCTCTCGCAGTTCAGCACCAACGCCTCGAACAATGCGAGCATCCGCTACCACAAGGATTATTGAGCCAAGCCATTCAGTCCAAATCGTTTCACCGGCGGAACCGCGCCCGTGTGACGGCGTTTGTGGGCGGGGATCGGTGGAGGCTCATGAGACTCGAACTCGACCATAGCTCGCTCACGGCGCTGAGACGGCAGACGGGCGCCTATGCGGTCGTCAGCGACGCCGACGACCGTGTGCTGCTCGTCCGCGCCGGCAACGGGCGCTTCTATCTGCCGGGCGGCCGGGTCGAGCCGTTCGAGACTGCGGAAGAAGCGGTTCGGCGCGAGATCGAGGAGGAATGCGGCTGGTCGGCCCGGATCACCGGGCGGCTGGGCGCGGCGGCTCAGCCGATCTTCGGCGGGGCCGTGATGCTCGACTCGAGCTACTGGAGCGCCGAACTCGTCAACCTCGTCCACGAGGAGCCGGAGCATCTGATGCTGTGGACTCCGCGAAGCGAAGCCGCGTCGCGGGTCCACCGCGCGGGCGATGCGAACGCCATTCTCGGAAAGATGGTGCCCAGGGGCGGGATCGAACCACCGACACCGTGATTTTCAGTCACGTGCTCTACCAACTGAGCTACCTGGGCGTATCCGCTCGATGCGCGGAAGCGGCGCTATAGAGGCGCTCAGCGCTCGCTGTCCAGCCCGTCCTCGCCATTCGGCAAAGTCTCCGGACCGGCCGGCGGGCCGGGCACGCGATAGCCGTCGCCGAGCCATTTCAAAAGGTCGCGGTCCTTGCAGCCGCGCGAACAGAAGGGCTTGTGCGCGGGCTCGGCCGGCTTGCCGCACAAGGGGCAGGACTCAGCTTTGGACGGTCTGGACATGGCCGGCGGATATGGCGAGGCCCGGCTGGGCCCGCAAGACGATCTCGCCGCCGGTCCGGCGCGCAAGCGCCTTCAGCCAGTCCGGCCGCTCCTCGAGGAACGCGACCAGGCGGGGCGTGGCATTGAGGGCGACGGCACCGGTTTCGCGCCCGGCACGGCGCAGGAGCGCGCGCGCGGTGGCCGCCACGGGATCGCCCTGGACCAGCTCCGGGATGCTCGGCCGTTCCCGGCGCCGGACGATCTGAAGGAAGCCGAAGCCGTTCACCGCCGTGCGCTCGAAGGGCTGGGGGAGAATGCCGTCGACCGCCGCCGCGGCCCGCTGGCGCCTCTCGCGGGGCAGAGTGGGAAGGTCGATCCCGATTGATCCCGTTATGCCCAGCCGTCGTATCGCCTTCGCCGCCGCTTCCGCCCCGACTTCGGCCAGCTCCTCCGCCGGAAGGCTGCCGTCGACGTCGAACAGGGTCATTGCCGGCGTGACGCTCATCCGCAGGGCGCCGCCGGGAAAGGCGATTTCGCCGGTCCGCGCCTGCTCGAGAAGCTCGGACCAGCCCGCCTGCTCGAACAGGTCGAGGCGGTGCGCGGGAAGGGCAGGGGATCCGACGCGGTCAGCGAGAGACGGCCCGGCCCGAAACGCCAGCTCGGTCGGGCGGACCTTCGGCGGCTTGGGACGGCCTCGCTCGGGGATCGTCTCGCGCAGCACCTCGGCGCGGAATGCCGCCCCTTCGCTCAGCCTGCCGACCGGCGAGACCATCGCCTCGGTTCCGTCCTCCAGCGTGGCGCTCCCCGCGGCGCTGGATAGCCTCGCCGGGACCACCGCTCCGGCGCGCAGACCGGGCAGCTCGATCGCGGCTTCGACGATCTCGCCGCCCTCGACGAGGATCGCGCGGTTCTCGCCGATCCCTTCCTCGTAGAGCCACTCAGCCAAGCGGATAGCCCGCCGCTCGGAGCAGGGCGCGGGTTTCGAACAGGGGCAGCCCCATCACGCCCGAGAAGGAGCCGGACAGCGCGCGGATCAGCGCCTCGGCGCGGCCCTGGATCGCGTAGCCGCCCGCCTTTCCGTGCCATTCGCCGCTCGCGAGATAGGCGGAGAGCTCGTCCTCGCTCAGCCGCTTGAAGGTAACGATCGAGGTGGAGAGGCGGTGCCGGGCGCGGCCTTCGGCGTCGATCAGGTTCACGGCGCTGTAGACCCGGTGCCGGCGGCCCGAGAGATGCAAGAGCGCGGCGCGCGCTTCGGCTTCCGTCTCCGTCTTGGGCAGGATGCGACGGCCGGCGGCGACCACGGTGTCGGCGGCGAGGACGAGCGCGCCTCCTTCGCGCACCGCCTCGGCCTTGGCCGCGGCGATTCGCCGCGCATAGGGGATGGGAAGCTCGCCCTTGAGCGGAGTCTCGTCGATCTCGGCGGGAGTGACCGCATCGGGGGTCACGCCGATCCGCGCAAGCAGATCGAGCCGTCGGGGCGAGGCGGAGGCGAGGATCAGCCGCATGATGCGGGCCTACGCTTATTTGAAGCGGTAGGTAATCCGGCCCTTGGTAAGGTCGTAGGGCGTCAGCTCGACCAGCACCTCGTCGCCGGTCAGCACGCGGATCCGGTTCTTGCGCATCTTGCCGGCGGTGTGGCCGAGGATCTCGTGGCCGTTCTCGAGCTTAACGCGGAACATTGCGTTGGGCAGAAGCTCGACCACCTGCCCGCGCATCTCGAGAAGCTCTTCCTTGGCCATTCAAATCCCTGGGGTCCAAAAAATGCGGGGAGGCCTTAGCCGCTCGCCGCAAAAATGCAAAGCCGGGCCCTAGCGGGTTCCCGACGCCGCGATCCGCGCCACCGCGGGAGCGGGCGGCGGGCCGGCAGGATTGTGCCGCGCGAGGAAGGATTCGACCCGGCGCATCCAGTCGGCCGCTTCCGGAGCGTCGCTGAAACCATGGCCCGATTTGGGGAAGAAGACGGATTCGACCGGCGTCGGGTTGCGCCCCAGCGCGCGCACGAACCGGTGGCCCTGGTCTACCGGCACGGTCGGGTCCTGCTCGCCATGGCCGAGCAGCAACGGCACGCGAAGCATCTCAGGGTGCCGAAGCGGCGATATCGCGTTGAGGTCCAGCCGCTCCTCGCCCTGCAGCTGAAGGCGAAGCTCGCGGGCATAGCGGCGGGCGAGGAAGAAGCGGCTGTCGTGATGGAGCATGGCGCGAAGGTCGGTCGGCCCGGCGAAGCTGATCGCGCAGCGATAGCGATCCGGGCTGCGCATCGCGCCCCAGATCGCCGCATAGCCGCCGTAGGAGCTGCCCATGATGCAGGCGCGGCGGGGATCGGCGATGCCCTCGCGGACCAGCCAGTCCATGCCATCCTCGATGTCGTTGAGCATCCCCCCGCCCAGCTGGCCGTAGCCGCGCTCGACAAAGCTGCGGCCGTAGCCGGTGGAGCCGCGGAAATTGGGCTGAAGAACCGCATAGCCGCGGCTGGCGAGGAACTGGACTTCGGGATCGAACGACCAGCTGTCGCGGAAGAAAGGGCCGCCGTGCGGCAGGACGATCAGCGGCAGGTCGCGCTCGCCGCGCCCGGGCGGCAGCGTCAGATAGCCGCGGATGGTGAGGCCGTCCCGGCTCTGGTAGCTGACCGGGCGGACCGGCGCGAAGCCGCGTCCGACGAGATTGTCGTAGGGGCTGGCGAAAATCTCCATTCGCCGCGCCGCCTGGTCGAACACATAATAGGTGCCGGGATCGTCGGCGGCGGACGAGAAGATCAGCACCCGGTTGCCGTCGCGGCTTCGGTTGACGATCGAATTGGTGTGGTCGGGCAGGCTGCGGTCGATCCTGGCCTGAAGCCGCTCCATGTCCTGGTTCAGCCAGCGCACGCGCGGACGATCGTCCTCGTAGACGACTCCGTCGAGCCGGCCGTCGGTCCCGTAGATCGCGCGCGTGACGTCGACGTCCGGGTGGGAAAAGAGCGCGGCGCCGCGCGTGTCGGTGGCGAAATCGTAGTCGTAGACCGCAAAGCGCCCGGTTTCGGCATTGGTGACGATGGTCCCCCGGCTGGTGTTGGTGACGAAGCGGACAGCGTCGATCACGCTGTCGTCCTCCAGGTTGCGATGAGTTTCGACGAGCGCCAGCGGCGCGGTCGCCGAGCTGCGATAATAGATACGGGTGCGCCGCTCGCCGTAATCGACGCCGACCCGGACCACCCCCTCGCTGTCCGCGAACCAGCTGTAGACGCCGCGCTGACCGGGCTGAACCACGGTCGTCGCCCCGCTCTCGAGGTCCACGCGCACCACGCTGGGCGGGCGATCGAACCGCTCCCCGTTCGAAAGCAGCACGTAGCGGCCGGCCCGGTCGATGAAGATCAGCTCCTGCAGGAAGCCCGCATCCGAGCCGAGCGGGGTGAGCTTGCCGGAGATCAGGTCGAAGCTCTGAATCCGCTGCAGGCGGAGGGGCACAAGCTCGCCTGGGCCGGCGATGACGATCGTCGTGCCGGTGGTGACGAGCAGCTTGGTGTCGCTCGCCCAGACGAACGATTCGCTACCGCTTACCGCGATCTGCTGGGGGACCTGCTCGGCGCCCTCGCCAAGCGTCCAGATGGCGATGCCCTCGGTGCCGTCATGCGACACCCGGCCGGCGATTCGGCGCCCGTCGGGCGACAGCAAGGCGTCCGAGAGGAACGGGAGCCGGGCGAAATCCTCGATCGACACCTGCGGCGAGGGCGTCGCGGCGGATGGCGGCGCCTTGCCGCGCTCGGGCGGCTGCTGCGCGCCGAGCGGCGTCCAGACGGTCAGCAATGCCGCGCAGATCAGCGCGGAAAAGCGCTTCGGCACCGATGCAAGTCCCCCCGAAACACGATAAGCCCGTGCGGCAAGCGCTGTAAAGACAAGAAAAAGCCCGCCGGACCGAAGTCCGGCGAGCCTTTTTCGCGACCTATTCGAAACGATCAGCCGGCGTGGCCGGCCAGAGCCGCGAGCAGAAGCAAAGCGACGATGTTGGTGATCTTGATCATCGGGTTCACCGCCGGGCCGGCGGTGTCCTTGTAAGGATCGCCGACCGTGTCGCCGGTCACCGCGGCCTTGTGGGCCTCGGATCCCTTGCCGCCGTAATTGCCGTCCTCGATATACTTCTTGGCGTTGTCCCAAGCGCCGCCGCCCGAGGTCATCGAGATGGCGACGAACAGGCCGGAGACGATCACGCCGAGAAGCATGGCGCCGAGCGCCGCGAAGCCCTCTTCCTTGCCGGCCACCTGGGCGATGATGAAGTAAACCGCGATCGGGCTCAGCACCGGCAGAAGCGAGGGAGCGATCATCTCCTTGATCGCCGCCTTGGTCACGATGTCGACCGTGCGCCCGTAATTCGGGCGGCTGGTGCCCTCCATGATCCCCGGATTCTCGCGGAACTGGGCGCGGACGTCCTCGACCACCGAGCCCGCGGCCCGGCCCACGGCGGTCATTCCGAGCGCTCCGAACAAATAGGGCAGCAACGCGCCGAGCAGAAGGCCGACGATGATGTACGGATTGCTGAGCGAGAAGTTGACCGGGCCGGTCAGGCCGAGCTGGGCCTGGTAATGTTCGAGGTCGGTCGTGTAGGCGCCGAACAGGACGAGCGCGGCGAGCGCGGCCGATCCGATCGCATAGCCCTTGGTCACCGCCTTGGTGGTGTTGCCCACCGCGTCGAGCGCGTCGGTGCGGTGGCGGACCTCGTCTTCGAGGCCGGCCATCTCGGCGATGCCGCCGGCATTGTCGGTGACCGGGCCGTAGGCGTCGAGGGCGACGACCATTCCGGCCAGAGCGAGCAGCGAGGTCGCCGCGAAGGCGACTCCGAGGATTCCGGCGATCTGGAAGGTCGCGATCACCGCGATGACGATCACCAGCGTCGGCAAAGCGGTCGATTCGAGGCTGATCGCCAGGCCCTGGATGACGTTGGTGCCGTGGCCGGTGGCCGAGGCTCGGGCGATCGACTTGACCGGGCGATAGTTGGTGCCGGTGTAATATTCGGTGATCCACACGAGCAGCCCGGTGACGGCGAGGCCGATCATCATGCACAGGAACAGGCTCTGGCCGGTGAATTCCTTGCCGAGGTCCATCGAATCGGCGGCGGCCGGCAAGGTACCGATCACAGCGCTCATGTCGCCGGCGAACGAGCCGGTCAGCGTATAGGCCGTGGCGAGCCAGATGGCCGGGATCGACAGGACCACGGTCAGCCAGAAGCCCTTGTAGAGAGCGCCCATGATCGACTGGCTCTTGCCGAGGCGGACGGCATAGGTGCCGACGATCGAGGTGATGATGCACACGCCGCCGACGATCAGCGGCAGCGACATCATCCGCGTCAGCATCTCCGTGTCGAGGTTGCTGAGCAGAAGCGCGATCGAGACCATGGTCAGGCCGATGGTGACGACGTAGGTCTCGAACAGATCGGCGGCCATTCCGGCGCAGTCGCCGACATTGTCGCCGACATTGTCGGCGATGACGGCCGGGTTGCGGGGATCGTCCTCGGGGATTCCGGCCTCGACCTTGCCGACCAGGTCGGCGCCGACGTCGGCGGCCTTGGTGAAGATGCCGCCGCCGAGACGCGCGAAGATCGAGATGAGCGAGGCGCCGAAGGCGAGCGCGGTGAGCGCGGCGATGATCGTTCGCCGATCCTCCTCCGCGGCGAGGCTGAGCCCGCCGGGACCGGTGAGATACCAGAAGATTCCGGCGATCGAGAGCAGGCCGAGGCCCGCCACGAGCATTCCGGTGATCGCGCCCGAGCGGAAGGCGAGCGTCAGGCCGCCCTGGAGCGAGCCGCGCGCGGCCTCCGCGGTGCGGACGTTCGCGCGAACCGAGATGTTCATGCCGACATAGCCGGCGGCGCCCGAGAGGATCGCTCCGATCAGGAAGCAGATCGTCGAAAGCCCGCCGAGCGTGAAGAACAGGATCACCGCGACGACCACGCCGACGATGGCGATGGTGGTGTACTGGCGGCCGAGATAGGCCTTGGCGCCTTCCTGGATGGCTTCGGCGACGGCGACCATGCGCTCGTTGCCGGGCGAGGCGCGCAGCACCTGCGCGCTGGTGATGATGCCGTAAAGCACGGCGATGATGCCGCAGCCTATGGCAATGAGCACGACGGTCATGAAATCGTCCTTCCCCTGAACTGGACTTGATCCGGCGCTGATCGCCCGAACGGGCGCGCCGCAATGGCGCGCTCCTTAGGGTGGATGGAAAAAGGTTTCAACCGGTCGAAGGGTTCCCTCGGCCATGCTCGTAACCGAGCCGCCCGGGGAGCGGAACCGCGAGCCCCTTCTCGGTGAGGGTCAGCCCGGCGCCTTCGACGAAGCGGCCGATGCGCGTGAAGGGCAGGCCGATCTCCTCGGCCAGGGCGAGCACGGCCGCGGCGCGGCCCGGCGCGAGCGCGAAGAGCAGCTCGTAATCGTCGCCCGCCGTCACGGCCTCCGTCGCGGTTCCGGCGAAGGAGGGGGATCGCGGCACCGAGTCCAGCGCGATCTCGACGCCGCATTCGCTCGCCGCCGCCATTCGCGAGGTGTCGATCAGGAGCCCGTCCGAGACGTCCATCATCGCGCTCACCAGCGGCGCCAGGCGCTGCCCGGCCTCGAGGCGCGGGCGCGGCGTTCGGTAGCGCTCGATCAGCGCCGGCGCGTCCTCGCCCGCACGGAGCGCCTTCAGGCCCGCGCCGGCATCGCCGATCGTGCCGCTGACCCACAAGGCATCGCCCGCCGCGGCGCCGGCGCGCGAGGGGACCGGCCCCGCGGCCTGCCCGAGCGCGGTCAGGCCGAGCACGCGCGAGGGCGCGGAGACGCTGTCGCCGCCAAGCAGCGGGATGCCGAAGGCCGCGAGCGCGGCGCCGAGGCCGACGGCGAACGCCCGGTCCCATTCCTCGTCGCCGAGGGTGAAGCCGAGCAGCACGCCGATCGGCCGAGCGCCCTTGGCGGCGAGATCGGAAAGGTTCACCGCGACCAGCTTCCAGGCCACGTCGGCGGGCGGATCGTCCGGCAGATAGTGGACCCCCTCGACGATCATGTCGTGGGTCAGCACCAGCGCGCCGTCCCCCATCTGCAGCACCGCCGCGTCGTCGATCAGGTCGCGGGCCGCGGGGTGGGTGGCGATCGCGCGCAGCGTGTCGATGAAGGCGGATTCACTCACGAAGATCCTCCCCGTCCCGGGGAGGATCTGAGGTCACGCCCTCACCTCCCGGGCGATGGCGTCGAGGAGGCCGTTGACGAAGCCGGTCTCGCGGGCGTCGTAGAAGGCCTTGGCGACGTCGACATATTCGCTGATCACCGAGGCGGTCGGCACGTCGGCGCGTGCGGCGAGCTCGTAGGCGCCGGCGCGAAGGATGGCCTTCATCGGCTTGTCGAGCCGGGCGAGCGACCAGCCCTGCGCGAGGCGCCCCGCGATGAGCGCGTCGATCTCCCCGCGCCGGGCGTCGGCGCCCTTGACCACGTCGTCGAAGAAATCGACCTCGGCGTCGGCATATTCGACCTCGTCGATCGTCGCGCCGAGCCGGTGGTGGTGGAATTCGTGGAGCAGGGTGGCGATCGGCGTGCCTTCCATCTCCTGCTGGTAGAGCGCCTGGACGGCGGCGAGCCGGGCGGCGGAGCGGGATTGCGAGCGCTTGGGGGAGGTGGCCATGTGCGGCCCCTTAGCTCATCCGGCCTCGGCCACGAAATCCCGGATTGCGGCGATCACCGGCCCGGGCTGCTCCCAAGGAACGAAATGGCCCGCGTCGGGCACGGTGACGATGCGCAGATCGTCGACCAGAGCATCCAAGCCTTCGAGCTGAATCGGGAGCAGGGCGACGTCCTTCAGCGCCCAGACGACCAGGGTCGGCTGGGTCACGTGGGGGAAGGGAAGCAGGGTCCAGGCCGGGGCGCCGGCCTCCTCGCCCGGCTCCGGCACGACGATCTCGCTCGCCCGGTACCAGTTGAGCATCGCGGTCATCGCGCCCGGCTGGCTCCAGTCGTCGAGATAGGCCTGGCGCTCCTCCGGCGGCAGGCGGGAGATATCGGCATGACTGGCGAAGGTCCTGGCGAAGAAGGCCTCGTAGCCCATTGCCGCGATGCCCTGCTCCATCGCCGGGTTGCGGAAGGCGCGGATATATTGCGAGGCGGCGCGCTGGGCCGAGTCCTCGATCAGCGTCTTCTGGAAGATCAAAGGGTGGGGCGCGTTGACGATCGCCAAGCGCCGAACGCGGTCCGGGTGCTTGAGCGCCGCAAGCCAGGCGACCGCGCCGCCCCAATCGTGGCCGACGAGCGTGAAGCGGCCGATGCCCAGCGCGTCGGCGAGGGCGATCAGATCCTCGACGATGCGGTCGGTCCTGTAATTCTCGACGCCCTCCGGCTTGTCCGACGCGCCGAAGCCGCGCTGGTCGGGTGCGACGACTCGAAAATCGCGGGCCAGCGCGGGCGCCACCTCGCGCCACGTCCGGTGCGATTCGGGGAAGCCGTGGAGGAGGACGATCGGCTCTCCATTCTCCGGCCCGCCGGTCTGAACGTTGAGCGCGACTCCGGTGGGGAGGGGGATGCGGGTGAGGGCGAGCGTGCTCACGGATAGCTCACCGTCTTCACCACCTCGGGGAGGGGAATGAACTCGTCATGGTCGTCGGGGGGCAAGGTAAAGCGGCCGGCCTTCCAGTCTTCCTTGGCCTGGTTGATCCGTTCGCGGCGCGAGGAGACGAAGTTCCAGAAGACGTGGCGCGGCCCGTCCAGCGGGGCGCCGCCGCAGAGCATCACCCGGCCGCCTCTCTCCGATCGAAGCGTGGCTCGAATGCCGGGGCGCAGCACGTAGAGCGTCGCAGGTTCGAGGTGCTGGCCGTCCAGGCTGGCCTCGCCCTCGGCGACGTAGAGGCCGCGCTCCTCGGCCTCGGGATCGACCGGCATCGCGCCGCCCGCGGCCAGATGGATGTCGGCATAGATGGTCGGGCTGTGACAGGTGACTGGCGCGGTCTCGCCCCAGAGCGTTCCCATGACGATCCGGGCGCGGACTCCATCCCCCTCGACCAAAGGCAGATCGGCCTTGGGCACATGCTCGAAGGCGGCGTCCATCTCCTCCTTGGCCGCGGGCAGGGCGAGCCAGGTCTGGATGCCGCTGAGCTCGGGCCCGTCCGGACGAAGCGCCGCCGGCGAACGCTCCGAGTGGGTGATCCCCTTGCCCGCGGTCATCAGATTGACCGCGCCCGGCTCGATCGTGGCGAAGGTGCCGAGCGAATCGCGGTGGTCGATCGCCCCGGCGAAGAGATAGGTGACGGTGGCGAGGTTGATGTGCGGGTGCGGGCGCACGTCGATTCCGGCGCCCGGATCGAGCTTCGCCGGCCCCATCTGGTCGAAGAAGATGAACGGCCCGATCGTCGTGCGCTCGCGATGCGGCAGCGTGCGATGGACCTTGAACCCGCCGAGATCGTGAGTCGTGGGCAGCAAGGTCTGGAGGAACAGCTCGTCATCCGTCATGTTCGAACGCCCGGCGGAAGCGTTGGAAGTTTCCGAAGTTTCCGCTCCCTAAGAACGAAAAAATTGAACCTTCCGCAAGGACGCATCCCACTTCCGGATCGACATGTCCTGCGCGCGTCCATCGGCATAGCGGAACAGATGAAATCCTGTTTTGCAAGGGCCAAGGCTCACTCCCCCGGCGCCCGAGCCCTGATCGCCAGAGCGTGGACCCGCTCCTTCATCAGGTCGCCGAGCGCGGCGTTGACCGCGCGCTGGCGCTCGAGGCGCGTCATGCCGGCGAACCGGGCCGCCTCGATCTCTACAGTGAAATGGCTTTCGCCGGAGCCGTCGTCGCCCGCATGGCCGCGGTGCCTGGCCGAATCGTTGGTCACGCACAGGCTGGCCGGAGCGAGCGCGGCGGTGAGGCGTTGCTCGATTTCGCGGGCGACTGATCCGGTTAAAGGCGCACTCATTCGCGCCTATATAGTGAGGTCGCGAAGGAAAGGGAGTTGGCATTGGCCAGCGCAGGCAGGAAATTCCACGGACGGGTCGAGGGACGGGCGGCGCATTGCGCGCACCCCGGATGCGACGCGCCGGGAGAATTCCGAGCGCCCGGAGTCCACGGCCCCGATTTCGACGGACCGGGCGAGTGGCGCTGGCTCTGCCTCGATCATGTCCGCGAGTTCAACGCCGGCTACAATTGGTTCGAGGGGATGACGGCGGAAGAGATCAGCGAGGCGCAGACGCCCTATGGCGGCTGGGAGCGCGAGACCCGCGCGTTCGGCACGGCCGGCGCCTCGCCGCCGCCGCGCTGGGCCGATTTCGTCGATCCTCTCGACGCGATCGGCGCCCGCTTCCGCTCCCGTCAGGCCGGGGAGCGCAGGGACGGCAAGCCGTTGAGCGAAGGCGACCGGCGCAACCTGCGGACCATGGGACTCGGCCTGGACGCCGACCGAAAGGCGCTCCGCACCCGCTATGCGGAGCTGCTCCGCCGCTACCATCCGGACCACAATGGCGGCGACCGCGGCCACGAGAAAGCGTTGCAGCAGGTGATCGAGGCTTATACGGCGCTCAAAGGACGACCGATATTCGCGTGACGCGGGTCCTTCGATACGGGCCTTCGCCAAGCTCAGTCCCTACTCAGGATGAGCGGGTGGGAGATTGATCGGACCGGATCCGCTCATCCTGAGGAGCCGGTGAGCTTGTCGAACCGGTGTCTCGAAGGACGCATCGAAGGACGGAATTTCGAGAAAAACCATGGCAGACATTCCCAACGTGAACCCCGACAGCCGCGCCGCGACGGTGATGGACGCGCCCGACCGGATGGCGAAGGTGCGCGACCTGTTCGGAGTCGATTCGGACATGGAGGTGCCGGCTTTCTCCGAAGCCGACGAGCGCGTGCCGGACCTCGATCCGGCCTACGTCTTCGATCCCGACACGACGCTGGCGATCGCCGCGGGCTTTTCGAAGAACCGCCGGGTGATGGTCCAGGGCTATCACGGCACCGGCAAGTCGACCCATATCGAGCAGGTCGCGGCAAGGCTCAACTGGCCGCTGATCCGGATCAACCTCGACGCCCATATCAGCCGGATCGACCTGGTCGGCCGCGACGCGATCGTCCTTCGCGACGGGCAGCAGGTGACCGAGTTCCGCGAGGGTCTCCTGCCCTGGGCTCTGCAGACGCCCACCGCTTTGGTGTTCGACGAATATGATGCGGGCCGGCCCGACGTGATGTTCGTCATCCAGCGCGTGCTCGAGACCGAGGGCAAGCTGACCCTGCTCGACCAGAACCGGGTGATCCGCCCGCATCCCTATTTCCGGCTGTTCGCGACGACCAACACGGTCGGCCTCGGCGATACGACCGGCCTCTATCACGGTACCCAGCAGATCAACCAGGGCCAGATGGACCGCTGGAACATCGTCGTCACACTCAACTATCTGCCGGCCGAGACCGAGGCGCGGATCGTGCTGGCCAAGTCGGGCGAATACGACCACGAGGGCGGCCGCGCCGAGGTCGAGCGGATGATCAAGGTCGCGGAGCTCTCGCGCCAGGGCTTCGTCAACGGCGACATCTCGACGGTGATGAGCCCCCGCACCGTGATCAGCTGGGCGCAGAACGCGCTCATCTTCGGCGACGTCGGCTTCGCCTTCCGCCTCACCTTCCTTAACAAGTGCGACGAGGCCGAGCGGGCGACCGTGGCCGAATATTACCAGCGCGTGTTCGGCAAGGATCTGCCCGAGAGCGTGGTGGGGGCGGCTTGATCGCCCCTCTCCCATTTGGGGAGAGGGAGGGGCCCGCCGCGAAGCGGTGGGAGGGTGAGGGCCCGAACTTCGCCCGCTCTTGCCCTCACCCCCCCATTGCTGGCGCAATGGGTCCCCCCCTCTCCCTAAATGGGAGAGGGTAGGTGGCCGAGGACAATCCGCTCGAATCCTTCCGCCAGGCGCTTGCCGGGGCGACTCGGGCGATGGCGCGGGATTCCGAGGTCGAGCTCGGCTTCACCAGCGACGTTCCCGGAATCAGCGGCAAGAGCGTCAAGGCGCCGATGCCGGGGCGGACGATCGGCGCGCGCGAGGCGGCGGAGGCGCGGGGCTTCGCCGACGCTGCGGCGCTGCGGCTGCGGCACCACAATGAGCGGATGCATGCGCGCCACGCGCCCGGGGACGAGGTGGCGCGATCGGTGTTCGACGCGGTCGAGCAGGCGCGGGTCGAGGCGCTCGGCGCCCGTGGCATGGCCGGGGTGCGCGCGAACCTCGGCCACCTCGCCGAGCTGCGCCTGCGCACCGACCCGCTGGTCCGGGCGCGCAGCCGGGAGGAGGTGCCCCTGGGCTCCGCGCTCGGGCTGATCGCGCGCGAGCGGCTGACGGGCGAGGCGCCGCCCGAGGCCGCGCGCGAGGGGATCGCCTTCGTCGCCGAGTGGATCGAGGAAAAAGCCGGGGCCGACCTCGACGCGCTCGGCCTCGCCATCGACGACCAGCAGGCCTTCGCCGCGCTTGCGACCAAGCTGCTGCGCGACCTCGATCTGATCGAGGGCGAGGCCGACGCCGATCTCGATCCCGACTCGGCCGACGAAGGCGAGGGCGACGACGAAGCCGAGGGCGCCCGGGACGACGAAAGCGACCAGGAGGATGAGGGCAGCGGCCGCGGCGAGGCCGAGATCCGTGGGGAAGCCGAGCAGGAAGGAGACGAGAGCAGCGAGCAGGACTGGTCGGAAGAGGAGATGGGCGAATCGGCCGACGCGCTCGGCGAGGAGGGCGAGGAGGGGATGCTCCCGGTCCGTCCGAACCGGCCCGTCTCCGATCTGCCGCCGAAATTCGACTACCGGGTGTTCACCGAGCAATATGACGAGGAGGTCGTCGCCGCCGAATTGTGCGACGAGGAGGAGCTCGGGCGGCTGCGCTCCTATCTCGACCAGCAGCTCGTCCACCTCCAGAGCGCGGTGACCAAGCTCGCCAACCGGCTTCAGCGGCGGCTGATGGCCCAGCAGTCGCGCTCATGGGATTTCGATCAGGAAGAGGGGCTGCTCGACGTCGCGCGGCTCGCCAGGGTGATCGTCAATCCGGCCCAGTCGCTGTCCTACAAGGTCGAGCGTGAGACCGAGTTCCGCGACACGGTCGTCAGCCTGCTGCTCGACAATTCGGGCTCGATGCGCGGGCGGCCGATCTCGATCGCCGCGATCAGCGCCGACATCCTCGCCCGGACGCTCGAGCGCTGCGGCGTGAAGGTCGAGATCCTCGGCTTCACGACGCGGGCGTGGAAGGGCGGCCAATCGCGCGAGAAATGGCTCGCCGACGGCCGGCCGCCGCAGCCGGGCAGGCTCAACGACCTCAGGCACATCATCTACAAGCAGGCTGACGAGCCATGGCGGCGGGCGCGCAAGAGCCTCGGCCTTATGATGCGCGAGGGGCTGCTCAAGGAGAATATCGACGGCGAGGCTTTGTTATGGGCGCACAACCGGCTGATCGGCCGGGTCGAGGAGCGCAAGATATTGATGGTCATCTCGGACGGCGCCCCGGTCGACGATTCGACGCTCAGCGTGAACAGCGGCACCTATCTCGAGCGGCACCTGCGCCAGGTGATCGGCTGGATCGAGGCGCGATCGCCGGTCGAGCTGATCGCCATCGGCATCGGCCACGACGTCACCCGCTACTATCAGCGGGCAGTGACGATCATGGACGCCGAGCAACTCGGCGGAACGATGGTCGAGCAGCTGGCGGGGCTGTTCGACAAGGAATAGGGCGTCCGCAATTATCCGCTTATCCTGAGGAGGGACTGAGCCTGACGAAGGCCCGTCTCGAAGGACCGTCCTTCGAGACGCCGTTTCGACAAGCTCAACGGCTCCTCAGGATGAGCGAGAAGAATGCGGGACCGATCGCATCGAATCGCATAAAAGCAAGGGCCGGCCGCCCGAAAGGCGACCGGCCCGTCCTCGACACTCCTTCGAGGCGTTCGGGATTTAGTAGCGGCAGTTGTAGCCGTTGCCGCTGCTGCGATCGATCTCGCGGCCGGCGAGGGCGCCGGCGGCGCCGCCGACGATCGCGCCGATCGCGCGGTCGCCGCGGCCGGCGACCTGGCTGCCGAGCAGACCGCCGGCGATGGCGCCGATGATCGTTCCGGTCGAGCCGTTGTTGCAGCGATAGCCGTAATTGTAGTTGTAGCGGCCCTGGTAGTAGGTCCGGCCGTTATAGGAATTGTAGGGGTTGTAGCCGTTGTAATAACGCTGGTTGTAGCGCTGGGCGTAGCGCGGATCGACGTAGCGCCCATTGTAGCCATAGCCCTGGTTGTAATAGCCGTAGCTCTGGGCTTCGGCAGCGGCGGGCATCACCGTCAGGGCCGAGGCGGCGACGGCGGCGGAAATGGCGATCTTCTTGAACATGGTTCCAACTCCTCTGTCTTTGCGGCCGGCAGGCAGAAAAAAACCAATCCGGCCAGCGACATGACGCTCTTATGCAGCGATTCGCTTGAGCCTCGACTGAATGCGCCCGTCAGGAATCGTTCATGATTCTTCGGAGTTTTCCTGAACAGATCTGGCTGTCGCGGCCGAAGCGGATCGCGTTCGTGCTCGCCGCCTTCCTGATGCTCGCGACGTTCATCGCCCGGCCGCCTCCCGCACCTCCGCCCGGCCCGGCGCTCGCCGAGCTCACGGCCATGCCCGTCCCGCTCGACGCCGGCGATCCCGCCCGCCGCCGCGTCGGGGCGCTCGACTATCTGGGGGGGTGGGCGCTGACCAGCGATTCGCCGCGCTTCGGCTCGATCTCGGCGATGCAGGTGTCGAGCGGGCGAGTGACCGCGCTCGGCGACGCCGGGACGATCATGCTGTTCGCAGTGCCCAGCGGCGCCGTCCGCGAGCCCGTCCGCCTGCTTCCGCTTCCAAGCGGCCCGGGGCCCGCGACGCGCAAATCCAACCGCGACACCGAATCGCTGGTCCTCCATGGACCCTGGCTGTGGGTTGGGTTCGAGAAGCACAACATGATCTGGCGCTACCGGCGATCGGACCTTCGGGCAGCGAGCGCGGCGCGCCCGCCACCGATGCGCCGCTGGCTGGCCAATGCCGGCCCTGAGGCGATGGTGCGCCTCGCCGGCGGGCGATTCCTCGTCTTCGCGGAAGGATCCAGCGGAGCGGAGAGGACCAGCGAGGCGGTGCTGTTCGAGGGCGATCCGTCCGACCCCGCGACCCGCTCAGCCCGGCTCCGCTACGTCCGCGTGCCCGGCTACCGGATCACCGACGCCGCCCTGCTGCCCGACGGGCGCCTGCTGCTGCTCAACCGGCGATTCGCCTTGTTCGAGGGCGTTTCGGCGGTGCTCAGCGTTGCCGACCTGACGGGCCTTCGCGCCGGAGGGACCATAGAGGGGCGCGAGATCGCGACGCTTCGCCCGCCCTTGACGGTCGACAATATGGAGGCGCTCAGCGTGACGGTCGAGAACGGCCGGACGATCCTGTGGATCGCCTCCGACGACAATTTCTTCCCGCTGCAGCAGACGCTGCTGCTGAAGTTCGCCCTAGTCGAATGAGCGCAATGAGGAGTCATCCCCGACTTTCGTCGGGATGACTCGGGAAGTGTTAGGCCGCCGCGGCTTCCGACTGCTTCTTGACGATCTCGCGCTTCAGACGGCGGACGTTCAGGCTGAGCTTGTCGTCGTTCGTCTTGAGCAGCCAATTGTCGAGGCCGCCGACATGCTCGACCGAGCGGAGGCCGCTCATCGAGACGCGCAGCTTGACGCCGCGCTCGAGCGTGTCGGAGATCAACGTCACGTTCTGCAGATTGGGCAGGAACGTGCGCTTGGTCTTGTTGTTGGCGTGGGAAACGTTGTTACCCACCAGCCGGCCCTTGCCGGTCAGTTCGCAAATACGCGACATTTCAATCTCTTCCTGGAATGGGCGGCCTTCGAGGCCAACCGGAAACCGGGCGCGGATAGCCGCACCGGGGCCGTTCGTCAACCGCGAGCGCCCCCGCCGGGCTCCGGGGATCGTTGCGGGAAGGCAACCAATCTGCCATCCCCTCGTTCACCTGGAAACGTCGAACCCCGCGAGGTCCCCTATGCTGCGCACGCTCCTTCTGCTCATCGCCTTCGTCGTCGTGCTCGTCATGGCGCTGATCTGGACCGGCTATATCAATCTCAATCGCCACGCGGACGGCTCCGTGTCGATCGACGCCAAGTCGGTCGCGGTCGGAACGACCACCACCAACGTGCAGGTTCCTGTGGTCCGCACCGAGACGCGCCAGGTCGAAGTGCCGAACGTCGCCGTGACCAACGGACAGGAAAACGCGCAATAACGGCCTTCCCACTGCCCGATGGAATGCGCCTCGCGCTCGGCGAGGCGAGGGCGGCGGCCCAGGACGGCGAGGTTCCGGTCGGCGCGGTGGTGATTCGCGCCGGCGAAGTGCTCGCCGTCGGCCGCAACCGAATGCGCGATTCGAACGACCCCACGGCTCATGCCGAGATCGTCGCGATCCGCGCGGCGGCGCAGGCGATCGGCGACTGCCGGCTCGACGGCTGCGACCTGTGGGTAACACTGGAGCCCTGCGCGATGTGCGCGGGGGCGATCGCTTTGGCGCGAATCTCGCGCCTCTATTTCGGCGCCGCCGATCCCAAGGGCGGCGGCGTGCTCCACGGAGCCCGGTTCTTTTCCCAGCCGACCTGTCACCATGTTCCGGAAGTCTATCCCGGCATCGGCGAAGACGAGGCCGCCGGCCTGTTGCGCGATTTCTTCAAGGGCCGGCGATGACGCGGTCCGCGCCGCCGAACTTGTCGGGACCGGAGCTTCGCGGCTAGGAGGGCCGCAACGCCATGCCGCCTTCCCCTCCGCTCGCACCCTATCCCTGGCTGGACGTGGTCATCATCCTCGTCCTGGTGGCTCTCAACGGCGTCTTCGCCATGTCCGAGCTGGCGATCGTTTCGTCGCGCAAGACACGGCTGAAGGCGATGGCGCGCGCGGGACGGCGCGGCGCGCAGACCGCGCTCGATCTCGCCGCCGACCCGGGACGCTTCCTGTCCACCGTCCAGATCGGAATCACCCTGATCGGGATCCTCGCCGGCGCTTATTCGGGCGCCAGCCTCGGCGGGCCCACGGGCGATCGCCTGGCCATGCTCGGGATCAGGCCCGACACGGCTCAGACGCTGGGTTTCGCGCTGGTCATCTTCGTCACCACCTACGCTTCGCTGGTGATCGGAGAGTTGGTGCCCAAGCAATTCGCCCTTCGCTCGCCCGAGCCGATCGCCGTCACCGTCGCACTTCCGATGCGCTGGCTGAGCCGTGCGACCGCGCCCTTCGTGTGGCTGCTCGACAAGACCAGCAGCCTGATCTTCCGCCTCCTTCGGATGAACCGCGAATCGGAGGATCACGTCACCGCCGAGGACCTCCAGCTGGTCGTGGCCGAGGCGGCGACGGCGGGCGTGCTCGAGGAAAGCGAGCGGGCCTTGATCTCGAGCGTCGTGCGCCTCGCCGACCGGCCGACTCGCGAGGTGATGACCCCGCGCACCGAAGTCTCATGGATCGACGCCGACGCGGGGCAGGAGACCATCCGGCAGAAGCTGATCGAGGCGCCGCACAACCGAATCCCGGTGGCCGAGGGGTCGGTCGACCGGCTGATCGGAGTCGTCCAGGCGCGCGACGTCGTGTCGTGCCTGCTCAAGGACCAGGCGATCGACCTTCGCGCGCTGATGAAGACGGCGCCGATCGTTCCCGACCAGATCGACGCGATGGACGCGATGACCGTGCTTCGCGACAGCGAGGTGCCGATGGCCTTCGTCCATGACGAATACGGCCATTTCGAAGGGATCGTGACTCCGGGCAACCTGCTCAACGCGCTCGCCGGCAAGTTCCTTTCGGCGACCGACTTCGACACCGATCCGCCGCTCGTCGAGCGCGAGGACGGCAGCTGGTGGGTGTCGGGCTCGGTCTCGGCCGATGCGATGGCCGACGCCTTGTGCCTCAACCTGCCCGACGACCGCGACTATGCCACCGCCGCGGGCTTTGCTCTGTCGGTGCTCAAGCACCTGCCCGAGGTGGGCGAGCGCTTCACCTACCGCGGCTGGCAGTTCGAGATATCGGACATGGACGGGCGCAAGATCGACAAATTGCTGGCGAGCGAGGCGAAACGGGGGCGGCGGGGGTAGGGTGCAATGGAACCGGCCTTACACGCTCATCCTGAGGAAGGACCGAACTCGGCGATGAGGGCTCACTTTGAGATTACAGCGGTCTAGCCGCCCAGCTTGCCGAACCTCTCCTCGAAGCGGTCCGTGTCGCCGCGCGCAAGCAGATCGGCCTGCTCGATCACGCGGTCGCGCGCGAGGCGGCCCTGGAACGGTCCGAGCCGCTCTTCCAGATGCGCGGCCTCGTTGGCGTTCAGGCCGGCGAGCTGGTCGTAACGGGTGATTCCGAGTTCACCCAAGCGCGCGACGAACTTGGGGCCGACGCCCTTGAGGCGGGTGAGATCGTCGGCCGGACCGTCGTTCTGCGGGCGGGTGTGGACTCCGAGCACCTCGTCGGCGACGTCGGTGGCGGCGGCGGCGACCTCGTCGGCGACCCCGGCGCCCTCCTTCGCGGGCGGCTTCATATAGGGCCGCTCCGTGCTTGCGACATAAGGCTCGCCTTCGCGCTTGCGCTCGATCTTCGGCGCGCGGCGCGGGCGCATGACCAGAAAGGAGAGGATCAGCACCGCCAGGATTGCGACGGCGACGATGATCGTGGTGTTTGAGGTCATGACGGGTTCGAATCCTCAGGTCTGGCTTCGGGGGCGGCGCGGCGCGCGAACATCCAGCGGCCGGTGGCGATTCCGATCACCAGCGCGACGGCAAGGGTGACGAGGTTGAACTGGGCGAGAGCGAGCATGAGCCTAGTCTCCCAGGAACGAATTTTTCTTGGCCCGGCCGAACAGCAGCCGGCCGATGCCGACGCCGATCAGATAGGCGATCGCCACGAGGATCAGGGTTTCAGCGAGCAACGGCATTGGCGGCCTCCGGATTCGCGCAACAGTCGCTTTCGTCCCAATGCACTCCGGACACGCCGGGGATCGCTCGAATGCGGTCGTTGAGGCCGGGGAACTGGCCTTGCCCCTCGCGCTGAAATTCGTTCGCCTCGCCGCTCAGGATTGCCTGGCGGGTAAGCGGATCGTGCGGGAATCGGGCCCGAACGTTGGGCAGCTCCGCCTGACGGATGACCTGCTGGGCTTGCGCGTCCAGGGCGCCGACGAAGGCTTCGCCCTGGCCGAGCGGGCCGTGGCCGATCCATCCGGCGAGCAGGGCGGCGGCGAGGCCGATCAGGAATTTGGCGTAGCGCGGCATGTCGGCCGTCAATAGCCCGCCGTCCCGCCCGCGTCAGCCCTTGTTGCGCGCGATTTCGCGCCAGCCGATGTCGCGGCGGCAAAAGCCGGTGGGAAAATCGATTCCGTCCACCGCTTCATAGGCGGCGCGCTGCGCCTCGGCGACCGTCGGCCCCCGCGCTGCGACGCCGAGCACGCGTCCGCCAGCGGCGACCAGCTTGCCCTTGTCGAGCGCCGTTCCGGCATGGAAGATCCTGGCCGCCGGCTGATCGAGCCCGGCGATCCTTCCGCCGGTGCGCGGCGCTTCGGGATAGCCCTTGGCGGCCATCACCACGACCAGCGCGGCGTCATCCGAGAAACGTGGCGGCTCGGCCCCGGCCAGCTCGCCCTTCGCGCAGGCGAGCATCAATTCGAGCAGGTCGTTTTCGAGCCTGAGCATCAGCGCCTGGCATTCCGGATCGCCGAAGCGGACATTGTATTCGACCAGCTTCGGCCCTCCTTCGGTCAGCATCAGCCCGGCGTAAAGGATTCCCGAGAAGGGCGTGCCGGCCTCGGCCAGCGCTCGGATGGTCGGGCGGACGATCTCCTCCATCACTTGCCGCTCGAGCGCCGGCGTGAGGATCGAGGCCGGGCTGTAGGCGCCCATGCCGCCCGTATTGGGGCCGGTGTCGCCGTCGCCGACGCGCTTGTGGTCCTGGGCCGATCCGAACGGAAGCACGGTCTCGCCGTCGACCAGCGCGAAGAAGCTCGCCTCCTCGCCGGTCATGAACTCTTCGACCACCACCGCTTCGCCGGCGCCGCCGAAGCCGCCTTCGAACATCGTCGAGAGCGCGGCAAGCGCCTCGTCAGCGCTTTCGGCGATGATCACGCCCTTGCCCGCGGCGAGGCCGTCGGCCTTGATCACCACCGGCATTCCGAAATCCTCGAGCGCCGCCTCCGCGGCCAGCCGGTCGGACGCGCGGGCATAGCGGGCGGTCGGGATATGGTGCTTCGCGCAAAGATCCTTGGTGAAGCCCTTGGAGCCTTCGAGCTGGGCCGGGATCCTGTTCGGGCCGAAGACCGGGACGCCCATCGCGCGCAGATTGTCGGCGAGCCCGTCGACCAATGGCGCCTCGGGTCCGATCACCGCGAGGCCGATCGCATGGCGGCGGCAGAAATCGACCACCGCCCGGTGATCGGCGGCATCGAGCGCGACGAGCTCGGCGACTTCCGCGATTCCGGGATTGCCGGGGGCCGCGTAGAGCGTTCCCATCAGCGGCGATTGCGCGAGCTTCCACGCCAAGGCATGCTCGCGCCCGCCCGAACCGATGATGAGCACATTCATGAGCGACGATCCCTTCACCGACGCGGCGCTCCTAGCAACCGAGGCGCCCGGCGACAACGCGCCGGCCCAGTCGGTCTCCGAGCTGTCGGCCTCGCTCAAGCGCACCGTCGAAGGGGCGTTCGACCATGTCCGGGTGCGCGGAGAGATTTCGGGGTTCAAGCGGGTCGCTTCGGGCCATTGCTATTTCACCCTGAAGGACGATTCGGCTTGCATGGACGCAGTGATCTGGCGCGGCCAGGCGGGCGCTCTTCGCTTCCAGCCGGAGGACGGGATCGAGGTCGTCGCGACCGGAAAGCTCACCACCTATCCGGCGCGCTCGCGCTACCAGATCGTCGTCGAGCGGCTCGAGCTGGCCGGGCAGGGCGCCCTGATGGCTTTGCTCGACAAGCGCCGCCGAGCGCTCGCCGCCGAGGGGCTGTTCGACGAGGCGCGCAAGAAGAAGCTTCCCTTCGCTCCGCGCCTGATCGGCGTGGTCAGCTCGCCGACCGGGGCGGTGATCCGCGACATTCTCCACCGGCTCGAGGACCGTTTCCCGACCCATGTCGTGCTCTGGCCGGTGCCGGTCCAGGGCGACGGCGCGGCGGAGAAGGTCGCAGCGGCGATCGCCGGGTTCAACGCGCTTCCCGAGCGGCCGGACCTGCTCATCGTCGCCCGCGGCGGCGGCTCGATCGAGGACCTCTGGGCATTCAACGAGGAGGTCGTCGTCCGCGCGGTCGCCGGCTCCGAAATCCCGGTCATCTCGGCCGTGGGGCACGAGACCGACACCACCTTGTGCGACTTCGCCGCCGACCGGCGGGCGCCGACCCCCACCGCCGCGGCGGAGATGGCGGTGCCGGTGCGCGCCGAATTGCTCGCTTCGGTGCGCGAACTCGGCGCCCGCAGCGAGCGCTGCGCGCGGCGGACGGTGGAGCGGGGCGGCGAGCAGCTCCAGGCGCTCCTGCGTCACTGGCCAGAGCGCTCGGGCCTGCTCGCGCCGCAGCAGCAGCGGCTCGACGAGCTGGCCGAGCGGCTTCCGCGCGGCCTTCAGGGACGGATCGACCGCGCGCGCGGCGAGCTCGGCCGCGCCGGCGGGGCGCTTCGGCCAGCCTTGCTCGAGGCCGCCCATCGCCGCGCCCGGGAAAGGCTCGCCTCGCTTTGGCGGGTGGCCCAGCTCGCCCATCCCGAAAAGCCGCTCGAGCGCGGCTACGCGCGGGTCACCGACCGCTCCGGGCACACCCTCGTCAATGCAGCGGCTGCACGCGAGGCGAGGGCGCTGAAGCTTCACTTCAAGGACGGCGCGGTGGAGGTGGAGACCGGGACGGTTGAGCGGCCGAGGCGCGCGCCTTATCTAAAGGGCAAGGCCGACCAGCCCAAGCTGCTGTAACGGAACGCAAGCCATGTTGATGCAAAACGCCCGCCTCGCCCGGCTCCACTATCTTTCCGGCACCTTCCGGGTGCTGAGCCCTGGCGATCACGTGCTCTGCGCGGTCACGCGCCAGCCGATCCCGCTCGCCGACCTCAAATATTGGAGCGTCGAGCGGCAGGAGGCCTATGCCTCGGCCCAGGCCTCGCTCGAGGCGGAAGGCAAGAGGTGAGAGCGGGGCGGCGCTTCGTGCGGCCGCTGATCGCCCTCCTCGCCGCGCTTGCGCTATCCGCTCAGGCCGCCCCCCAACAGCTGCGGATCGACGGGGCGCCCGTCCAGGGCGGCTTGCTTCACGGCGTGGCGCCCCAGGGCGCGGCGTCGCTCACGCTCGACGGACGCGATGTGCCGCTCGCCCCGGATGGCCGCTTCCTGCTCGGCTTCGACCGCGACGCGCCGCCCTCCGCGCTGCTTGAGGCGCGCCTTGCCAATGGCCAGCGGATCGAGCGGCGGCTTGCGGTCGCGCCGCGGGCATGGCCGATCCAGCATGTCGCCATGGCCCGGCCGGCCGGCGGTCCGACTCCGGAATTTCAGCGCATGAGGGAAGGAGAGCTGCGGCGGATCGGCGCGGCGCGCGAGCGCCGCTCGGCGAGCATGGGCTGGTCCCAGGCGTTCGTCTGGCCCGCGCGCGGGCGCCTCAGCGGGCGCTTCGGGTCGCAGCGAATCTATTCGGGCGGGGTTCCGGCGGCCTATCATAGCGGCGCCGACATCGCAGCGGGCGCGGGAGCCGAGGTGGTGGCGCCGGCGGACGGGATCGTCACCCTTGCCCCGCCGCCGGGCTTCAGCCTCGAAGGCAATCTGGTAATCGTCGATCACGGAATGGGGCTGAGCAGCGCCTTTCTCCATCTGTCCAGCGCGAGCGTGCGCGTCGGCCAGGCGGTTCGGCGGGGCGAGCGGATCGGCACGGTCGGGGCGACCGGCCGGGCGACGGGGCCGCACCTCCACTGGAGCCTGGTCTGGAACGGGGCCCGGATCGATCCGGCCGCAGCGGTCGGGGGAGCACCGCGCTAGGGCCGGATCCGCTTAATCGCCCTCAGCGTTCCCCGGCGAAGGCCGGGGCCCAGGCCCGGCGATCGCCGGGTTTCGGACGAAGGCCTTGCGGAAAGCCTCCGGCTCCTGGACCCCGGCCTTCGCCGGGGAACAGGTGCAGGCCCGCTCGAATTCCGCGCTAGAGCTGGCGGCGCACCCTGACGCCCGGCTGGTTGTTGACCCGCATCATGTAGGAGCCGAGCGCGGCGCGGTTGATCACCACGGGCTGGCCGTTTCGCGGGCGAAGCGCAAGCTGGCGGTTGTCGGTCTGCACCCACAGGCTGCCGTCGGCGAGGCGGACCATCCAGTGGCCGAGGCTGTCCTGGCTGGCCGAGGCCACGGTCCCCTCGAGCGAGGTCACCTCGTCCTCCGCCGCCTGGCTGTCGTCGCCGCCGCCGAAGATCGGCAGGCTCGGCAAAGCGAGGCCGAACAGCCGGCGCCGGCTTTCGCGGACCTGGGCGCGATCGACGACGACCAGCTCGCGCCGTTCCGCCGCCTGCTCGAGCGCTGCGGAGGCCGTGTCGAAGCAGCGCAGCCGCTCGGCGTCCCCGGAAATCGCACGGCATCGGACGAGCGCCTCGAACAGCTCGGGCCGCGCCTGATTCTGCTTAGCCTGCGGCGCGGGATCGCCGCCCTGCGCGTAAGCGGCGGATACGAGGCCGAGCATGACGGCGGCGAGCAAGAGCGGCTTGCGTGACATGATGGCGGTCCCATTCCCAGGTCTGTTAGGCTGTCGAAAGCAGGGTATGGCGGACGGCGCCGGGGTTGCGCAAGCCTCGCGGAGCCGCGTTTCGCATTGTGGCAATTTTGCCACGCCGGGCAAAAATGGCGGGACGCCGAGCCCGTCCCGATTGCGTCGGATTCGTTTCATCCCCTAAACGCAGTCTGCACCACCGGATTCTGTCCGGTGCACGAATCACGGCCGCGGCCGATCTAAGGGGACCGACATGAGGTACAAGAATCAGTTTCTGAGCAACCTGCTCGCCACGACGATCATCTGTGGCACGGCGGGCGTTGCAACGCCCGCGTTCGCGCAGAACGATCAGCAGCCCCAGGCCGGCCCCGTCGAAGCCGTGGCTCAGGAAGAGCCGGCGATCACCATCACCGGTTCGCGCATCCGCCAGCCGAACCTCACCTCGGTCAGCCCCGTCACCGCCGTCAACAGCGAAGAGGTCCGCGCGACCGGCACGGTCCGCGCCGAGGATCTCGTCAACTCGCTGCCGCAGGTCTTCGCCGGCCAGAGCAGCACCGTTTCGAACGGCGCTTCGGGCACCGCGACCCTCGATCTTCGCAACCTCGGCCCGGCCCGCACCCTCGTCCTGATCAACGGCCGCCGCCTCGTCCCGGGCGATCCGTCGGTTCCGTTCGCGGACATCAACTTCATCCCCGCGATGATGATCCAGCGCGTCGACGTGCTGACCGGCGGCGCCTCCTCGGTCTACGGCTCGGACGCCGTCTCCGGCGTCGTCAACTTCGTCATGGACACCGATTTCACCGGCGTCCGCGTCGATTCGCAGTACAGCTTCTTCCAGCATGAGAACAGCGCGCGGACTTCGGTCCTCGCCGCTCTCGACGCTCCGAACAGGCGGTTCGGCTATCCGACGGGCAACGTCGCCGACGGCGGCACCTGGGATGCCAATCTCGCGATCGGCGCGGCCTTCGACGACGGCCGCGGCCACGTCCTCGCTTATGCCGGCTACCGTCACACCGACCAGATCACCCAGGGCCGGCGCGACTACAGCTCCTGCGCCCTCACGTCGCGCACGGCCGGCCAGATCGCCGCCGGCGTCGGCACCGGCGGCGCAGCGGGCACCACGGACTTCACCTGCGGCGGCTCCGGCACCTCGGCGAACGGCACGTTCTTCACGAACACCGGAACGTTCCAGGTCGGGCCGAACCGGACCTTCATCCCCGGCTCGACGCCCTACAACTTCGCGCCGACCAACTTTTATCAGCGCCCCGACGAGCGCTACGTGCTCGGCGCCTTCGCCAGCTATGAGATCAGCGAAGCGCTGAAGCCCTACATGGAAGTGATGTTCATGGACGACCGCACGGTCGCCCAGATCGCTCCGTCGGGCAACTTCGGCAACACGCTGAACATCAACTGCGACAACCCGCTGATGTCCGCTCAGGAGCGCGCCATCGTCTGCGCTCCGGGCAACCTGCTCGCCGCCGACGGCCTGTCGGTCAATGCCAACCGCGGCCCGGGCGCGCCCGTGCCGCCTCCGGCCGTGTTCATCGATCCGACCACCGGCACGCCCTATAACCGCGCTGTGCTCCAGCCGCTGCGCCGCAACGTCGAAGGCGGCGGCCGCCGCGACGACCTGCAGCACACCAGCTACCGCATCGTCGCCGGCATGCGCGGCGATCTGGACGATGTCTGGTCGTACGACATGTACTACCAGTTCGGTCAAACGAACTTCGCCGAGACCTACTCGAACGACTTCTCGGTCCGCCGTCTCGGCCTCGCGCTCGACGTCATCGACGATCCGCGCGTGGCCGGCGTCCAGCCGATCTGCCGCGCGGTCCTGGACGGATCGGATCCGAGCTGCGTTCCCTGGGACATTTTCGCTCTCAACGCCGTCAATCCCGCGGCTCTCACCTACCTGCAGACCCCGGGCCTGCAGCGCGGCGTGAACCAGGAGACCGTCGCCAACGCGTCGATCACGGGCAACCTCGGCGGCTGGGGCATCCAGCTTCCCTGGGCGCAGTCCGGCGTCGGCGTCGCCTTCGGCCTCGAGTATCGCAAGGAATCGCTGGAGCTTCTCGTCGACCAGGCCTTCTCGACGCTTCCGTCGAGCGACCTCGCCGGCCAGGGCGCCCCGACGCTTCCGGTCAACGGCAGCTTCGACGTCAAGGAAGCCTTCGCCGAGGTCCGCATCCCGATCGTCGAGGAGGGGTTCCTGTACAACTTCTCGCTCGAGGCCGGCTATCGCTACTCTGATTACGGCCTTGGTGCCCGCAGCGTGAGCACGGATGCCTACAAGATCGGCCTCGACCTGGCGCCGATCCGCGACATCCGTTTCCGCGCCGCCTACAACCGCGCCGTTCGCGCTCCGAACATCCAGGAGCTGTTCGCTCCCCAGCGCGTCGTTCTCGACGGCAGCACCGATCCCTGCGCGGGCATCGGCGTAGTCGGCGGCGTGGTGGCCGGCGGTGCCAACCTGGCCGCCTGCCAGGCGATGGGCGTCACCGCGGCCCAGTTCGGCGCCATCCAGCCGAACCAGGCGTCGCAGTATAACGGCCTGATCGGCGGCAACCCGAACCTCGATCCGGAAGTCGCGGATACCTGGACCGTCGGATTCGTGTTCCAGCCGACCTTCCTGCCGCGCTTCGCTCTGTCGGTCGACTGGTTCGACATTCAGGTCGACTCGTTCATCCAGGGCGTCGGCGCCGACACGATCCTCGCGACCTGCGCCGCCACACTCGATCCGACCTTCTGCGGCCTCGTTCACCGCGACCAGTTCGGCTCGCTGTGGAGGACGTCGAATGGCTATGTCAGCGATCTTTCGATCAACATCGGTGAGAAGAAGACCCGCGGCATCGACATCCAGGCGAGCTACAGCATGGAGATCAGCGAAGGATGGGGCGGTCTCGGCTTCAACTTCGTCGGCACCTGGCTGGATCGCCTGATCACCGACAACGGCGTGTCGACTCCCTACGACTGCACGGGCTATTTCGGCACGCAGTGCGGCACTCCGAGCCCCGAGTGGAGGCACCAGTTCCGCGTGACCTGGAACCTGCCTGACGGCATCGGGCTGAGCGCCCGCTGGCGGTATTTCTCGGGGGTCGATCTGGACCTGCTGAGCCCGAACGACTCGCTGAACTTCGCCGGCGGCGCCACGCCGACCACGGCGCAGCTCAACGGTCTCCGTCCGGCCGATGCCAGGATCCCGTCGCAGTCCTACATCGATCTGACCCTGACGGCCCGGATCGGCGACCACTACAACTTCCGCCTGGGCGTCAATAACCTGTTCGACCGCGATCCGCCGCTCGTCGGCAGCAACGCCTGCCCGGCGGGCATCTGTAACGGCAACGCCTACACCCAGGTGTACGACGCGCTCGGCCGCTACATCTTCGCCGGCGTGTCTCTCGACTTCTAAGGCGAGACACTTCCAAAAACTCGACGGCGGGCTTCGGCCCGCCGTTTTCTTTTGCGGGCCAGCCGCGCTAGAAAGCGCCCCGTGAACCAAGGCCTGAATTCACAAGCATCCGCCGCCGCTCTCGAGGCGCAGGCCGATCGCGCCGCCCAGGGGGGCGATGCGCCCGGCGCCCGGCGCCTGCTCGAGCAAGCGGTCACGGTCGAGGCCGGCCGGATCGACCTTTGGATGAAGCTCGCCGCGATGTGCCGCGCGACACAGGATCTGGGGGGAGCGTTGGACGCGGTGTCGGGCGCCCTACGCGTCGATCCGCTCGGTTTCATGCCGTTGCTGCTCAAGGCGAATCTGCTGGATCGAATGGGCCGGAGCGGCGCGGCCGGAGAGACGTACGGCCATGCGCTGGCCCAGGCCCCCGATCCGGTGCCCGCGCCGCTTGCGGCCCTGACGGCCGAAGCGCGGCGGCGGCACGAGGAATATCTCGCCGAAACCGCCGGGCGCTTTCGCGCCGCGAGCGCGGGTGCCGAGGCGGCGCTGGACGAGGACGAGCGGGCGCGGTTCGAGCGCTTTCAAACCAACGTGCTGCGAAAGACCCGCCCGTTTCACAGCGAGCCCAGCCATTTTCACTATCCGGGCCTTCGGGAGCGCGAATTTCATGAAAGACGGCTCTTCCCGTGGCTCCGCCAGCTCGAGGAGGCGACCCAGTCCATTCGAGGCGATTTCGAACGGGTGATGGCCGCCGAGCTCGCTGAGCTGGTCCCCTATGTTCAATATCCGGACGATGTCCCGCTAAGACAGTGGGCGGAACTCAACCGCAACCGGGCCTGGACCGCGATCCACCTCGTCCAGAACGGCGTGACGATCGAAGCGAACGCGCGCCATTGCCCGGCGACGATGGCGCTGCTCGGCGGTCTCGCCCAGCCGAACGTAGCGCGGCGCGGCCCGAATGCGATGTTCTCCCTGCTGGCGCCAGGGGCGCATATCCCGCCCCACACGGGAGTCGCCAATACCAGGCTCGTCTGCCACCTGCCGCTCATCGTCCCGGCGGGGTGCTGGTTCAGGGTCGGGGCGGAGACGCGCGAGTGGGAAGCCGGAAAGGCATGGGTGTTCGACGACACGATCGAGCATGAAGCGATGAACCCGAGCAATTCCCTTAGAGTGATCCTCATCGTCGACACGTGGCACCCGGATCTTTCGTCGGCCGAGCGCGAGGCGGTTGCAACGATCCTCGCCGAGTCGGATCCCGCCGATGCGCTGGAGGGCCTGTGAAAAGGACCTGCACTCATGCCCGGAGGCGGTCGTGACGGGCGGGCCCGGCCTTCACCGCCCTCCTTGCCAGCCGGCTTCTCCGGCCGATCACGGCCACCTCCGGGCATGAGTGCAGGTCCCGGCCAGGTGGTGGCGATGCTGAGCCGCGTCAGTCCAGAAGATGCCGACGCCGTTTTCGCCGTCGGGGCCAAGGCGGTGAAATCGGGCCTGGAGGCAAAGGCGCTGCCGCTGCTCGAACTGGCGCGGGAGCGTCATCCCGGCGACGCACGAATCTGGCAGGTGCTCGGCCTCGCCCATCGCAAACTCGAGGACATGGGACCGGCCGTCGCGGCGTTCGAAAGGGCAGCGGCGCTCGCGCCTGCGGACGCGCTGATAGCCCACAGCCTGGCGCGCTGCACGCTCGAAGCCGGCCTGCCGTCGCGGATGCTGTTCGATCGCGCTCTCGCGCTCGCCCCCAATGACGGCTCGGTGATGCTCGGCCGCGCCGCGGCCCAGCTCGCCGAAGGGGAAATCGACCCAGCGATAGGCGATCTGGACGCACAGCTAAGGCTTCATCCAGGATGGTTGCCCGGCCATCAGACCCTCTGCCGACTGCGCTGGCTGCGAGGCGAAGCGGAGGCCTTCACGGCGAGCTTCGCGACCGCCGTGGCAAAGGCGCCGCGGGAGGTTGCCATCTGGCGCGAGTGGGTCGAGACGCTCATGCAGCAGGGCGATTACGACGCGGCGCGCGCCCTGGTCGTCCGCGCCCGGACGGCAGCCGGCTCCGATCCGGCGTTCGATGCGCTGGAGACGGTCATCGCGTCCGAAACCGGGGACATCGAGCAGGCCGATGTCCTGTTCGCAGCTCTGGGCCCGATCCAGCACGTGGCCATGGCAACGCGTTACGCGCGGCATCTGCTTCGGGCGGGCCGCCCGGAACAGGTGGCCGATTTCGCCCGGCCCTGGCTCGGGGTTCCCGAGGCGGATTTCCTCTGGCCCTATGTCGCAGCTGCCTGGCGGCTCACCGGCGATCCGCGCTGGCAATGGCTGGAAGGGGACGAGCGCCTGGTCGGCGTCTACGATCTCGCCGATCGGATTCCGTCGCTCGATGCGCTGGCCGAGAGGCTGCGTGGCCTTCACCACAATCTGCACCAGCCGCTCGAGCAATCGGTGCGCGGCGGCACCCAGACCGACGGCCCTCTTTTCGCCCGGATCGAGCCCGAGATACGCGCGCTGCGCGCGGTGATCGTTTCGGCGGTGGAGCGGCACGTCGCCCAGTTGCCCGCCCCGATCGGGGGGCACCCGACCCTGATCGCCAGGCGGGCGCCGGTTCGCTTCTCCGGCTCCTGGTCGGTGCGGCTGCCGGGCGCCGGCTTTCATTCCAACCACATCCACCCGGCCGGTTGGCTTAGCTCGGCCTTCTACGTCGCCCTGCCGCCCACCGGCGACGGCCATGCCGGCTGGCTGAAGCTCGGCGAGCCTCAAGCCGAGCTCGGGCTGGGCCTCGAGCCGTTCCGTTACGTGGAGCCGAAGCCGGGGCGGCTGGTCCTCTTTCCATCGACCATGTGGCACGGGACGGTGCCGTTCGAGGCCGGCGAGCGGATGACGGTGGCGTTCGACGTCGCGAGGCCGGCATGAGCCCGCCACCGCCAAGCCTCGCCCCGGCGCTCGAGCGCTACCGCCGCGGCGACCTCGCAGGGGCGCGCGCGGCGGCAGAGGCCGCGCTCGCCGTCGATCCGGGCAATGTCGAGCTCAGCGCCTTCGCCGGCCTCGCCGCCGCCCAGGCAGGAGATCCGAAAGGCGCAATCCCGCATTTCCGCCGCGCCCTGGACGCTCGGCCCGGGGATTCCGCCGCGCGCTGCAATCTCGCGGCGGCCGTGCTCGATTCGGGCGATGCGCCGGAGGCGGCGCGGATCTGCGAGGCGGGCGGGGCGGACCCGCGCCTTCGCCGGATCGCCGCTTATGCCTGGCAGCAGCAGGGCCGGCACGCCGAAGCCGCCGCCGCCTACGAGGATGTGGTCCGCGCCACGCCCGGCGATTGGGAGAGCTGGAACAACCTCGGCAATGTTCGCTCGGCGCTCGGCGACACGGGGCGCGCGGCCGCGGCGCTGAGGCAAGCGATCCGGCTTCGGCCCGACATGATCGAGATGGTGCTCAATCTTTCGGGCGTGCTCGACCGCGGCGAGCGCGTCGACGAGCGGCGGGCGCTGATGCGCGAAGCGGCGCGCCTTTCCCCCGAAATCCCCCGCGTGCAGAGCGAGCTCGGCCTCGCCGAAGCGGCGGCGGGCGATTTCGCGGCGGCGGAAGCCGCTTTCCGCCAGGCGATCCGCCTCGATCCCAAAGACATCGGCCCCTATCTCGAGCTCGGCATCCTCCTCGAAAGCCTCAACCGCACGGACGATCTGGCCGCGCTCGCCGATCTCGCCGGGAAGCAGGGGCCGGGAGGCGCGGAGGCCGGGTTCCTTCGCGCCTGGGCGCTGCGCCGGCAAGGCCGCTTCGCCGAGGCGCTGCCGCTGGCCGAGGCGACCCCCCTTTCGATCGATCCGATGCGCAAGGCGCAGCTGATTGGCGAGATCGCCGACCGGCTGGGAGACAGCGCGCGCGCCTTCGAGTCCTTCGCGGAGATGAACCGGGCTGCGCTCGCCGCCAAGGCCGGGATGGATTTCGGCCCCGATTATGCCGCCGAAGTGGGCGCCAACGCCGCTCTGCTGACGCCCGAGTGGGTCGCCTCCTGGCCGGCGCTGGCGCTGGACCGCGATCCGCCGCCGCCGATCTTCGTCCTGGGCTTCCCGCGCTCGGGAACGACCCTTCTCGACACGCTGCTGATGAACCTCCCCCAGCTGCACGTGCTGGAAGAGATGCCGCCGCTCGCCGAGGTCGAGGCGGCGCTTGGCGGGCACGCGCGGCTCGCCTCGCTCACCGACGCCGAGGCGAACGGCCTCCGCTCGCTCTACTTCCAGCGCCTGCGCGCCCTTTCCCCTCCGGCCCCGGGCCAGACGATCGTCGACAAATTCCCGCTTCACATGGCGCGCGTGGCGCTGATCCACCGCCTGTTCCCCGAGGCCAGGATCGTCTTCGTCGAGCGCCATCCGTGCGACGCGGTGCTGAGCTGCTTCACGTCCAATTTCACCCTCAACCGGGCGATGCGCTGCTTCACCACGCTGGAAGGGGCGGCCCGGCTCTACGACATCGTCCTCGACTCCTGGACCCGGGCGAGCAGCCTGCTTCCGATCCACGTCCATAGCCTGCGCTACGAAAGGCTGATCGCCGATCCGGAAACGGAGATGCGTGCGCTGCTCGATTTCCTCGGCCTTCCCTGGGACGAACGCGTGCTAGACAACCAGGCCGCCGCCGCCAAGCGGACGCATATCGCCACCGCCAGCTACAAGCAGGTGACCGAGCCGCTCTACGCCCGCTCGGTCGGTCGCTGGGAGCGCTACCGCGCGCAGATGGCCCCGGTGCTGCCGATCCTCGCCCCCTGGGCCGAGCGGCTCGGCTATAGGCTGTGACGGACATCGGTCGGTTGCGCGCCGAGGGCTATCGGCTGCAGGCGCTCGGCCGCCATGCCGAGGCGGCGGAGCGCTACGAGGCGGTGGTCGCGGCGGCGCCGGACGACTGGGAAATCTGGAACAATCTCGGCAATGCGCGCCGTTCCGCCGGGGATGTCGAAGGAGCGCTGGCGGCGCTGTCCAGGGCGGCGGCTCTGAGGCCCGGCGAGATCGGCGTTCGATTCAACTTCGCCGGGGCGCTGGCCCAGGTTGGACGCGCCGACGAAGCGGCGGCCGCCTTGCTGTCCGCGGCCGGCCATCTTCCGGGCGATTCGCCGGTCCTGCTCGATCTCGCACGGGCCCTTTCCGCTCTGGTGCGCTACGACGAGGCGGAAAGCCTCTATCGCCGGGCGCCCTCGCACGAAGCCTCCTGGCTGGAGCGCGGGCAGATGCTCGAGCGCGGCAACCGGCTCGATCGCCTGCCCGCATTGATCGCCGAGGCGACGGAGAGGGGGCTGGACCTGCCCTATCTCAACGCCCTTGCGCTCGACCGCGAGGGCCGCGCGGGCGAAGCGCTGGCGGCGGCGCTGGCGATTCCGACGGACGAGGTTCCGGCGCGGCGCTTGGCGTTGATCGGGCGGCTGGCCGACAAGGCGGGCGATCCAGCACGCGCCTTCGCGGCCTATGCCGAGATGAACGCGCTTGCGGGCGCGGCCGATCCGGCGGTGCGGAGCCAGGCGGCCGCCTATCGCGCCCATGTCGCGGCGCTGGCCGAGATGATGACGCCGGATTACGCCGCGCGCTGGACTCCCGTCGCGCCGGGGGAGCGGCCGGCGCCGGTCTTTCTCGTCGGCTTTCCGCGCTCCGGAACGACCTTGCTCGACACGCTGCTGATGGGCCATCCGGCGCTGAACGTGCTCGAGGAGGTGCCGCTTCTGGAGCGTTCGGCAGCGGCGCTCGGCGACTTCGCCCGCTTGCCCGGGCTGGACGAGGCCGAGACTCGGCGGCTGCGCGACCTTTATTTCGAGGCGCTGGGCCCCGCGGACGGGCGGACGGTGGTCGACAAGCTGCCGCTCAACCTGCTCGGCGCGCCGCTCATCCACCGCCTCTTTCCCGACGCGAAGTTCATCTTCGCCGCGCGACACCCCTGCGACGTCGTTCTTTCGTGCTTCATGCAGCCCTTCGACCTCAATCCGGCGATGGCCAACTTCCTCGACCTCGCCGATTCGGCGCGGCTCTACGCGCTCGCCCTCGCCTTCTGGGAACGCGCCTGCGAAATCCTGCCGCTCGACGTTCACACGCTCCGCTACGAGAATCTGGTCGAGGACAAGGGGGCGGAAATGCGCTCGCTCCTCGGGTTCCTCGGCCTGCCCTGGAACGACCGGGTGCTTGACAACGAAGCGACCGCGGCCGAGCGCGGGCCGATCGTCACGCCGAGCTACGCGCAGGTCGCGCAGCCGATCTACAAACGGGCGCGCGGGCGCTGGGAACGGTATCGGGCGCAGATGGCGCCGGTGCTTCCGATCCTGGCGTTCTGGGCCGAGAAAATGGGTTATTCCACATGATCGTCGATCCGGCCGATGCCGATGCCGCCTACCAGGCCGGGATGGCCGCGCTCGGCACCGGGCGGGAGGGCTCGGCGCTCGAAGCGCTCGACGCGGCGCGCGCCCTCAACCCGGGCGACCCGCGCCTCTGGCACGTCAGCGGGCTGCTCCAGCGCGCCGAGGGCGATCTGGCGAGCGCCGTCGCGTCGTGCCGCCAGGCCGCTTCGCTCTGGCCCGACGATTTCGGAGTCGCCCATCTTTACGCCCGGGTGGCGCTGGAGGCCGGGCTTCCCGCGCTCGCGCTTTACGAGGGGGCTGTCGCTATCGAGCCGCGCGATACGGCGCGGCTGGGGATGATCGAGGCGCTCCAGCAGGAGCAGGGGCCGGCGGCGGCGGCGGTCCGGCTCGATTCCATGCTGGCGGCCGATCCGGGCTGGCTCGAGGGTCATGCCTATCGCGTGCAACTGGTCTGCACCGCCGGCGAGACCAAGCGGATCACCGAATCGTTCGATCGCGCCCTTCGGCTTCGTCCGCGCGACGTCTTCCTTTGGCGCGAGCTGATCATCAGCCTGATCCGGGCTCTGCGCTTCGGCGATGCGCTCGAAGCGATCGCCCGCGCCCGCGCGGCGGCCGGCGCCCATCCGACCTTCGACGCCAACGAGGCGATCTGCATCGACGAGCTCGGCGATCACGCGCGGGCCGAGCTATTGTTCGCGCCGCTCGCCCATTTCGACGAGGTCGACCTGATCGTCCGCCGCGCCCGCAACGCGCTTCGGCGAGGGCGGCCGGAGCAGGCCGCGGCCTTGCTCGAGCCGAAGCTGGCGACCGACGCGCCCGAGGTGACGCCCTATCTGTCCGCGGCCTGGCGCCTCAGCGATCCCGCGCGCGCCGCCTGGCTCGAAGGCGACGACCGGCTCGTCTCGGTCCTCGATCTGGAGCTTCCGGACGGTCTCGCGCAACGCGCCCGAGCGCTCCACACGGCGGTCGCCGAGCCCCTTCACCAGTCGGTCCGCGGCGGCACCCAGACCGAGGGTCACTTGCTGAACCGCATCGAGCCGGAGCTGGAGGCGGCCCGGCGCCTGCTCAAAGGCGCCGTCGAGCGCCATATCGCGCAGCTCCCGCCGGTCGATCCCGATCATCCGACGCTCAAGGCGCGCCGCGACCGGCCGGTGCGCTTCTCCGGCTCGTGGTCGGTGCGGCTGACGGACGCCGGCCACCACGATCCGCATTTCCACCCGGAAGGCTGGCTGAGCTCGGCCTTCTACCTCGCGGTGCCGGAAAAGGCGCAGGGGCAGGAGGGCTGGCTGACGCTCGGCCAGCCGCACCACGATCTCGGCCTCGATCTGCCGCCGCTTCGGTCGGTCGAGCCGAAGCCCGGACGGCTGGTGCTGTTCCCCTCGACCATGTGGCACGCGACCTTGCCGTTCCCGGCGGGCGAGCGGCTGAGCATCGCCTTCGACGTGGCGCAGCCGCGCTAGCTATGTTCCCCGGCGAAGGCCGGGGCCCAGGAGCCGAAGGCTTTTCTGAAGGTGGGCTGACCGGCTTGCCGGCCTGGGCCCCGGCCTTCGCCGGGGAACGCAGGCGGCCTATGTCAGCTTCAGAGCCCCGTCGCCCTCGTCAACGCGTACGATCTGTCCGTCCTTGACCTCGCCGCGCAGGATCGCGTCGGCGAGTGGGTCCTGCAGGTATTTCTGGACCGCGCGCTTCAGCGGGCGGGCGCCGTAGACCGGATCGTAGCCGACCCGGCCGAGCCAGGCGCGGGCGCCGTCGGTGAGGTCGAGGACGATCTTGCGGTCCTTCAGCAATTGCTGGACCCGGGCCACCTGGATGTCGACGATCGGCCCCATATGGTCCGCCGCGAGCCGGTGGAAGAGGATGATCTCGTCGAGCCGGTTGAGGAATTCCGGGCGGAAATGGGCGCGGACCACCTCCATCACCTGCGGCTCGACCTCCTCGACACCTTGCCCGTCGGCGAGACTGGTGAGGAACTGGCTGCCGAGGTTCGACGTCAGGATGATGATCGTGTTGGTGAAATCGACCGTTCGGCCCTGGCCGTCGGTCAGCCGCCCGTCGTCGAGCACTTGGAGCAGGATGTTGAAAACGTCGCCATGCGCTTTTTCGACCTCGTCGAACAGAACGACCTGATAGGGCCGCCGCCGAACCGCCTCGGTCAGGACGCCGCCTTCCTCATAGCCGACATAGCCCGGAGGGGCCCCGATCAGCCGGGCGACGCTGTGCTTCTCCATGAACTCTGACATATCGATCCGGACCATCGCGTGGGCGTCGTCGAACAGGAATTCGGCGAGCGCTCGGGTGAGCTCGGTCTTGCCGACGCCGGTGGGGCCGAGGAACAGGAATGAGCCGAGCGGCCGGTTGGGATCCTGGAGCCCCGCGCGGGCGCGGCGGACGGCGCGGCTGACCGCGGCGACCGCCTCGGCCTGGCCGATCACCCGCTTGCCGATCTGCTCTTCCATCGCCAGCAATTTCGAGCGCTCGCCCTCGAGCATCCGCTCCATCGGGATTCCGGTCCAGCGGGCGACGACCGCGGCGATGTCCTCGCTCGTCACCTCCTCGCGAAGCATGGCGCTGCCCGAGGCGACGGCGGCTTCGGAAAGCTGCTTCTCGAGCGCCGGGATTCGGCCGTATTGGAGCTCGCCGGCCTTGGCGAGGTCGCCGGATCGCTGCGCCTGCTCGAGCTCGAGCCGGGCCGCGTCGAGCTGCTCCTTGATCTTGGCCTCGCCGGCGATCTTGTCCTTCTCGGCCTGCCAGCGCTGGGTCAGCTCGGACGACTGCTGCTCGAGATTTGCGAGCTCCTCCTCGAGCGCCTTGAGCCGCTCCTTGGACGCCGAGTCCTTCTCCTTCTTCAGCGCCTCGCGCTCGATCTTGAGCTGGATGATGCGCCGGTCGAGAGTCTCGATCTCCTCCGGCTTGGATTCGACCTCCATCCGGATACGCGACGCCGCCTCGTCCATCAGGTCGATCGCCTTGTCGGGCAGGAAGCGGTCGGTGATGTAGCGGTTGGAGAGCGTGGCCGCGGAAACGAGGGCCGCGTCGGTGATCCGGACGCCGTGGTGAAGCTCGTACTTCTCCTTGAGGCCCCTCAGGATCGAGATCGTGTCCTCGACCGTCGGCTCGCCGATGAACACCGGCTGGAAGCGCCGCTGAAGCGCGGGGTCCTTCTCGACATGCTTGCGATATTCGTCGAGCGTCGTCGCCCCGATGCAGTGAAGCTCGCCGCGGGCCAAAGCGGGCTTGAGCAGGTTCGAGGCGTCCATCGAGCCTTCGCTGGCGCCGGCGCCGATCAATGTGTGCATCTCGTCGATGAACAGGATGACGTCGCCCTCGGCGCCCTTCACCTCGTCGAGCACCCCCTTCAGCCGCTCCTCGAACTCGCCGCGATATTTGGCGCCGGCGATGAGTGAGCCCATGTCGAGCGCCATCAGGCGCCGGTCCTTCAAGGAGTCGGGCACGTCGCCATTGGCGATTCGAAGCGCCAGCCCCTCGGCGATCGCCGTCTTGCCGACCCCCGGATCGCCGATCAGCACCGGATTGTTCTTGGTCCGGCGGGCGAGGATCTGGACGGTTCGGCGGATCTCCTCGTCGCGGCCGATCACCGGATCGAGCTTGCCGTCGCGCGCGGCCTGGGTGAGGTCGCGGGCGAACTTCTTCAGCGCGTCGTAGCGGTCCTCGGCGCCGGCCGTGTCGGCGGCCCGCCCGCCGCGAAGCTCGTTGATCGCGGCGTTCAGAGCTTCGGGCTTTAATCCCGCGTCGCGCAGCGCCTTGCCGGCGTCGGTCTGTGATAAAGCGAGCGCGGTCAGCAGCCGCTCGACCGCGACGTAGGAATCGCCGGCCTTCTGCGCGATTTCCTGCGCCTGGTCGAGCAGCCGCATCGTATCCCCGTCGAGCGCCGGGGCCGCGCTCGCGCCGCTGCCGGAGACGACCGGTACCTTCGCCAGCGCCTCGTCGGTCTCGCGCCGCGCCGCCTCGGCGCTTCCGCCGGCCTTGGCGATCAGCCCCGCGGCCATGCCCTGCTCGTCCTCCAGCAGCGCCTTAAGCACGTGGATCGGGCTGATCCGCTGATGGTTCATCCGCGTCGCCACGGTCTGCGCCGATTGCAGGAAGCCGCGCGCGCGGTCGGTGAATTTCTCGAGGTTCATGGCAGCTGCCCCGTTTCGGTTTCGCAGAAGATGTAGTGCGGGCCTCCTCTCGCACAATGAGGCAGCGAATTCTTGGCCTTGCTCTTCGAAGCGTATTGCCTAAACGGCACACCGCGCTAGTGTCCGCCCCCTGCACATCACGGGGATTCTCATGCGCAAGATTCTTACCGCGTTCGCTATTGCGGCCACCCTCACCGTCGCCGGCTCGGCCGCCACCGCCCAGCGCCGCTCGCCCGCCGCGAGCGCCGGGGCCAGCCCGGCCGCCCTCCTTGCCCGGGTCAACATCCCCTACCAGACCTTCACGCTCGCCAACGGGCTTCGAGTCATCGTCCACGAGGACCACAAGGCCCCGGTGGTCGCGGTCAGCGTCTGGTACAATGTCGGATCGAAGGACGAGCCCGCCGGCCGCACCGGCTTCGCCCACCTGTTCGAGCACATCATGTTCAACGGCTCCGAGAACGCTCCGGGCGATTACTTCACCTACACCCGCGCGATGGGCGCGACCGATCTCAACGGCACGACCTGGTTCGACCGCACCAATTATTTCGAGACCGTGCCGAAGGCGGCGCTCGAGCAGACGCTCTATCTTGAGAGCGACCGGATGGGCCACCTGCTCGGCGCACTGACGATGGAAACGCTGAACAACCAGCGCGGAGTCGTCCAGAACGAGAAGCGCCAGGGCGACAACGAGCCCTACGGAATGGTCGAATATGCCCAGCTCGAGGGCCTTTTCCCCGAAGGCCATCCCTACCGGCACTCGACGATCGGCTCGATGCGCGATCTTGACGCCGCCTCGCTGGAGACGGTGCAGGGCTGGTTCCGCGAGCGCTACGGCCCCAACAACGCGATCCTGGTCCTCGCCGGCGACATCAACGTCGCCGAGGCCCGTCCGCTGGTCGAGCGCTATTTCGGCGATATCCCGCGCGGACCGGTCAACACCCCGGCCTCGGCCCCGGTGCCCACGCTTCCCGCCCGGGTCGACCGGGTCATGCACGACCGCGTCGCCAACACGCGCCTCTATCGCGACTGGGCGGTGCCGGGGCTGACCGAGGCGGACATCGTTCCCCTCTCCGTCGGAGCGACCATCCTCGGCGGCCTGTCGAGCTCGCGGCTCGACAACGCGCTGGTGCGCGGCGAGCAGAGCGCGGTGCGGGTCACCGGCGGAGTCCAGCCGTTCCACCGGATCAGCATGTTCGAGCTGACCGTCGACGTTAAGCCGGGCCAGGACGCCGACGCCGTTTCGCGCCGGCTCGACGCTCTCGTCGCCGACTTCATCCGCACCGGGCCGACCGCCGACGAAGTCCGCCGAGCGGTCATGACCGCCATGTCGTCGCGCGTTCAGGGCCTGGAGCAGGTCGGCGGCTTCGGCGGCAAGGCCGTCGCTCTGGCCGAGGGCATGCTCTACGCCAACGATCCCAATTTCTACCGCACCCGGCTCGAGCGGCTCGCCCGAGTCACTCCGGAGCAGGTCCGCGCGGCGATGCAGCGCTGGCTAACCCGTCCGGTGCTCGCCATCCGGGTCGATCCGGGCGCGCGCGAGGCCTATGAGGAGTCCACGGGCGTCTCCGGCCAGCGCAACGCCGCGGGCGGCACCGGCGCCAACACGCCGAACCAGCGTCCGCGCTACTACACGCCGCCGCAGCCGGGCGACCGGCCGCTCGCGCCGTCGCGCTTCGACGGGTCCGAGCAGGCCGCCGGCGCGGCCTCGGCTCCGGCCCCGGCCCGCACCCGCGCTCCGATGCCGCCGGTCGGCGCCGACGTCCGGCTCGATTTCCCGGCGACCGAGCGGGCCCGCCTCTCGAACGGCATCCAGGTGGTCTATGTCCGCCGCAACGTCGTTCCGGTGACCCGAATCGCGGTCGAGTTCAACGCCGGCATCGCCGCCGATCCGGCCAGCCGGCTCGGCACTCAGGCGATGATGCTGAACCTGCTCGAGGAAGGCACCACCCATCTCAATTCGATCCAGCTCGCCGAGGCGCAGGAGCGGCTCGGAGCGACCATCACGACCGGCGCCAGCCTGGACCGGACGACGGTCTCGCTGACCGCCCTCACGCCCAATCTCGGGCCGTCGCTGGACCTGTTCGCGGACATCATCCGCAACCCGGCCTTCGCTCCGGCCGAGGTCGAGCGGATCCGCGCGCAGCAACTCGCCGGAATCGCCGCCGAGATGACCCAGCCGCAGGGCCTCGCGGGCCGGGCGCTTCCCGGGCTGCTCTACGGGGCCGGCCATCCTTACGCGAAGCCCTCGTCGGGCAGCGGGGATCCCGCCGCGGTGAGGACTCTGACTCGCGATGAGCTGATCGCCTTCCACCAGAGCTGGATCCGTCCGGACAATGCGACGATCTTCGCGGTCGGCGATCTTCCGCTGAACCAGTTCGTCGGCCAGCTCGAGCGGCGCTTCGGAAACTGGGCTCCGCCGGCCGCGCCGCGCGGGACCAAGGCCTTCCCGGCCCACCTGCCCGCTTCGGGGCCGCGGATCGTCCTCATCGACCGTCCGCAATCGCCGCAGAGCTTCATCCTCGCCGGCCAGCTGCTGGGCGCCAACGGCACCGAGGATCTGCTCCACCTGCAGGCCGCGAACGAGGTGCTCGGCGGAAACTTCCTCTCGCGCCTAAACATGGACCTTCGCGAGCGCCGCGGCTGGTCCTACGGCGTCGGCGGCGGCCCGAGCCTTCGCGAGCATCAGGTGCCCTACGTCATCCAGATGCCGGTCCAGGCGGACCGGACCGGGGACTCGATCGCCGCGGCGATGGAGGACGTCCAGGGCTTCCTGACCCGCAACGGCGTAACGGCTGAGGAGATGCAGCGGGTGATCAACGGCAACACCCGCCAGCTTCCGGGGCAGTACGAGACGTCGCCGGCGGTGCTCGGCGCGCTGCGCAGCAACGCGCTCTACCACCGGCCCGACGATTACCAGGTCAAGCTGGCGGACCGCTATCGCGGGATGACCTCGCAGGTGCTCGACACGACGGCGCGGCGCTATATCGATCCGCGCAACTTCGTCTGGGTCGTGGTCGGCGACGCGAGCCGGGTGCGCCCGCAGCTCGAGCAGCTCCACCTGCCGGTCGAGGTGATTCCCGCACCGGCCCCGGCGGCGCCCGCCGCGCACTAACGCTGCAATTGGGGACAGTTACTAGTAACTGTCCCCGGCATCCGAATTGGGCCCTCCGCCGCGCCAGCGGCGGGGGGCTCAGTCGTTCAGGAGCCGGGTGACGTGACCCATCTTGCGGCCGGGGCGCGCCTCGCCCTTGCCGTAGAGGTGTAGGTGCGCGGCGGGATCGGCGAGAATCTCGCTCCACTCGTCCGCCTGTTCCCCGACGAGATTGGCCATCTCCACCCGCGGCGCGGCAAGGTCGGTCGCGCCCAGCGGAAGACCGCAGATCGCCCGGATGTGGTTTTCGAACTGGGAGGTGCGCGCGCCCTCGATCGTCCAGTGGCCGCTATTGTGGACCCGCGGCGCCATCTCGTTGAAGATCGCCTCGCCTCGACAAGCGAAAAACTCGACCGCCATCACCCCGGCATAATCCAGCCCCTCGGCGATCCTTGCGGCCAGCGAGCGCCCCGCGGCGATCGCGCCGGCCAGCTCCGCCCCGGCGGGCACGCTCGAGGACACCAGGATGCCGCCCTCGTGGCGATTGCGCGGGCAGTCCCAAAGCATGGTTTCGCCGCCGGTCCCGCGGCAGAGCAGGACCGAGAATTCGGCATCGAAGGCGACGAAACCTTCGAGGATCGAGGGCGCGCCGCCCAGGGCCTCCCAGGCGCGCGCGGCGTCGGCCCGGCCGTCGATCCGCGCCTGGCCCTTGCCGTCATAGCCGAAGCGCCGAGTCTTGAGGATCGCCGGCGCGCCGATCTCGGCCAGCGCGCGCTCCAGTCCCGGCAGGTCGTCCACCGCGGCGAACGGCGCCGGCCGGCCGCCCAGCGAGACGACGAAATTCTTCTCGGCCAGCCGGTCCTGCGACGTCTCCAGCGCGCGGATCGGCGGGCGGACGCAGGGCAGCGCGGCGAGCGGCCGGGTCGGGATGTTCTCGAACTCGTACGTCACCACGTCGACGTCGGCGGCGAAGCGGGCGAGCGCTGCCTCGTCGTCGAAGGCGGCCCGCGTGAAGCGGCCCGAAACTTCGGCCGCGACGCTGTCCGCGTCGGGCGCGTAGACATGGCATTTGTAGCCGAGCTGCGCGGCCGCCATCGCCAGCATCCGCCCGAGCTGTCCGCCGCCGACGATTCCGATGGTCGAGCCGGGCGCCAATATCATTCGGCCGCCGTCATTCGGGCCGTTCGGCGACGCCGTCGGTCTGCGCCTTGCGCCAGGCGTCGATTCGGGCCGCCAAAGCCTCGTCCGAGGTGGCGAGGATCGCGGCTGCGAGGAGGCCCGCATTGGTCGCGCCCGGCCGGCCGATCGCCAGCGTTCCGACGGGGATCCCGGCCGGCATCTGGACGATCGACAGCAGGCTGTCCATGCCCTTCAGCGCTTTGGATTCGACCGGCACGCCGAGCACCGGAAGGCGGGTCATCGAGGCGGCCATGCCGGGCAGATGCGCCGCCCCGCCGGCGCCGGCGACGATCACCTTGAGCCCGCGCTCCGCAGCGCTCCGCGCATAGTCGTAGAGCCGTTCCGGCGTCCGGTGCGCGGAAACCACGCGTGTCTCGTAGGCGATGCCGAGCGAGTCCAAAGTCTCGGCCGCGTGGCGCATCGTCTCCCAATCGGAGCGGCTGCCCATGATGATCCCGACGAGAGGCGCGTCTGCCATGAGCCCCTCTAGATTGCACGCGGCGGCACCGCAATCGGCGCGCGCTAAGCGATGCGTTAACCTTCACGGCCTAATTTGCGACTCATGGCACGGCGAAAGGCCAATGTCGCAACCGTGAACGCGCCCGATCCCGAAGCGCGCGCGGAACTGGCGCGTCTCAACGACGAGAATGCGTTGCTTCGCGCCGCGCTCGCCGAGGCGCGCGCCCGGCTGGGCGAGGCGGAAGAGGCCTCGGGCCGCGATCCGCTGACGGCCCTGCTCGATCCCCGCCAGTTCCGCATCGAGCTCGAGCGCGTGCTCAGCCAGTCCTCGCGCCACGGCACGCCGGCCGCGCTGATCTCGGTCGACGTCAGCGATCTCAAGGCGATCAACGACGGCCACGGCCGGGTCGCCGGAGACGCCGCGCTTCGCCAGATCGCCCGCCAGCTCAAGAGCCTCATTCGCGCGAGCGACGTTGCCGCCAGGGGCGGCGGCGGCGCCTTCTCGCTGCTGCTCGATCATCTCGACGCCGATTCCGCGCTCGACACGGCGGAGCGTATCGCCCGCTGCGTGGCCGCCCACCCGCTCGACATCGGCCACGCCGTCGTTCCGCTCGACGTTACCGTCAGCGTGGCGACGATCATGCCCGGCGACACGGTCGAGGAGGTTCTCCGCCGCTCGGCGCGTAACCGCGAGCGCGTCAAGGAGTTCTGACGAAAGCCCCTCTCCCTGGGGGGAGGGTTTCAGGCTCGCGCGACGAAAGAGGGCTCAGCGGTCCTTCAAATAGTAGCGGTCGGTCGGGGCCAATGCGTCGTCGAGCGCATAGACGATCGGCTGGCCGGTCGGGATTTCGAGCGCGGTGATCTCGTCGTCGGGGATTTGCGAGAGGTGCTTCACCAGCGCCCTCAGCGAATTGCCGTGGGCGGAGATCAGCACCCGCTGCCCGTCGCGCAGCGCCGGCGCGATCCGCTCCTCCCAATAAGGCAGGACCCGCGCGATCGTGTCCTTGAGGCTCTCCGTCGCCGGCACCTCGACGCCGGCGTAGCGCCGGTCGCCGCTGAGGTCGTAGGGACTCCCCGCCTCCAGCGGCGGCGGCGGAACGTCGAACGAGCGCCGCCAGACGTGCACCTGCTCCGCGCCGTGCTTGGCCGCCGTCTCCGCCTTGTCCAGGCCGGTGAGGCCGCCATAATGCCGCTCGTTCAGCCGCCAGTTCTTCTCCACCGGCAGCCACAGCCGCCCCATCGCCTCCAACGCGATGTTCAGAGTCTTGATCGCCCGCGTCTGAAGGCTGGTGAAGCACAGGTCGAAATCGAGCGCCCGCGCGGCCATCAACTCGCCCGCCGCCTTGGCCTCGGCCTCGCCTTGGGGCGTCAGGCCGACGTCCCACCAGCCGGTGAAGCGGTTTTCGAGGTTCCAGGCCGACTGGCCGTGCCGAATCAGAACGAGCTTGGGCATCAGCCCTTCCGGTAGTCCCCGATCCGGTCGATCACCGCGTGCAGCGAATCGAGGCAGGCGCGGGCGAGCAGCCGGCAGCGGTCGGGGGACCAGCCGTAGACCGGATCGGGAAGGTCGGCATTGTCCTTGAACGGCATCTCCAGCGTCATCGACACCGCGCCGAAGCGCTCGGCGAGCTGGGCGGTGGACATCGAAAGGTTCGCCTGGCCCGGGGCGGGGATCTCATAGCCCCGGTCGGTCTGGAAATCGGGCGTCGTCGCGACCAGCGCCTGGCTGAAGGCGTCGAACAGATCCTGCTGCGCCTGCTTCCACGAAGGGATGCCTTCGAATCCCGCGAGGAAATTGGCGGCGATCGCCTCGTCGCCGTGAACGTCCATGGCGAAGTCGACTCCGGTCCTGTCCATCTCCTCGCGGACGTAGAGCACTTCCGGGCTCTTCTCGGCGCTCGGCGCGTGCCATTCGCGGTTGAGGTTCACCCCGGCCGCGTTGGTGCGCAGATGGCCGCGGAAGGAGCCGTCCGGATTCATGTTCGGAACGACGTGGAAGGTGGCCTTGTCGCGCAGCCGGCGGATCACCGGGTCGGAATCGTCGAGCAGCCGCTCGAGCGCGCCCTCCATCCACCATTCGGCCATCGTCTCGCCCGGATGCTGGCGGGCGTAGAGCCAAACCTGCAACGAGCCGCCGTCTAACCTGAAATAATCGAGCTCGCGCCCGTCGAGGGTCTGGCCGAGCGAGCGATAATGCACGCCCGGAACCGCCGCGACGGACGCGACGAGATCGTGGTGCCGCTCCATCGTATAAGGCGCGAAATAGGCGACCCACAGGCTGTCGGTGGACGGTGTCAAGGCGATCGTCAGAACGCCGTCGCGATAGGTCGACGGCGTGCGGCGCCAATCCTCGCGGTCCTCGGAAATGCAGGCATTGTAGCCGTCCCAGCCCATTGGGTAGGCGGCGCCGGCGCAATTGGTGATTCGCAGCGTCAGCGAGCGCCCGGCGCCGCCGGTCAGCCGGAAGTAGAACCACTGGTAGAAATCGGACTGGTGGTCCTTGACGATTTCGAGGTCGATGCGGTCGCCCTCGATGGCGACCAGGCGAATGTTGCCGCCGTCGAAGGCGCTGGAAACTGAGAGAGTCATCTTATCCTTGGGAAAAGCTACGGGGCGTCAGCGGACCCTGATAGTGCGACCAGACTCTCCGGGGAAGTCCTGAAACAGAGCCGCCGCGAGCCGGTCCGCGGCGCCTGCCCGGCTGGCCAGCGGAGTGCCGCCGAGGGCCTCCATTTCGGCATGGCCTTCCCAGGCCACGGTCGCGTCGGAGCGGCGCTGGATTCGCACCGCGAGCTGCGTCGCGACGACTTGGTTGGGCTGGCCGGTGATCGGGATCGTCGCGCCTACGCCGCCGGCGACTCCGCCCCCGTGGCCGTAGCGGCCGTAATCGGCCCCGCCGACTCCGACGCCGATGCTGAAGCCCGATCCCTGGACGAGGTGCGCGGACTGGTCGACGCGAATCACCGCGACCTGCTCGGAACGCGCATTGCCGTGGACGACGTTCCAGCCGAGCCGGGCCAGCTCGCGCTCGACCGAGGCGGCGATCTGGCCGAATTCGAGGCTTCCCGAATCGCCGGCTGCGGCCGGCTCGATCGCGATCTCTCCGCGCGCGATCAGCTGGCCGAGGTGGAAGCTGGTCGCCGTCGCATAGCGCTGGACGCCCTGATCGGCGGCGCAGCCCCCAAGGGCGGCAAGGGCAAGCAACGCGGCACAGCGGGATGCGAATTTGCTCATATGTCCACCTCGTTCTTAACCAGCGAGACTGTATGGAGGTGTAACGAGTTTAGCCCGATTTTGCTGCATCGGACAAACAGGGACGCGAATGGCTGAAGGAAAGACGGCGGTGCTGGTGACCGGGGGCGCCGGCTATATCGGCAGCCATGCCGTTCTGGCGCTGCTCGACGCCGGCTGGCCGGTGGTCGTGCTCGACGATCTTTCGACCGGCTTCGCCTGGGCCGTTCCCGAGGGCGCGGCCTTCGCCAAGGGCGACATCGCCGACCGCGCGCTGGTCGCGCGCCTGATCGAGGAGCACCGGATCGGTGCGATCATGCACTTCGCGGGGTCGGTCGTGGTCCCCGAATCCGTCGCCGACCCGCTCAAATATTACGAGAACAACACGGTGAAGAGCCGCGCCTTGATCGCCGGGGCCATCGAAGGCGGGGTCCGCCGCTTCATCTTCTCCTCGACCGCCGCGGTCTACGGCATCCCCAACACGATGCCGGTGGCCGAGGACTCGCCCACGGCGCCGATCAACCCCTATGGCGCCTCGAAGCTGATGACCGAGCGTATGCTTGCCGACGCGGCCGCGGCCCATCCCTTGAGCGTCGGCATCCTGCGCTATTTCAACGTCGCCGGCGCCGACCCGCGCGGCCGCGCCGGGCTCTCCACCGAGGGCGCGACCCATCTGGTCAAGGTCGCGGTCGAGGCGGCGGCCGGCAAGCGCGGACACGTCGACATTTACGGCACCGATTTCGATACGCCCGACGGCACCGGCGTACGCGACTATATCCACGTGACCGACCTCGCGGAGGCCCATGTGCGCACGCTCGAGCGGCTGATCGCCAGGCCGGACGAGAATCTGCTGCTCAACTGCGGCTATGGCCACGGTTTTTCGGTGCTGGAGGTGTTCGAGAGCGTCGACCGGGTCGCCGGTCGGGCGATCGAACGCCGAGCCGCGCCGCGCCGGGCGGGCGATCCGCCCTCGGTCGTCGCCGACAATCGCCGAATCCTTGAAACGCTCGATTGGCGCCCCGAGCGCGACGATCTCGACACCATCGTCGCCGACGCTTTGGCCTGGGAGCGCAAGCTGGCCTCGCGCTTGACTTGAAACGCCTCCGCCACTAGGTGGGCGCCTCGCAATTCTCCGCACAACAGCATCGATAGAAGACAGGCAGGCGTTCCAGGCCATGAAGATCCGCAACTCCTTGAAGTCCCTCAAGTCGCGCCACCGCGACTGCCGCGTGATCCGCCGCCGGGGCCGCACCTACGTCATCAACAAGACCAACCGCCGTTTCAAGGCGCGCCAGGGCTAAGCCTCAGGTGGCTATTTCCGCCGTCGTCTTCGACGTCGGCAACGTCCTCTACGGCTGGGATCCCGATTCCTTCCTCGTCCGCCAGATCGCGGACGACGAGGCGCGGCTGCGGTTCATCGAGGACACGGCGCTCTTCGCCTGGCACGAGACGCTCGATGGCGGCCGGCCCTATACCGAGGCCGCGGCCGAGCTCAACGAGCGCTTCCCCGAATATGCCCACTTGATCGCCGCCTGGAGCGAGCGCTTCGGCGAGACGATCACCGGCCCGGTGCCGGGCACGCACGAGATCGTCGAGGCGCTCGACGCCAGGGGCGTGCCGCTCTTCGCGATCACCAATTTCTCGGCCGATTTCTGGCCGCCTTTCCACGCGCGCGAGCAGGCCTTCTTCGCGCGCTTCCGCGACATCCTCGTCTCCGGCGAGGTCAAGCTGCTCAAGCCCGATCCCGCCATCTACTGGCTGGCGCTCGACCGCTTCCGGCTGAGGCCCGCCGAGGCGCTGCTGGTCGACGACCGTGCGGTCAACGTCGAGGGCGCGCTGGCGATCGGCATGCAGGCCCACCTCTTCACCGGCGCGGACGACCTGCGCGCGAGGCTCGAGGCCGAAGGCCTGCTCTGAACCTTTGCCCGCCGGGCGCATTATCCGGCGTGTGAGACAAAGGTGGCCCGAGAAACTGTGGATCGTCCGCCACGGGCAGAGCGCCGGCAACGTCGCGAGCGAGGCGGCGCAGGCTGCCAATCTCGGAATGATCGACATCGATACGCGCGACGTCGACGTTCCGCTCTCCGAGCTCGGCCACGAGCAGGCCCGGGCGCTGGGCCGCTGGTTCGCCGCTTTGCCGGAAGAGCAGAAGCCCGAGATCGTCCTCTCCTCGCCTTATGTGCGGGCCCGCCAGACGGCGCGGGCGATCTGCGAGGCGGGCGGGGTGGGCGAGAGCGGCCGCCAGCCGATCGTCGACGAGCGCCTGCGCGAGCGCGAGTTCGGCGTCCTCGACCGGCTGACCACGAGCGGCATCCGCCAGCGCCATCCCGACCTCGCCGATCATCGCGCGCGCCTCGGCAAATTCTATTTCCGAGCGCCCGGCGGCGAGAGCTGGGCCGACGTCATCCTGCGCCTCAGGAGCGCGCTCGACACGGTCAGCCTTCATCATGCCGACCGCCGCGTCCTGATCGTCTGCCACCAGGTCGTCGTCCTGTGCCTTCGCTACATCCTCGAGGAGCTCGACGAGGCGCAGATCCTGGCGATCGACAGCCAGGGCGACGTCGTCAATTGCGGCGTATGCGAATATGATTTCGAGCCCGACGACGCCAAGGCCTGCGTGCCAAGGCTCGCCCGCTACAATTTCGCCGCGCCCTTGATCGAGGAGGCGGCCCCGGTCACCTCCGAGCCCGATGCGATGGTGGCGACGCGGTGAGCGATTCATGAGTCATCCCGGCGGAAGCCGGGACCCATGAACGTCGATGGTGCCGAAGAAAGCGACGACGCTTTCGCTTCTCACGGATATCTCGGTGTTCATGGGTCCCGGCTTTCGCCGGGATGACTCAAGGGTTACCCCGCCCGGTGCTTCTCCAGCTCGTCCCCGATCAGCCGGGCGACGTGAACGACATTGGTCGACCCCGGGACGCCGAAGGGCACTCCGGCGGTGACGATGATCCGGTCGCCGCCCTTGGCGAGGCCGTGGCGGATCGCCATGCGCTTCGACTTGCCGACCATTTCTTCGAAGCTGTGGACGTCGCGGGTGCGCACCGCATGAGCCCCCCACAACAGCCCGAGGTGCCGGGCGGTCCTGAGCGAGGGCGTCAGCACCAGCAGCGGCACGGTCGGCCGCTCGCGCGCCACCCGCCGCGCGGTCGAGCCCGAGCTGGTGAAGCAGACGATGGCGTTGGCGGTGACGGTGCGGACGATATCGCTCGCGGCGCGCGCGATGGCGTCGTTGGTGGTCGCGTCGGGCAGGGTCTCGGTGAAGTGGACCCGGGCATAGTGCGTCGGGTCCTGCTCGACGCTGGTCGCGATCTTGTTCATCATCTCGACCGCCTCGCACGGAAACTGGCCGGAGGCGCTCTCCGCCGAAAGCATGATCGCGTCGGCGCCGTCATAGACCGCGGTGGCGACGTCGGAGACCTCGGCCCGGGTCGGCGAGGGCGAGGAGATCATCGATTCGAGCATCTGGGTCGCGACGACCACCGGCCGCCCCATCCGCCGCGCCGCCTCGACGATGCGCTTCTGAAGCGGCGGCACCTCCTCGGGCGGCATCTCGACGCCGAGGTCGCCGCGAGCGACCATCACCGCGTCGGCGAGCTCCAATATGCCCTCCAGCCGCTCGATCGCCGCCGGCTTCTCGATCTTGGCGAGCAGATTGGCCTTGCCGCCGATCAGCCGCCGCGCCTCGGCCACATCCTCGGGCCGCTGGACGAAGGAGAGCGCGATCCAGTCGACATGCTGCTCGAGCGCGAAGGCGAGGTCGGCGCGGTCCTTCTCGGTCAGCGCCGCCAGCGGAAGCACCACGTCGGGCACGTTGAGGCCCTTGTTGTTGGAGATCGTGCCGCCGACCTCGACCCTGGTCTCGATCCTGTCGGCGCCCGCCTCGATCACCCGGAAGACCAGCTTGCCGTCGTCGACCAGCAGCCGGGTCCCGGGTTCGACCGCGGCGAAAATTTCGGGATGGGGCAGGGTGGCGCGCTTGCTATCGCCCGGCGTCTTGTCGCGGTCGAAGGTGAAGAGCTGCCCGTTCTTCAGCACCGCCTTGTCGCCCGCGAACCTGCCGACGCGAAGCTTCGGCCCCTGCAGGTCGGCGACGATCGTCGTCGGCCGGTCGAGCTCGTGCTCGATCTCCCGGATCGCCGCGATCCGCCGGGCGTGATCCGCGTGGGTGCCGTGGCTCATGTTGATTCGAAAGGCGTCGGCGCCGGCCTCGGCGAGCCGGCGGATCATCGCCGGCGTGTCGGAAGCAGGCCCCAAGGTGGCAAGAATGCGCACCTTGCGGCTGCGCGGCACGAAGCGGCTCTGGCTGTTCTGTTTGGTCGGCATCGGACCAAGGGCAATAAAGGGTAGAGGGGCGAGCGCAAGGCGCTTGAGCGCCGCGAGGGGAGCCCGTAGAGCCGCTCCTCAACCCGAATCCGATGGAGCGTGAATTGGCGGAAGGAAGCATCGCGGCTGACGAACTCAGGCTGCTGATCGAGCGGATCGAGCGGCTCGAGGAGGAGAAGAAGGCGATGGCGGACGATATCCGCGACGTCTACGCTGAGGCCAAGGCCCGCGGCTACGATCCAAAGACGATGCGCACCGTGGTGCGCCTGCGCAAGATGGAGAGCCACGTCCGCCAGGAGGCCGAGGCTTTGCTCGACACCTACAAGGCAGCGCTGGGACTCGGCTGATCCGTCAAGGTATCGGGTACGTCTCGCTCACCGAGGGTCTCTGGCGGGCGGTCCGCCGGCTTTGCGCTTAGGCGCGGCGGCTCCACGCCATCGCTCTAATCAGGCTTGGCGCACCGCGGCACAGGGGCTGCTCGCGCCCCGGCCATCCGGCCCCCATTTGCGATACCCGTTCGAATCGACATGAAATCGCCGGCCCGAATAGAAGCCGAGCCCGGCGTCGTAGCTGCGCCCGTCGTGGGCGTGGGCGCGGCAGACGCTTTGGATCATGGCCGATCGGGTCACGGCGGCGTTCACCGGGGTCAGATCGAGCGCGAAGAACTGCCGGTGGGCGCTTCGCGGCGCTCCGGCCGAGCAGGCGTTGAGATGCTCGTTGCGATAGGCGCTGAGCGCCTCGACCTCGCCGACCGCGGGCTTCACCTTGTCGCGCACGAACCGAAGCGTCTCGACGATATGGTCCCACTTATCGGCCGGCGCGACCTCGAACGGCTCCGCCCCGCATTCGCGCCACGACGAGGAGGTGCGCACCAGCTGCCACAGCGGAACGACGCCGGCCACGCCCTCGGCGGTCAGCCGAGCCTGAAAGGCATCGATCGCCGCCCGGTTGGCGCTGGAGCGGCCCAGCCAGGCGCGGAACTGCGCCGCATCCTGTCCCGGCGCGAGGCCGGATTCATGGTCGTGATCGTGGCCGGCGGGAAGCCCGTAAGCCGCGGCCGGCGACACCTCCGGCGTGGGCGCCTGCGCCTGCACGGTTGCGGTCTGCACGGGCTGATCCTGGGTCACACCCAAGGACGCGCCGGGCGCGAGAAAGAGCGTTGCCGCTAGCGCGGCCGCCGTGATAAATTGTCGCATTTCAACAAGATAGGGAGAATATCGCGGTCTTCAAGGCGCTGCGGCCGTGCAGAGGCGACGAGTCGTTCAAACCGCGGGACGGGCTGCGGAACCATGCGGGCGGGCGCCGCGCGTCGCTAGTTGCGAGGCAGGTCGCGGCAATCCAGAAAACCTCGGAGTCAGCTCCTGAACCGTTCCCCGGCGAAGGCCGGGGCCCAGGAGCCGAAGGCTTCTGGAAGGCTGGCAGCGGACTCGCCGCGCTGGGGATTTGCGCGGTGGAGCTTCGTTAGTCCATTCGAACCCGGCTCGCGCCGGCCTGGACCCCGGCCTTCGCCGGGGAACGATCCACTCCATCCCCCTTCCCTGAAGGAAGGGGAGCTAGCGCGGCGGCACCGGCGCCGGGGGCGGGCTGGTCACGTTGGGCTGGAACGGCATCACCGGCGGCTGAGCCACCGGGACGGTCGACGGCCGGACCGGCACCGCCTCCGGGTCGCCGCCGCGCTCGAGTACCGCGCAGGGGCTTTCGTTGCCCGCCGGACCGGCGCTGCCCCAGCGGCGGAAGCTTCGCGTGTCGATGTGGAATCGGGTGAACGTGTAGAAGCCGAGGCCGACGCCGGCCGCCGCTCCGTAGCGCGCGTGGACCGGGCAGATCTCCTCGAACAATTGCCGCCGCGTGGTCGGCCGCTTGGGCACCAGGTCGAGCGCGAAGAAATCGAGGTGGGCGCTTCGCTCGGAGCCGCGGGCGCAATTGTTGAGCGCGGGGTTGCGGTAGCCGGAGACCGCCTCGACCTCGCCGACCGCGGGCTTCACATGGTCGCGGATGAAGCGGAGCGTGTCGACCATTCCGGGCCAGAGCGTGAAGGGCGGCACCTCGAACGGCTGGCCGCCGCATTCGCGCCACATGCTCGCGGTCCGGATCACCTGCCATGTCGGAAGAACGCCGCGAACGCCGGCCACGTCCTGCCAGGATTCGAACGACAGCACCTGGCCCTGACGGCCCGGGCCGCCGGCGGCGAGCCAGGCCTGATACTCGGCCTCGCCCTGACCGACGGGCAGTTCCTGCGCGCGCGCGGGCGTGGGCGCGGCGGTCAGGAAGAGGAGGGCGAAGGCGAGCGTAAGGAGGGTCCGCATCGGCTTTCGATAGCAGCGCGAATGCGCCCGGCATAGCTAATGGGACGGTAACCAGACCCTTTGAGCGGCGATTAGCTTTAATCGGGCAAAAGCACCCTCGCGAAGAGCCCGACAGGGCCTTGGAGGGATAAAGATGCACCAATCCGACGGGCGCGCCCCGGACGCGTCTCCTGCACATGGCAAGGGGTTCCTGACGCGGCTGCGCAGCGATTCGCGCGGCAACACGCTTGCGATTCTGGGCGCCGCTCTGGTGCCGCTGGCGGCGATGATCGGCTCGGGAGTCGACATGAGCCGCGCCTACATGGCCAAGACCCGCCTGCAGAGCGCCTGCGACGCCGCCGCCCTCGCCGGCCGCCGGGTGATGGTCAACGACACGCTCGACACCAACGTGCGCACCGAGGCCACCCGCTTCTTCAACTTCAACTTCCAGCAGGGCCTCTACCAAACTCGCCCGTTCACGCCCAGCATCACCCGGCCGACGTCAGGAACGATCCGAGTGAGCGCCTCGACGCGCATACCGACCTCCATCATGCGCATCCTCGGCTTCGATTCGATGCCGCTCAACGTCACCTGCGACGCATCGTTGAACTTCGTGAATACGGACGTGATGCTGGTCCTCGACGTCACCGGATCGATGGCCGATCCGCTCAACGGCACCAACAAGATCGTTTCGCTGCGCGACGCGGTGATGGCGCTCTACGACGAGCTCGCGCCGATCCAGACTCAGCTCGAAGCGAACGGCATGCGGCTGCGCTACGGAGTCGTGCCTTATTCGAGCACGGTCAACGTCGGGACGCTGATCCGCGGCGTGAATCCCGATTATCTGGTCAACAGCTCGGCCGTGCAGTCGCGCGTCGCCCGCTACGACCAGCTGACCTATGTCGGCGATCCCGATCCGCCCCAGGCGCCGGTGACGCAGGTCTACGGCAGTTCGATTTCGCAGACCGATTGCGACAAATACGGCCGCAACGTCGCGTTCAGCGGCTTCACCCCGAGCGCCAATCAGGGCGGCGGCCCGGCTCCGCAGCCGAGCTGGACGCGCACCTTCTCGAACGACGAAACCAGCGGCGTCGACTGGGGATGGCCCGGCGCGCCGGACACCTCCTCCAACAGCCGTTCCTGCCGTCGCCACTATGTCCAGGTCAACACGCCGACCTACGAGACGCGCTATCGCTGGAGCGCCACCTTGTGGCAGCAGGAGCCGATCGACGTCAGCCAGTACAAGCTCGGCACTCCGATCCAGATCGCGACAGCCGCCACCACCATATCAAACGACAACGACGTCACGAATGACGGCTACGTCACGACGCCCGGAATCTATGACGGAGAAGAGCTCGGTGTCGCCGGCGCTCAGATAACGAAGACGAATATCACCTGGGCCGGCTGCATCGAGGAGAGGCAGACCGCCGCACCGAATCTGATCACGTCGACCACGCCGGCGAACCTGGCGATTCCGGCGACCGCTTACGATCTGGACATCAACCTCATCCCGACCAACGACGCCACGCGCTGGCACCCGGCGCTGCCGCAGCTCGCCTATAGCCGCACCTCTTCGACCAGCGGCGTAAACTCGCCGGTCGGCTCGGCTTGCCCCGCGGCGGCGGTGCGCCTCACCGCGTTCACCCGCAGCGCAATGCAGTCCTATGTCAACGCGCTCACGCCGACCGGAAGTACCTATCACGACATCGGCATGCTGTGGGGCGCTCGGATGCTCTCGAGCGGCGGCATCTTCCACGACAGCCCGGACACGTACAATTCGATGCCCGTCGCGCGGCACATCATCTTCATGACCGACGGCCAGATGGATACCGATCCCGGCATCTACACCTTCATGGGCATCGAAAAGAACGACCAGCGCGTGAGCGGCCAGGCCGCTCCGACCGAAGCCGAGCTCAACGGCCGCCACATGCAGCGGTTCAAGATGATCTGCAACGCGGCCAAGAGCCTGAACATCTCGATCTGGGTGATCGCCTTCGGGACGACTCTGACCAGCGAGATGCAGGGCTGCGCGAGCAATGCCAACCAGGCGTCGACCATCTCGGACCGCAACGCCCTCATCGCCCGCTTCCGCCAGATCGGCAGCAACATCGGCGCTCTGAGGCTGACGCAGTGAGCCGCCGTTCCTTCCTCCGCGCGCTGCGGCGCGACGCCGGCGGAGCGACGATCGTCGAGTTCGCTTTGATCCTGCCGGTGATGTGCGGCCTGCTGGTCGGCGTGGTCGACCTCGGCTACCGCAGCTACGTCTCGTCGATCGTGCAGGGGGCGCTTCACGAGGCGGCGCGGATGGGCACCGTCGGCGGTATTTCGACCGACACGATCGCGGCCCAGGTCCGAACCAGGCTTCGGGACTTCTCGCGCGACGCGACGGTGACCGTCACGACCCGCTCCTATGCGGACTTCACCGGGGTCAGGACGCCCGAGACGATCACCCAGGATACGGTGCCGCTCGGCCAGTATAATGCCGGGGATTGCTACCAGGATTTCAACGGCAACGGCCAATTTGATCTCGATCGGGGCCGCACCGGCATGGGCAATGCCGAGGACGTCGTCTATTTCGAGGTGCGGATGGTCTATCCGCGAATCGTCCCGGTCGGGAATCTCTTCGGCTGGAGCGACAACGTCACGATCAACCAGAATACCGTGCTGCGCAACCAGCCCTTCGCGGCCCGCAACACCGGGGTGTCGATCCGATGCAACTGACCCTTCCCGCCCCGCTGCGGCGCGGCGCGCGCTTCGCTCGGCGCCTGCGCGCTTGCGAAGGCGGCCTCGCCTTCATCGAATTCGCCATGGCTTTGCCGGTGCTCGTCACGCTCGGCCTGGTCGGGCTCGAAACCGCCAACCTCGCCATGGCGCACCTTCGAGTCAGCAACATCGCCATGCTCGCCGCCGACAATGCGGCGCGGGTTCGCGACAGCATCGACGAAGCCAACGTCATCGAGCTTCTGACCGGCGCGAAGATGACCGGCGACAGCATCCGCTTCCGCCAGAACGGGCGGATCATCCTTTCCAGCGTCGAGCCGAACGCGGCCGGCCTGAACGGCGCCAGCACCGGCCAGTGGATCCGATGGCAGCGCTGCGACGGAGCGCGCAACGTCGCCTCCAGTTACGGCCCCCAGGGCACCGGCCAGAACAACGCCAATCTGCAGGCGGTGGGCCCTCCCGGAAACCGGATCGCGGCGACGACGGGGACCGCGATCATGCTCGTCGAGGTGGTCTACAACTACCAGCCGCTCGTCTCGGATACGATCTTCGGGACTCGAATCATCCGCTACGAAAGCGCCTTCAACGTGCGCCAGCGGACCAATCAGGTGATCACCAACGTCGGCAACGCGACGCCGAAGAACTGCAACGTTTTCAACGCCTGAGGGGGGCGTTGCGGCTCGCGCGCCGCGTCCCTAGACTGGGCGCATGAGCGCACCCATCAGCGTCGACCTCCCCCACCGCCTCGGAGCCGAGGAGGCCAAGAGGCGCATCGCCAGCAACGTCGGCGGGCTCACCGCCCATCTGCCCTCGGGCGCGCAGGTGCGCTCGCAATGGGAGGGCGATCTCATGAGGCTCGGCGTCGCCGTCATGGGGCAGGAGATCGACGCCTCGCTCGACGTGCGCGAGAGCCTGGTGCGGGTGACCGTGGTTCTCCCGCCCGCGCTCGCCTTCTTCGGCAAGGCGATCGAGGCGGGCCTCAGGCGCTCCGCCCCCGAGCTGCTCGAGGACCGCACGAAGAAGGCCTAGCGCGCCCCGTCCCCGGCGCGCTACACCCGCCGGGCAAAGCGAACGGGAGGCGGGATGCGGCATGTAGCGGTGATCGGGTCGGGCCCCGCCGGCTATTATTGCGCGGAGGCGCTGCAGAAGAATTTCGGCGACGGCGTCCGGGTCGACATGATCGACCGAATGCCGGTCCCCTACGGCCTGATCCGCTTCGGAGTCGCGCCCGATCACCAGTCGATCAAGGCCGTCGCCAAGCGCTACGAAAAGGTCGCTCTGAGCGAAAATGTGCGCTTCGTCGGCAACGTGCTGGTCGGGCGCGACGTTTCGATCCCCGAATTGCTCGAGCTCTACGATGCGGTCATCCTCGCCACCGGCGCGCCTGACGACCGGACCCTTGAGATACCGGGCGGCGACCTCCCCGGCGTGGTCGGATCGGCGGCGTTCGTCGGCTGGTATAACGGCCATCCCGAATTCGCCGATCTCGATCCGCCGCTGGACGTCGAGGCCGCCGCGGTGATCGGCAACGGCAACGTCGCTCTCGACGTCGCTCGGATCCTTTCCAAGACTCCGGCCGAGTTCGCCGGATCGGACATCGTCGCCCACGCTTTCTCGAAGCTCGGCAATTCGGCGATCCGAAGGATCGACGTGCTCGGCCGGCGCGGGCCTCACCAGATCGCGATGACTCCCAAGGAGCTCGGCGAACTCGGTCATCTGGAGGAAGCCGTCCCGATCGTCGACCTCGCCGATTTTCCGCCTGCGCTCGACGACGCCCTGCTCGAGCCCGGCCAGCGCAAATCGGTGACCCATTTGCGCGACTTCGCGGGGCTCGCGGCGGACAAGCCCAAGCGCATCGTATTCGACTTCTTCGCCAAGCCGGTGGCCGTAGAGGGCGAGGGCAAGGTGGAGCGGCTGATCGTCGAAAGGACTCGGCTCGACGAGAGGGGCGCCGCGGTCGGCACCGGGGAGACGTACGAAATTCCCTGCGGGCTGGTGGTCACCTGCATCGGCTACAAGACGCCGCCGATACCGGGAGTCGCCTATGAGGAGGATCGCGGCCGCTTCGCCAATGCCGACGGAGTGATCGGCGGCGGGCTCTACTGCGTCGGCTGGGCGCGGCGGGGCCCGACGGGCACGATCGGCACCAACCGTCCGGACGGCTACGAGGTGGCCGAGCGAATCGCGGCCGATGTCGGGCAGGGCGGCGGACGCAAGGAAGGGCGGCCCGGGCTCGACCGGCTGCTGGAGAGCCGCGGGGTCGAGATCGTGACCTTTCGCGACTGGCAACGGATCGAGGCGGCGGAGGCGGCCCGCGCGCGCGAAGGGTCCCCACGCGAAAAATTCGTGGCGATCGCCGAGATGCTCGGCGCCCGGGGCGGCTGAGGATCGCGCTAGGGCGAGCGGTTATCGGAAATGCGGCGGGGAGGGGGAGATGGCAGCGAAGGGGAACGAGGCGCTTTCGAACGAGGAGCGGCTGCGCGCCGCGATCGGCCCTCGGGCCGATTATTATCTGCGCCGCTGGCGGGAGATGGACGAGAGGCGCTGCGTGACCAGCTGGAATTGGGCGGCCTGCTTCGCCGGCGCCTATTGGCTGGTCTTCCGCAAGATGTGGCTTGCCCTCGCCTTGTTCATCCTCGCCAATATCGCGGTCAGCGCGCTCGGCGCGGCGGTCCCGGGCCTCGGCCGGTACACGCCGGCGCTGCTGGTCCTGCTCACCTTCTTGACCGGGGGCTACGGAAATTATTTCTACCGGCGGCGGATCGAGAAGCTGGTGGCGAGCGGCGCTGAGCCAGAGCAATTGGCGAAGCGCGGCGGGACGTCTCCGCTCGCGCTGATCGTCGCTCTGGCGCTTAGCGGCGCGCTGGCCGCTGTGGCGGCGAAGCCTCTCCTGCGGCAAATCGAGGCGGAGCGCGCCGCCCGCTTGCACTCGGCATGACCCCTCCCTATAGACGCCCGGCCCCGCCGGCCGCGGAGTTCAATCTCCGGGGCCGAGCGCATCGGTCGGGGAGTAGCTCAGCCTGGTAGAGCACTGTCTTCGGGAGGCAGGGGCCGGAGGTTCGAATCCTCTCTCCCCGACCATGACGCTGTTGCGCGGTGCCCCCGCACTGCGCAGCCCCGTCCGGGGGGACGGGGCGTGCAGCGTCATCGTGACGCCAAAACGGCGAGAATCCGCGCCGCGAGAGTCGCGGAGAGCTTGGTTCAACTCCTGAAGCAGGGTCTTTTACCGTATTGGGTGCATATTGACTCGCGCCGTCGAAGGGCGCCTCTTCATGATCTCTTCAACAAGAGGAGGGACTCATGAAGAAGCTATTGATAGCATTCGGCCTGTCCACGGCCGCGTTGATCGGCGTCTATGCTTTCCCGGCGGAAGCTCAGGTCCAGTGCCAGCCCGGCTATGATCGGATCGTTTATTACATGCCCTACCCCAACGGTCCGGTTTCGGGCACCGAAGTCTTCTACTGCGACGGCCACAGCACGCTGATCGGCCGCCTGGACGCCTATGAGGACATTACGTACTGCAATTGGTGCTGAACGACGGGCGCGGCTTCCTCGTCTTCCGGGAGGGAGCCGGCAGCCCCCTACAGGCCCTGGGCCAGCAGATGCTTTTGAATCTTCCCCGCCGAGGTGCGCGGGAATTCGGCGACGAAATCGAAGCGGCGCGGCACCTTGTAGGGGGCCAGCCGCGCTCGGCAGAAGTCCTGGAGCTCCCCGGGCGCCGGGCGCGAGCCGCCTTGCGCGAGCTGGACGAAAGCGCGGCCGACCTCCCCCCATTTGGGATCCGTCTCCGCCAGAACGGCGGCGTCGACGACCCCCGGATGGGCGGCCAGGACATTCTCCACCTCGGCGGGATAGACGTTCTCGCCGCCCGAGATGAACATCTCCTTGTGCCGGCCGGCGATCCAGAAAACGCCGTCGCCGTCGCACCGGGCGAGGTCGCCGGAAATCAGCCAGCCGTCCGCAGTGAACGCGGCGGCGGTCGCCTCCGGGTTTCGCCAATAGCCGGGCGTGATTGCGGGGCCGGCGAACTGCAGCTCGCCGACCTCTCCGGCTTTCGCCTCCAGCCCGTCCTTGCCCACGATCCTTGCAGAGCAAAGCAGTTGCGGGCGGCCGACCGAACCGATCCGCGTCCAGGCCTCGGCCGGATCGACGAGAAAGGCGGTCGGACCCGTTTCGGTCATCCCCATGCCCGCGCAGAGGCGGATTCCGAGATCGGGGCAGGCGAGCGCGACGGCGTCCGGCAGGGGCGCACCGCCGCAGCCCCAGTGGCGGACATGCTCGAGCGGCGCGGCGGCGAAACGGGGGTGTTCGAGCAGGCCCTGATAGACGGTCGGCACGCCGAAGACCGTATCGAGCCGCCGCCCCTCCAGAAGGGCGACGATGCGGTCCCTATCGAACCCGTCCATCACGATCACCCGGCCGCCGGCGATCAGCGTCGGAAGGGCGTGCAGGTTGATTCCCGCGGTGTGGAAGACGGGCAGGAAGGCGAGAGTCGTGTCCGTGCCGGTCAGGCGAATCGCGCCGCCGATATTGACGTAGTTCGCCAGCGCCATGCGGAAGGTGTAGATCACCCCTTTGGGCTGGCCGGTCGTTCCCGACGTGTAGATCAGGTACCAGATTCCGTCCGCGGGCCAGCGTGCGCGCCAGCGCCGGACCGGAGCCGCGGCGAGCCGCTCCTCATAGTCTCCGTCCAGGTCGACTTTCGCGGGCAGCGCCAGCGCGTCTGCCGCCGCGGCTTCTTCGGCCCCGTGAAAAATCAGGCTCGGCGCTGCGTCGGCGACGAGGCCGTTCAGCTCGGCCGCCGGCATGCGCCAGTTGAGCGGCACGAGGATCGCTCCGAGCTTGGCGCAGGCGAACAGGATCTCGAAGAATTCGGTTCGGTTGCGGCTGAGGATCGCGACCCGGTCGCCTTCGCCGACGCCGAGCGACTCCATCATCCCCGCCGCCCGCCCGGCACGCGAATCGAGCTCCGCATAGGTCAGCGTGCGCCCCGTGGCCGAATCCTCGAGCGCGACCCGGCCGCCCTGAAGCATGGCCCGCTTGGCGATCAGATCGGGCGGGTCGCCGATCATCTTTTGCGCAAGCCCTCGGAAACGAGATCGATGGCGCGGTCGGCGACTTCGGCGGGCTCCATGTCCTGGCGCCAGAGGCCGTAGCGCATGCCGAGGAAGACGCTCATCCCGATCAGCGCCCAGGCGCGCAGCTCGTCGGGGCCTTCGGCGATCTCGCCGCGCCTCCGCGCGGCCCCGAGCCCCTCGCGATAGCCTTCGACGAAGGTCAGGTAATGCTCGCGATAGGCGTCCTCGGCGACGAACTGCGCCTCCTCGATGATCCGGTAGAGCTCCGGATGCCTGCGGGTGAAGGCGATGAAGGCGGCAAGCCCGATGCGCTCGGCCGCGAGCCGGTCCGGCGCCCCGCGCACCGCTTCGGCGACATGGGCGCGGGTGGCGCGGCTCATGTCGCGGACGAGGGCGCGGAACAGCTCCTCCTTGCTCTCGAAATAGGTGTAGAACGTGCCGAGCGCCACACCGGCGCGCGCCGTGATCCCGGTGATCGCCGCCTCATGATAGCCGCGTTCGCCGAACTCCTGGGCGGCGGCCTCCAGCAGCTTGCGCACGGTCTTGCGGCCGCGCTCCGTGCGCGGCGCCTTGTCGGCCGAAACGGCGGTCTGGCCAAGCTCGCTCATGAAATCCTCTCCCCGAACGGAACTTGAACCGCCTTTCATCTTTTCGCAAGCGGCGGGCCCTTCGCCTTCGTCGCGGAAACTGCGGCTTAACAAATGTGTGTTAGGGTCGGACGCTCGTTGGGGAGAATACGTGGCCAAATTTGTCGTGCTCAGAAAGGGCGGCGGGGGGAAGGTCGCCATCAATCCGGACCAGGTCGCCTTCGTGCGCTCCGCGGCCGGAGCCTTTACCGATGTCTTCTTCAACGGCCAGCAAGTCGCGGTGGAAGGGAGCTTCGACGAGATCGTCAAGCTGCTCGGGCTTCCGGACGCGGCCTCCAACGGCGGCGGGGAACAGCCCCGATCCGCCTTTGGCCCTTTCGGCAGATAGGGCCCGCTGCGGGAACCGCTTCTTAACCCAGACACGGTAACCGAACGGATGTTGGGGGGTGGCTCGGCGTAAGGAGTCACGAGTGAAGCGTTTGTCGTTCCGTTTGTCGCAAGCCGTCGCCGGCGGCCGAGCCGCCAAGGCGGCGCCCGAATCGCGCGGGGTGGTCCTCGAGCGGCTGCTGCGCAAGCGTGCGGCCGCCTATCAGGCCGGCCTCGACGACCAGGAGCAGATGCTGCGCGACCAGATCAGATGGTCGCTGCCGATCGAGCGCGATCCGGAGGCGACGCCGGACGATCCCGCCTGAACTTGAATATTGACTCAACTTTCATTTTAGGCCACTGACCGCCCCGGCGGACGCTCCCTTCAGAGGGCGCGCCGGGGAGGGAATGCTGCAGCTTTTCACCGCTTCGGACGGGGCGACGATCGCTTATCGCGACGAGGGCGCGGGCGTTCCGCTCGTGCTGCTCCACGGGCTGATGGCGCATGGCGGCTTCTTTCGCGAGCAGCAGGCGCTGGCCGCCGATTTCCGCCTCATCACGATCGACCTTCGCGGCCACGGCGAATCGCACGGCGCTCCGGCGCCCACGGTCGAGCGAATCGCCGCCGATGTCGCGGGCCTGGCCGAGGCGCTCGACCTGGAGGGCGCGATCGGCATCGGCTGGTCGCTCGGCGCGACCGTCCTCTGGCATGTGCTGAGCGGCCCCGCCGCCGCTCGCTTCGCGGGCGCCGTGGTGATCGACATGACCGCCCGGGTGCGCAACGATTCGCGCTGGGATCTCGGCCTTTCCCCCGAAGCCTGCGACGCGCGCAGCCTCGCCATTCGCGACGATTACGAAAGCTTCGCCTTTTCTGCCGGCCAGGCGATTTTCGCCCAGCCCGTCGCCGCCGGGCGGAGGCAGCTTGCCACCTGGGTATCGGAGGAATTCGCCCGCAACGACGCGGGAGCCATGGCCGCCGTCTGGGAATCGCTCGTCGTCCAGGACGTGCGCGCCCTGCTCGCCTCGATCCGCCACCCGACCCTGATCGTCCACGGCGCTCACAGCTCGCTCTACGGCGACGGGACCGCCGATCATCTCGTGGCCGCGCTGCCTCAGGCACGCGCCGTCCGCTTCGAGCGCTCGGGGCACGCCCCGCATCTCGAAGAGCCGGATTTGTTCAACGACACGCTCAAGGAATTCGCGGGCCGCCTGTCGCGCGCCCGTGCTGCACAAACCACCGAATGACGAGGAGAAGCCCGATGTCCAGCACCACCAGCCTCAAGACCGGCCTCAAGATGGGCGCCGCGTTGATCGCGCTCACCGCCTTCGCCGGCCCCGCCTTCGCTCAGGAGCCGCCGGCCGCGACTACGGCGGAGCCGGTCACCACGCCGGGACCGGATGAGCTGATCACCGTAACGGCGCGCCGCCGCGCGGAACGCCTGATCGACGTCCCGATCGCGATCAGCGCCTATTCGGGCGAGCAGCTGGAAAATGAGGGCGCGCTCGACCTCACCGACATTGCCGACACCACCCCGAACGTGACCATCGAGGCCTCGCGCGGCACCAATTCGACGCTTTCCGTGTTCATCCGCGGCGTCGGCCAGCAGGATCCGGTCGCCGGCTTCGAAGCGGGCGTCGGCCTCTATATCGACGACGTCTATCTCAACCGCCCGCAGGCGGCGCTGCTCGACATCTACGACGTCGAGCGGATCGAGGTTCTGCGCGGGCCGCAGGGCACGCTCTACGGCCGCAACACGATCGGCGGCGCGATCAAATATGTCACTCGCCGTCTGCCCGCCGATGCGGAGCTGCGGATCCGCGGCAATGTCGGCACCGACGAGCAGGCCGATCTGGTGCTCACGGGCTCGACCCCGGTCACCCAGGATCGCCGCCTGCGCGTCGGCGCGTCGATCGCCCGGCTGTCGCGCGGCGGCTTCGGCGACAACCTCACCACCGGCCTCGAAAACTACAACAAGGACGTTTGGGCCGGCCGCCTTTCCGCCGAATATAACAATTCGGGCACCGCCTTCGTTCGTCTCCAGGGCGATTACACCGCCGACGACAGCAACCCGCGCGGCGGCCACCGGCTGATTCCGGGAATCGCCAGCGGCACGCCCGTTCTCGGCAACGTCTTCGACAGCCAGGGCGGCCTGCTCGATCCGACCCAGCGGGTCCGCGCCTGGGGAGTCAGCCTCTACGGCGAGGTTCAGCCGTGGGACGGCTGGACGCTTCGCAGCATCACCGCCTACCGCAAGGACAATTCCAACACCCCGATCGATTTCGACGCCTTGCCCTCGGTCAACGTCGACGTTCCGGCGGTGTACCGCAACGAGCAGACCTCGCAGGAGGTGCAGGTTCTCTACAATCGCGGCGGCTTCAATGCCCTGGTCGGCGGCTATTATCTCGACGCCACCGGCGTGACCATCTTCGACGTGCGCCTGCCCGGCGGAGTCACCGCGCTCACCTTCGGCGACGTCGGCACCGAGACCTACGCTTTGTTCGGCGACTTCAGCTACGATTTCTCGCCGATGTTCAGCGTCTCCCTCGGCGGCCGCTATACCTGGGACCAGCGGACCTCCAACGTCCTTCGGCGGACCTACCTGGGCGGCGGCTCGCCCTTCTTCGGCGGCAACGGCACCCTGTTCCTGACCACGTCGAGCTTCATCGGCACGGCCGATTTCCAGAAGTTCACGCCGCGCGCCTCGGTCAGCTTCCACCCGGCCGAGAACCAGACGCTCTATGCGAGCTGGTCCGAAGGCTTCAAGGGCGGCGGCTTCGATCCGCGCGGGGTCACCACCGCCTGCCGAACGCCGGCCGGCGCGGTCTGCAACGCGCAGGAAATCTACGACTTCATGTCGTTCGAGCCGGAGACGGTGAGGAGCTACGAGCTCGGCTATCGCGCCGAGCTGTTCGACCGGCGCCTGAACATCAGCCTCAACGCCTTCCGCGCCGATTATCACGACGTCCAGGTCCCGGGCTCCGTCGGCGCGGTGGTGGGCGGCACGCAGACCTTCATCGGAATCACCACCAATGCCGGCCGGGCGCGCTTCCAGGGCCTGGAGTTCGAAGGCAATGCGATCCTCCCCGTCAATTTCTCGGGCGAGGACCGGCTGACCTTCTCCTGGGCGCTCGGCTATCTCGACGCCAAATATCTGGAGTTCATCGACGCCCGCGGAATCGACGTCGCCGACCGCCGCGACATCCAGAACACGCCGGAATGGACGGCCAGCGGCACGCTCGGCTACGAAACGCCGGTCGCCGGAGGGAGGCTCAACTGGAGCAGCACCATTTCCTATCGCAGCGGCAGCCAGCAATTCGAGCTGCGCACGCCGATGCTGGACCAGGGCGGCTTCGCCCTGTGGGACATGAACATCGTGTGGCGCTCGGGCGACGACCGCTGGATGGTGGGCCTCCACGGGCGTAACCTGACCAACAAGGAATATATCGTGTCGGGCTACAACTTCCTGTCGCAGAATCCGGATACCGGCGTGTTCAACCGCAACCCGGTGACCGGCAACTACATCCCGACGCTCGGCAACGAAGGCGTTCTGACCGCCTATTACGGGAATCCGCGGCAGGTGTTCCTGTCGGTCGGGTTCAACTTCCGTTGATTCAGGTCGGGAGCAGGATCGAGGGGGCGGCCGTGAGCGGCCGAGTCCTCCTCATCCTGCTCCTCGCCTACATCTTCAACTTCATCGACCGCCAGATCATCGGAGTCCTGGCGGTACCGATCAAGGCGGAGTTTGGGCTCAGCGACAGCGCGCTCGGCAACCTCGGAATTGCCTTCGGAATCTTCTACGCGGCGATCGCTCTGCCGATCGCCTGGCTCGCCGATCGCAAGAGCCGGGTCAACATCATCGCCGCCGCGGTCGCGGTCTGGAGCCTGTTCACCGCCGCCTGCGGCCTCGTCCAGACCTACGGCCAACTCGTCGTCGCCCGAATGGGCGTCGCGGTCGGCGAGGCCGGGGGAATCGCCCCCGCTTATTCGCTCGTCGCCGATTATTATCCGAAGGAAAAGCGCGCCCGGGCGCTCGCTTTCTATTCGCTCGGGATCCCGATCGGATCGGCTTTGGGCGTGTTCTTCGGCGGGTGGCTCTCGTCCCACCTTTCCTGGCGAATGGCCTTCCTGATCGTCGGCCTCGCCGGCCTTCCGGCCGCTTTGCTGATCAAGCTGCTGGTCCCAGAGCCGGCCCGCGGCCGCTTCGATCCGGCGCCGGCCGATGCGTCGTCCTCGGAGGCCCCGCCGGCATCCGCGGTGGCGCGCGTCCTTCTCTTCAATCCCAGCTTCTGGCTGCTCTCCTTCGGCGCCGCCTTCGGCTCGATCCTCGGCTACGGGCTGATCTTCTGGTTGCCGAGCTTCTTCCACCGCAGCTTCGGCCTCTCGCAGGCAGACGTCGGCTGGTATTACGGCTCGATCGTGCTGGTCGGCGGCGTCGCGGGCACCTGGCTCGGCGGCTGGATCGGAGACCGGGTCGGCCCGAGCCGTCCGGGGCGCTATGCGCTGATCCCGGCCATCTGCTTCGTGATCACCGCCCCGACCTTCGCCGCGGGCGCCTTCGCCCCCAACCTCTATGTCGCCTGGCTGCTCTTCACCATCGGCCAAATGCTCGCTCTGGCGTGGCTTGGCCCCGTCATCTCGGCGATCCAGCATATCGTCGCCCCGGCCATGCGCGCGACCGCCTCGGCGAGCTTCCTGTTCGTCAACAATCTGATCGGCATCGCCTTCGGCATCAAGTTCCTCGGCTGGATGTCGACCCGGCTCGGGGCCGCCTATGGCGAGGACTCGCTGCGTTACTCGATCCTGTTCGGGCTCGGCTTCTACCTGCTCAGCGCGGCGATCTACTTCGTCGCCGCGCGCCGGCTCGAGAAGGACTGGATCGGCTAGGTCGCGAAGCTCGGATCGAGCCTGTAGGCCTTCCTCAGCAGCGCCGGCCAGGCGAGCATATTGGCGCTCATCTTGAGCCCGACCTTGCCCATTTCAGCGCTCAGCTCCGGAGTCCCCTGCGGCGGATTGGAGACGTTCTCGTGGCCGGCCGACAGCGCCTTGATCTGCGCCTCGCAGGCGCGCTCGAGGAAGTAGATGCGGATGAAGGCCTCGCCGACATTCTCGCCCACGGCCAGCGTTCCGTGGTTCCTGAGGATCATCGCATTCTTGTCGCCGATATCGGCGATCAGCCGCTCGCGCTCGTCGAGATCGACCGCCACGCCTTCATAGTCGTGATAGGCGATATCGCCCCGGATCAGCATCGCCGTCTGGGTCAGCGGCATCAGCCCGTCGCCATGGGCGGAGACCGCCTGGCCGTTGGGCGTGTGGAGGTGGATCACCGCATGGGCGTCCTCGCGCGCCATGTGCAGCGCGCTGTGGATGGTGAAGCCCGCCGCGTTGGTGATGAACGGAGTCGGCTCGACCGGATTGCCGCTCATGTCGACCTTGACCAGGGACGAGGCCGTGACCTCCTCGAACATCAGATTGTAGGGGTTGAGCAGGAAGTGATGCTCGGGCCCCGGCACGCGCGCCGAAAGGTGGGTGAAGATCAGGTCGTCCCAGCCGTAATAGGCGACCAGCCGGTAGGCGGCGGCGAGCTCGACTCGGACCTTCCACTCTTCCGCGCCGACCCGGTCCTGCATCGGCGGGATCTCCACCGTGGAAAGAACATGGGCCCCGGCCATGCTTTGGGCGATTGCGTCGACGCGTCCCATCAGTCGCTCCCTGGTTCGCGCTCGCTATAACCCGGCGCGGCGCGCTCCGCCATGCTCCGGAGGGCGGCTGCAAAAGGATCGGTTTTCGACAGGATCGCAAAGTCGCGCATCGAATCGCCGCAAAGCGTGCTAAAAACAGGCAAGGACTCGACCGGGGGGGACAGGATTTGGACGAAGAATTCGCGATCAGCTCCGACGTCGTCAATCGGATCCTTTACGGTAATGGCGACCGCCAGCGCTTCACCCAGGACACGCCGATCCTGCCCGACGTATGGCAGCGTTATGCGGCGCGGCCGGGCGAGCGGCAGGATCTACTGATCACCCCGCTCGAATCCACCTCGGCGGTGGCCCTGCTTCGCAACCTGCTCGCGGCCGAGGGCGCCGACAAGCCGGCGTTGCGCCGGAGCGCCAGGTTCGCCCCGCTTCAGACCTTCCTCGCCGCGCAGCTGACGTTCGACGAGGTGATTCATTATCTGCTGCCGCGGACCCAATGGGCGCAGACCGCGTGGAAGGTCTTCACCGAAAATGCGGAGAAGACGGCGTCGGGCTTCGCCGAAACCGCCTTCCGTCAGGCTTTCCAATCCGCCCTGACCCCGGAGGGGCTGAGGGAGGTGCTTGGGGAGCCGGAGGACAAGGCCAAGGCCCGCAAGGACAAGTCGCTGTCCGGCCCGCTGCTCGACATCGCCCGAATCATCACTCTGACGGCGATCATCAGAATCGCCCGGGACAGGGGGCTGCGGAATATCACCCAGGCGCGCAAGCTCGCCGAATATCATGCCGAGATCGTCGCCTGCATCGACGAGCTGCTCGGCATGCTGCCCGCAATGGCCAGGCCCGCGGAAGCGAAGCCGGGGCAGGAGGAGCCGAGAATCTGGCGGATCGCCAGCAACCGGGCGATCCGCCTCGCCGACGAACATGCGCGCTCGACGGTCAAGGCGGACGCCGCCTACCGGTTGTTCGACGTCAAGTGCGAGACGATCACCTGGGCGGTCATCGATTCCGGGGTGGACAAGGATCATCGCGGCTTTTTGCGCGATCCCCGAGACCCGGAATCCAAAAGCCGGGTGATCAAGACCTACGACCTGTCCATCCTGCGCGACCTGCTCGACGCGGCCTATGACGAAAACGACAATCCCGTGCTGGAAACGGCGGCGCAGCGCGCCGGGCTCGGGATCGAAGAGGCCCGCAAATATCTTCGCAACGTCTACCAGAGCATCAGCGACACGGAGACGCTCGATTGGTCGTCGATCGAGCGCCTGATCGCGGTCGAAAATCCGTCGACGCCGACCGACGGCCACGGCACCCATGTCGCCGGCATCATCGGCGCCGACCTGCGCGAGGAGGGCGACCCCGAAAAGGTCGTGCTCCAGGGCATGTGCCCGGACATCCGGATCATGGACCTGCGGATCATTTCGGACACGATCGAGGACACCGAGTTCGCGGTGATCGGCGCGCTTCAGCTGGTCCGCTACCTCAACAGCCACAACCAGTATATCGTCGTCCACGGAGTCAATCTCAGCCTTTCGATCCCGCACGTCGTGGAAAGCTTCGCCTGCGGGCGAACGCCGGTCTGCGACGAATGCGAACGGCTGGTGGGCGCCGGAGTCACCGTCGTCGCCGCCGCCGGCAACAATGGCTATCACAAATACCAGACCGAACGTGGCCTCTTCCCCGGCTACGCCACGCTCAGCATCACCGACCCCGGCAATGCCGACGCGGTGATCACCGTCGGCGCAACCCACCGGCGGGATCCGCACGCCTACGGCATCTCCTATTTCTCCAGCCGCGGCCCGACCGGGGACGGGCGGATGAAGCCGGACCTGGTGGCGCCGGGCGAGCGGATCGAGAGCCTGTTGCCGAACAACGAGACCGGGACGCTCGACGGCACCAGCCAGGCCGCGCCGCATGTCAGCGCCGCCGCCGCGATGCTGATGGCGCGCTATCCCGAGCTCAACCGCAACCCCCGGCGGATCAAGCGCATATTGTGCGAAAACGCGACCGATCTCGGCCGCGAGCGCGCGTTCCAGGGCCATGGCCTGCTCGACATCCTGCGGGCGCTGCAATCGTTCTGAAGGAGGGGAAGATGGCGACGGATTTCTTCACGCTCGAGGCGCTGCCGGCGCGCTACGGCGATTGCCTGCTGCTCCATTACGGCACCGCCGCCGATCCCGGCCTGGTGCTGATCGACGGCGGGCCGTCGCAGGTCTGGAAGCCCTTTCTGGAGCCGCGGCTGAAGGCGCTGCAGGCCAAGCGGGGGGCGGCCTTCCACATCGACATGCTGATGGTCAGCCACATCGACGACGACCATGTGCTCGGAATCACCGATTTCACCAAGGCCTGGCGCGCGGCCAAGACCGCCGGCCAGCAATGGCCCTATCCGGTGCGCACGGCTTGGTTCAACAGCTTCGAGCGCATCTCCAACGCCACCAATATCGGCGCGGTGACCGCCTCGGTTACGGCCTCGGCCGGCGCCACTACGCTCACCGACGTGGATCTCGACAGCCCTGAGATCACCAATCCCAACAAGGACGAGGCGCGCGCCGGCCTGAAGGTGCTGGCCAGCGTCAACAACGGCAGCATCCTGCGCAAGGATCTGGAGGCGCTCGCCATTCCGATCAACAAGGGCTTCGACGGCAAGCTGGTGCGCCCCGGCAAGGGGCCGGCCGTGCCCTTCCAGCTCGGCCCGGAGCTGAGCCTGCGCGTCGCCTCTCCGCTCGCCAAGCAGCTCGACAAGCTGCAGGAGATGTTCGCCAAGCAGCTCAAGCCCGAAGACGCGCTCGCCGCTTACACCGACGGCTCAGTGCCGAACCTGTCGAGCATCGCCGCGGTCGCGACCTACAAGGGCAAGACCGTCCTGCTCACCGGCGACGCGCGCGGCGATTACCTGATCGAGGGGCTGAAGGGGGAGGGGCTGCTCGACGCCGCCGGCAAGCTCCATGTCGACATCCTCAAGATGCCGCATCACGGATCGGACCGGAACGTCGATCCGTCCTTCTTCACCACGATCACCGCCGACCATTATGTCGCGTCCGCGGACGGCACCTTCGGCAATCCCGACCGGCCGACGCTGGAAATGCTGATCGATCAGCGCGGCAAGGCGGCGCAATATGTGATCCACCTGACCTATCCGGTCGCCGACATCGATGCCCGGCGCAAGGGCGAATGGGACAAGGACCGGCAAAGCGAGATCGACAAGGGCAAGGCCCCGCGGAGAGCCTGGGACCCCGACAAGGACGACCTCGGCAAGCTGTTCGCGCAGAAGCAAAGCGAAGGCTATGCCTTCCAGTTTGCGGCGCCCGCCGCCGCCGGCCAGTCGGCCAAGGTCGAGCTGCTGGGCCCGATTCCCTTCTAGGGCGCCACCCTGTCGGGGTGAGCGGCGGCGAAGGGTTCGAGCGCGCAGGCCGCCGCGTCGGCGGCGACCAGCGTCGGAAAAGCGTCGAGCGGCACGTCGAAGCGCCGGGCGTTGAACATCTGCGGCACCAGGCAGGCGTCGGCCAGAGTGACGGCGTCTCCGGCCAGGAAGCGCCCTGCGCGCGCCGCCGCCAGCGCCTCAAGCGCGGCAAAGCCTTCGCTGACCCAGTGCCGATACCAATCGTCGCGCGCCGGCTGGTCGACGCCCAGCCCGGCGAGGTGCTTCAGCACGCGCAGGTTGTTGAGCGGGTGGATGTCGGCGGCGATCGCCAGCGCCAGCGCCAGGACGTGGGGATCGCCCGACCGCAGCGGCGGGTCCGGAAATCGCGCGTCGAGCCAGGCGATGATCGCCAGGCTCTGAGTGAGCCGCTCGCCATCCGCCTCAAGCATCGGCACGAAGCCCTGCGGATTGCGCGCGCGATAGGCTTCGTCCTTCTGCTCGCCCTCCAGCAGGTTGACCGGCACACGCTCGTATTCGAGACCCTTCAGATTGAGCGCGATCCGAACCCGGTAGCTGGCCGAGGAACGGTAGTAATCGTAGAGCGTGAGCGTCATGGCCGCACCATAGCGGCGGGGGAAGGGCAGGCAAATGGCGGGGGCGGGTCTCTGGGCGAAGGTTCACAAATGGCTGGCGTTGCTGATGGCGGTGCAGATCCTGTTCTGGTTCGCCAGCGGCCTGTTCTTCGCCGCCTTTCCGATCGAGCGGGTGCGCAGCGAGCATATGATCGCCGTCCAGCCGGCCGCCCCCCTCGATCTCCAAGCCGCGGCGGCCGGCCTCGCGCGCCTCGGCGGCGAGCCGAGGGCGGAGAAGGTGGAATTGCGCAATCTTTTCGGCCGGCCCGTCGCGCTTCTTTCCGGGCGCGAGGGGCGGCCTCGGCTTTACGACCTCGCCAGCGGCCGCAGGCTCTCGCCCATCCCGATGATTCTGGCCACGCGAATCGCCGAGGCCGATCATGCCGGCGGAGGCCGAGCGGTTCGGGTCGATCGGATCACCGCCAACGATTCCGAATATCGCGGCGCGCTTCCCGCCTGGAGGGTCCGGTTCCCCGAGGACGGCCGGGCGCTCTACGTCGCCGCGGATACCGGAATGGTCACGGCGCGGCGCTCAACCTTGTGGCGGGTCTACGATTTCCTGTGGGGACTGCACATTATGGACTGGCGCGGCCACGAGGATTTCAACACGCCGCTTCTGTTCGTCGCCACCGCTCTGGCCCTCGCCATGTCGATCGCCGGCATCGTCCTGCTCCCGAGCCGGCTCGGCTTCACCGCCTGGCTTCGTCGTCGCCGGCGCGCTCAGGAACGGGCCAGCTGACCGGCGGCGGCGCGCAGACCAGCCTGACTCTGCGCAAGCGCGTCGCTGCGCCCGGCTGTCCAGGCGCCGAGGAAGAGGCAGGTGAAGGCGGCGTAGAGGACCAGGTTGGCGCGCATGTTGCGGTAGAGGTGCGGCAGGATCAGAAGCAGCAGCACGCCGAGCGGCGCGACCAGCATCGCGGTGAGGCAGAGGAGCGCGGTATCGACGCCCGCCGCCGCCCCGATGGTCGCGCGCAGCACGGCGAACGTGACGAGGCCCGCCAGCGCGAGAATTACCCCGAGGCGAATGTAAGGCGCGTCCATGTCGGTCTCCGGGGCATCTGATCTAGGCTGTACCAACATTCAGCAGGGTACTGAAACTCCCTCTCCCATGGGGAGAGGGTTGGGGTGAGGGTTACGGCGTCGGAGGATAACCACGAACGCCGTAAACCCCCACCCTACCCTCCCCCTCAGGGGGAGGGGATCAGAAAGCTGAATGTCGATACAGCTAGTCGATCCTCAGCCGAATGAACGCCATCGCGCCATCGGGGTTGCCCCGGTAAGCGGCCTCGAGCGGCCCCGGGACGAAGTTGACGGCGTAGAGCGCGCCGAAGCCGAGCCGGACGTTCGGCGCGACTCGGAAATCCCGGATAGCGCCCGCCGAGACCTTGCCGACGTCGAACGCCGGGCCGTGATGGCCGAGCGCGGGAAGCAGCTCGTCGGTCTCGATCGTCTCGCCGCGCGCGAACAGGGTCCACGAACCGATTCCCGCCGCGCTTTCGAGAACGAGGGCGTCGAACTGCGAATGCGCGCCCGATCGCCGACCCCAGGCCAAAGTCGTCGACCACCAGCCCTCGGAGCCGAAGCGGCGCGTGTAGATCGCGCTCGCCGACCAGCGGGTCGAATTCTCGCCCGGCTCGAGCTGCTCGGGGCTCACCAGGTGCGCCCAACTCGCCTGCAGCGAGAGGTTGGCCGTCGGGCTCCAGGACAGGCGAAGCGCGGTCGAATCGAGCGGGCCCGTCTCGATGTCCCAGCGCCGCTCGTCGGGCTCGCGGCCGTTGAAGCGCGAGCCTTCGATCTTCACCCCGCCGACGATCAGCCCTGCGGTGACCACGCCGAAGGTGATGTGGGTCGAATCGAGCCAGTGGTGGCTGATCGGCGCCTCGGGCGAATCCATGATCGACATTCGGTGCATGAAGGCCGGCGGTCCGAAGGCCGGCTCGCCGGGCAGGCCGGCGTAGAGGAACAGGCTCGTATCCCCGCCGATCCGGTGGCTGTAGCTCGCCGACAGCTCCATGAAGAAGTCGTGCGGGTGCTGGCGGTCGACCAGCGGCGTGATCCCGTCCGCCGTCTCGCCCGAGGCGAGGTGGAGCGGATAGCCGCGCCGGCCCATCAACGGGTCGGGACTCAGCATCGCCCGCAATTGCAACGTGCCGGCCCCCAAGTCGCGCCGTGCGGAGCCCATCGCCATGCCCGAGACGAACGCCATCTCGTCCCCGCGCGGCCCGCTCTGCCGGTCGTAGACCGCGTTCAGAGAGAGGTGGCCCATCAGCATCCAGTCGCCCGACATGGCATGAAGCCCCCCGTGGATCGACGAATCGGGCTGCCAGGCGGTGCCGGACGCCTCCCGGCTCATCCCGTAGGGGCCGAGCGCGCCGGTCATCCGGTGCTCGGTCTCGCCGGGATGGGCTTCGGGCATCTGATGAGCCGAATGGTCCATCGCCGGCGCCTGCGGTGCTTCGGCAGGGGGTGGCGGCGCGGGCTCATGCCCGGCATGCCCTTGATGCTGCGCCAATGCGGGGCCGGCGAAAAGGACTGCGGACGCGAGCAGCATGGCCCTCATCGCGTGCGCTCCATCAGCTGGATCAGCTCGGCCGCCTTCCGCCGCTGCTCCGCCCTATCGCCGCCGACGATCGCCGCTTCGATGCAGTGGCCGAGATGGCCCTTCAGCATCTCCGTCTCGACCTTGGCCAGGGCGGCGCGCGCGGCCTGCAGCTGGGTGAGCACGTCGATGCAATAACGGTCCTCCTCGACCATCCGCGCGACTCCTCGCACCTGCCCTTCGATCCGGCTGAGCCGGTTGAGCAGCCTCGCCCTATTTTCGCGTTCCATCCTGCAATTCCTCGATCTCGTAACCTTGAACTATGCCCCACCGGGGTATATGTCAACATACCCCATCTGGGTATGGGGGAATATCGTGACGTCTCACGCGCATCATCACCATCATCAGGCACAGGGCGGTGGCCCGTGGCGACTCGCCGCGCAGGCGACGCTTCATTGCCTCACCGGTTGCGTGATCGGCGAGGTCGCCGGTCTCGCGATCGGCGTCACCATCGGCCTCCCGGCCTGGCAGACGATCGTCCTCGCGACCCTTCTATCCTACGCCTCCGGAATCATTCTCGGCCTCCTGCCGGTCATGGGGGACCGCGCGATCGGCGCGCTCGCGGCGCTTCGCATCATCTGGGTGGGCGAGGTCGTTTCGATCGGCGTGATGGAGCTCGCCATGAATTTCGCGGACTATCAGCTGGGCGGGATGGGGGCGCCTTCGATCCTGTCGTGGATGTTCTGGCGCGGGCTCCTGGCCGCGGTTCCTGCGGGCTTCCTCGCCGCCTGGCCGGTCAATTCCTGGCTTCTGCGCCGCGATCTGAAGAGCTGCCATTGAGCTCAGAAATAGGAGCGGATCCCGAACACGATGTTGGTCGCTTCGGTGCCGTCTCCCGCTGCCCGCGCGAGATCGGCGGTTCGGCCGATCAGGCGGGTGTGGCTGATCCCGACATAGGGAGCGAAGGGCTCGGCGATGCGGTAGCGCAGCCGTGCGCTGAGCTCGAAATCCGTGGCGCCGCGGCCGAGGCCGAGCGCAGGCATGTCCTCCGCCGCGAAGCCTAAGCCGGCATAGGGCTGGAAAACCAGGTTCCGCACCGGCTCCCAGTCGTAATAAGCGTAGAGGCTGCCGGTCAGCTCGCTCCTGGTCGAATAATAAGCGAAGGCGCCGACATAGAGCGGCGTGCTGACATTGCCCTGCATTCCGACCACCGCCCAGGTCCGCCGAGGCGCGAGGAAATCGCGCTGGACGCCGGCCTGGAGGGCAAGGCCGGCTGCGGCTATGGGGTGGCTGTAGAGCGCCTGCGCCTCGACATAGCCAAGGCCGCCGCGGAAATCCCCCTCGCCGGCGCTCGCGAGCCAGAGGCGGTGGTTGCCCCTGCCGAGCTCCGCCGACACGTCCCAGGCGAATCCGTTGCCTTCCGGGCTGGCCTCGATGCGGTCGCCGTAGAAGGCGTGGACCGCCTCGCCGTCGACGGGCACGCCGGCATAGGCAAGCGGCGCGGGCGCCGCCGGTCGGTCGGGCGCGGCCGGGAGCAGCACCTCTTCATAGCCGAGCCGCTGCGCCGCCGCGGGCGCAGGCGCGAGCAGGCCCAGGATAAGGAAGGCTGACCGCATCGGGCCGGGCTAAGGAAGCGAGGCGCGCCCCGCCAGCGCGGAATCGGGCCTGCCCCCTATTGGGACATCAGGGGCCGACGTCGCCGTGGCGCGCCGCCGCCGCCCGGCGCGGCCGCGCCGGGAGGCCGAGCGCCTGCGCGACGTCCTCGTCCCAGCCATAGACGTCGGGAGCGAAGACGATCCGGCCGCCGTCGACGAAGGCCGTCTGGTAGAGCAGCCGTACGGGGATCGGATGCGGCAGGGTCACGAACGATTCCTCGTCCTTCTCCCGCGCCTCCTCCCACGCATCGAGCACGCCCTGATCGGCGGCGATCAGCCTGGCGAAGCCGAGCGCGTCCTGGACCCGGACGCAGCCGTGGCTCTCGTGCCGCTCGGCGCGCGAGAAGAGCGCCTTGGCGGGCGTGTCGTGGAGATAGATCTGCTCGTCGTTGCGAAGGTCGAACTTGACCAGGCCGAGCGAATTTTTCGGCCCCGATTTCTGGACGATCTGGCCGTTGCGCCATTCCATGTTGTTGCGCCGCATATAGGCCTCGCCCTTGGGCACGATCTCGGCCTGCTCGATCGAATGCGGCACCGTCCAGGTCGGGTTGGCCGCGAGCCGGAAGAGCGGCGAGCCGAGCTGCGGCGTCTGGTGCTCTGGATCGCCGACCACGGCTCGGCGGACGTCGGCCACCTGCCCGTCGCGCAGATAGGCGAGCGTCGCCGCCGCGGTGTTGACGTCGATCCGCGTCGCCGGCGGAGTCCGCTCGAGCCAGCGCCGCCGCTCGAGATTGACCGCGAGCGCGCGCGCCCGGTCGATCGCCGGCGTCGCGGCGCGCCTTTGCGGCGATCCCTCCGGATGCTGGGTCGCCGCCGTGATCTCGCGGTTCGCGGCCAGATAGGCTTCCGAAAGCGCGCGATATTCGGAGTCCTGCGGGGCGAGGCCGCGCAACCAGTCGCCGACATTGCCGGCCCGAAGCGCTCCGGCGAGGCCTGCGGCGAGGTTCGGATTGGGCCGCGGCACGGTATAGACCTCCTGGAGCCGCGTAGGATCGGTCTTCCCGCGCGCCAGCGCCTCGGCATAGGAAATGGCCGCGAGGCTGAGCGCGGCGTCGTGCGCGGCGCCGCGCGGCGCCTGCTGGATCGGGCGAAGGAAGGCGTCCTTGTCGAGCGCGTGGTGGTCGGCCTCTCCGATCGCCGCGAGCAGCGCCTGCTCGCTCTCGCGGGACCAGGCGCTCTGCCACCCGCGCCCCTCGTAGAAGCGCGCGACTCGCGGATCGGAGACCGCGTGGCGCAGATCGGCGTTCGCCTCGGCCGCCGCCGGGGCGCCCCGCTGGCCCGCCGGCTGTCCGCACCCCGCGAGCGCGATCAGCGCGCCCGCAACCCAGATTTTTGCCTGCACAACGGCTCCACAACAACGCCACATGAGCCCCCACAACGCCGCGCGCGCCCGATACGATCCCTCGGCACGGTAGCGCGGCTTAAGCCTTGCTTAGCCTTATGCCCTTATTCGGGCCGAACCCCATAGGAGTGCAGCCTTTGAGCCGTGGACAATTGGCCATTCTACCGACGCCGGAAGGACGCACGGCGGAGCGCCGGATCGTCAACCTCGCCGCGCGCCTGCGCGAGCCGGGCGCCTCGATCTTCGATGCCGAGGTGATGAACCTTTCGACCGACGGCTTCATGGCCACCGTGCCCAACGCGCTGGAAGCGGGCACGATCGTATGGCTTCGACTGCCCGGCCTCGAGCCGCAGAACAGCCGGGTCGTCTGGTGCGAGGACGGCAAGGCCGGCTTCCAGTTCACCAACCCGATCCACCCGGCGACGATCGACCTGCTCGTCCAGACCAACCGCAAGGCCCCGCCCAAGCGCCATTTCGGCCCACAGGGCTGAGGCGTAGGTTTTCGTCATTGCGAGGAGCGCAGCGACGAAGCAATCCAGGCCGCGCCGGACGCCGCACTGGATTGCCGCGCTTCGCTCGCAATGACGGATGGGCCGCGCTGGAAGCCAACCGGCAACGCGCGGTCCCGCGTTAGCGCCAGGCTGCGCCCGCGCGCCGAATCGAATGGAACGGGGAAAAAGGGGTGGTGCCGCTTAACGGACTCGAACCGTTGACCCCATCATTACGAATGATGTGCTCTACCAGCTGAGCTAAAGCGGCCTGCCCGGGAGCGGGGCCATTATCAGCGCCCCCCCGGCATGGCAAGCGCGGCGCGGGCGGCGCGGAAACCCCGCGAACAAGCTTAACCATATATCAACCACGCCGGGTGCACCTTCCGTGCTCAGTCGTAAGGGCGGCAAGGGACGCGCCGAACATATGGACAATTACCGGGAGTTCGGGGACCAGCCCACCTGCGTCGCGGGCGACGATGAGCCGGCGATGGAGCGGCCGCCCGAAATCGGCGTCGACGAGCGCCGGATGCACGTTCGCGCCTACAATTACTGGGTCTCGCTCCTCTCGGGCCGAGCCTATCCCTCGATCCAGGATCTCGATCCCGCGAATATCGAGGATTTCGGGCCGCACAGCGTGCTGCTCGATTTTTCGCGCGACGCCGAGGATCCGGAGATCGCCTATCTCGGCGGCGCGCTGCGCACCGAATGCGGCCTCGACGCCGGAGTCCGGCGGATCAGCGAGGTGCCAAGCCGCTCCCTCCTGTCCCGGCTCACCGACCACTACCTGCAGATCATCGCCAATTCGGCGCCGATCGGCTTCGAGGCCGAGTTCGTCGGCCAGCGCGGCTATCACACCATGTACCGCGGAATCCTCATGCCGCTGTCGACCGACGGCGAGACGATCGACTTCATCTACGGGGTGATCAACTGGAAGGAGGTCGCCGACGAGGCGACCGCTTCCGCGCTCGCCGGCCAGGTGCGTGGCGCCATCGCCGCCGCGCCGGCCCCGCAGGCGGCCGAATCGCTCGTCTGGGCCGACGGCCCGCACGCCGATTTCGACGCTCCCGAGCCGGCTTCGGCCGAGCCGGACTCCAATCTCAGCCTGTGGCCCGAAAATCCCGGCCTCGGCGATCGCCTCGGCCTCGCCCGAGCCTCCGCGGAGGAAGCGCGCGACAGCGATCGGCGCAGCCGGACGGCGCTCTACCGGGCGATCGGCCTGGCCCACGATTTCGCGCTCGCCGCCGCCGCCGAGCCGGATGATTATGCCGAGCTGCTGGAAGATTCCGGGATCAAGGCCCAGGCGCGGGCTCCGATGACCGCGATCGCCAAGCTCGTCTTCGGCCTCGATTACGACAAGACCCGCTTGACCGAATTCGCCGCCTGCCTTTCCTGGGCGAGCCGCGAAAGTGTCGCCGAAGGATCGCTCGCGGGGCGGATCGAGGCGCACGAAGGTGGCCTCAAGGGCATCGTCGCCGCCGAGCGCGCGCTTCGCCGGCCCGCGCCCAAGCCCGACCGCTGGACCGAGATCCGCGCCGAGCTCCAGGCGGCGCGCCCTCTGGCCCGCGTCGACATTGCCGTGGAGGGCGACGGCGAATTCGTCCTGCTCGTCGCCCGGCGAGAGAGCGACGGGCTGGCGATAGTCGCCCCCGTCTCGGACGCCCGGCTGGTCGACCAGGCGATCCGCAAGAGCGCGGCCTAGGGTACGGGCTCAATCAGAAGTTCACCCTGGAAGGGGAATCAAAGGAGTCATCCCGGCGAAGGCCGGGACCTATGGACACTTTGGGTCCAGAAGAAGCGCAGACCTGCGTCTTTCCACCGAACACCGAGTTCATGGGTCCCGGCCTTCGGGGGCCCCGCAAAGTAGTACTTTGCGGGGTGCCCCTTCGCCGGGATGACTCTGAAATTTCTCGCCAATTCAGGGAAACCAATGGAGCGCCGCCTAGATCTCGGCGGCCGTGTCGCTCAGCCACCACGGCTGCGCGCAGCCCCACCTGAATGTTCCCCGGCGAAGGCCGGGGCCCAGGAGCCGAAGGCTTCTGGGGGCAGGGCCGGCATCCGCATTCGGCGCCGATCTTCGCTGAGACCCTTTCGAACCCGGGCTCGCGCCCGCCTGGGCTCCGGCCTTCGCCGGGGAACGGGCCTTCGCCGGGGAACGATTGAACTCCTTTTCGCACTGGTGGTATGATCCGCCGGCAGGGGCCGCCGGGAGACTCGTCATGCGCAACCTCGTCCTCGCCTCGCTCCTCGCCGCGCCGGCCGCGGCCCAAGCCCAGCAGTCGCCGCGCGTCGTCGAGGTCCGGCTGTCGAGCTTCGCCTACGCGCCCGAGGAGATTCACCTCGCCGCCGGCCAGCCGGTCACCCTGCATCTGGTCAACACGGGCAGCGGCGGCCACAATTTCGCGGCGCCGGAATTCTTCGCCGCCGCCGGCGCCGCCAGCGGCCCGGTCGCCAACGGCAAGGTCGAGGTCGGCTCGCACGGCGCGGTCGACGTCACGCTGACGCCCGCGGCCGGCCGTTACCGCCTGCGCTGCACGCACATGATGCACTCGGCCATGGGCATGTCGGGCGAAATCGTCGTCGAGTGAGGTTGCCGCCAGCGTAAGCCCGGGTCTATAGGCCGCCCCGGGCGCGCGCTCGCGCCGCGGACCGATCCCGGGAGACCTTATGAAAGCGGACAGCATGGTAGCGGGCAATGCCGCTCACCAGGGCTTGATCGGCAACCTCGCCGACGCGTTGTGCGGCGGAGCGCTCCCCGGGGAGCTCAAGGATTTCGGCAAGGAGGATTGCCAGGCCGCCGCCGCCTTCGTCGCGGCCTCGATCGGCCGCCGCCCGCCCGGCACCGCCATCGTCAAGCTCGAATCGACCGGCACCCGGCTCGGCCAGCGGCGCATGCGGATCTGCATCGGCAATGACGACATGCCGTTCCTGGTCGATTCCATTGCCGGCGCGATCGCCGCCCGGGGCCTCATCATCCACCGACTGCTCCACCCGGTGGTCTGCGTCGATCGCGACTCCAAGGGCGCCCTGAAGGGGCTCGAGCCGCTCTGCGACGACCGCTCCCGGCGCGAATCTTTGATGTATATCGAGGTCGACCGGGCCGACGCCAAGGGCCGCTCGGAGCTGGTCGCCGAATTGCAGCGCGTTCTCGCCAACGTGCGCGAGGCGGTCGGCGACTGGCGGGCGATGCAGGAGAATATGCGCGCCCAGGCCGATTCACTCGCCGACGGCGAGGGCAAGGCGCTGCTTCACTGGCTCGCCGACGGCGCGATGACCCTGCTCGGCTACGAGGTCGAGCGGCCGGGCAAGAAGCCGTCGGACCGGCTCGGAATCATGAAGCTCTCCGACGACCCTACGGACGAGGGCGGAAGCGAGGGCGCGATCCGCTATTTCGAGCAGGGCGGGCAGGTGCCGCTGATCGCCAAGGCCGATCTTCGCTCTCCGGTCCACCGCCGGGTGCCGCTCGACCTGATCGTCGTTCCGCTCAAGGGCAAGGGCGGCAAGATCGGCGGCATCGGAGTCCATGCGGGCCTGTGGACCAGCGAGGCGCTGACCCTGCCGATCGAGGAAGTCCCCGTTCTCCGGCGGGTGCTGATCGACCTCGAAAAGGATTTCGGCTTCGAGCCCAGCGGCCACAGCGGAAAGGCGCTTCGCCACGCCATCGCCTGGCTTCCGCGCGACCTGCTCGTCAACCTTCGCTACGCGGAGGTGAAGGAGCTCGCCGCCACCGCCATCTCGCTCGCCGACCGGCCGCGCCCGACCCTCATCCTGGTCCGCTCGATCCTCAAGGGCCACATGTTCGCCTTCGTCTGGCTGCCGCGCGACGAGCTCACCACGCGCCGCCGGATCGCCATCGGCGAGATGATCGAGCAGGCCGCCAAGGGCGAGATCACCAACTGGTCGGTCGATCTCGGCGACGGCGACCTGGCTCTCGTCCGCTACACGCTGAACGTCGATGCCAAGGCGCCGACGCCCGACGTCGCCGCGCTCGACCGCCGGCTCGACGCGATGGTCCGCGGCTGGGTGCCGAGCGTGGAGGAGGCGCTCGGAGGCTTGGTCGGCGAAGCGCGCGCCACCCGGCTGGCGATCACCTTTCTCGACCAGTTTCCCGAAGGCTACCGGATCCGCACCGGCTCCGAGGACGCCGCGCACGACGTCGTCTGCCTCGCCCGCCTCGAAGGTCCGGCCGAGCGCGCCGTCCGCCTGTTCGCCCGCGACGGCGAGAGCGGCGACCGCCTCCACCTGAAGACTTACCGGCTCGCGGAGATCATTCCGCTGTCCGAGGCCGTGCCGGTGTTCGAGAATTTCGGCTTCCGCGTGCTCGACGAGGTGCCGACGCCCGTGGGGCGCGGCGGATCGACCGGCTTCGTCCACGATTTCGACCTCCAGATGCCGCGCGGGGGCAACGCGGCCACGGTGCTCAAGCGCGCCGACCTCGTCGAGCGCGCCGTCGCCGACGTGCTCGAAGGCAAGGCCGAGAACGACCCGTTCAACCAGTTGATCGTCGCCGCCAGCCTCGAGCCGCGCGAGGTCGCCTTGTTCCGCGCCTGGTTCCGCTATCTGCGTCAGACCGGCCTTTCCTATTCGCAGATCACCGTGGTCGACGCCCTTCGCCACGCGCCCGACGTCACCCGCGGCCTGATCTCGCTGTTCGACGCGATGCACGATCCCAGGCAGCGCGGCCGGACCGAGGCGACCGAGGCGGCCGAGCGCAAGATCGAGCGCGGCCTCGCGGGCGTCGCGGCGATCGACGAGGACCGGATCCTGCGCCTGATCCGCGGAGTCATCCGCGCCACCTTGCGCACCAACGCCTTCTCCCCCGCCGGCGCGGAGGCGCTCGCCTTCAAGCTCGATTCCGCGCAGGTGCCGGGCCTTCCGGCGCCGGTGCCGTGGCGCGAGATCTGGGTCTACTCACCCCGGGTCGAGGGCATCCACCTGCGTGGCGGGCCGGTCGCCCGCGGCGGCCTTCGCTGGTCGGACCGGCGCGACGATTTCCGCACCGAGGTGCTCGGGCTGATGAAGGCCCAGGTGGTCAAGAACGCGGTGATCGTTCCGACCGGAGCCAAGGGCGGCTTCTATCCCAAGCAGCTTCCCCCCGCGTCGGACCGCGACTCCTGGCTCGCGGAAGGAACGGAAAGCTACCGCATCTTCATCCGCTCCCTGCTCTCGGTCACCGACAATCTGGTCAAGGACAAGGTGGTCCATCCGGCCAAGGTCGTCATCCGCGACGGCGTCGATCCCTATTTCGTGGTCGCCGCCGACAAGGGCACCGCCAGCTTCTCGGACGTCGCCAACGCGATCGCCATCGATCACGGCTTCTGGCTCGGCGACGCCTTCGCCTCCGGGGGCTCCAACGGCTACGACCACAAGGCGATGGGGATCACCGCCAAGGGCGCCTGGGTCTCGGTCCAGCGCCACTTCCGCGAGCTGGGGATAGACGTCCAGAAGGATCCGATCCGGGTCGCCGGAGTGGGCGACATGTCGGGCGACGTGTTCGGCAACGGCATGCTGCTGTCGAAGGCGATCAAGCTCGTCGCCGCCTTCGATCACCGCCACATCTTCCTCGATCCCGATCCCGATCCGGCGAAGAGCTGGAAGGAGCGCAAGCGGATGTTCAATCTGCCCCGCTCCTCCTGGGCCGATTACGACAAGGCGCTGATCTCCAAGGGCGGCGGAATCTTCCCGCGAAGCCAGAAGTCGATCCCGCTGTCGAAGGAGGTCCGCGCCATGCTCGGCCTCGCCGCCGACAAGGTCGATCCGGCGACTTTGATCAACGCGATCCTCAAGATCGAGGCCGACCTGCTCTGGTTCGGCGGCATCGGCACCTACATCAAGGCCCGCGGCGAAAGCCATTCCGAGGTCGGCGATCCCGGCAACGACGGGGTCCGGGTCAACGCGGCCGAGCTCCGCGTCAAGGCGATCGGCGAGGGCGCGAACCTCGCCATCACCCAGGCCGGCCGGATCGAGTTCAGCCAGTCGGGCGGGCGGATCAACACCGACTTCATCGACAATTCGGCCGGAGTCGATTGCTCGGACAACGAGGTCAACATCAAGATCCCGCTCAACCGCGAGATGGCGGAGGGGCGGCTCGGGCTCGATGAGCGCAACCTGTTGCTAGCGGAGATGACCGACGAGGTCGCCGCGATCGTGCTCGAGGACAACCGCCTTCAGACCCTGGCGCTGTCGATCGCCGAGCAGGGCGGCGCGCGCGATCTCCCGCTGCTGGTCCGGGCGATCGAGATTCTCGAGGAGAGCGGGAAGCTCAACCGCGCCGTCGAGGGGCTCGCCTCGAACGAGGACCTGCTTCGCCGCGCCCAGCAGAATCTCGGCCTCACCCGGCCCGAGCTGGCGGTGCTCCTGTCGACCTCCAAGATGCGGCTCCAGGCCGCGATCGAGGGCGGCACCTTCACCAGCGACCCGACGCTCGAGGCCGAGCTCCTCGCCGCCTTCCCGCCGCAGATGCAAAAAGCGCACAAGCCGGCGATTCTCAACCACCGGCTGAAGAAGGAGATCATCGCCACCAAGGTCGCCAACCGCTTCGTCAACCGGCTCGGAATCATCGCCCCTTTCTCGCTGACCGAGGAGGAGGGCGCCTCGTTCAACCAGGCCGCGGCCGCCTTCCTCGCCGCCGAGCGCCTGTTCGACATGGACAAGCTCTGGGCCGAGCTCGACCAGGCCGCGGTGCCGGAGGATGTGCGCCTCGCTCTGTTCGCCCGCGCGGCCTCGGCGCTTCAGATGCACATCGCGGACCTTCTGCGCGTGACCTCGCCCGACATGACTCCGGGGCAGCTGGTCGAGATGCTGAGGCCCGGCCTCCAGAAGCTCGGCGCGATGGTCGAGGATCTGCTGCGGCCCGAAGCCAAGGCCGAGGCGGGGACGCTCCGCGCCGAGCTCGACGAGATCGGCGCCCCGCGGGGCATCGCCGACCGCATCGTTCGCCTGCTCGAGCTCAACGCGGCGATCGGCCTCGCCATGCTCGGGCGCAAGCTCGGCATCGACGAGGTCCAGCTGACCCGCGCCTACACCAAGCTCGGCGAGGCGCTCGGGCTCGATTGGGCGCAGAACGCGGCCAACCATTTCGAGGCGCGCGACCAGTGGGAGCGGCTGCTGACCGCCGGCCTCGCCCGCGATTTCGAGCAGCTCCGGCTCGAATTCCTCGAGCGGCGCAAGTCGGACGATCCCAAGGGTGTGGTCGACAAATGGGTCGCCAGCCAGGGCCCGCGAATCGAGCAGTTCCGCCGCACCGTCGAGCGCGCGCGCACCGCCTCGGTCACCACCGCCCCGATGCTCGCCCAGATCGCCACCCAGGCGCGGGTGCTGCTGGGGCGCTGAGTCCTTAGGGGGAAACCCTCGCCGCTTACATGCGTTAATACCCTTCTTGAGAGCTCGTGGGGCGCGTGATGAGGAGAGTACCCATGAGGAAGATGCTTTTGTTGGCCGCCGCCGCTTCGGCGCTCGGCGCGGCCGCCCCGGCGGCCGCCCAATATTATTCCGCCCCCTACCGCACCGTCCCCAGCCAATATGGCGTGGACAATTCCTACGACGTCCGCATCAGCCAGCTTCATCAGCGGCTCGACGCCGGAATCCGCGCCGGGACGATCGATTCCCGCGAAGCCTATCGCCTCCGCCGCGAGCTCGACGACCTCGCCCGCGTGGAGCAGCGCCTGTCCTATAACGGCCTGACCGAAAGCGAGCGCTTCGATCTGCAGCGGCGAATCCGGTCGGTCCGGCAGGACATGCGCTACGCCGATGGCGGCGCCTGGGACCGCAACGAGCGCTATGGCTATGACGACCGCGCCTACGGCGCCTATGGCGCCGGCGTGGCCCCCTATGGCGCGGCCCCCGGCTATTACGGCCAGGGCGGACCTTATGAGGAGGTCGTCTGCGAAAGCCGCAGCGGCGTCGGCGCGCTGATCGACAGCGTGTTCGGCCGCGATTGCTTCCGCGTCGGCCAGCGCGTGCCGAGCAACCTCTACGCGGTGCCGAGCGAATATCGCTCCATGTATCGCGACGGCTACGGCACCTATTACCGCTCCGACGGCCGGGCGATCTACGAGATCGACGCCCGCACCAACACGGTGCTCAGCGTCCATCCGCTGAACCGGTAGTCAGGAGCCGCCCGGGCATAGCGCTCTGCGCTATGCCCGGAGACGGCGAACGCCGGCCGACAGGTCCGCGCAGCGGAGCCTGATCGACGTCACGGTACAATGGTACCGTGACGTCGCCACCCAGAGCGGCCGAAGCGCCGCCTCCTTCTCCTCCCCTCCCTGGAAGGGAGGGGTTGGGGGTGGGTGCCGCCGAGGCACTCGGCGGCCTTGAGCAAAATAGCCTCCGCCACGCCCTCCGGATTTTCGTTCACCGCGCTGTTCCAGAAGCGGATCACGGTCCAGCCGGCCGGGGCGCTACTCTCGATTGGGCAGTCTTCCTCCCTCTCCCATAGGGAGAGGGTCGGGGTGAGGGGTTTCGGCGTTCGCGGAAAACTCCGGAGCGGCCTCAATCCGCCTCTTAGCTTTCGCCTCCGCCCGCACCCGCTCCCGGAACGCGGCGAGCCGCCCGGCCAGCGCCTCGCGCACCTCCGCGTTGGTCGCCACCCGCGGCGATTTCGCCGGCTTCACAGCCCCGGCGCCTCCCGTCCGCCCGTATTTCTTCGGATTGGCGCCCTGCAGCAGAAGCCTCAGGATCGCGTCCGAAGGCTTGATCTTGATCCACGCGACCTTGCCGTCGCGGATCACCACCTCCGGCACGCCCTCGACCGCGCGCTTCCAGGCGATGGTCTCGAGCTCGGTCGCCGCCATCGCCAGCGCCGCCTGGACCTTGGCCTCGAAGTCCGGCCATTTAATCCGATGCCGCCGCACCGTGTTGCGCGATATCCCCGCCTTTCGCGCCGCATCGCTGAGGCAGCCCGTCCTGCCCAGCGCCTTGAAGAATCTGCGCTGCTTCTTCGGCGTGAAACCGTCGTGCCGCTGCCGGTGCGGCTTCACCCCCGGAACGCCCTTCTCGTCCATCCCGCTTCTCCGAATCCCATTTGCCCGAGTCGCCAATAGTAACCCATACGGCACCTTGTAGTAAATAGAATTTTCGCTTTTTGTTCTTTGCGACGCGGGCGTCCCTACGCAGCCAGTCGTTTTTCGGCTATGACGAAGCAGGGGAGCGACCCATGCCCGATCCGCAGAAGAAGGACGACACGTCCGCCTCGACCCGCGCGCTGGCGGTCGCCGATTTCACCGTTCCGGTCACGATCGCCTGGCTGCTCGCCGTCGGCGGCATTCTCAGCTGGAACAGGCCCGCTCAGGCGCTGCTCGACAATGCTGGCCAGATCGTCGCTGCGCTAGGCGTCGGCATCGCCTTCGTTACCGTCATTCTCTCGGCTGTTCAGGACGTGATTCCGCTTCAGTTGAAACAGTGGTTGCTGTTTCCCTTCGGGTGGCCGGAAAATGCCCTTCCGAGCCATTGGGCCTTCTCGGATGGGCTGATGAAGAAGGCAAATCTCGACGACTTTGACGGGGTGGCGGTCCTGCGAAAGAATCCGAAGGCCCAGCACAAGCGCTGGAGCGCAAACTATCACGTCTATCGGGATCGGCCGGGCCTCGTCCATTTCAGCACGCGCCATCTCGCCTGGACCGAGATGGTCCCGGTCCTGTTCCTGTTGCTCACGCTGAGCCTGATACTTCTGTGGAACCTGGGCCGGCCCGAGACGATCGGGCTTTGGCATTGCCTGGCTGGAGCTTGCGCCATGATCCTTGTGCTGAGCTGGGTCGCCGGCCGGCACAGCAGCACCGCGCTGATCGTCGCCGTGCTGGAGCAAATCCGTTACGATGGGGACAAGTCGTTGGCCGCTGCGGACGCGCCGGCCCCTGCAATTGCCTAGCGGGCGCTTACCGGCGCCCCCCTCACTGATCGCTGTCGGTGGCGGCGGCCTCCTTGCCTGCCGGGGCGGCAAGGTCGTGATCGTTCTCGATCGAAGGCGGCCCCTTGCCCGCCTGGCCGCCGAAGCCTGTGCGATTGCCGCCGGACACCCGGCTCATGAACGATCCCCGATTGAGCTTGCGGCTTGGCTTCACGAACGGCGCTCCTTGTGGGTTGAGCGCTCAGCCTCACTTCCAGGAGCGCCGGTTGCAAGAGGGAATCTCCCAACGTGTCCGGTGCGCCGTGTGACAGATATCGGCTCTGCTTCTTTTCACTCAGCGGTCGGGGGGCTACGGTCGGCAAATCGTGATCCTCGGGAGGAAAAATGGTGGCGCCGAACATTCTCGTCCTTGGCGCCGCCCTGCTGGCCCAGGCGGCCGACCTTCCGCCGCAGCGCGCTCATGCTCTCGCCAACCTAGCATCCTATGTGAGGAGCGGCGACATGCCGGTGGAGCTCGTCGCGGGCGGGCCTCTGAACGTCAGGGTCCATTTCGAGCTCAGCGTGACTCCGGAGGGAAGGGTTTCCGCCTGCCGGGTAACGCAATCCAGCGGCGTGTCCCAGCTGGACGCCATCACCTGCCGCATCATGCGGTCGCGCGCGCGCTTCGAACCGGCGCGAGACAGCGAGGGCCGCCCCGTGCCGGATATCGTAACGAGCGTCATCGCATGGGTGGCTTCCTGAACTCCATCGAGCGGAGGCGATTCAGGCAATTCGATCAAGCCTGAGGCTCCCCCCACGTGCTGCCCAGAAAGAGCCAAGACCCTGGAGCTTACGGATTCCAGCGAGCGCTAGCCGCTTTCCTTACTGACTTGGCGTCTTGCTCCCGCGCCTCGTTCGATCCGGTGCGATCCCTATCGCAAGGTGATGAAGCGCGCGCCCGCGTCCAATCGTCGCTCGACGGAGACCCACTCCAGTTCGAGCCACGCCGCCAGGCCGCGATTGCTGATGTTGCCGCATCGCAGCCACAGAAAAGCAAAGCGGTCGGGCAGGCGGAGCGTGACGAAATCCTCGTCCTTGCTGAGGAGTATGCTCTGCTCCGCTTCAAGGATTTGCGCGATACGAATGTCGGTGAAGACCTGTTCCCCAAGGTCTCGTACGTGGATCGCTTCGTGGCCCTTCTCCCGCAGCCAGTCGCACAAGCCTGGCGGCAGTTGGGCATCGACGAGGAATTTCATCCGGCGGCGAAGCGGGTCGGCTCTTCGGCTATCGACGCCGCGTAGGCGAGGCAGGCGCGGATGTCTTCGAGCTTCACGTAGGGGAAGTCCTGGACGATCTCCTTCTCGCTCACGCCGGACGCCAGCGCCTCGAGAATGTCCGTTACGCGCATCCGGGTGCCGGCGATCGTTGGGCGGCCGCCGCAGATGGCGGGATCGATGGCGATACGCGGATGGCCGTTGACCGTCATGGCGCTACGGAATGTAGCGTTTCGCGAAGTCTCTCGCTAGGGGAGCGTCAGTTTTTCGCGCGGCTCGCGAACCGTCCACTTAGGGATATGTTAAATGACAGCCACCGGCCACGACACACTCGGAACACGCAGCAGCTTCGACGTCGGCGGCAAATCCTATACCTATTTCTCGCTGGCCAAGGCCGCCGCCACGCTCGGCAATGTCGACAAGCTGCCCTTCTCGATGAAGGTGCTGCTCGAGAACCTGCTTCGCTTCGAGGATGGTAAGACAGTCACCGTCGACGACATCCAAGCGCTTGTGGACTGGCAGAAGACGCGCAGCTCCGAGCGCGAGATCCAGTACCGCCCGGCGCGCGTGCTGATGCAGGATTTCACGGGAGTTCCCGCGGTCGTGGATCTCGCCGCGATGCGCGACGCGATGGCGCGCCTGGGCGGCGATCCGCAGAAGATCAACCCGCTCGTTCCAGTCCACCTGGTCATCGATCACAGCGTGATGGTCGACGAATTCGGCACGCCCAAAGCGTTCGAGGCGAACGTCGCCCTCGAATATCAGCGCAACATCGAGCGCTACGAATTCCTCAAATGGGGCCAGCGGGCGTTCAACAATTTCGAGGTCGTCCCGCCCGGCACCGGCATCTGCCACCAGGTGAATTTGGAATATATCGCCCGCGGAATATGGTCGTCGAAGGGGACGGACGGCGCGGAGATTGCCTATCCCGACACGCTCGTCGGCACCGACAGCCACACGACGATGGTCAACGGCCTCGGCGTGCTCGGCTGGGGAGTCGGCGGGATCGAGGCCGAGGCGGCGATGCTCGGCCAGCCCGTGTCGATGATTATCCCCGAGGTCGTCGGCTTCCACCTCACCGGAGCGCTCAAGGAGGGGATCACCGCCACCGATCTCGTGCTGACCGTGACCCAGATGCTTCGCGCCAAGGGCGTCGTCGGCCGCTTCGTCGAATTCTTCGGCCCGGGAGTCTCCGAGCTTTCGGTCGCCGACCGGGCGACGATCGCCAACATGGCGCCCGAATATGGCGCGACCTGCGGCTTCTTCCCGATCGATTCGAAGACGCTCGACTATATGCGCCTCACCGGCCGGCCCGAGGAGACGATCGCTCTGACCGAAGCCTATGCCAAGGCGCAGGGCATGTGGCTCGAGCCCGAGGCCGACGATCCGGTGTTTACCGAGACCCTGAGGCTCGACATGTCGAGCGTCGAGCCGAGCCTCGCCGGCCCCAAGAGGCCCCAGGACAAGGTGCTGCTCTCGCAGGTCGACGAGGAGTTCCGCGCCAGCTTCACCAGCGAATACGGCCATCCGGAGACCGAGCTGCCCGAGCGGTTCGCCGTCGCCGAGCCCAATGCCGAGGGCACCGCCCACGATATCGGCCACGGCGACGTGGTCATCGCCGCGATCACCTCGTGCACCAACACCTCCAACCCTTCCGTGCTGGTCGCCGCCGGCCTCGTCGCCCGCAAGGCGCGCGCTCTGGGGCTCGATAGCAAGCCCTGGGTCAAGACCAGCCTCGCGCCCGGATCGAAGGTGGTCACCGACTATCTCGACCGCGCCGGGCTTTCGGAGGACCTGAACGCGATCGGCTTCGACCTCGTCGGCTACGGCTGCACCACCTGCATCGGCAATTCGGGGCCGCTCCCTGAGGCGATCAGCGCCTCGATCCACAAGAACGACGTGGTCGCGGCCTCCGTCCTTTCCGGCAACCGCAATTTCGAGGGCCGGGTGTCGCCCGATGTGCGCGCCAACTATCTCGCCTCGCCGCCGCTGGTGGTCGCCTATGCGCTGAAGGGCACGGTCATCCAGGACATGGTCGACACGCCGATCGGCCAGGATCAGAACGGCAAGGACGTGTTCCTCAAGGACATCTGGCCGAGCAACGACGAGGTCCGCTCGCTGATCGACCGGTTCGTCGACGGCGACATGTTCCGCGCCCGCTACGCCGACGTCTACAAAGGCGACGAGCGCTGGCAGGGAATCGCGGTCGCCGGGGGCGACACCTACAGCTGGCCCGCGGGCTCCACCTACATCGCCAATCCGCCCTATTTCGAGGGCATGTCGATGACTCCGGTGCCGCCATCCGACATCATCGGCGCCCGCCCGCTCGCCATATTGGGCGATTCGATCACCACCGACCACATCAGCCCTGCCGGCGCGATCAAGCTCGACAGCCCCGCCGGCGCCTACCTCTCCGAGCACCAGGTCGCCCGCGCCGACTTCAACTCCTACGGCGCCCGCCGCGGCAACCACCAGGTCATGATGCGCGGCACCTTCGCCAACATCCGCATCAAGAACCGGATGGCCCCCGGCACCGAGGGCGGGGTCACCACCTACGTGCCCACCGGCGAGGTCATGCCGATCTACGACGCGGCGATGCGCTACAAGGCGGAAGGCACCCCGCTCGTCATCGTCGCCGGCAAGGAATACGGCACCGGCTCGTCGCGCGACTGGGCGGCCAAGGGCACCAACCTGCTCGGCGTCCGCGCCGTGATCGCCGAGACCTACGAGCGAATCCACCGCTCGAACCTCGTCGGCATGGGCGTGATCCCGCTCCAGTTCGTCGAGGCCCCGCCCGCTTTCGACGGCACGGAGACCTTCGACATTCTGGGCGTCGGCGACCTCGCCCCCCGCAAGGAGATCGCGGTCAAGGTGACAAAGGCGGACGGAACGACTGCCAGCTTCGCGGCGCGGGTGCGAATCGATACCGCCAACGAGCTCGAATATTTCAAGGCCGGGGGCATTCTCCATTACGTCTTGCGGCATCTGGCGCGCGGAGCGGCGGCCTGACTCCGCTAGAGATCGCGATCGAGATCGTGGGCTGGGCCGGCGCCGTACTGATCCTGGTCGCCTACCTGTTGCTCTCGATGGAGCGGCTGACCGGCCAGTCGGCCCTCTACCAGTGGATGAACGTGGTCGGGGCATCGGGGTTCGTGGTCAACGGCTGGTGGCACGGCGCCCTGCCGTCGACGAGCCTCAACGTGGTCTGGCTGTTGATTGGAGCGCTGGCCTTATGGCGAATCCGGATTCGAAGAGGCTCGTCGACCTCAGCCATGTGATCGAGCATGGCATGGTCACCTACAAGGGCCTGCCGGCCCCGCACATCTGCGACTATTGGACGCGCGAGCATAGTGCCGCCTTCTATGACGACGGCTCCACCTTCCAGATCGGGCGGATCGACATGGTCGCCAATACCGGCACCTATCTCGACTCGCCCTTCCACCGCTTCGCGGACGGACAGGACCTGGCCGCGCTCGATCTGGGCCGGCTCGCCGGGTTGCCGGGAATCGTCGTGCGGAGCGACGAGATGGCCGTCGATGCCCGTGCCTTCGAAGGCCGCGATCTTTCGGGCAAGGCGGTGCTGGTCAACACCGGCTGGGACCGACATTGGCGCGCCGACGCTTATTATCACGACCATCCCTTCCTGACCCGGGACGCCGCCCGCCTGCTGGTCGAGAGCGGCGCTGCGCTGGTCGGCATCGACAGCCACAATATCGACGACACGCGCGCGAAGAGCCGTCCGGTCCACACGCTCCTGCTCGGCGCGGGCGTACTGATCTGCGAGCATATGGCCAACCTCGCCGCGCTTCCGGACGAGGGCTTCGCCTTTACCGCGGTACCGCCCAAAATCGCCGGCATGGGCACTTTTCCGGTGCGGGCGTTCGCCGAGGTTGGCGGCCAGACTCAAACTCAATCAGCTTGAATCGTTCCCCGGCGAAGGCCGGGGTCCAGGCCGGCGCTCGCCGGCCTCGACACGACAGCCTTGCGAAAGCCTCCGGCTCCTGGACCCCGGCCTTCGCCGGGGAGCGGCATGTGCAGACCCGGTCGAATTCCCACTCTGGCCGACTTTACTTCCGGCTTTTGCGCGCGGCGTAGCGGGCGTCGCGCATCGCCTTGCGCTCCGCTTCGGTGGCGATTCGCCCGCCTTCATTCTCTTCGGCGCGGACCGCCGCCTCGTCGGCTCTTCTCGCCCCGTGCGCCGCGGCCTCCTCGCGCTCGGCCAGCCGCGCCGCGCGCTTCGCGGCCTGCGCGGCTTGGCGGGCGGACGCGGCCTCGCGGCGGGCGGCGAGCGTCGCTTCGTCCAAGGCAGGCCTCGCCTTGAGCAGGTCCAGCGCCTTCTGCTTCGCTTCGGCCGCGCGCCCGATCCGGTCCTGGTAGGATCCTCCTTGATAGGCTTTCATCGTCGCCAAGCTCCTTCCAGCGCGCGATGGGCGTCCTCGCGCCAGGTTGCAAGCCACGTTCAGCACGACGTAACGTCCCCGGAGCTCTACGACGTGACGGACGCGCTGGGTGAGGGAAGCGGCGGCAGGCTGATCTCGTTGAGCCTGGGCCAGTTCTTGCCGGTGACGAACAGGCGTTCCGCTTTCTCGTCCCAGGCGACCCCGTTCAGCACGTCGCGGATATCGCGCCGGCCCCAGTCCCGGGCGAGGTGCGCGAGGCTTAGCCGTGCCCGGACGATACCCGCCTCGGGGTCGATCCGTGCGATCGTGTCGGTCATGAAGATGTTGGCCAACAGCTCGCCCTTCACGAAGGCGAGGTCGTTGATCAGGCCGAGCGGCCGGCCTCCTTCCGACACTGCCAGGGTACGACGCAAGGCCATGGTCTCGGGATCGAGAATGCGAAGCGTGGGCGTGCCGTCGCTCAGCACGAGTTCGCCCCCCATCCGCGCGAGTCCCCAGCCGGGGGCCGCGCAGGGCAGGGTGCCGCGGGACTCGAGATCCTCGATCCCCCAGCGATGGGCGAGACCGCAATCGAGCGTCAGCCCGATTATCTCGTCGCCCCAATCGGCGATCCCTTCGCCCCACGCCTCCTTGGGGAAGGGCACGCTGCGCAGCACGGCGCCGTCTTCGAGCCGAACCTCGCGCAACTCGGAAGCGCCCTTGAGGCCGGTGCTCTCGAACAGCCGCCCGTCCCGCCAGAGCAGCCCTTGGGTGAAGGCGCCGGGATCGTGCGGATAGCTGGCGACGATTTCGGCGCGCTGTACGGGGATGCTGGGCGCGATCGGGGGCGGCGGGAAGGCGAAGCGGATCGTGTAGCCGGTCACGCCAGTGCCGCCGCCAGCCACTCCGGGACAAGCGCGCCGTCGAGATCGTCGGTCCGCCGATGCTCCACCGCCAGGCCAAGCTCCGGATAGTGGACCCGCGTTCTGGGTCCCGGCGCCTCAGCGGGGACGACGACCAAGCGGCGATTGACCTTTTGCCGCCAGTTCATCCGGGCGGTATTCTCCTGCCCGACATAGCAGCCCTTGCCGAAGCTCACGCCGTTCAGCTCGGCCGCGTTGCATTCGAGCCAGAGAATCTTGTCGGAGCCCAGCTCGGCCGCGCCCTCGGCGACGCCAAGCGTGAGACGGTGTGCCAGCCACCCGGTTGCGGCCTCGCCCGCCGGGGCGAGCCAGCGCCGGCCGAGGGCGGGAAGGCGGGGATCGTCTGATCCGTCCGGGGACCAGTGGACCGCCCGCGACTCGTCACGCGCGATCGTGATCTGTCGTCTCAGACGATACAGCGTCAGCCGCCGGGCGAGCGCTTCGGCCTGCTCCGCCTCGCAGTCGATCAGCACGTCCTCGCCATCGTCCCACAGGATGAAGTCGAACAGGGCCTTGCCCTGTGCGGTCAGCAGCCCGGCCCAGAGCGGGCGATGGGGGGCGAGCAGAGAGACATCGTTGGTCACCAGTCCCTGGAGGAACTCGCGCACGTCCTCGCCGGACAGGCGGAGCAAGGCGCGATCGGTGAGGGTGGTTCCGCTCATCCCGCTTTGATAGGGGGTGGGCGTGCCCGATCCAACCCACCTGACGATCCGCCGCCCCGACGATTGGCACGTGCACCTGCGCGACGGCGAGATGCTCGAGGCGGTTGCCGGCTTCACGGCGCGGCAGTTCTCCCGGGCGATCGTCATGCCGAACCTCGCCGAGCCGGTGATCAGCGTGGCCTGCGCGGAGGCCTATCGCACGCGCATCCTCTCGGCCTTGCCGGACGGGCTCGATTTCACGCCGCTGATGACCTGCTACCTGGTCGACCGCGCCGAGCCGGCCGAACTGGTTCGGGGCTTCGAGGAGGGAGTCTGGGTCGCGGCCAAGCTCTATCCGGCCCACGCCACCACCAACGCGGCCCACGGCGTCACCGACCTCGCCACGCTCCGCCCCGCGCTCGAGGCGATGCAGCGGATCGGCATGCCGCTGTTGGTTCACGGAGAGGTCACCGATCCGGGAGTGGACATCTTCGACCGCGAAGCGGCGTTCATCGATCGGGTCCTCGCCGGACTTATTCGTGATTTTCCGTCGCTGAAGGTCGTGCTCGAGCACATCACCACCGCCGAGGCCGCTGCGTTCGTCGAGCAAGCGGGGCCGACTCTCGCGGCGACGATCACGCCGCACCATCTGGTCATCAACCGCAACGCCATGTTCCAGGGCGGTTTTAGGCCCCATACCTATTGCCTGCCCGTGGCCAAGCGCGAGCGGCACCGGCTGGCGGTGCGGCGGGCGGCCTGCTCGGGCTCATCCAAATTCTTCCTGGGCACCGACAGCGCGCCCCATGCCGTGGCGGCAAAAGAGTCCGCCTGCGGTTGCGCCGGCATCTTCAACGCGCCCTTCGCGCTGGAGACCTATGCGACGGTGTTCGAGGAGGAGGGCGCGCTTGATCGGTTCGAGGCCTTCGCTTCGGAAAACGGACCCCGTTTCTACAACCTGCCGCTCAACGAAGGATCGGTCACGCTCCAGCGCACCCCTGTTGAAGTGCCGTCGGAGGTGGGCCGAATCGTCCCGTTCCTCGCAGGGCAGACGCTCCCCTGGCGGCTCCCGTCAGAACGGTAGCCAGCGGTTGCGCTCCGAGAAGCGCATGTATCCCGCATTCACGCCGAGCCGCATGCCGACGCCGAGACGGATCGGGATCAGCACGATGTCGCCGCGCCGCATATACTGGGCGTTGAAGCCGCCGATGAAGTAGGCGTGGCCTTCGGCGTGCGGATAACGCCGGAACAGATCCTGGCTGTCGTTGAGGTTGTAGACGAGCACGAACACCTTGTTGGCGTCGGCGCCGGCGTCGAAGCCCAGCGAAGGGCCGGTCCAGTAGACTGTGCGGTCGCCCTCGATCTGGTGGTGCATGACGCCCGATCCGTAGCGGACGCCGAAGATGAACGCCCCGCCCGCCTCGGAGCCCGCGATATAGGCGACCGGCTCGCCCTGGTCGCGAAGGATGTTCTCGAGGATATGGGCGAGGCCCTGCGCGCCGCGGCCGAACACGCCTTCGGCCGCGCTGAACACGTCGTCGCGCGCGACGGTGCTCGCGCGCTCCGTTGTCGCGGTGCGGGTCTCGGCCTGCGCCGCCATCGACTGGTCCTGCTCGGGAACCGGCGCGGTCACTGGAGCTACGGCATCCTGCTCGGCGGGCGTCCACTCCGGCGCCTCGGCCGGCGCGGGCTCCGTAGATTGCGGCGCGGGCGCGGTCTGCCAGGCGTCGGGCTGGTTCGGGTCGACCGTCTGGACCTGCGCAAGGACCGGCGTCGCGGCCACCAGGAAGGCCGCCGCAGCGGCGAGATTCATGAACCTTTTCAGCATCGCACTTCCCCCACACCCTCTCGCGGGCAAATCTAGCGCCTCGAAAGCTTGCCCGTCCATGAACCGGCGGCGAGGCGAGTCGATATCGCGCCCAAGCGAGTCGATTTCAGCCGGTTGAACCTTTGAAATCCCGCCTCTATAGGCGCAGCGGGCACTTCCGGAGACGTGGGTGAGTGGCTGAAACCAGCGGTTTGCTAAACCGCCGTAGGGGGATTACTCCTACCGAGGGTTCGAATCCCTCCGTCTCCGCCAGCTTGAGGCTCGTCGGGCAAAAGCCAATGCCCCGCCGCTTCGTTGATCATCCTTCCCTCACAATCACCGCGCCAATGGCGGCGATCCGTTCGACGTCTCGATAGATGTCCCGGTCCAGTTCCTCACCGAAGATATCCGGATCGATCTCGTCGTAACGGAGGGTGAAGTCCCGACGCCGAAGCGAGTCCGCCAACCGGTCGCGGAGCGTGTCGCGCCCGCCCGAAATGGCGCTTCCGGAATAAAGGATCATCCGTCCACCTGGCGCGAGCCGCCCCGCCGCTTCCATCGCCCAATCGAACCCCGCTTCCGCGCCGAGCATGCCGCCGCCATGGCGATAGGAGCGCCGGGCTTCATCGACCAGGAAGGGCGGATTGGCGATGACCAGATCGAAGACGCCATCCACCGCGGCCAGCTTGTCGGCAAGGATCGTCTCCACCGCCACGCCGGCGGCGGCCGCGTTGATCCGCGCGAGGCGCAAGGCCTCGGCGTTGGAGTCGACCAGGACGATGGCAGTGCCGGCAAGTTGTGCGGCTGCGCAAATACCGCCGGCGCCGCAGCCCGCGCCCATGTCGACAAGCCGGGTCGCCGTCGGCGGCAGCTCGGAGCGGACGAGGGCGATGAAGCGGTAGGTGTCCGGCCCGAAGAACACCGAATCGGCCGCCGCTGTCGGATAGGCCGAGTGGAGGAACAGCGTTCCCGCGGCCTTCGATACCCGATAACGAGAGCGGAATCCCGCCTGCGCGGTCACCAGGGCATCGGCCTTCTCCAGCAGGCGCAGGAGCGACGGATCCAGCGCTTCGGACGCGAAGGGGAGGCTCCAGCCGAATATGTCGCGCAAGGTCTGCGCCGGCCGGCCTTCGCGGTTGCGAAGCACGCGCTCGTGGGTGAGCGGGGTAGGCGTGACGAAATCGTAGTCGAGCGCCTCGAGCCGGCGGAGCAGCTCGATCAGCGGTTCGTCTTCTACCACAAATGCCGCCGGTAGCGCTCGAAGCAGCGCGCGCCGCAGCCGAGGCGGATCAGCGCGCCTTCCGCGATCGCCGCGGCGCGGCGCGGATCCTCGGCCACCAGCGGGGCGATCGCCTCGCGGTTCCACGCCGCGCTGTGCTTTACGTCGAGCGTCGCGTGGAGGTCGAAATAGCGCCGCTGCTTCGCGTCGAGGCCCAGCCGGCGAAGGCCGCGCGCGGTCGCTGCGGAGCGACCCGGGGCGGTCAGCTCGATCGCGCCCAGCGCGCCGACCGCGTGCCAGGCGTAGAAGCGGGTCGTCGCCATCGCGGTCATCGCATTGGCGAGCGCGAGGCTCTCCCAGACGGTCGTCTCGATCTGAGGCTCGAGCGCGAGCGAGCGCACCAGATGCTCCAGCATCGGCCCGTGCATTCCCTTGGCGTTGCCGCGGCCCATCTCGTCCCAGTAGTTGCGCGCGAGCTCGAGCTTGGCGCGGGTCGGAAGCTTGACCTGGGTATAGGCGACGAGATCGTCGAAGCCGGCCTCGCCCGCCGCCTCCTGCGTCAGGAACCAGCGCATTTCATCGAGGCTGGCGGCCTCGGCGAGCCAGGGGAAGAGGGGATCATCCTGCCCCGGGCCGGTCTCTTTCAGTCGCTCGAACCAGGCGACGAACCCGTCGGGGTCGGTCGGCGCGGCGGCTGCCTCGGCCTGGATCTGGGCGCGCAGCTCTTCGAGGAAAGCCGTCTGCAAGCGCGCCATCTTGGCGTCGCCGTCGAGGATTAGCGCCCAATCCTCGCCGGGAAGATCGGGCGCCAGCCGCTGCCGGTTCCAGTGCCCCAGCGCGCTCTGGAAATCGTGGCAAAGGAACTGGGACTTCGAATTGTCGTCGGACAAATAAGGGAGGGTGGCCATGGGTTTCCGCTGTAAGAGGATTCAGTATTGGCAAAGGTCGCGCCGCTTATTTGTTCCGGCCGCGACCGGCCAAGTTGCCGTAGGTTAAGTCCTTTTTCCGAGCGCTTGCCCTCCGCCTCCCCTAAGCGCGCACGATGCGCTTCCTGGGCGTCACGGAAACCTGCGATCTCGGCGCCGTCTATCTGCGGCTGGCCGCCGCGGGGCACGAGGTGAAGGTCTTCATCGGCGACGAGAAGGCGCGGGGGACTCTGCAGGGGCTGGTGCCGCGAAGCGATGACTGGCGGCGGGATCTGGATTGGGTCCGCGCGGTCGGCGCCGAGGGCGTGATCCTCTTCGAGGCGGTCTCCGAAGGCTTCGGCGCCTTGCAGGATTCTCTCCGCGGCGACGGTTTCCAGGTAATCGGGGGAAGCGCTTTCGGCGACCGTCTGGAGAACGACCGCGCCTACGCCCAGGCCTTGCTCGAAAGCCTCGGGTTGCAGACCGCCGCCACCCGCGAATTCACCGATGCGCGCGAGGCCGAGGCCTTCATCGCCGCTCGGCCGCGCCGCTACGTTCTCAAGTTCAGCGGACCGGACCACGCCTCGCACGACAATTATGTCGGCCACAGCGCCGATGGCAGCGACGTGCGCGCGATGCTGCGGCTGCGCGGCGAGGGGGCCGGGGCCGCGCGCTTCGTGCTCATGGACCATGTCGAGGGTATCGAAATGGGCGTCGGCGCCTATTTCAACGGCGAGAATTTCCTCACCCCGGCCTGCCTCGATTGGGAGCATAAGCGCTTCTTCGCCGGGGACATGGGCGAGCTGACGGGAGAGATGGGGACGGTCGCGACCTTCGCCCGAAGCGAGGCCTTCTTCGAGCGAACGCTCGCCCGGGTGGCGCCGATGCTCCGCGAGCACGGCCATGTCGGCTATGTGAACCTCAACACGATCGTCAACCGCGACGGGATCTGGCCGCTCGAATTCACCTGCCGCTTCGGCTATCCCGGCTTCGCCATCCTCGATCCGCTGCAGCAGACTTCGTGGGCCGATCTATTCGCGCTGATGCTGTCGCGCCGCTCGGCCCGCTTCGCGGCGCGTGCGGGCTTTTCCGTGGGGGTGGTGATGACCACGCCGCCCTTCCCCTATTCGCGCAAGGAGGTCGACGCCCCGGTCGGCCTTCCCGTGCTTCTGCCGGGTTCGTTCACGCCCGAAGATCTGGCCAATATTCACTATGGAGAGGTCGGCCTCGAGGGGAGCCAATTGGTCACCAGCGGCCTCTACGGCTGGTCGATGGTCGTGACCGGGACCGGGCCGACGATCGCTGCGGCGCAGCGGGCCGCTTACGGCCGCGCCGGGCAAATCCTGATTCCGAACGTCCGCTACCGCCTCGACATCGGCGAACGCCTCATCGCCTCGGACTATGCAGCGCTCGAAGCCATGTCGATCTTCTCCGCGGCCTGAAGCGCCCCGCGATCGAACTCGAACCCCTCGAGCCGGATCGAGTCGCAGATCGTCCGGTAATCTGAGGTGAGCTCGGTGCCGGCGGCCAGGTCGCGGGCGGCGATGTCGTCGCCGAAGGCGATTCCGCGCGAGATCGTGTTGGGCGAGTCCGAATGGTTGAAATGGCGGCCGTTGTCGCCGCACAGGATCCAGACCTTCATCCCCTCGTGGCGGGTGGAATAGGTGCGCAGGAAGCGCCGCATCAGAGGGGGCAGGCTGGCGATCTCGGAGTCGGTGTAGACCCGATCCACGCGCGAATCGAAGCGCCAGATGACGTCGCCCGCCTTGACCGGCTCGAGCAGGAAGACTCCGATTCCGTGGATCGGGCTGGGTCGCAATTCGGTCTCGAACAGCAGCATCGGTCTCTCTTCATCTGGTCATGGTGAGCGGGACGGCCGCAGCGGCGGCGCCCGGAAGCTGGCGCCGCTCCCAGGCGAGAGCGTCGGCGACGATTCCGTCGAGATCGTCGAACCGCGGCGTCCAGCCAAGCTCCGCGAGGATCCTGCGATTGTCGGCGACGAGGATCGGAGGATCGCCGGCGCGGCGTGGCCCGGGCCGGCGCGCGACCGGCCGGCCGGCGACCCGGTCGACCGAATCCAGCACCTCGCGCACCGAATAGCCGCGTCCGTATCCGCAATTGAGAACCCGGCTCGTCCCGGGATCGGCGACCAGCTTTTCCAGCGCCCTCACGTGCGCCGCGGCGAGATCGGCCACATGGATATAGTCCCGGACGGCGGTCCCGTCGGGCGTGGGGTAATCCTCGCCGTAGATTTCGACATGCGCCCGGCGCCCGACCGCCGCCTCGGCCGCGATCTTGATCAGGTGGGTCGCCGAGTCGGTGAGTTGCCCGGACCGCCCTTGCGGATCGGCGCCGGCGACGTTGAAATAGCGAAGCGCGCAATAGTTGAATCCGTGGGCCTTCGCCGCGTCTGCCAGCATCGTCTCGATCATCAGCTTCGATTGCCCGTAGGGATTGATCGGGCTGGTCGGATCCGTCTCCGAGATCGGCACGCGCTCGGGGCTGCCGTAGACCGCAGCGGTCGAGGAGAAGAGGAAATGCGCCATTCCGCTCTCGACCGCCGCCTCGATCAGCGCGCAGCTCCTGGCGGTGTTGTTCTCGTAATAGCGCAATGGGTGCGCGACGGATTCCGAGACCACGATCGAACCGGCGAGGTGAACGATGGCCTCTATCCCATGGTCGCGGAACATGTGGCCGACGAGCTGCCGGTCCCCCACGTCTCCCCTGACGAAGGTCGCCTGCGAAGGAACGAGCGTCTCGAACCCGGTCGAAAGATCGTCCAGAACGACCACCGGCCAGCCGGCATCGAGCAAGGCGAGGGCGACGTGGCTCCCGATATAGCCCGCTCCCGCGGTGACCAGCACGGGCGATTTTTTCTGCATTTGCGCTCCCGAAAAGACTTCCGGCCGGAATGGCCTGAGGCCTGTGCAAACCCGATGCGCACGGCCCTGTTCCAAGACGAAGCGTCACGGTTAATTTGAGTTAGTAAGAAATACCCCCCTGCGTCGGGAACTCCGGCCCGGGCTCGGCCTTTCTCGATTAGTCCTTTTAATACAGGGGTTTCATTTCTTGATCCTATCAGCCGACGTCACCGCGCCGGGCGAGAGCGCCCACGCTCTTTCCACCTCCCCGACCCTCATCTGCTTTTCCCACCTGCGCTGGAATTTCGTGTTTCAGCGGCCGCAGCACTTGATGAGCCGGTTCGCTCGGACCCGGCGCGTCGTCTATTGGGAAGAGCCGGAGCTTGCTTCCGGCGAATACGAGCCCTCGCTCGGCGTCCGGACCTGCGCGGAAACCGGCGTGATCGTGGTCACCCCCTCCTTACCGGAATCGCTGGCCCCGGCGGATCGCAACGGCGTTCTGAGATGCTTGCTGGACGGCTTCCTCGCCGGGGAGCGCGGCCCGTTCATTCGCTGGTACTACACCCCGATGATGCTGCCCATTTCGAGGCAGGTCGAGGCCGCCTGCACCGTCTACGACTGCATGGACGAGCTGGCCAACTTCCGCTTCGCCCCGCCCGAGCTGACCACGCTCGAGGCTGAGCTGTTCGAGGCTGCCGACGTGGTCTTCACCGGGGGCTACAGCCTCTACGAGGCCAAGAAGGACCGCCACGCCAACATCCACCCCTTCCCCTCCAGCGTCGACCGCCCCCATTTCAACCAGGCGAGATCGATCGCCGAACGGCCCGCCGACCAGGCCGGCATCGGCGGGCCGCGGCTCGGCTTCTACGGAGTCGTCGACGAGCGCATGGATCTGGACCTCATCGCGGCTCTCGCGGATGCGAAGCCCGATTGGTCGATCGTCATCCTCGGGCCGGTCGTGAAGATCGATCCGGCCGATCTGCCGCAGCGCCCCAACCTCCATTATCCCGGCGGCCGCGATTACGATTCGCTTCCCGCCTATCTGGCGGATTGGGACGTCGCGCTGATGCCCTTCTCGATCAACGAATCGACGCGCTTCATTTCACCCACCAAGACGCCTGAATATCTCGCCGGCGGCCGCCCGGTGGTCTCGACCCGGATCACCGACGTCGTCCGCCACTATGGCGATCTGGAAGGCGTGTTCATCGCCGACACGCCCGGAGAGTTCGTCGCCGCCTGCGAGCGCGCGCTGGAGCTCAAGCGCGGGCCCGGCGACTGGCTGAGCGCGGTCGATCTCAAGCTCGCCCACTTGAGCTGGGACACGACCGCCGCCCGGATGGCGGGGCTGATCGACGCCGCCGCGGCAAAACACGCCGCCCCCGCGATCGTCGGGAAGCGTGCGCGCAAATATGATTATCTGATCGTCGGCGCGGGCTTCGCCGGCTCGGTTCTCGCCGAGCGGCTGGCGAGCCAGCACGACGCCCACGTCCTGCTGATCGACCGGCGCCCGCACGTCGGCGGCAACGCCTATGACCGCCTCGACGATGCCGGAATCCTCATCCACCAATATGGGCCGCATATCTTCCACACCAACTCGGACGAGATTTTCGCCTATCTTTCCAGGTTCACCCAGTGGCGTCCGTACGAGCATCGGGTGCTCGGCAGCGTCCGGGACCAGCTCGTGCCGATCCCGATCAACCGAACGACGCTCAACCGCCTCTACGGCCTGTCGCTGGAGACGGACGAGCAGGCCGCCGCCTTCCTCGCCTCGCGCGCGGAGCCGGTGGAGACGGTCCGGACTTCGGAGGACGTGGTGGTTTCGGCGGTGGGGCGCGAGCTCTACGAGCTCTTCTTCCGCGGCTATACGCTGAAGCAGTGGGGGATCGATCCGAGCGCTCTCGACAAGAGTGTGACGGCGCGCGTTCCCACCCGCACAAATGTCGACGACCGCTACTTCACCGACACCCATCAGGCGATGCCGCGCGACGGTTACACGGCGATGTTCAACCGGATGCTCGATCATCCGCGGATCGACGTCCTGCTCTCGACCGACTATCGCGACATCGTCGGCGAAGCGGCGGCGGACCATCTGATCTACACCGGCCCGATCGACGAATTTTTCGATCACCGCTACGGCAAGCTGCCGTACCGCAGCCTGCGCTTCGAGCACCGCATCGTGGAGCAGGAGCGGTTCCAGCCGGTGGCGACGGTGAATTATCCGTCCCCCGACGTTCCCTATACTCGGATCACCGAATACAAGCATTTGACCGGCCAGCAGCATCCGCGGACCAGCGTCACCTATGAATATCCGAGCGCGGAGGGCGATCCTTATTATCCGATTCCGCGGGCCGAGAATCAGGCGCTGTTCAAGAAATACGAGGCGCTCGCGCTCGCTCAGCCCGGCGTGACCTTCGTCGGCCGCCTCGCCACCTACCGCTATTACAATATGGATCAGGTGGTCGGCCAGGCGCTGGCGACGTTCAGGCGGATCGACGCCCGCCGGCGCAGCTATTTCGAGGCGCCGACCACGCTCGAAGCCGCCGAATAGGCGGCGGCTTCACGGGGCGGCGGAGCCGTGCGGAGGGGCGCGACGTCGCGAAGATAGTCTTCAACCGCTTCTTCGAGCGGCCTCAGCAAGGCGCCGCGCTCGCTCGCGAGCGCGGTCCGGCGCGGCCGCTCCCCGCTCCGCGCGAAGACCAGATCGGGATCGAAGCCGGCCTTTTGCGCAATATTGCGGGCGAAGGAGCACCAATCGGTTTCCCCCTGGTTGGCGAGGTGCCAGATGCCGGTCTCGCCGTCGATCAGCAGGTCGAGCGCCGCGTGGCAGAGATCCGGAACGAAGGTCGGGCTGACGATGTCGCTGTCCGAAGCGCTGAACGGCTCCCCGCGAGCGAGATGGTCGAGCACGCCCCAGGCGAAATTGTACCGGTCCCACGGCCCGAAGAAGGCGCTGGTGCGGACGATCAGCGCCCGGGCGCCGGCCGCAAGGACCAGCTTTTCGGCCCATTGCTTGCTCTCCCCGTAGACGCAAAGGGCGGAAGGCTCGTCGCACTCGACATAGGCGCGGCCCAGGCGGCCGTCGAAGACGAGGTCGGACGAAAAGGTCACGAACGGAATGTCGAGACCGGCGCAGGCGCGGGCAAGGTTCCCGGCGCCGGCCGCGTTCGCGGCCATGCAAGCCTCCGGCTCGCGCTCGGCGTCGGCGACGCGAACGAAGCCCGCGGCGTTGACGACCGCCCAGGGCTTTACGGTTCGCAGCGCCGCTGCGACCGACTGGGGATCGGCGATGTCCAGCTCCGCCCGGCTCGTGAGGCGCACGGAGAGGCCGCGGTGGCCGGCGATGCGCGCGAGCGCCTGTCCGAGCGTGCCGGTCGCCCCGGTGATGAGCAGCGGCCGGCCTTCGGCATCCCGGCAAGGGGACTCGCTGCACCAGCCGTAAAGCCGCTCCGGGCGCCGCCACCACCCTTTTTCCTTCAGCACGGGATGGTCGAACCGTTCCCCGCGCGCGTAGCTTCGGGCCGCCGCCGCGATCGCCGTCGGCCTCGGCGAAAGCCCGCGCCGATCGTAGGCCCCGACGTCGTAGCGTCCCTCGGCGCGGGTGAGCAGCGAGCGCCAGTCCACCGATCCGAACAGCGACCACAAGGTCACCGCCTCGATCGAGACTCCGTCCGCCCGGAGCGCGCGCGCGGCGGTCCAGACTTCGTCGAGCCAGCGCAGCTGCTCGTCACGCGTGCAGCCGTGATGCACTTCGGTCACCGCGAGCGGGCGCCGGTAACGCTCCCACGCTTCGCCGAGGCGCGGACCGATGCCCGTGGCCAGGCCCGCCACGCGCACGGCTTCGGCATCGACATAGATCTCGCGCCCGTTCCCGCCCGGGTCGAGCGAGGGATAGAGCTGGATGCGGTGATCGAGGAAGCGATCGCTGGTGAGATAGTGGTTGATGCCGAGCAGGTCGGGCGCCGCGATCCCGTCCGCGAACGACTCCAGCTCTTCCTCCCCGATACCCGCATCGAACAGGAACGGGAGGAAGGGGTGGGCGCCGTCGACCCGCCCGAACAAAAGGTCGAGGCTAAGCCATCGCCGCTCGTTTTCGTGGGCGGCCTGGGCGGCGAGCGCGGGAGTCGAAAAGATCTTTCCCAGATCCTCGGTCTGGACCAGCTCCGCCGCGGGATTGACGCTTCGGATCGCTCGCATCGCCTCTCGGATGCCCCGGCACTGGTTGACCACGGCGCGAAGGAAGGAGGGATAGTCCCGCCGGTGCGGATACCAATGGCCGTAGAGACAGGCGAAACGGGCCGTGGTCAGCGGCTCGTTGACCGGCGTCCAGCGCCGGACCTGCGGATAGCGCTCGGCGACCCGCAGCGCATAGTCGCCGAGTTTGGCCGGGAAATCGGGATCGAGAAGGTCGGTGTAGGCCGGTCCCGAACCGTGATGGAGAAGGCCGATGATCGGCTCGATCCCGTGCGCCGCGAGCCCCTCGATCCGCGAATCGGCCCAGGCGAAGTTGCACCTGTCGGGCCGCTTGGGGGCGGTCCGCTCCCACAGGACTGGATAGCGGACGCACGTGATTCCGAGCTCCGCCATGAGGCGGATATCGTCGAAGCGGCGGGCGTGGCCGGTCTCCTCGAGCTGATCGCGCCAGCGCCCGCCGACGCGCGCGACCGTGCATTCAGGTCCGCCCCAAAGCGCGGGCCCGCCCGGGAGCGCGCGGCTAATGGTGGCGGCCGTGATCGGCCTTCTCCCGCTGCCGCGCCTCTGCCCGGTCTTGTTGCTCGCCGGCTTTCTCCGCCGGGCCGCTGACGATGCTGCTCGCGCCGCCGGTGGCGCCGCTTCGCGCATCCGCCCGTTCGCCGGCGTCCTCATGGGGGCCGTCGCACGCGTGAAGCGCGACGGCCGCCAGCAAGATTGCGCTTGTCCGAAGGAGCCTGAACATAGCGTCTCTACTTGTCTGCGGCCGGTGCAGTTCCTGCAATTGTCCTGTTTTTAACGGGGATTAGGACGATTTTTCGAAATCGCGGCCGGTCTTCCCGGCTGCGAAACCGGGTCCGCATACCGTTCGTTGTTCAGGTGCAATCGAGGAATTTCCGATGATGGTAGAGGTGGACTGGTGACGGCGCGCTGGGAGCCCTGGGTGGCGCTTTTCGTGGCCGTCGGTTCGGCGGTCACGATCGCCTGGGCCGTGATCGAGACCTATTGGGGCTAGTCGTCGTCCAGCCGCGGCGCCTGCGCCAGGGTTGGCACATGGTATGCGGCGAGCAGGCGGCTGATCTCCTCCCGGTGGCGATCGAGCGAACTCTCCAGCTCGGCCTTGAGCTGCGGCTCCCGCCGGCGCAATCCCATTGAGACCGCGAACGCCATCGGCTGGTCGCTTCTCTCATCCAGCGGTGCGACGGGCGTGAGGCGGAGCGGAACGGGCTGGCGCTGGGCGAAATATCCGGCGACCGGGCCCCACACGAAGGCGATGTCGATTTCCCCTCTAGCGACGGCACGCACGATGTCGGCCTGGGGCGCGGGCTGGGCGTAGTTGCCGTAGACCATGTAGCCACGCACGTTGCCGACGATTCCGCGCCGGGCGAGCGCGTGGGCCGGCGGCGTGTTGGAAAAGTCGTCGCCGATCATCTGGACGCCGATCCGCAAGGTCCTGAGGCGCGGATCGTCGAATGAACGGATCGCGAGATCGCGGTCGGCGCGGGTCACCGCGACATAGGCCGACCGATAATAAGGCCGGGTGGTGGCGAGCATGTCGACTTCGCTGCCGACCCCGGGGATGACGTCGCAAAGGCCCGCCTTCAGGGTCTCGCGCACGTTGCCGCGGCGTTGCGCCCACCAGGTGTAGCGCACCTCCGCCTTGAGGTCGGCGGCGACGAGCGAAACCAGCCGGTTCTCGAACCCCTGGCCGGCGGCGTTGGAGAAGGGGAGGTTGTTGGGATCGGCGCACACCCGAAGCTCGCGAGGCGCGGCGCCGCAGCCTGCGAGGAGCAACAGGAGCGCTAGGCTAGCGCGGCAGCGCATGGCCGGCCTCCATCCGGTTGAGCCCGCGCATGAGGAACCACAAGGCCGCGGCGAGGTGCCAGGCGCCGCCCGGCACCCACATAATCAGGCCGGCGAGCTGCTGGTCCTCGGCCGGGGTCAGGCCGGCGGGAGTCATTCCGAGCGCCGCGTAGGCCGAATACCAGGGGCTGCTCGCCAGCGCCATCAGAGCGCCGAGCCCGCCGCCGATCATCGAGGTCGCGAACAGGCAAAGCGCGGCGACGAAGGGCCCCGCGCGGCCCTGAAGCATCGCCCACCAGAAGAGGAGCGCGCTGGCGATGAAGCTCAGATGCTGCGCGGCGTGCCAGCCCTCGCCGGTCAGCGCGAGATCGAACAGCCACGGCATGTGCCAGGCGATGATGGCGACCGCCTGGATCGCCGTCGCGACGAACGGGTCGGCAAGGGCGCGCCACAGGCGCCAATGCCCCGCCGGGGCGAGGACGGCCCGGACCGGCTGGGGAAAGGCCCATAGCAAGGCCGCGCCCGGCCGTGCGGCGACCAGCAGCAAGGCGGCGAGGAGCATGAGGATCTCATGCTCGATCATGTGCATGGTGAAGCTCTTTTCCCCCGCTTCGTGCAGCGGCGACACCAAAGCCCCGGCCAGCGCCAGCCAGCCGGCCGCATAGCAAAGAGCGCGGCGAAGGAGCGCCGGCCGGCCGCGGTCGGCTCGGCGCCATAGCCGCGCGAGTCCCAGCGCGTAGAGCAGGGCCGCCAGCACCAGCGGGAGGGTGACCGCGGGCGCCAGCGTCCAGTGGTTCTCGCCGCCATGCGCCAGCGCCGGCGCGGGAAGCAGAAGAAGCGAAAGGGCAAGCGCCCGCTTCATGCCGCGCAGGAGGGGAGGATCAGCGCCGACGCGCTCTGCAGGACGATCGCGAAGGCAGCCAGCGCCGCCAGCATCGCCCCGACGAGGCCGATGAAGCGCCGCCCCTCGCTCTCGTCGCGCCGCCAGACGTCGAGCGAGAACAGGCCCCCGGCGACAACCAGCGCCAGGCAAAGCAGGCCGACGACGACGACGAAGCCCGCTCCGCGGCTGGTGCAATCGTCGAACACCGAGTTGCTGCCGATCTGGTGCGCGAGGCCCCAGCCGAACGCGGCGGCGACGATGCCGAGCCACGGGGTGAGATGCTCGATGCCGGAGCGTCCCGAACTCATGGCCCGAGCCTCGGCAGCCAGTAGATCAGGACATAGATCGGCAGCCAGGCGAGCCAGACGAACCGCCAGTACATCGCATTTTCGGAGCAATCGACGAAGCGGCGCCCCTCGACGCCGTGCGGGCCGTGCATCAGGAACGCCAGCACCAGCGTGTCGACCCAGTCGGTCGCGATATGGGTGGCGTGGAGGAGGAGCAGCATCCAGATCACCGAGCCGTAGGCGTTGTCCGTCCAGCTGACGTTCAACGAGCCGAACTCGAAGCCGCGGATGACGAGCAGCACGGCGCCGATCGCCGCCGCGACGATCAGCATCCAGCGCAGCTTGCGCAGCTCGCCATGCTCGGCGGCGTGCTTGGCGATCGAATTCGGGATCTCGCTCAGCAGCAGGAGGATGGTGAACAGGGTTCCGGCGAGGAGATCGGGCGGCCGGATCGGCGGCGGGGGCCAGGCCTGCTCCTGGTTCATCAGGAAGAAATAGGCGGCGATGGCCAGGACGAAGGCCGTGCCCTCGATCAGGAAGAAGGCGACCACGCCCCACCAGGTCACCGAACGGTTGCCGAAGCCGTGGGTGTGAAGGCCGGAAAGATCGGCGGTGAAGTTGGGCGAGTCCGTCATTCGATCGTCGGCTCCGGGGAGACTTTGGGATTCTTGGGCCAGAACCAGGCGATCAGCGCGGCGGCGATCGGCGGGGTGCCGACGGCGACGGCCCAGGGCGTGAAGATCGACGAGACGAACATCGCGGTCATCGCCAGCGCCGAGATGAGCGGCCAGAGGGTCGGCTCGGCCGAGGGCTCGCGCAAATCGGGCCTGCCCTCGAGCACGGTGGTGAGGACGAGCTCTTTTTCGTCGACCCGAAGGCCGTAGACGACCGGCGGCGGATCGCTCTCCCACAGCGGCGTCCGGCTCGTGGAAACCGGGATGTGAGGGAAATTGTAGGGCGGGGGCGGCGAGGCGGCGGCCCATTCGAGCCCCGGCGCGTCCCACGGATTGGCTCCGGCCACGGCGCCCCGCCGTAGCGACAGCACGGCGTTCAGGACGAAGATCAGCAAAGCCAGCGCGAAGGCGGCGGCCCCGATCGACGAAACCAGGTTGAGAGTCTCCCAGCCGAGCCCGGCGGGATAGGTGTAGACCCGGCGCGGCATGCCGAGGATGCCGAGGAAGTGCATCGGGAAAAAGGCGACCTGGAAGCCGACGAAGGCGAGCCAGAAGCTCAGCTTGCCCCAGCCTTCGGACATCATCCGACCGGTGAACTTGGGGAACCAGTAGGCGATCGCCCCGAGCAGCGGGAAGACCGCGCCGCCGATCAGCACGTAGTGGAAATGGGCGACGACGAAATAGGTGTCGTGGAGCTGGAGGTCGATCGGCACGCTCGCGAGCATCACCCCGGTCAGCCCGCCGATGACGAAGGTGATTATGAAGCCGATCACCCACAGGAGCGGAGTGGCGAAGCGCGGCCGCCCGTCCCAGATCGTCGCGATCCAGCAGAAGATCTGGATTCCGGCCGGGATCGACACCGCCATGCTGGCGGCGGTGTAGAAGGCGTAGCCGAGCCGCGGCAGGCCGGTCGCGAACATGTGGTGCACCCACAGGCCGAAGGCGAGCAGGCCGGTGCCGACGAGGGCGAGGACGATCGCGCTGTAGCCGAAGGTCGGCCGGCGGCTGAACGTCTGGACGATCTCGCTGACGAACCCCGCGGCGGGCAGGAAGATGATGTAGACCTCGGGATGGCCGAAGAACCAGAACAGGTGCTGCCAGAGCAAAGAATCGCCATATTCGAAGCTGTTGAAGAACTGGGTTCCGACGGTCCGGTCGGCGAGCAGCATGCCCGAGGTGAGCGCGACCGAGGGCATCGAGAAGATGACCATCAGCGAGACGACCAGCATCGCCCAGACGAACAGCGGGACCCGGGCGAGGCTCATTCCCGGCGCGCGCTGCTTGAGGATCGTCGCGGTGATCTCGACGGCGACCGCGAGCGCCGCGATCTCGGTGAAGGTCACCATCTGCGCCCAGATGTCGATCCGCTTGCCGGGCGAGAATTCGGGGCCCGCGAGCGGCACGTAGGAGAACCATCCGGCGTCCGGCCCGACGTTGAGCGCGAAGGCGATCCACAGCAGCACGCCTCCTGCGAGATAGGTGAAGTAGGAGAAGGCGTTGAGCCGCGGGAAGGAGATGTTGCGCGTGCCCACCATCAGCGGGACGAGATAGACGGCCATCGCGTCCATCACGGGGACGGCGAAGAGGAACATCATCGTCGTGCCGTGCATGGTGAAGATCTGGTTGTAGCGGTCGGGATCGATGAGGCCGCTGTCGGGCCGGGCGAGCTGGGCGCGCATCAGCAGCGCGAGGATTCCGCCGAGGATCAGGAAGACGAAGGCCGTGACAATGTAGCGGCGGCCGATCTCCTTGTGATCGGTGGACGAGAGCCAGCCGACGAAGCCGGGCTTGCGGCGCCAGGTCTCGTCGAGCCGCGCGTGGAGCGCCTCCCCGGTCAGGCCCGGCCCGTCGCGATCGTGGTCGCGAGGCGACATGCACGCGCTCATCTGAGGGTCTCCAGATAAGCGGTCACCGCCGCCAGCTCTTCGGGGCTAAGGGGCACGTTGGGCATGTTGTTGCCTGGCTTCAGGCGCTGCGGATCGGCGATCCACGCGGCGATGTTGGCGCGGCTCATCGGGAGAGTCCCGGCGGCGATCGACCGGCGGCTGGCGAAATGGCTGAGGTCCGGCGCGACCTGCCCCGACGCGGGCGTCCCGGCGATCGTGTGGCACGAGGCGCATTCGCGGGTCGTGACATAGGCGAAGCCGGCTTGGGCGAGGGCGGCGGCCGGCGCCGGCGGCGGGGCGAGCTGGGCGTTCCACCAGGCGGTGAAGGCGGCGACCGGCTCGACCGTCACGTCGAGCGCCATGTGCGCGTGCTGGATTCCGCAGAATTCGGCGCACTGCCCGCGATAGAAACCGGTACCGATCGGCCGCAGCGAAATGTCGTTGGTCCGGCCCGGGATCAAATCCTGCTTGCCGGCGAGATTGGGGACCCAGAAGCTGTGGATGACGTCGTCCGAGCGAAGCACGATGTGGGCGGTGACTCCCGCCGGCAGGTGAAGCTCGTTCGCCGTGCGCAGGACACGGCTCGGATTCACGTTCAAATAGCGCACGTCCCACCAGAATTGGTGGGCAGTGATCTCGATCTCCAGCGCCTTCGGCTCGGCCGCGCGCGCGAGATCGCGGTCGGTGAACCAGGTGGCGAGAGTCAGCCCGGCGAGGATCGCCGCGGTGCCGCCGATCCAGCCGCCGAGCGCTACCCGCAACGGCCTGTCGCGCGCCCCGTCCCCGCGGCGAAGCAGCGCCCAGCCGAGGAAGAGGAGCACGACGACGTAGACGATCGCCGCGACGGCAAGGAAGGTGGTGAACAAGTTCCACTGCAACAGGCTTTGAGCGGCGTTGACGCCGGCCGCGGACTGGATGGTGTCGAGCAGGTTCGTCATTCCTCGCTCGCATCGTCCTGCTTGGGCGTCGCCCGGTTGACCGGCTTGCGCTCGTCGAGCGTCAGCGGCTCGGTGTTGCTCGGCTCGTCGGCGCGCGAGGGGAGCGCGTCCTGGCGCGGCTGGGCCGAAAGCGCGCGGACGAAGGCGGCGAGCTGCCAGGCCTGGTCCTCCGTGATCCGCCCGCGGAAGGACGGCATCCCGTTCGGCCGCCCATCGAGGATGGTCGCGGCGATCTCGTCCATCGACCCGCCGTAGCGCCACTCGTCGTCCATCAGCGGCGGGCCCATGCCGCCCCCGCCATGGGCGTGGCAGCCGGCGCAGTTCATCCAGGCGTAGAGCCTTTGCCCCTGCGCAATGTGGTAAGCGTTGCCTTCGAAGGCGGCGCCGCGCGGGTTTTCCGCCATCGCGTTGCCGCGATTGTCGCGAGTCTCGCGCGAGCAGCCCGCGAGCGCGAGCAGGGCCATCAGGGCCGCCTCAACGCGGAAGCGCGAAGACATAGAGCCTCCCTCCCGCATCGGTGCGCGCGGGAAGGTCGCGCACCGCGTTGACGAAGCCGAGCGCCGAGGTCGGATCGCCCTTGTCGAGCGCGCCCGAGACGATCGCTCCGGACCAGCCGCCGACTCCGGCGAGAATCGCGATATATTGGCGGCCGTCGGGACCGCGAAAGCTGACCGGCTGGCCGATCGTCCCCGAATTCATCCGGAATTGCCAGAGCAGCCGGCCGCTCCGCGCGTCGACGGCTTTGAACAATCCGTCCATCGTCCCGTAGAAGACGAGGTCCCCGCCGGTCGCCAGAGCACCGCTCCACACCGGCAGATCCTCGCGAATTCGCCAAACCGGTCGGCGGGCGACAGGATCCCAGGCCGTCAGCATGCCGCGATTGCCGCCCGGCCCCGCATACATGCGCGCGTCGGCGCCGAGATAGGGCGTTCCGGCGATGTAATTGGCCTCGCTGTGGCCCTCGTCCATGCACAGGTTGAGATGGGGCACGTAGAGCAGGCCGGTTCGCGGCGAGAAGGTGGAAGGGTTCCAGTCCTTGCCGCCGGGCGCGGCGGGACAGATGTTGCGGGTGACCCGGCCCTGCTGCGGCATCTTGTCGGCGGCGAAGCTGGGCCTTCCCGTGGCGAGGTCGATGCCGCTGATCGAATTGACGAAGGCGTAGGGGTCGGCCGACAGCAGTTCGCCGCTCTCGCGGTCCATCACGTACATGAATCCGGTGCGCCCCGCCCGGACCAGCACGTGCCGAATCCGGCCGCGGACCGGCATGTCGAGCAGCACGCTCTCGTTGACGTCGTCATGGTCGAACAGATCGTGCGGACTCGATTGGTAGAACCAGCGCGCCTCGCCGGTGCGGATGTCGCGGGCGAAGACTCCGGCGGTCCACAGATTGTCGCCGGGCCGCTGGTCGGGATTCCAGGGTCCCGGATTGCCGGTGCCGTAGAAGACCAAATGGGTCTGCGGATCGTAGCTGATCCAGCCCCACGGATTGCCGCCGCCGATCCGCCAGCCTTCCGGCTGCCAGGAGGTGACTCCGAGGTTCCGCCCCCGCGCGGAGGCGTAGAAAGGATGGAAATTGGGGCCGATCAGAACGTCCGTGTCGGGACCGGTGCTCCACGCCTTCCACACCAGGGCGCCGCTTCCCGCGTCGAGCGCGGCCAGCCAGCCGCGTACGCCGAATTCGCCGCCCGAGCTTCCGACCAGGACCCGGCCGTCCGCGACCAGCGGGGCCATGGTGATCGTCTCGCCGATATTGATGTTCGCGAGCCGCGTGCGCCAGATTTCGCGCCCGGTTTCGGCGTCGAGCGCGATGGTCTGCCCGTCGAGCGTGTTGAAGAACAGCCGGCCGCCGGAGAAGACGGCGCCGCGATTGACGACGTCGCAGCAGGCGACGCCCTGGGCGCGCTGGAGCGGCCGCGGGCGGAAGGCCCATTTCACCGGATGATCGGGGCGGGTGAGATCGAGCGCGTAGACGATGTTGGGGAAGGGCGTGACGACGTACATCGTGGTGCCGACGACGATCGGCGCCGCCTCCTGGCCGCGATTGACTCCCGTGTCGAAGGTGAAGACCGGCCGAAGCCGCCCGACATTGGCGACGTTGATCTGATCGAGGGCGCTGAAGCGGGTGGCGGCATAGTCGCCCGGCGGCATCGTCCACTGGCCGTCCTCGGCGCGGCCGGAAGCCGGCGCGACGAGCGCCCGGGCCTGGGGTGCGGGAAGCGGCGCGAGCGTCTCCAGGACGGCCGGGCGCGGCTCGGCCGCGCGGGGCTGGAGCACCCACCAGACGACCAGTGCAACGACGAGGGCCGCGAGCAGGATCGCGACGATCCCCCACGCGCCGATTCGCCTTCCACTGGCTCCTGTCGGGTCGCTCATTCGAGCCGCAAAACCGGGCGTCCGAAACGAAGTTCCGTCGTTTCGCCGGTGTTTTAATCTGAATTAGTGCATTGGCACGACGGCGAGGCCCCAGGGTCGGTCGCCGGCCCGGAAACGGGCCAAGACGCGCAGGCTCGCGGCGTCGACCATGGCGACGTCGTTGGAGGGTCCGTTGGCGGTGAAGACGAAGCGGCCGTCGCCGCTCAGCGCGAGGCCCCAGGGCCGATCGCCGACCTCGACGCTCCCCGTCAGGCGCAGACTCGCCGGGTCGATCCGGAGCAGCCGTCGTCCGCGGCCGGTCGTGACGAACAGCGCTCTTCCGTCGCGGCTCAACGCAACGCCCATCGGACGGACGTTTCCGCCCTCGAGCCGGGCGAGACCGATGCGGCGGTCCGACGCCACGTCGATCGCGGCGATCGTCCCATCGCTCTCGCCGGGGACGAAGGCGCGGCGGCCGTCGGGGGTAAAGACCGCGTTGCGCGGCCGCTCGCCCACTGGAATATGCGCCCGGACGCGCAGCGTCCCGGCATCGACGACCGCGACCTGATTATCCTCCTCCGAGGTGGCGTAGATCAGGCGCCCGTCGGGAGAGACAGCTACTCCTTCGGGCTCGCCGCCGACCGGGATGGCGCCGCGCCGTCCGCCGCTCGCCGCGTCGAAGACGATCAGCTGGCCGCTGTCCTCGCTGGCGACGTAGAGCGTTCGGCCGTCCGGGCTGACCGCGACCGTCTCCGGATCGGAGACTCCGCGGATGATCCGCAAGACTCGCCCTTCCGCGACGTCGAACACGGCGATTCCGTCGGCGGCTCGGTCGGCCGGCGGCAGCGTCGATTCGTCGACTCCCGGCCCGCCGACCGGCGATCCGCTGAGCGCGATGTAGAGCAGCCGGCCGTCCGGGCTGGCGACGATTCCGCGCGGCCTTTTGCCGAGCGCCACCCGGCCGATCACCCTTCGCGCCTCGGGATCGACGATCGTCAGATCGCCGGACATCTCGTTGGTGACGTAAAGCCGCGCACCAAGCGGGGAGGGTGGCTGAGCGCAGCCGAACATCAGCAAAAGGCAAAGGACGATCCCGCTGCGCATCACGAACCGAACGATACCCGAAAGGGCCGGTTCCGGGTCAAGCGGCTCGGCACGGAGGGTCGATATGAGGCGGGAATGAGGAAACGAACCCCGGATCGAGATCGAGCGACCACGGCGGATTCAGCGCCATTCGCTTCGCGTCCCCTTCAGCTAGCTCGCGGAGGGCCGTATCTGGGCGGGACGGGGAACCGTGGCGGTAAGGCTGGTGCCTCGGCCGCTCCCGCCTATCTGGACCGAGCCGCCCAGGCGGGTCATTCGCTCGCGCATGCCTGCCAGGCCGATTCCGGACTGGGCGGCGGCGCTCAGCGTCGACTGGTCGAAGCCGATGCCATTGTCGCGCACGCAGAGGCTGATGGTCGATTGTTCGATCTCCAGCGCGACGGTTACCTGGGTCGCGCGCGCGTGACGGTGAACGTTGGCGAGCGCCTCCTGACAGACCCGGAACAGGGCGATCGAGACGTCGTCGTCGATCAGCTCCGTCCCCTCGCCGATGCGGACCTCGACCTCGAGGCCGGCCCGGTCGCCGAAGCCCAAAGCGAAATTCCGAACGGCCTCCCTCAGCCCGTGGCTTTCGATCACCGGCGGGTGGAGGAGGTAGGAAAGGACCCGGATCTCCTGCTTGGCCTCATGCAGCGAAGCCTCGATGTCCGCGCGCGCCTGGCCGAGCTGCGCGGCTTGCTCGCTACCCGGGTCCATTTCGGGCAGGTTGACCACCAGGCGTGCAAGCGCCAGGCCGGCGGCCGTCAAATGCTGGGCGGTGCTATCGTGCAATTCCTGGGCGATCCGCCGCCGCTCCTCGATCTGCAGGGTGAGCAGCCGCTCGGAAAGCGCGCGGACCTCCTCCTCCATCCGGTCCTGGTCGGTGCTGTCCTCGGCCACTCCGAGCACCAGCTCGGCGTCGCCGGCGGAGTCGCGGCTGAAGACGATGTTTCGGCTCAAATGATGGCGGTAGCGCCCGTTGCGGTGGAGCACGCGGTAGCCGACCGTCGCGATCTCGCCGTCAGGCAGGTTGGCCAGGCCGGCGACATGCTCCTGGACCGTCGCCACGTCGTCGGGATGAATCAGCCGCGGGATCATCTGGTCGCCCATTTCGGCGATTTCCGCCGGATCGTAGCCGAGCGGCATGTTGTGTTGGCCGGTCGAGAAGCGGATTCCCCGGCTCTTGAGGTCGAACAAGTAGATGACGTTGGAGGTGGCGTCGCCGAGGCTCCGGATCAGCGCCTGGCTGTTGTCCGCGATTCCCGCGAGAGTGCGCTCGAACGTGACGTCTCGGGTCACCCCGACGACATGGCGCAGGGGGCCGCCGCCCTCGCTCGCCGGGAGAAGGTTGGTCTTCCACGACAGCCGGCCGTCCGGCATGTCGATGCTCCGCTCGTACACCCGCGGCTCGCCGGTCTCGACGCAAAGGGCGAGGTTCGCCTCGAGGCATTCGGCGATCTCCGGCACCAGGCAATCGCCCGGGCGCGCTCCGATCACCTCGTCGAGCGGCCGGTTGGCGAGCTCGGCGACGGGCTGATTGGCGTCCTCGAACAGGAACGAGCCGTCGGGCAGCACCCGGATGACGTAGACCAGGAAATTGGGATGGCCGAACAGCGCCCTGTAGAAGGCGTCGAGGCTCAGCGCCGTCTCGGCTTGCCTCTTTCCCGCCCCGTTCGACAGATCGTTCATGCCCCACCCTCGCTAACGATAGTCTCGCGTTCCCCCCATTTCGGTCGGTGCGCGGCGATCTTAGCATAAATTAGGTCGTTAAAGCGAATTCGCCCCGGGATCGGTTCCCCATGCACTGCGGAATCCGCCTTTGACAGAGGGAGCGTCGCCCCGGCATTAGGCCACCATGCTCAGCCTTCATTACATTCGCGAGAATCCGGCCGTGGTCGCCAGGGCGATCGCCGACAAGAACGTTGCGCTCGACCTCGATACGCTGCTCGCGCTCGACGGCGAGGTGCGCACGCTGAAGACCCGGGCCGACACCCTCAGGGCCGAGCGCAACGCGATCAGCGACGGCTTCAAGAGCGCCGCGCCCGAGGAGCGCCCCGCGCTCGGCGCCAAGGCCAAGGCGATCGGCGCGGAAATAGCGGAAATCGAAGGCGCGCTCGGCGAGAAGCAGGCCGCGCTCGACGCCTTGCTGCTGCGCGTGCCCAACATCCCCTGGGAGGGCGCCCCGGTCGGGCCCGACGAGAGCTTCAACATCGTCGTCCGCCAGGAGGGGACGATCCCCGCCTTCGATTTCGAGCCGCTCGACCATGTCGCCCTGATCGAAAAGAACGACTGGGCCGATCTCGCGCGGATCACCCAGGTGGCGGGATCGCGCACCTATTGCCTCAAGGGGCGCCTCGCGATGCTCGAGCAGGCGCTGATGCTCTGGGCCCAGCAGCGCCTCGCCGCGGACGGCTTCACCCTGATGACCGTCCCCGCGCTGGCCCGGCCGCAGGCCTTCGTCGCCACCGGCCATTTCCCGGGGCACGAGGAAGAAGCCTATCACATGCCCGCCGACGATCTCTATCTCGCCGGAACGGGGGAGATCGCGCTCACCTCCCTGCACAGCGGCGAGGTGATCGAGGCGGACAAGCTTCCGATCCTCTACGCCGGCTATTCCCCCTGCTTCCGCCGCGAGGCGGGGAGCGCCGGCCGCGACGTTCGCGGCCTGCTTCGGGTCCACCAATTCTACAAGCTGGAGCAATATATCATCTGCCGCGACGACGCGGAGGAGAGCGCGCGCTGGCACCAGCGCCTGCTCGCCAATGCCGAGGGCATGCTGAAGGCGCTCGAAATCCCCTACCAGGTGATCGAGGCCTCGACCGGGGACATGGGCAACGGCAAGTTCCGGATGAACGACATCGAGAGCTGGGTGCCCTCTTTGGGCAAGTATCGCGAGACCCACAGCTGCTCGACGCTTCACGACTGGCAGGCGCGCCGCGCCAACCTTCGCTGGCGCGACGAGGAGCGCAAGGTCCGCTTCTGCCACACGCTCAACAACACCGCGCTCGCCTCCCCGCGGATCCTCGTCCCCCTGCTCGAGAACCACCAGAAAGCCGACGGCCGGGTCAAGCTGCCCGAGCCGCTGAGGGCGCTGATGGGCGGCGATTATCTCTAGGCGCCGCGACGACAAGGCGCCTCCCGGCTGGATGCGTATGCGCGAGGCGGCGGCGCTCGCCGCGCGGATGTACCGCGCCTTCGGGGCGCTGGGCGAGCGCGGCCCCGCCGATGGGCCGAGGGTGATGGTGATCCCCGGCTTCCTCGCCGCCGACCGGACGACGCTCGGGCTCCAGCGCGCGCTTGGGCAGGCGGGCTTCAGGGTCACGGGATGGGGAATGGGGCTCAACCGCGGGGTGACCGAGACCATCGTCGATCGCATCGCGGAGGGGGTCGAGCGGTTCGGCGAAGGCCGAAAGGTGATCCTGGTCGGCTGGAGCCTCGGAGGAATCTACGCCCGGGTCGTCGCCCAGGAGCGGCCGGAGCTGGTCGAGAAGGTGATCACGCTCGGCTCGCCTTTCTCCGGCGACCGGCGCAGGAACAACAATGTCTGGCGGCTCTACGAATGGGTGGCCGGCCATCCGGTCAACCGCCCGCCGATCGACAAGGACCCGGAGACGAAGCCGCCGGTGCCGACTCTCGCCATCTGGTCCCGCCGCGACGGAATCGTCGCCCCGGCGGGAGCGCGCGGCACGCCCGAACAGCGGGACGCCGAGCTCGAGCTGGACTGCAGCCACATGGGCTTCGCCGTCAGCGCAAAGGCCTATCCCGGGATCGTCGCCGCGGTCCGCGATTTCAGCTGAGGAACGGCCTCGATTGGAAGTTCCCCTTTGGAGTGGGAATCCCAATGAGTCATCCCGGCGAAGGCCGGGACCCATGAACACCTTGGATCCAGGAGAAGCGCAAACCTAGGTCTTTTCACCGAACACCGCGTTCATGGGTCCCGGCCTTCGCCGGGATGACTCTGAAATTTCTCGCATGATCGCCTTTGACTGCCCGGCTCCGCAGCATGGCCGATCATGCTCCCAGGAACGGCGCCGCCACCTCGCCCGGCACCCTCAACGGACGCCCGGTCGCCCTGTCGAGCATCGCCCAGGTCGTCCGCGCGCGCACCCGCGGCTTGCCGTCCTCCCCGACGAATTCGACGTGCCGGTCGAAGCGCGCGCCCTTCGGCGCTTCGCCCACCCAGGTGCGCGCCGTCACCGTCTCGCCGGGAAGCACGGCGCGGAGATAATCGATCTCGTGCCGGATCACGACCCAGACATAGGCCTCGACATGGGCCGGGTCCGACACCGCCCGCCAATGGGCGGTCGCCACGTCCTGGATCCAGCGCACCCAGGCGGCATTGTTGACGTGGCCGAGCTCGTCGATGTCCGCTTGCCCCGCGGTGATCCGAAGCTCGAACGGAGTCACCTCACTCCCCCGAGCCCATCTGAGTCAGCATAAAGGCATATTCCTCTGCCGTCTCCTCGAGCGCGGTCCAGCGCCCGGTGCGCCCGCCATGGCCCGCGCCCATGTTGATCTTGAGCAGCTGGAGATTGTCGTCGGTGCGCATGGCCCTCAGGCGCGCCGCCCATTTGGCCGGCTCCCAATAGGTCACGCGCGGATCGTTGAGCCCGCCCGAGATGAGCATCGGCGGATAGGCCTGGGGCCGCACGTTGTCGTAGGGGCTGTAGCTCTGCATGTAGCGGAACACGCCCGCGTCGGCGATCGGATTGCCCCATTCGTTCCACTCGCCCGGGGTCAGCGGAAGGCTTTCGTCCTGCATCGTGTTGAGAACGTCGACGAAGGGCACGTCGGCGATCACAGCCCCCCACAATCCGGGATTGGAATTGACCACCGCGCCCATCAGCTCGCCCCCGGCCGAACGCCCCGCGATGGCGATCCGCCCGGCCCGCGTGTAGCGCTCCGCGATCAGGCCCCGGGCGGCGTCGACGAAATCGTTGAACGTGTTGGTCCGCCGGTCGAGCTTGCCCTGCAAATACCAGTCGTAGCCGAGCTCGTCGCCGCCGCGGATATGGGCGATGGCATAGGCGTAGCCGCGGTCGAGCAGGCTGATCCGGTTGGCGCTGAAGGAGGGCGGAGTGGCATAGCCGTAGGAGCCGTAGGAATAGAGGAAGAGACGGCCCTCGCCGTTCCGCTCGAAGCCGCGGCGATAGACGATCGAGACCGGGATGCGCCGGCCGTCGCGCGACGGGACCATGATACGCTCGGTGACGTACTGGCTGGGATCGTAGCCCGAAGGGATCGCCTGGACCTTCAGCGTCTCCAGCCGGTTCTGGGCCGGATGATAGTCGTAGACGGTCGGCGGCGTGACCATCGAGCTGTAGGACAGGCGATAGGCGCTCGGCGCATATTCCGGATTGCCGGAGAGGCCGGCGCTGTAGGCGGCCTCCGTGAAGGGAATGCGCCGCTCGCTCCCGTCATAGCCGCGCAGGCGAACCTGATCGAGGCCGTCGACCCGCTCGCTGACCACGAGATGGTCGCGGAACGCTGTGAGGCCACGCAGATAGACTCGGTCGGAGCCCGCGATCACCGTCCGCCATTCGCCCGGATTCCCCGGATCGGCCTCGGCGATTCGGAAGTTCACATGGTCGTCGTTGGTCAGGATCCACAGCTTGTCGTGGCTGGAATCGACCGAATATTGGATCAGCGGCCGGCGCGCCGCGATCAGCACCGGCGGCGCCTCGGGATTGTCGGCGGGGACGAAGCGCACCTCGTTCGAGCTGTTCTCCCCGGTGGAAATGAGGATGTAGCGCCGGTCCTGCGTCCGGCCGACGTCCACGGTGAAGGCGACGTTCTGCGTCTCCTCATAGAGCGTCCGGTCTTGCGACGCGGGAGTGCCGAGCCGGTGGAGGCGCGCGCGGTAGGATCGCCACTGGTCGTTGACCTCGGTGAAGACGAGGGCGCGGCTGTCGGCGGTCCAGACCGGCTGGCCGATGCCGACCTCGCTGACCGTCTCGACGTCGCGGCCGGTGGCGATCTCGCGGATGCTCAAGCGGAAGCGCTCGGAGCCGTTGTCGTCGACCAAAGTCGCGGCGTAGCGCCCGTCGGGGCTGACCGAGAGGGCGCCGAGGCGGAAATATTGCTTGCCCGCGGCTTCCGCGACCTCGTCGAACACCACCTGCTCGGCGCCGCCGGCGACAGGCCGGCGATGCCAGGTGCGGTATTGCGCGCTGGGCCGGAAGGCCCACCAGTAGAGCCAGTCGCCGTCGCGCTGCGGCACCGAGCTGTCGTCCTCGGGAATCCGTCCGCGCATCTCGCGAACGAGCGTGTCGATCAGCGGCCGGTGCGGCGCCATCGCCGCCTCGAAATAGGAATTCTCGGCGCGCAGGTAAGCGAGGACGTCCGGATCGTCGACGACCGGATAGGATTCGTCCTTGAGCCAGTGATACGGATCCTCGACGCGGATTCCGTGCCGCTCGTAGCTATAGGGGCGCTGCTCGGCGATCGGCGGCGGCGGAAGCGTGTTCGTCCTGGTCATATCATCCCTTGGCGCGTGGCTTTGCGCGGCGAGCGGCGCGGCGATCAACATCAGGCAGACGGCGATAAGGCGCATCGGTGATCCCCCTCCCGCCGCGGGAAAGCAGGAACGCGGCGGGGCGTCCAGAGGCAAATGCGCCGGACAGCGATCGTGTTGCGCTCCCCGGCGAAGGCCGGGGCCCAGGCCGGCGCCAGCCGGGCTCGATACGGCGCGGGCCGAAAGCCTTCGGCTCCTGGGCCGGGGACCGGCCGCGCCCGAACTCGGCGCGCATTCACCTGGGGGAGAGCGGAACGGTCGGGCTGCCTCGTTCCCCGGCGAAGGCCGGGGTCCAGGCCGGCGCGAGCCGGGTTCAAGGGACGTGGACCCAAAGCCTTCGGCTCCTGGGCCCCGGCCTTCGCCGGGGAACGGCATCGTGCAGACCCCCCTCTGCATTTTCCTACACCCCCGCATTCATGCCATAATCGGCGCATGTCCGATGCCCGATTCGCCGCCGCCTCTTGTTTCCGCCTTCCGCGGGCGAAATCGGCCTCGGAAGGCTCCGCTTTTTCTCTTCCATGGAAGCGGAAACTTCGGAAACTTCCGTTCATGTTCGCCGCGGGCCCGCCATCTTGCTGGCGTCCGCAGCCAAGCTTAGAGGCGCCCCATGTCCAGCTATGAATCCCGCCTCGCCGCCTTGCGCGAGCAATTGAAGGCCGACCGGCTCGACGGCTTCGTCGTCCCGCTGACCGACGAGCATATGAGCGAATATGTCGGCAGCTACGCCCAGCGCCTCGCCTGGCTGACAGGCTTCCAGGGCTCGGCCGGCTCGGCCGTGGTCCTGCCGGAGGAGGCGGCGATCTTCACCGACGGGCGCTACACGCTTCAGGTCCGCGACCAGGTCGACGGCGCTCACTGGTCCTACCAGTCCGTGCCCGAAACCAGCATCGCCGATTGGCTGAAGGCGCACGCGCCGCAGGGCGGGCGGATCGGCTACGATCCCTGGCTTCACACCAAGGATTGGGTGAAGAAGGCGCGCGAGGCGCTTGCCGATACCGGCGCTGAGCTGGTCGCGGTGCGCAAGAACCCGATCGACGCGGTCTGGAACGACCAGCCCGAGCCCTCGCCGGCGCGCCTCATCGTCCATCCGGATTCCCATGCCGGCAAGAATTCGGCGGCGAAGCGGCAGGAAATGGCCGATTGGCTGAAGGAGCAGAAGGCGGACGCCGCCGTCCTCGCCGCTCTGGATTCGATCGCCTGGACGTTCAACGTGCGCGGCAAGGACGTCGATCATACCCCGGTCGCCTTGTCCTTCGCCCTGGTCAACGACGACGGCACGGCCGACCTGTTCGTCGCCTCGGAAAAGCTCGGCGACGACGTTCGCCAGCATCTCGGCAACGGCGTCCGGGTGCACGAGCGGAGCGATTTCGAGCCGATGCTGAAGAGGCTCGCCGGCAAGACCGTGGCCGTCGATCCCGAGCGCTCGGTCGCCGCGATCTTCGAGGCGCTGGAGGAGGCCGGGGCGAAGATCGTCTCGAAGCGCGATCCCTCGATCCTGCCCAAGGCGATCAAGAACGAGACCGAGATCGCCGGCCACCACGCGGCCCAGACGCGCGACGGCGCGGCGCTGTCGCGTTTCTTGCACTGGCTTTCGATCGAAGCGCCGAAGGGCGTCGTCGACGAGCTTTCGGCGGCCGCGAAGCTCCACGACTTCCGCCAGCAGGGCGGCGACCTCAGGGACTTGAGCTTCGATACCATCTCCGGCGCGGGGCCGAACGGGGCCATCGTCCATTACCGGGTCACCGAGGCGACCAACCGGCCGCTGGAGATGGATTCGATCTATCTGGTCGATTCGGGCGGCCAATATCCGGACGGCACGACCGACGTGACCCGAACCGTCGTGATCGGCACGCCGACGGCCGAGATGAAGGACCGCTTCACCCGGGTTCTCCAGGGCCATATCGCGGTCGCGCGAGCGCTCTTCCCCGACGGAACGCGCGGCAGCCAGCTCGACAGCTTCGCCCGCCAGTATCTCTGGCGCGCGGGAGTCGATTACGCCCACGGCACCGGCCACGGCGTCGGCAGCTTCCTGTCGGTCCACGAAGGCCCGCAGCGAATCTCGCCCGCGGGCAGCGCCCAGGCCGGCGGCGACGAGCCGATCCGGGCGGGAATGATCCTTTCCAACGAGCCCGGCTATTACAAGACCGGCGCATACGGAATCCGCATCGAGAACCTCGTTCTGGTCGTGGCCAAAGAGCCGGAAGGCGGCTTCGAGGGCGAGAAGAAGCTGCTCGGCTTCGAAACGCTGACCTTCGCCCCGATCGACCGCAATTTGATCGAGCCGGCGATGCTCAGCGGCGACGAACGGCGCTGGGTGGACGATTATCACGCCGAGGTGCTGCGCGTGGTCGGCCCGCAGCTGGAGGGGGAAGCGAGGGCCTGGCTCGACGCGCAATGCGCGCCTCTGCAATAGGAGACGACATCCCTCCCCGCTCATCCTGAGTAGCCGTTGAGCTTGTCGAAACGGCGTATCGAAGGACCGTCCTTCGATACGGGCCTTCGCCAAGCTCAGTCCCTACTCAGGATGAGCGGGGGGTGGAGGATCCCTCTCCGCTTGGTCCTCAGTCCCCCGCGCCTGGGCCTTGCGCCGCTTGAGGTTCTCGCGAAGCGCGGCGGCGAGGCGCTTCTCCCGTTCTTCGTCCCTGGTGGGCATGGCGCGCCTTGACATCATCCGAAGGGACCGGCCATAGGCCCGCTTCCCCGGAAAGCGATAGGCTGCCGTAGCTCAGTGGTAGAGCGCATCCTTGGTAAGGCTGAGGTCGTGAGTTCAATCCTCACCGGCAGCACCATCGCCCCGGCGCAGGAAGATCACTCGGCCCTGAGCCGGGCGACCGCTTCGTGGCGAATGTGCTCGGCGGCCTTGCCGGCGAACAGGGAAGCGAGCTCGCTGTGGCGTTCGCGGGCTTCCTGCGTGACCGCATAGCTCGCCCTTCGCCGCTCCTCGGCCGCACGTCGCGAATAATATCGGTAATCCGATTCCATGCCGCCGCCTCCCCCTCGACTCGGGTGGCTTAACACAAGAATTTCCAGATTCCGAATCACCCGCCCGAGGAGGGAAACCGGGGTATTCTCCTAGGGTACGGACCGGGGGTCAGCGCCTGCCCGACCGGCGCAGGATCATGTCGAGCACCGCCGGGTGAAGCGGCCGTTCGAAGGCGCAGCCGATGAGGTTTCCCTTCGCCCAGGCGACCTTCGCGTGGCAGGCTTCGAGCCCCGGAAGCCGGAGCCACACGTCGGCGCCCTTCTCAAGCTCGAGATGGGTGCTGGCGCGAAAGCCGTGGGTTGAAAGATCGGTGACCTCGACCGAGACGCCGGAAGCGCCGCGTTGCCGCAGGCCCGCGCCGATCTCGGTCTGGATGCGCTTCGAAACGCGGCTGTTGACCGCCTCTTCGGACCTGTCCCGGCCGAGCGAAATCTCCCCCGAAAGGAAGGCCCCGCCGAACGAGCCGGGGGAAGCTGACTGGCTGCTGCTGCGCCACGCGTCCATCGCCGCCGCCTCTAGCTCTTGTCCTCGGGGAGGGTGAGGCCGACGGCGATGCTCCAGGCTTGGGCGACCTTGCGGTCCTCGACCGACATCCTGCCGATTCCGGGGCGGCGAAAGCTTTGCGGATAGGGCGTCTGGACGCTCGTCTTGGGCGGCTTGCCGATGTGGATCAGAAGCTCGTGCTCGTCGATCATCCGGTCGAACTCGATGCCCACGCGGTTGCCGGCGGCCCAGGCGACGCGGGCATTGACGACGGTCTCGCCCCGGATGAAGACAACGGCGCTGCCGACATTGGGGACCTGCGGGCATTCGAGCAGGGCGCCCTTGCGCGACAGATCGCGAAGCCGCGCCTCGACATCGCCGAACGAGGTCTGCAGCTTCGCCGCGAGCAAAACCCTCGCACGCTTCGCGCCGCGATTGCCGGCGGCCGTCTTCTGGAAATTCTCTGCGCCCATTTCTGTGTCCCGTGAACCTTGCTGTCGCGCATAGCGGGCAGGGGGCTAAATTGTAGTAAACGAGGGCGGCGGAATCTGCGGGCTTGGGGAAAAGGGGCGTTGACGCCGCCAGGCGGGCCTTTCATGGCTTTTGGCATGCGCTTCTTCTCGGACAATGCCGCCGCCGCCTGTCCCGAGGCGCTGGCCGCGATCGGCGAGGCCAATTGGCTGGACACGGCCTATGACGGCGACTCCTGGAGCCGCCGTCTGAACGAAGCATTTTCAGAGCTGTTCGAGCGCGAGGTGGAGGCCTTGTGGGTAGCGACCGGCACCGCTGCCAACGCCCTCGCGCTGGCCGCCCTGTGCCCGCCTTACGGCCGGATCATCTGCCACCGTCACGCCCATATCGAGGTCGACGAGTGCGGCGCGCCGGAATTCTACACGGCCGGGGCTAAGCTCCTTCTGGGGGAAGGGGAGGGAGCCAAGCTCGCGCCCGATACCGTCGCGGCGCTCGCCGAAGGGATCGCCGCCGGCGACGTCCACCGCTCTCAGCCGGCGGCGCTCTCGATCACCAACGCCACCGAATATGGCCTGGTCTACACCCCCGAAGAGACCGCGGCCCTAGGCGAATTGTGCACCGCGCGGGGCCTCAACTTCCATGTCGACGGCGCGCGCTTCGCGAATGCCGTCGCCCGGCTCGGCTGCGTCCCGGCCGATCTCACCTGGCGGGCGGGGGTGGACGCGCTGTCGTTCGGCTTCACCAAGAATGGCGGGCTCTGCGCCGATGCATTGATCCTGTTCGATCCCGCGCTCGCCGAGGCCACCAGCTACCGGCGCAAGCGGGCCGGCCACCTGCTGTCCAAGGGCCGCTATCTCGCCGCCCAGATGCTGGCGATGATCGAAGGCGACGTCTGGTTGCGCAATGCCCGCGCCGCCAATGAAGCGGCGGACCGCCTTGCCGCGGCGGCCGGACCCGACCGGGTGATCCATCCGGCGGAAGCCAACGAGGTGTTCATCCGCCTGTCGGCCGAGGAGGATGAAGCGCTGCGGTCCCAAGGCTTCGACTTCTATCAATGGGGGCCGGGCGAGGCGCGGCTGGTGACGAGTTGGGATAGCGATCCCGCCCATGTCGACGCGCTCGCCGCCGCGATCCGCGCCCTGTGAGCGAAGCGGGCGGCTTTCGCGATCCGAAGATCCTCCTGCCTTTCCTCCTCATCACCCTGATCTGGAGCTCGACCTGGATCGTCATCAAGGGCCAGCTTGGGATCGTCCCGCCGGTCTGGTCGGTCAGCTACCGCTTCTTCATCGCCGGGGCGGTGATGCTGCTGCTCGGAAGGCTGGCCGGCGCGAGCCTTCGGCTCGGGCGCGGCGGCTATGTGCTTGCGGTGCTTCTCGGCACCTTCCAGTTCGTGGTCAATTACAGCTTCGTTTACGCTTCGGAAATCTACATCACCTCGGGCCTTGCCGCTGTCGTCTTCGCATTGCTGGTTGCGCCCAATGCGGCGCTCGCCTGGGCGTTCTTCGGCCAGCGCGTGAGCGGCCGGTTCGTGCTCGGCTCGGCGGTGGCGATGGCCGGAGTCGGGCTTCTGTTCCTCCAGGAGATCCGCGCAGCCGGCACGCCAAGCGCCGACATATTGCGCGGCCTCGCCTTCGTGCTGTGCGCGGTGCTCGCTGCCTCCTTCGCCAACGTCATGCAGCTGATGCCGGCCATGCGCGCACGGCCGGTGACGATCATGCTCGGCTGGGCGATGCTCTACGGCGCCTCGGCCGACGCGCTCTATGCCCTGCTGTTCATCGGCCCGCCGGTCTTCGACGCACGCCCGTCTTACTGGCTGGGGCTCGTCTATCTCAGCATCGTCGCCTCGGCGCTCGCCTTCTGGCTCTATTATCGGATTATCCGCGCCATCGGCCCGGCGCGCGCGGCCTATTCGAGCGTGCTGATCCCGGTCGTGGCGATGGCGCTCTCGACGGCGTTCGAAAACTATCGCTGGTCGCCGCTGGCTACCGCCGGCGGGCTGCTGACCATCGCCGGCCTGCTGCTCGCGCTGCGCCAGGGCCGCCCGGCGGGGCCGGCGCTGGCGGAATAGCCGGGCGCGCTGGCGCTCCGGCGGCGCGGCTCCTAAGGCTCGCTCGCGCGTTTGGCGCGCACAAGGGAGGTTTGCGGGTGCGGCTCAATGTCAACGTAGAGCTCGACTATTATTTTCCGGAAGCCGCCGACGTGCTGCTGGCGATCGAGGTCGCCCAGCTGCCCGACCAGCGCCTGATCGAGGACCTGCTGACCGTCGACGGGGCCGAGCCCTTGCGCCCGGTCGCCGGCGAGGACGGGATCGGCCGGCGCACTTGGATGCGCGGCGAGGGAACGACCCGGGTCCGCTATCGAGCGACGGTCGACGTCGAGCGGCCTTCGATGGCACTGGAGAGCCTGCCGGCGGCACCGCTGCCCAGCCTTCCCCCCGAGGTCGTGCCCTACATCTGGCCCAGCCGCTACTGCGAATCCGATCGGTTCGAGGCCTTCGTCCAAAAGACCTTCGGCAGCCTCGAAGGAGGAGCCAAGCTCGCCGCCATGGCCGACTGGATCAAGGGCAAGATGGATTATGCCGCCGGGTCGAGCGACTCCACGACCACAGCCGTGGATGCCTTCGTTTCCCGCCGCGGCGTCTGCCGGGATTTCGCCCATCTGACGGCCAGCTTCGCGCGCGCGGCAGGCATTCCGGCGCGGCTGGTCTCCGCTTACGCCCTGGACCTCGAGCCGGCCGATTTCCACGCCGTGGTCGAGGCCTGGCTCGACGGCGGCTGGCGGCTGGTCGACGCGACCTGCCTCGCCCCGGTCGAGGGGATGGTCCGCATCGGAGTCGGCCGCGACGCCACCGACATCGCCTTCATGACGATCTTCGGCAGCGCCGAGATGCGGAGCCAGCGCGTCACGGTGACGCGCGCCGGCGAATGAGATAGAGGCCCGCCATGCTTGACGCCCAGAATGCGGTCGCCGCGCCGGCCGCGATCCGCCGCGAAGATTACCGCCCGCCCGAGTGGCTGGTGCCCGAGATCAGCCTGGATTTCGAGCTTGGGGCGGAGCGGACGATCGTGCACGCGATTCTCGAGGTCGAGCGCAATGGAAATCACGCCGCGCCGCTTCGCCTGGAAACCGGGGACGGAACTTTGAGCAGCCTCACGGTCGACGGCAATGAGCGAAGCTGGCGCAGCGAGGATGGCGCGCTGCTCGTCGATCTGGACGGCGATCGTCACACCGTCGAGACGGTCAGCGAAATCAACCCCAGGGCCAACACCAAGTTGATGGGCCTCTACGAATCGGGGGGAATCCTCTGCACGCAGTGCGAGGCCGAGGGTTTCCGGCGGATCACGCCCTTCCCCGACCGGCCCGACGTGCTGACCCGCTACCGGGTGCGGATGACCGCCGACAAGGCACGCTTTCCGATCCTGCTTTCGAACGGCAATCACGAGGGCGGCGGCGATCTTCCCGATGAGCGGCACTTCGCCGAATGGCACGACCCGTTCCCCAAGCCCTCCTACCTGTTCGCGCTCGTCGCCGGCGATCTCGCCTGCAACCGCGACAGCTTCGTCACCCGCTCCGGCCGGACGGTCCAGCTCGGCATCTGGGTGCGCGAGGGCGACGTTGCGCGCACCGGCCACGCCATGGAATCGCTCAAGGCGGCGATGAAGTGGGACGAGGAGGTCTACGGCCGCGAATATGACCTCGACACGTTCAACATCGTCGCCGTCGCCGATTTCAACTTCGGCGCGATGGAGAACAAGGGCCTCAACATCTTCAACTCGCGCTACATCCTGGTCGATCCGGAGACCGCGACCGACATGGATTACGACGCGGTCGCGGCCGTCGTCGCGCATGAATATTTCCACAATTGGTCCGGCGACCGGGTGACCTGCCGCGACTGGTTCCAGCTCTCGCTGAAGGAAGGCTTCACCGTCTTTCGCGACCAGAGCTTTTCGGCGGCCATGGGCTCGCCGGCGGTCAAGAGGATCGAGGACGTGCGCGCGCTGAGGGCCGCGCAATTCCCCGAGGACGCCGGGCCGCTCGCCCACCCGGTGCGGCCGGAATCCTATATCGAGATTTCTAATTTCTACACGGCGACGATCTACACCAAGGGCGCCGAGCTGATCCGAATGATGCACACCCTGCTCGGCCCGGAGAAGTTCCGCGCCGGAAGCGACCTCTATTTCGAGCGCCACGACGGCGAGGCGGCGACCTGCGAGGATTTCGTCCGGGCGATGGAGGATTCGAGCGGGGTCGACCTTTCCCACTTCCGCGCCTGGTACAGCCAGGCGGGAACGCCGCGGGTGAAGGCGAGCATCGCGCACGAGGGCGGGAAAGCGCGAATCCGCCTCGAGCAGAGCACGCCGCCGACGCCGGGCCAGCCGGTCAAGCAGCCGCTGCCGATCCCCCTGCGGCTCGCCTTGTTCGGGGCGGAAAGCGGGACCAAGCATGCCGACCGGCTCGTCCTGCTCGACCAGCCGGCGCAGGAGATCGTCGTCGAGGATGGCGGCGAACGGCCGGTCCTGTCGATCAACCGCGGCTTTTCCGCCCCGATCGTCGTCGAAAGCGACCGCGGGCCGGCAGACCTCGCCTTCCTCTCCGCCCACGACGACGATCCGTTCGCGCGCTACGAGGCGATGCAGCAGCTGATGCTGTGCACGATGCTCGCCTCGATCGGCGGCGAGGCCGAGGATTTCGATCCGGTCGTCGAGGCGGTGCGCGATACGCTCGCCGATCCGGGCCTCGACCAGGCGTTCGTCGCCGAGGCCGTGCTCGCGCCGACCGAAAGCTTCATCGGCGACCAGATGAAGGTCGTCGAGCCGGACGCGATCCACGAAGTTCGCGAACGCTTGCGCGAGCGGCTCAGCCGCGAGCTGGAGCCGCAATGGCGCTCCGCTTATGCCGCGACCGCCGCCAACCGCTTCGAGCTGTCCCCGGCCGCCAAAGGCGCTCGGCGCCTCAAGACCGTCGCGCTCGGGTTCCTGATGGCCTCCGGAGCCTCCGACGCTCCCGCGCTGGCGCTTCGCCAGTTCGAGAGCGCCGACAACATGACCGACCGCCAGGGCGCGCTGACCGTGCTCGCCAACAGCGAGGCGTCCCAGCGCGAGACGGCGCTTCGCGATTTCTACGATCGCTACCGCGGCGACGCGCTGGTGATCGACAAATGGTTCACCGCGCAGGCGCTATCCAGCCGCGACGACACGCTCCGAGCGGTCCAGCGGTTGCTCGCCCACCCGGATTTCAGCCTGGTCAACCCGAACCGGCTGCGGTCCCTGATCGGCGCGTTCGGGGCCAACCAGCGCGCGCTCCACCACGGCTCCGGCGAAGGCTATCGCTTCCTCGCCAATTCGATCCTCGCCGTCGACAAGCTCAACCCGCAGAACGCGGCCAAGCTGGTGCCGCCGCTCGGCCGCTGGCGCAGGTTCGGCGAGGACCGCGCGGCGAGGATGCGCGCCGAGCTCGAGCGGTTGCTGGCCGAGCCCGCCCTGTCGAAGGACGTGTTCGAGCAGGTGAGCAAGAGCCTGGCCTAGAGCTGCTTCATTCCCGCTCATCCTGAGTAGGGACTGAGCTCGGCGAAGGCCCGTATCGAAGGGCCGATCCATAGCGTCCTTCGATACGCCGTTTCGACTTCGCTCAACGGCTACTCAGGACGAGCGAAAATGGAGGGTATTCTCTTTCATCAGCCGCCGATCCACGCGGCCACTTGGTCGGCGACCTGGTTTGCCGCCTGGTTGAGCGCCGGGGCCACCGCCGCCGGCGTGTCCGCGGCCACGGCGACACGGGCCTCGAACCTGTTGGTCGTCACGCCGCCGGCCGCGCGCTGCATCGCGGCGTCGTAGACGACGACCACCTCCATCGCATTCGGATCGAGCCCGAAGCGCTGAAGCTGGCCGGTGATCCGGGTACCCGGATCGTGGCTGTACTGGCTGGGATCGAGCACGACTCGTCCGGTCCTGGCGGAAATCGTTTCCCCGAGCAGGCGGCCGAACAACGGCCCGGGGTTCTCCACCCACACCGCGTCCTTGAGATACTGGACCCGGGTCTCGCTGACATAGACTGGCACCCGGGTCGTGCGCAGCGCCTGGGGCACGGTCGGCACCACGACGGTCACCGCCTCTCCGGGAGCGGCGCTTCGCGGTTGGGCGACCGGGCGGGTCTCCGACGGCGTCAGGGTCAGCAGCGCCTCGGGAGCCCCGCCGCCGAAGCAGGCGGACAAAGCGAGGGTCGCAAAAGCGGCGGCGATGAGCCTTGCGCGCATGGTCAGTTCCTTCTTCCGCCGTGATAATCGGGCAGCTGCTGCCCGCCGATGATTCCACCGACTCCGCGCTGATTCATCCGGTCGGTGATCTCGCGCAGCGATTCGGACGTCGCTCGAAGATCGCGGATGAGCTGCCCGACCTCGGGCAGTGTCTGGTTGGAGAAGGCCTGGATCCCGGGCCTCGCGTCGTGAACCGCGCCCTGCAGCTCCCCGATGCTCTCGTCCGCGGCGCGCAGTGTTCGCCTGAGGTCCGCGATCAGCGGGCGGCCGTCGCGATCGACGAGCGTGTTGGTCGAGGCAGCGAGCTCGCCGATCCGGTCGGCGGCGTTGCCCGCCTGGCGGATGGCGATCCGCGCCTCGGCGATGGTCGCGGCGATCTCCGGGCTGCGCTCGGCGAGCGAGTGGCTCACCTGCTCGAGATTGTCGAGGATTCCGGCGATCGATTCCTGGTTGCGGTCGGAGAGAAGCTCGGTCAGCCGCTCGGTCAGGGTCGAGACGCGCTCGAGCAGCTCCGGCGCGGTGTTGAGCAGCTGGCCGAGAGCGCCCGGCTTGGTCGGAATCACCGGCACGCCATAGGGACATTCGGCCTGCGGATTGGCCTCGGGGCACTGGATCTCGCGGTGCCGGCGGCGCGGCTGGCCCGGCGCGGGATTTTCCGGCGGATCGATCTGGATCTGCGAAACGCCAGTGAAGCCCACGCCGCGGATGGTCGCGGTCGAGCCTTCGAGCACCGGAGTCCGGTCCTTGACCTTGATCCTGACGCGGATGAAGTTCGGGCTTTGCGGCTCCAGGTTGATCGACTGGATCTGGCCGACGGGGACGCCCGAGAAGGTGACCTGGGAGCCCTCGGCGAGGCCCTCCACCGACTGCTGGAAGAAGACGTCGTAGACCTTCTCTCCGCCGTTCGAGAGCTGGCTGAGCCAGACGATGAAGATGACCAGGGCGGCGAGCAGGCCCAAAGTGATGCTGCCGACCAGGATCTGGTTCGATCGAGTCTCCATCAGCCTTTCGCCCCTTCGACGTCATTGTGCAGCGCGGCGGCACGTCCGCGCGGTCCCCTGAAATAATCCTGAATCCATTCGTGATCCAAGGCCAGCAGCTCCGGTATCGTTCCCACCGCGACGACCTTCCGGTCCGCGAGCACCGCGATGCGGTCGCAGATCGCGTAGAGGGTGTCCAGATCGTGGGTGATCAGAAAGACGGTGAGGCCGAGCGCGTCGCGAAGCTCGAGGATCAGCTGATCGAACGCAGCCGCGCCGATCGGATCGAGGCCGGCGGTCGGCTCGTCGAGAAACAACAGCTCCGGGTCGAGCGCGAGCGCGCGGGCGATGCCGGCGCGCTTCTTCATGCCGCCCGAAAGCTCCGAGGGATATTTGGCTCCCGCTTCGCCGGGCAGCCCGCTCATCGCCGTCTTGTAGGCGGAGATTTCGTCGAGCAGATCCTGGTCGAGGCCGGGATAGAATTCCTTGATCGGCACCTGGATGTTCTCGGCGACGGTCAGCGTCGAGAAGAGCGCTCCGCCCTGGAACAGCACGCCCCAGCGGCGGCGGACGTGCTTGGCCTCCTCCTCGTCGCGGCCGACCATCGGCTCGCCGAACACCTCGACCTCGCCCGCCTGTGGCGTCTGCAGCCCGATGATCGAGCGCATCAGCACCGACTTGCCGGTGCCCGAGCCTCCGACCACGCCCATGATCTCGCCGCGGCGCACGTTGAGGCAGAGGTCTTCGTGGATGACCTGCTCGCCGAAGCTGTTGCTGAGGCCCTTGACCTCGATCACCGGTTCGTCGCTTCGCGCCATCTAGAGCCACCCGATCTCGGTGAAAAAGACGGCGAAGAAGGCGTCGAGGACGATCACGAGGAAGATGCCCTGGACGACGGCGCTGGTCGTGCGCTTGCCGACTTCCTCGGCATTTCCCTCGACCTGCAGACCCTGATAGCAGCCGGCCATGGCGATGATCATTCCGAACACCGGCGCCTTGACCATCGTCTGCCACAGGTCGGTCATCGGCACGACCTCCTGGATTCTCTGGACGAAGGTGATCGGCGGGATTCCCAGGCTGATCCAGCAGAAGATGCCGCCGCCGATAATCGCCAGGATCGCGGCATAGAAGCCCAGCAGCGGCATCAGCAGAACGGTCGCCAGCACGCGGGGGAAGATCAACGCCTCCATCGGCGAGACTCCGATCGTGCGCATCGCATCGATCTCTTCGCTGAGCTTCATCGATCCGATCTGCGCGGCGAAGGCCGATCCGGACCGGCCCGCGACCATGATCGCGGTCATCAACACGCCAAGCTCCTTCAGGGCCGATCGGCCGATCAGGTTGATCGTGTAGATTTCGGCGCCGAACTGGCGAAGCTGGACCGCGCCTTGCTGGGCGATGACGATGCCGACGAGGAAGCTCATCAGGCCGATGATCGCCAGCGCGCGCACCCCGACCTGCTCGAATTGTTGCGTGACGGCGTTGAAGCGGAAGCGGCGCGGGTGGCGGATGATGTTGCCGATGGTGAGCACGAGCGATCCGAAGAAGCCGAGCAGGCCGAACAGGGTCCGTCCCGCCATCTGCGTCGACTCGCCCACTTCGGCGAGCATCCGGCTCGGCGTCGATTCGTAGTCGCGCTTGACCTTCACCGGCATGTCCGCGCGGGCGACATGGTCGATCAGCAGCTGCTGGTCCTCGGTCGCGCCGACGATTGTCGCGCCGCGGTCCCGCTCGAGCTTGTGCACCAGCCAGGCGCCGACCGTATCCATCCGCTCGACGTCGCTGAGGTCGACCGTCAGCTGCTCGGCCTCTATCTCGTCGAGCTGTTCGGAGAGCTTGCGCACGCGGAGCAAGGTGAGCGAGCCGCTCAGGCGAAGCACGCAGCGGCCGTCCTCGAGATTGGAGCTGAGGTCGGTCGTTACGCTCATGCCCATGGCAATGCTTCAAAATCCTGCGCGCGGCAAGGAGCGGATGGACACAGGCCGCGTTTCCATGCTTGGCAACGCCAGCCATGACCACCGCGCTCGCCATTTACGACATGGACAAGACGGTCACCCGCCGGCCGACCTACGGCGCGTTCATGGCCTTCGCCGTTTCCCGCCTCGCGCCCTGGCGCGCGCTGCTCGCGCCGGCCGTGGCGGGGACGAGCCTCGCCTATCTCGCGCGGCTGATCGACCGCGGCCGGCTCAAGGAGCTCAACTTCCGGCTGCTGATCGGCCGCGTCGCTCCGGAGCGGCTCGAGCGGGTCGTCGAGGCCTTCGCCGACCGGCAGCTCGAGACCAACATCATGCCCGGCGCTCGGGCGCGTATCGCCGAGGATAAGGCGGCGGGGCGCCGGCTGGTGCTGGCGACGGCTTCATACCGTCTCTATGCTGCGGCGATCGCCCGGCGGCTCGGTTTCGACGACGTCATCGCCACCGATGTGGAATATGACGTCCACGGCCGCACCGTGGCGCGGATCGACGGCGTAAATTGCTACGGGCTCGGCAAGCTCGACATGATCGAGGCCTGGCTCCAGCAGCAGGGGCTGGAGCGCGAGGCGCTCCACATCCGCTTCTATTCCGATCACGTGTCGGACGCGCCGGTCCACCACTGGTCGGACGAGGCCTTCGCCACCAACGCCCACGCGCGGCTCATCAAGCTCGCGAAGGACGAAGGGTGGGAAGTGCTCGACTGGCGGGACCGCCGACGGGCGTGAAGCCGGTCAGCTGTCATTGCGAGGAGCGTAGCGACGCGGCAATCCAGTGTGGCCTGGATTGCTTCGTTTCGCTCGCAATGACGACCCGGGCTTCCTAAACCGCCCCCAGCGCCTGATCGAAATCGGCGATCAGGTCGTCAGGATCCTCCACCCCGATCGACACCCGCACCAGATTGTCGGTGATTCCCAGCGCCTGCTTGCGCTCGGGCGGGACCGAGAGGTGGGTCATCGCCGCCGGGCAGCTCGCCAGCGTCTCGGTGCCGCCGAGGCTGACCGCGAGATGGGCGATCTTGAGCGCGTCGAGAAAGGCGAAGCTCTCCCGCTCGCCGCCTTTCAGATAGAGCGAGAAGGTCGAGCCCGCGCCGGTGCAGTGCCGGCGGTAGATATCCGCCTGCCGCGCGTCGCCGCCATCTTCGAGGAAGCCGAGATAGCCGACGCTCTCGACCTTTGGGTGATCGCGAAGGAAGGCGCAGACCTTCGCCGCGTTCTCTCCTGCGCGGGTCATGCGCAGCTCCAGCGTTTCGAGGCTTCGAAGAAGCATCCAGGCGGTGTTGGGATCGGTGATCGTGCCGATCGTGTTGCGCAGCATCCGGATCGTGTTGATCAGCTCCCTGGAGCCGGTGATCCCGCCCGCGACGAGATCCGAATGGCCGCCGGCATATTTGGTCAGGCTGTAGACCGAGAGATCCGCGCCATGGCGGAGCGGCTGCGCCCAGAGCGGGCCGAGGAAGGTGTTGTCGATCGCGATCGGCGGGCGTTCCCCTTGCGCGAACAGCGAATCGCGGACTCGCGCCACCGCCTCGACGTCGACCAGCGCATTGGTCGGGTTGGCGGGGCTTTCGAGATAGATGAGCGGCACGCGGCCCTTGGCCTTGGCCTGGTCGATCACCGCAGCGATCTCGTCCTCGGTCGCGCCCGCCGGAAAATCGAGCCAGGTGATGCCGAAGCGGCCCAGGATTCGGCCGATCAGGGTCTCGGTCGCGGCGTAGAGCGGTCCCGAATGGACGACCACGTCGCCCGGCTGAACGAAAGCGAGCAGCAAGGTGGCGATCGCCGACATGCCGGAGGAGAAGCTGAGCGCGTCCTCGGCGTCCTCCCACAGGCCCAGCCGGTCCTCGAGGATCTCCTGGTTTGGGCCGTTGAAACGCGAATAGATCAGCCCCTCGGCGCCGCCCGGCCGCTTGCCGGTGACTCCTTCGAAGAAGCGCTTGCCGGCCGCCGCGCTGTCGAAGACGAAGGTCGAGGTGAGGAAGATCGGCGGCTTGAGCGAGCCTTCCGAAAGGGCCGGATCGAAGCCGTGACCCATCATCAGCGTCGACGGCCTGAGCTTGCGCCCGCCGATTTCGAGCACGGCCGACTTGGGCCTGCGGCGCGGGGTCGCGCCGGTGAGATCGGATTCGTCTTCCATGGATTGTCTCCTTTCAGCCTGTCGCAATCGCTGCGTGGAGACCGAGCCCGCGCCGTTCGGCGGGCTCAAGGCCGCTCGCGTGGAGCGGCCCAGGGGTGAGGTCCGTCGCCCGCGGGGGCTTTAGCGTGGCAAGGCGATCAAGGAAAGCTGACGGCCATAGTCCGCTTCACCGCGGTGGGTGGCGCGGCGGAAGCTGAAGAAGCGGTCGGCATCGGCATAGGTATCGAGCCCAAGCGCCTCGGCGCGGGTCACGCGGGCCTGCGCCAGGCGCGACAGCACATAGGCTTCGAGGTCGAACTGGTGATGGCCGTCGCGGCCCGGCGAGAAGAAGCGCTCGGTCTCCGGGTCGGCCTCGGCGAAGCGGCGGAGGAAGGCTTCGTCGACCTCGTAGGACTTGCGGGCGATGGCCGGGCCGACCGCCGCGGCGATGCGCTCGCGCCGGGCGCCGCGCGCTTCCATCAGCGCGACGGTGGCTTCGATCACGCCGGCGAAAGCCCCCTTCCAGCCCGAATGGGCCGCGCCGATCACGCCGGCCTCGCGGTCGGCCAGAAGCACCGGCGCGCAGTCGGCGGTGAGGATTCCGAGCGCGAGGCCCGGCCGGTCGGTGACGATCGCGTCCGCTTGCGGCCGCGCGTCGTCGGGCCAAGGCGCTTCGGCGTAGACGGCTTCGGCCGAATGGACCTGGTGAAGGGTTACCAGCCGCGCGCCCGGCGCTGCGGCCTCGACGGCAAGGCGCCGATTCTCGTTGATTGCCTCACGGCTATCGTCCGAGCCGAGGCCGACGTTGAGCCCTTCGCAGACCCCCGTCGAGACTCCCCCGCGGCGGCCGAGGAAGCCGTGCGGGATATCGCCGAGCGAAGCGGCGCGGCTGACCTCGACCTTCACAGGCGTGCGCGCATCAGGATGTCATGGTCGGCCTGGCGCCCGACCATGAAGTCATAGCGGCCGATCTCCTCGAAGCCGTAGCGGGCATAGAAGCTCCGCGCGCGGTGGTTGTCGATGAACACCGAGAGGTAGAGCTCCTCGGCGCCGCGCCCGCGCGCCTCGGCGAGCACCCAATCCATGAGCTCGCGGGCGATCCCCCCGCCGTGCCACGGCGGCAACACGTAGAGCTGGCGAAGCTCCGCCGCCGGGCGGCCGGTCTCCGCCGGCAGCGCCAGCGGAGCCACCTTGGCATAGCCGGCGAGCGCCCCATCGTCCTCGGCCAGGCGGAACGCGAAGCCGGGATCGGCGATCTCGCGGCGCCAGCCTTCCTCGGTGAAGCCGGCGAGGAAGGCGGCGAGGTCTTCGGGATCGTAGAGATGGCCGAAGGTCCCGGTGAAGGTGTCGCGGAACACCGCATCGATTGCGGCGGCGTCGCCGGGCGAAGCGGAGCGATAGGCGATCATCGTCAGAAGCCCGCCGGCTGCGGCCAGCCCGGGGCGACCAGCGCCATCGCCTTGAACAGGCGGCCCATCTGGTCGGGCGCGGTCAGCCGCTCGCGGGCGGCGGCAATCTCGGCCGAGCGCTCCGGCGCCGCCTTGGCGAGCGCGGCGGCGCGCATCTTGATTCCCATCGCGTTGAGCCAGACGCCCTGCGGGGCCGGCCCGAATATGCGTACGCCCTCCGCCCGCGCTGCGGCGGCGAGCGCGTGGAAATCGACATGGGCGGTGAGGTCGCGGCTGCCCGGGGCCTCGAACGGATCGGCGAAGGCATGGCCGGACACCGCCTGAAGCGTGTCGCCGGTGCCCGGCCGATCGTGGCCGTAATCGAGGATCAGCATCGCGCCTCCTTGCGTGGCAAGCCGCCGGGCGAGCTCCGCCACCATCGCCAGCGACGGCGGCGACGTTTCGGTCTCGACCGCTCCGTCGCGGACGAAGCGGCCCGCTTCGACTCCGACGCGAAGCTCGCGCGCGCCCTCGAACTGGCTGACCGGAAGGGCGTCGAAAAATTCGTTGGCGACGATCAGCAGCGGGCCGCCGAGCGGCAAAGTTGATAGATCGTCGTGCCACCGCGCCGGAAGCTGCTCGGCCTGGAGCGCGCGAAGCACGGGGCTGGTCTCGACCAACTCGACGGGTGGGGCGAGCCCCGCGCCGCGCATCGCCCGCAGCGCATCAGTCGCCAAGGTGCCGCGGCCGGGACCGAGCTCGACGTAACGCGCGGCTGCGGGGCGCCCGGCGCGCTGCCACAAGTCGCCGAGCCAGACGCCGATCAGCTCGCCGAACATCTGGCTGATCTCCGGCGCGGTGACGAAGTCGCCCTCCGCGCCGAGAGGGTCGCGGGTGGCGTAATAATGGGCGTTCGCCTCGGCCATATAGTCGGCGACGCTGACCGGTCCCTCGGCCGCGATCCTGGCGCGAAGCCGCTCCTCAGGCGGGAGCGGGTTCATCGGCGGGGACGGGGCTCACGCGATCGGCGCGGCGGTTCGCGGTGAGGACGAGATAGACTCCGCCGAGGATCATCGGCAACGAGAGCCACTGGCCCATGTGGAGGTGGGTCTGCTGGGCGAAGGCGACCAAATGCTGATCGGGCTCGCGAACGAACTCGATCAGGAAGCGGCTGACTCCGTAGACGAGGATGAAGGCGCCGACGAGCTTGCCCGGCTGGTAGCGCGCCCTAGTCTTCCAGAACATGAAGCAGAGGATCAGGAACAGGAGCAGCCCCTCGAGCGCAGCCTCGTAGAGCTGGCTCGGATGGCGCGGCATCGGGCCGGCATAAGGGAAGATGATTCCCCAGGGCAGGCTGGTCGGCGCGCCCCAAAGCTCGCCGTTCACGAAATTGGCGAGGCGACCGAAGAACAGGCCGGGAGGGACGGCGCAGGCGACGTAATCGTGGAGACGCAGCCAATCGAGCTTGTTGCGCCACGCCAGATAGAAGATGCCGAGGCTGACTCCGATCACTCCGCCGTGGAACGACATGCCGCCATCCCACAGGCGGACGATCTCCATCGGGTTCTGGAAATAGTCGTACGGCTTGTAGAACAGGACGTAGCCGAGCCGGCCCCCCAGGATCACTCCCAAGGTGGCATAGAACACCAGATCGTCGGCGTGGCGACGGGCCATCGGGGCGCCGGGCGCGCGCAGCATCCGAAGCAGATACCACCAGCCGACGACGATGCCCGTCAGATATGCGAGGCTGTACCAGCGGATCGGCAACGGGCCGATGTTGAAGGCGATCGGGTGAAGGCCGAGATCGCTGTAGCTGATCGCGTTGGTCGTCGTGGCCAGCAGGCTGGTAAAGGCGTCGATCAAGGCTTCCCCCATTGCGCTCGCGTCTTCATAGTGGGGGGAGAAAAAAAGGCAAAGCGAGGAGAGACGGCCCGGCATGCGTAGCGATCTCGACCGCAAATATGACGAGGTCCTGGCCGAGGTCACCGCGCCGGACGGGCGAATCCAGATCGGCAGGGACGAGGCCGGCCGCGCGATCATCACCAACCTGCCGCCGACCCTGCCGATGCTGTTCGACGCCTTTTCGATGCTCAACGGCGCGGTCGAGGCGGTCGTCGCGGGCGAGGAGCGGATCACCTTCGCGGAGCTGAATGCGCAGGCGACCGCGCTTGCCAGGGTGCTGGCCGGGAGCTGGAACGTCGCCAAGGGGGACCGCGTGGCCATCGCCATGCGCAACTGCCCGGCATGGATCGCGGCCTATATGGCGGTGCTCAAGGCGGGCGGAATCGCGACCCTGATCAACGGCTGGTGGCAGGGCGACGAGATGCGCCATGCCCTGGAGCTTTCAGAGCCGGAGCTGATCATCGCCGACGAGCCGCGGGCCAAGCGGCTCGCGGCCGGAGGGTGCACGATCCCGACGATCGCCCTTCCCGTCGAACGGCCGCTCGGCGACGCGCTCGCGCCGCTCCTCGTTCGGGCCATGGAAGCGGATCTGCCCGAGGTTTCGGAGGGCGACGACGCGACGATCCTGTTCACCTCGGGCTCGACCGGCCTCGCCAAGGGCGCCGTCTCGACTCACCGCGCCGTGACAACCGCTGTCTATACCTATGCGATCGGCCTCGCGACCCTGCTGGGGATCAAGGAACGCGAAGGAGAGACGCCCGCATATCCGCCCAAGACCCTGGTCAACGTGCCGCTGTTCCACGTCACCGGCGAGGTGCCGGTGCTGCTCAACAGCTTCGTCATCGGCCGGACGATGGTGCTGATGCCCAAGTGGGATGCGGGCGAGGCGCTGCGGCTGATCGAGAAGGAGAAGGTCACCTATTTCGTCGGCGTGCCGACGATGAGCCTGGAGCTGATGCAGCATCCGGACCGGGGCAGATACGATCTGTCGTCGCTGACCGACATCGCCGCCGGCGGGGCGCCGCGACCGGTGGCGCACGTCAAGCGGCTCGAGGAAAGCTTCGCCACGGCCCAGCCGGCGCTCGGCTACGGCCTCACCGAGACCAACGCGATCGGCTGCAGCAACTTCTGGTCCAACTATCACGAAAAGCCGGCCTCGACCGGGCGGCCGCATCAGCCGACCATCGAGATGGCGATATTGGGCGACGGGGATCGCCATCTGCCGCCCGGCGAGCGCGGCGAGATCGCGATCCGATCGGCGGCGAACATCCGCGGCTATTGGCGCGACGAGGCGGCGACCCGCGCCGCCTTCACCGCGGACGGCTATCTGAGGACCGGCGATATCGGCTATCTCGACGAGGACAATTACCTGTTCATCGTCGACCGCAAGAAGGACATCATCATCCGCGGCGGCGAGAATATCAGCGCGGCGGAGGTCGAAGCGGCCATTTACGCGAGTCCCGAGGTCGGCGAGGCGGCGGTGTTCGGAGTCGCCGACGATCGGCTGGGGGAAGTGCCCGTTGCGATCGTCTACGGCGAGAAGCACGATATCGACGCCGATGCGCTGCTCGGTCACTTGAGCGCCCATCTCGCCCAGTTCAAACTGCCGGCCGCGATCCACGTTTCGCGCGAGCCCCTGCCCAAGCTCGGCACCGGCAAGATCGACAAGGTTTCGCTGCGCCGGCGATTCGCCGCAGCGCTTGAAGGAGAAGCCCGATGAAGCGCATCGCCGCGTCCCTGTTGGCGCTCGCCCTCGCCGCCTGCGGCAGCGGCAGCGACGCTCCGCAGAACGTGACCAAGATCCGGGTCGCCAATCCGGATAGCGAGCGGCTGAAGGCTTTGTCGCCCCTGATGCAGCGGCTGGCCCTGATGCGCGCGATCCGCCAGACTCGCCACCGCTGCCGCCGAGTCCAGGCGGGCGCCTATCAGCAATATTATCGCGACATGGAGATGTGGGTCGCTCTGTGCGACGACGGCAAGCACTGGTCGATCTTCATCGCCGGCAACAGCGACGTGCAGGTTCGCGACTGCGCGCAGCACACCCAGCTCGGGCTACCGGCCTGCCGCCCCGTCGCCCCGCTACCGCCCGATCCGCTGGACCCGGTCGACAATCCGCAGGCCAACGCTTCGGCAAACGCATTCTAGAGTACGGGCGCCTCGAGTCACTCACCCCGCTCATCCTGAGGAGGGACTGAGCCTGGCGAAGGCCTGTCTCGAAGGACAGCTCGTTGGTCGGTCCTTCGAGACGCCGTTTCGACAAACCCAACGGCTCCTCAGGATGAGCGGTTAGTCTAAGCCGATCGGGCTAGCAATTCTCGTATTTCCAGTTGCGGCGCTTGCCCTCGGCGAGCCACTCGACGGTCTGGGCGAGGCGCTTCGCCCTGGTTTCGTCGCGCTTGGCCTCGGTCACCCATTCGACATATTCGCGCTGGCAGCTCGGCGGAAAGCCATCGAATGTCGCTTTCGCCGCTGGCACGGCGTCGATCGCCGCGCGCAGGTCCTGGGGCACCGTGAAAGGCGCCTTCACGCTCTTGCTTCGCGCCGGCTTCACGCCCTCGTCGATCAGCCTCATCGCCTTGCGGGTGAGCTCGATCAGCGTCGCGCGCGGCGGCAAATCGTCCAGCGAGGTCAGCCGTCCGAACTGACCCATGGCGGTCGGCTCCTTGCCGCTCATCTCGACGACTTGCGTGCCAGACCAATAACCGAACGTCGCATGCGCCTTGAACGCGGCGAAGCCGGCGAGGATCTTGCCCTTGTAGATGAACGAGGGCGAGCTCCATTTGAGCGTCTCCTCGCACTCCGGGCAGGCCTCGTGAACGACGGCACGGAGATGCTCGAGGATCGGCCGGGCGAACTCGGCCCGGCTTGCGATATAGGCGTCGATGCGCGGATCGGTCTTCATCTCGCTGCTCCTCGCTTCCGATCATCGCGCCGAAGCGCCTCAGGCGCAACTAGGGGCAGGGCTCGAGACATTCCTCGGGAGCGATCTTGCGCGCCCGCGCGCGGCCGAGCCTCACGCCTTCCCAGGCGAAAACGGCAAGCGCAGTCCAGATCGCGCCGAAGCAGAGCGCGTGCGCGCTGGTGAAGGCTTCGCCGAACACCGCGACCGCCAGCAGCAGCTGAAGCGACGGGGCGAGATATTGGAGGAAGCCGAGCGTCGAATAAGGCAGCCGCTTGGCCGCGGCGTTGAACATCAGCAGGGGAGCGGCGGTCACTGCGCCGCCGATCACCAACAGCGCCTTGAGGCCGGCGGAATAGGCGCCGAAGCCGCCGCCGCCCTGGCCTTCCAGCCACAGGATCCAGGCGAGCGAGACGGGTGCGAGGATCGCGGTCTCGATCGCCAGCCCCTCGAGGGCGTCGACCGGGGCGACCTTGCGCACGAAGCCGTAGAGGCCGAAGCTCAAGGCCAGCGAAAGGCTGATCCACAGCCCGTCGCCGGCGCGCCAGGCGAGCACCGCGACCCCCGCCGCCGCCAGCAGCACCGCGCCGAGCTGGGCGCGGCTCAGCCGCTCCTTGAGAATGGCGACTCCGAGCAGGACGTTGACCAGCGGGTTCAGATAATAACCGAGGCTGCCGGCGAGGACGTGGCCGTTGATCACTGCAAAGATGTAGATCAACCAGTTCATCGCGATCAGCGTCGCGGTCAGCGCCAGAGCGGCCATGACCCGGCGGGTCCGCAAGGCGGCGCGAATTCCGTTCCAGCGTCGCCAGAACGTGGCGAGGGCGGCTAGGAAGAGGAGCGACCAGACGATCCGGTGGGCGACGATCTCGGTCGCCGAAACGCCTGCCATCAGCTTGAAATAGAGCGGCAGGACCCCCCAGATCGCATAGGCGCCGAGGCCGTAGAGCAGGCCTGCCCGAACATTGTCCCGGTTCTCGATCATCGGCGCGGCCTTAGGTTGGCTAAGCGGAACAAGCCATCTAGAAAGAACGACTTGCCGAGGGACAATATGATGATGACGCCGCTGAGATTCGTTGCCTTTGCCTCCATCGCGCTCGCCGGGTGCGACGCGCGGTTCGGCAACGACGTCGCCCCAAGCGGCAACGGCTCGGCCGAGAACAAGGCCGAGGAAGGCCAGCTTTCGATCTCCGCTCCGGGCGTGGAGATGAAGATCAACATCCCCGAAGGAATCCGCCGCGAGACGAACATCCGCGACGACAGCGGCCTCGTCTATCCGGGCAGCCGGATGAGCGGAGTCCATATCGAAGGCGGCCGCGACGACCAGCGGTCCGACGGCGAGGTCGAGATGCGCTTCGTCAGCGCCGATCCGCCCGCCACCGTGGCCCGCTGGTACCAGGATCCGGCGCGAATCAGCACCTTCACGCTCGATTCGGCGACTCGCGAAGGCGAGGCTTACGTTTTCGCCGGTACGAAGAAGGAAGGAAACGGCCGCTTCCGCCTGCGCCTCGCGGCGGGCGCCGGGGGAGGCACCGACGGGCGCCTGCTGCTCACCGACTCGGAGTGATGGCCGAGCCGCTGGCCGACCGCGAAGAAGTCCGCGCGCACCTGATCGCCGCCGCACGGGCCGGCGTCGCGCTTTCCTACGGCGAGCTGCTCGAGCATCTCGGCTACCGATTCACCCGGCCGAAGATGCGCGCTCTGTGCGCGATGCTTGGAGAAATCGACCGGGAGTCGGCGGCGCGCGGCGAGCCCGAGCTCGCCGTGCTGGTCGTCCGCCAGAGCGACGGCCTGCCGGGACAAGGCTGGTGGGTCGGCGCCGACCTGGGGGAGCGCGGCTACCAGGGCCCATGGGAGGGACCGGACGCGGCGCGTTTCATCGCCGCCATCCAGCGGGAAACCTTCGCCTTCTGGCAGTCCGAATATGGGACAGTGGCCCAAAAGGCTCCTCGTTAACCATCTCCGATCACCCCTTTCCCGCTCTTTTGCGTCATAAGCGCCGCGGGAGAGACGCTGCATGACCAAAGCCGCTCATATCGTCGCGCGAAGCGCCGCCATCGCCGCCCTGCTCGCGCTGGCCGCCTGCAATCGGGGCGGCGACAACAATCTTGCCGAAGTGGACAACAGCCTGATCGGCAACGGCGCCGATCCCGCGCTGACCAGCGCTCTCGAAGACCAGATCCTGGTCGATCCCAACCTCGTCCAGCAGGCGCGGCCGAACACGGCGCGGCCGCCCGAGACTCCGGTCCAGGCGCAATATCCGGCGGGCTCCGCCGGCCCGAGCGGCGGCCAGGCCAATTCGGACATGCAGAGCGCCTGCGGAATTCCATTCACCACCGGCAATTCCTACGCCCAGCGGCTTCCGGCCCAATTCCCGATCTATCCCGGCGGCCGGCTGACCGAGGCGGCCGGCGCGGACCGCGGCGATTGCCACATCCGGGTCGTCACCTTCACCACGCCGGACCCCGCCGAGCGCGTGCTCGGCCATTATCGGGGCCTCGCGACGCGCGGCGGCTTCTCGGTCGAGCAGCAAACCCGCGGCGCCGACCAAGTCCTCGGCGGAGTCAATGGCGACGCAGCTTACTACCTGATCGTCAGCCCGCAGGGCACCGGCTCGGACGTCTCGCTGATCGTCAACAACGGCCGCTGAGCGCGCGCACTGGCGGAGCGGGGGCGGGGCGTCTACAGCCGCGCCCATGCCAGGCCTCATCCTCGTCATGCTCGGCGGCGCGATCGGCGCCGGGGCGCGCCACCTGGTCGGCGCGGCCTTCCTCGCGCGCCTGGGGCCCGGCTTTCCCTGGAGCACGCTGACCGTCAACCTCGCCGGCGGCCTCGCCATGGGGCTGCTCGCCGGCTGGCTCGGCCGGGCGGGTGGCGCCGAGCAGGCGCGGCTGTTCCTCGGCGTCGGCATCCTCGGCGGCTTCACCACCTTCTCCGCCTTCAGCCTCGAAACCTGGCTGCTGATCGAGCGCGGCCAGGTCTGGCCCGCTGCGGGCTACGTGCTCGCCTCGGTCCTCGGCTCGGTCGCCTTGCTCTTCGCCGGCCTGCTCGCCATGCGGGCCGCGGCATGAACGCCGCCGACCAGGTCCGCCAGCTTCGCGTTTCGAGCGAGGACGACGGCATTCGCCTCGACCGCTGGTTCAAGCGCAACCTGCCCGACGTCACGTTCGGCCAGATCTCGCGCTGGGCGCGCACCGGGCAGCTGCGCGTCGACGGCAAGCGCGCCGCGCCGGGCGACCGGATCGAGGCCGGCCAGACCGTTCGAATCCCGCCACGCGGCGAGGAGGCTCCGGCGGCGAAGAAGGAGCGCGCCGGCGAAATTCTGAGCGACGACGAGGTCGACTATGTCCGCTCGATGGTGATCGAGGAGGATCCGGCGGCGATCGTTCTCAACAAGCCGCCCGGGCTCGCCACCCAGGGCGGGACCAAGACAAAGGACCATCTCGACCGCTTGCTGGGGGGCCTTGTCGCCGAGGGCGCGGCGCGGCCGAAGCTCGTCCATCGGCTCGACAAGGACACGTCGGGAGTCCTGCTCGTCGCCCGAACCCCGCGCGCCGCGGCCTTTTTCTCCAAGGCCTTTTCCGGGCGGACGGCGCGCAAGGTCTATTGGGCGGTCGTCGTCGGCGTGCCGAAGATCGACGATGGAATGATCGACCTGCCGATCGCCAAGCAGCCGGGCACCGGCGGCGAGAAGATGCACCTGGACGAAGAGGAGGGGATGAAAGCGAAGACCCGCTATCGGGTGATCGAGCGGGCCGGCAACCGCGCCGCCTTCGTCGCGCTCGAGCCCCATACCGGCCGCACCCACCAGCTTCGGGTCCACATGGCGGCGATCGGCCACCCGATCGTCGGCGACGGCAAATATGGCGGGCAGGACGCGTTTCTGACCGGCGCCATCAGCCGCAAGCTCCATCTTCACGCCCGGCGGCTCAGGATCGATCACCCGGACGGCGGGCGGATCGACGCGACCGCCGAAGCGCCGGAGCATCTCGCCGCGACGCTCGCAGCGCTCGGCTTCGAGGCGCAAGCCGGCGACATCGAGCTCGACGAGGTCAAATTTTCCGAGACCGCCGAGGGCAAGCGCAAGGCGGTCTCGGCCGCGGCCAAGTCGCGGCGCAAGGAGCGGCGGGGTGAACGGCGCGGGCGGGGCAGGCGGGAGTGAACCGGCTCGCTCTGTTCGATTGCGACGGGACCCTGGTCGACAGCCAGCACAATATCTGCGCGGCGATGGACGCCTGCTTCGCCGCGCTCGACCTGCCGGCGCCCGGGCCGGCGCGGACCCGGCGGGTGGTCGGCCTCAGCCTGGTCGAGGCGATGCGCGAGATCGCGCCGGACGCGGGCGGCGCGCTTCATGAGGCGCTGGCCGAGGAATATAAGAGCGCCTTCCATCGCCTGCGTGCCGAAGGGCTGGCGAACGAACCGCTTTACGACGGCATCGCCGCCCTGATCGACCGGCTCGAAGCCGAAGGCTGGCTGCTCGGCGTGGCGACCGGCAAATCGGACCGCGGGCTGAAGCTCTGTCTCGAAGCGCACGGCCTCGCCGACCGGTTCGTCACCTTGCAGACCGCGGACCGGCACCCGTCCAAGCCCCACCCGTCGATGATCGAGCAGGCGATGGCCGAGGCGGGCGCGGCGCCGGAGACGACGATGATGATCGGCGACACGATCTGGGACATAGCGATGGCGCGGGCGGCCGGCACGCTCGCGATTGGCGTCGCCTGGGGCTATCACGATGCGGACGAGTTGCTCCGCGCCGGCGCGCACCGAGTCGCCGAGACCCCCGCCAGCGTCCTCGAATTCGCCCGCGCCGCGGCCTGACCGGATCGGACGCGTCTCCGCTCACGGTGCAGCCGTCACCATGATAAGCCTGTCGAGAAGACGCGAAGCCCCGGGGGGATTCGATGCCTTGGTGGAAGGACGTGGCCGACGCGGCCAAGAAGGCGGCCCAAGCCGTTGCGGACGCTGCCGCAAAGGCCGCTCAAGCCATTGCCGACGCGGCCGCGAAGGCGGCTGAAGCCGCGGCCGCTGCAGCAGAGGCGGCGGCGCAGGCCGTTGCGGATGCCGCGAACGCCGCCGCGAACGCCGTGGGTGACGCCATCGAATCGGCAGGAAATGCAATCGGCGACGCGGCTGATGCGATAGCGAACATACCTTTCATCGGGCCCGCTTTCGGCGCGTTCGCCGGCGCCGTTTCCGCGGTATTCACGTTCGTGGCGACCGTAGTGAAGTCGACGATCAATATCGTCGGTGGCATTGTCGCCGGGGCGATCCGGATCGTGGGCGGCCTCCTCACCGGGCGTTGGGGAATGATCCGCGAAGGGATCGGCAACATCGTCAATGGAATTCTGGGCGGCGTCGTGGCCGTCCTCGGCACGTTCGTCGCCGTCGTCCAGACCGGCTTCCGCCTGCAACGGCGCGACCGGGCGCTTACCGGAGACGAGCGGGACTATCTATGGCGTGTCTATCGCGGGTCGATATCGTTCGCCCTGGTGCGGATCATCGAAGGAAAAGCAGGGTTGTTCAGCCTCAGCGACCGGCCATTCACCCTGGGCAACCGAATATATACAAAGGACAGCGATCTGGCGCCGCAATGGGGCGTGCTGGTGCACGAATGCTGCCACGTCTGGCAGAACCAGCACGAAGGCACGGCCTATATCGGCGCCGCTCTGCTCGTACCGACGCTGAGCTACGATGCCTATAGTTGGTGGATCGAGCAGCCGGACAGGGCCTGGCGGGATTTCAACAAAGAGGCGCAGGCGCAATTCATCGAAGATGTCTTCAGGAAGGACAAGGATGCCCTCGGCAACAACCTTCCCGTCGGGGCCTTCTTCGCCGACGACCCTCTTGGCTCCCAGATCCAGTTCCATTGGGACAAGCTCGGCGACCTCACGGACTATGCGCGGACAAGTGTCGCCTATATGCGCGCCGCCTGAACGGCCGGGACGAGCCGGACGTTTTGCTTAAGGCCGCCTGCCGTGCCAAGGCAGCGCCATGACCGACCCCGATCAAGAAGCGCTGTGGCGCAACCGGTTCATCCTCATCAACTTGGTGCGGATCGGCGGCACGGTGATCACACTGGCCGCCATCCTGCTGTGGCAGAGCGACATCTTCGTCGAGGGCGGATCGATCGTCGGCTTTCCCATCGCCTTTGCCGGCCTGATCGTCAGCTTCTTCGGGCCCAAATATCTCGCCGGCCGCTGGCGCACTCCGCCGGACGCATGAGGCGCTTCTACAGGCTGGCCGAGGCCGGCGCGGGCCGCGATATCCTGCTCGACGGGCGGCCGGTGCGCACGCCGGGACGGGCGCCGCTCGCGGTGCCGACCCAGGCTCTGGCCGAGGCGATCGCCGACGAATGGAATGCGCAAGGGGACAGGATCGACCCGCGCGCGATGCCGCTGACCGGCCTCGCAAACGCGGCGATCGACCGGGTCGCGCCCGATCCGCAAGCCTTCGCCGACGGCCTCTCCGCTTATGGCGAGAGCGACCTGCTCTGCTACCGCGCCGAGGGACCGGATAAGCTGGCCGCGCGCCAATCGGAAAGCTGGGACCCGATCCTCGCCTGGGCGCAGCAGCGCTACGATCTGGTGTTCGAGCTGGCGATGGGCGTGATCCACATGCCGCAGCCGCCGGAGACGATCGCGCGCCTGCGCGCGGCGGTGGCCGCGCGCGATCCGTTCCAGCTTGCCGGATTGTCACCGCTGGTCACCATCTCCGGCTCGCTGATCGTCGCGCTGGCGCTGGCGGAAGGGGCGATCTCGCTCGATATCGCCTGGGCGGCGGCTTCGCTCGACGAGCAATGGCAGGCCGAGCAATGGGGGGAGGACGCGGAAGCCGCCGCCGCGCTCGCCAACCGCCGCCGCGATTTCGCCGCCGCGGCGCGGTTCCTGGCGTTGCTTTAGGCGTATCTGGAGCCTCATCGTCTTATGCTGAACCGCTCATCCTGAGGAGGGACTGAGCCTGGGAGGGTTCCCATGAAAGTATTACTTTCATGGGGCCCGCGAAGGCCCGTATCGAAGGACCGTCCTTCGAGACGCCGTTTCGACAGGCTCAACGGCTCCTCAGGATGAGCGGGGAGAGGCAGCCAAAGACGATGAGGCTCTAGTCGGCCGCCGCCGCCTCGGCGACGTGGGCTTCGGCCGGGCCCCTGGGCAGGAACCATTTGGCGATCACCAGCCCGGCGAGGATCATCGATGTGGATTCGGCGACGAAGGCGTAGATCCAGTAGCGCCAGCCGAAATGGTTGAAGACGGGCGTCGCGAGATATTCCCAGACGCAAAAGCCCAGCGAGAAGAGAACGACCAGCCGCGCCGTCGCCGAGAAGCTTCGTCCGCCGCCGCCCACCGCGGCCAGGCCGAACGCCATCAGCAGCCCCGAGATCAGGGCCATGACCAGGCCGGGCGCGAGCATCGACATATCCTCGGGCGGATAGCCGGTCGTGTTGAAATAGACGGTGGCGATCGGCCCCCGCGCATAGGCGATCGAGCCCTCGGCGGTCCTGTGGCTGGGGATGATGTAGGCGCCGGTGCCGGTGGCTGTGAGGTTCTGGTTCAGCGCGAGCTGGATCGCGGCGCTCTGCGCGTCGTCGGCGCGGTGGAACGGAAGCTCGCCGAGCGGAGTCGCCCAGAAGATGAAGCCGGCGACGAACAATATGAGCCCGCCAATGAGGCCGCCGATAAAGGTCCGGACCATGATCCCCTCCGTCGTTTTGACGGAGAATAAACCCTATCCGATCAGTTCGCGAACGAAATCGTGGAGGAAGACCCGCCTGGTCGCCTTCAGCCGCTCGGCCTTCAGGATATTGTGGACCAGCTCGCGGCATTTCTCGGCATTGTTGTTGATCAGCACATAATCATATTCGGCCCAGTGGCTGATCTCCGCCGCCGCCCGGTCCATCCGGCGGCGGACCACCTCGTCGCTGTCCGTCTTGCGGTTGCGCAGCCTTCGCTCGAGCTCCTCCATCGACGGGGGCAGGATGAACACCCGGACGATGTCGGGATCGACCTGCTTGAGCTGCTGGGTGCCTTGCCAGTCGATGTCGAGCAGCACGTCGCGGCCGCCCTCGATCACCTTCATCACCTCGCTCTTCAGGGTCCCGTAGCGGTGGCCGAAGACGTGCGCCCATTCGAGGAAGGCGCCGCTCGACACCAGTTCGTCGAACCTGTCGTCGCTGACGAAATGATAGTCCTTGCCGTCCGTCTCGCCCGGGCGGATCGGGCGCGTGGTGGCGGAAACCGACATGGCGACGCCCTCGTCCGCCTCCATCAGCATCCGCGCGATGGTCGATTTGCCCGCCCCCGAGGGGCTGGACAGGACGTAGAGGAGGCCCCGGCGCTGAAATGCGGCTGCGATTTCCATGGGCGCACCTGCCTTGGCGGAAGCGCGCGCGTCAAGGGCAGACGAAGGCAAATTCTATGTTAAGGATCGGAAATGGGGCGGATGGTCGCGTTGCTGCGGGCTGTGAATGTGGGAGGACGCAAACTGCCCATGGCCGAGTTGCGCGTGCTGTGCGCCGAGCTCGGCTGGAGTGACGTTGCCACCTATATCCAAAGCGGCAACCTGATCTTCTCCGCCCCCGGCAAGCCCGAAGCGATCGAAGAGACGCTCGAGCGGGCGATCGAGGACCGCTTCGGCCTCCAAGTTCCGGTAATCGTCCGGACCGCCGCCGAATGGCGCAAGCTGGCGGCCGGCAATCCTTTCCCGGGCGAACCGCCGAACCGCGTCATGCTGCTCCTTTCGAAAGCGCCGCCCGCGGCCGGGGCGGAAGCGGCGATCGAGGCGCGCGGCCGCGACGGCGAGCGGGTCCGCCGCGCCGGCGATGCGCTCTGGTTCCACTATCCGAACGGCGCCGGGGCTTCGAAGCTGACCCCGTCGCTGATCGACCGCGCCGTCGGCTCTCCGGCCACTGCGCGCAATTTCAATACCGTGCTGAAGCTCAAGGAGATGATCGAGGCATGACCGCGGCGCCCCTGATCCCCCGCCGCTACTGGGCGATCGCCTTCGCGCTCGTCGCCGTCATGGCCGCGATCCTGCTGTGGATGGGGCGGACTCCGATCTGCACCTGCGGCACGGTCAAGCTGTGGGTCTCGACGGTCCAGGGCCCGGACAACAGCCAGCACATCGCCGACTGGTACACGCCCAGCCACGTCATCCACGGTTTCCTTTTCTACCTGCTCGGCTGGCTGTGCCTCAGGCGCAACCCGCCGGGGGACCGGCTGATCGCCGCGGTCGTGATCGAGGCCGGTTGGGAGATTCTCGAGAACAGCCCGATGATCATCGACCGCTACCGCGAGGCGACGATCGCTCTCGGCTATAGCGGCGACAGCGTGATCAACTCGGTGTTCGACGTCGTGTGGATGATGCTCGGCTTCGGCATCGCGCGGCGGCTGCCGGTCTGGACGACGATCGCGCTGGCGCTCGCCTTCGAGCTGCTGACTTTGCTCGTCATCCGCGACAACCTGTTTCTGAACGTGTTGATGCTGGTGGCGCCAAACGACTCGATTCGCGCCTGGCAAGGGGCGCTGTAGGCGGCGCATCGCAAGCAATGCCTCCCCGCCGCCGTTGACGGCGGGGAGCAGGATTTATTTCAGCGCTCGCCGCGATAGGTGCCCGCGAAGCTTCGGTTGAGCACGTGCGGGCCGCGCTCGCCGCCGCGCTCGCGCTCGAATAGGGCGCGGCTGCGATGATCTTCTTCCCAGCGCCGCCGCGCTTCCTTGGCGTCGAGGTTGAGGATCACCTTGTCCTCGACCCGGTCGATCCAGCCGCAGGGTATCATGTGGTGGATTCCGCCGGCGCTGTCGTCGTTCCGGGTCAGCACCAGGCGGTCCCCGCGGGTGCAGTCGACGGTTCCGACATGCTCGCCGTCGGCGCCGACCACCTCCATATGCCCGGTGACCCGGCCGACGGCGGCGCGCTGCTCCTGGCGGCGGCCCCGCCACTCGCCGAACTCCCGGTCGAAGCGCGACTGGTGCTCGCGGCGATAATCTTCATAGTCGCGGTCGAACTCGGCCATCTGGCGGTGGCGCCACTCGGTATAATGCGGATCGTGGGCCAGCATATATTCGCGCGCGGAGCTTCCGAACCCGCCGCCCGCGCCCGGCCCGTAACCGAGGTTGGAGGACGAGGCGACCGGATAGGCGCCGTGGCCCCCGGCGCGGCCGACGTCGACCTGGTCGAAGCGCGGACCGTTGCTGAACTCGGTGTCGAGGCCAGGCCCGCCATAGCGATAGTCGGTGGAGGTCGTCGCCGGGCCGTACCAGCCCCCGCCGCCGCCATAGCCGTGTCCCTCGCCGGGGCCGTAGCGTTGGGAATCGCCATAGGGATCGTCGGACTGCCCGCGCCAGTTGCGGTCGCCGAGCCGGTGCGGGCGCGGCACCTGATTGCCCCAGCCGCCGCCGAAGCCCTCGTCGCCGCGCCATTCGGGGCCGCGCTCGTCCTGCCGCCCGCGGCCGCCGCGCCTGCCATTGTCCTGTGCCATGATCTGCTCCTTCGCTCGAGGGGATGGAAACGCATCGGCAAAACGAAGGGCCCGGTGCCGCCGTTCCGGAAGCGGTCGCCGGATTGGAGCGGTTCAGCGGCGCGGCGGGGCGGGCGCGAACCGCCAGCGCGCCCCGCCGACGCATTTCGTCCCGGAAAGCGTCGCCGTGCCGCCGGCCTCGAGCGTGGCGATCAGCCGCGCGACCTCGTCGCCGCGCGGCGCCGGGCCGCCGATCGCCGCAAGCACGCCAAGCACCAGCCGCCGCCTGAGCTCGGCAGGGAGGCCGATCGGGTCGAGGCTGAAGCCGTCGCCGGCGGCGGCGACGCGCTCCTGCCAAAGCATGTGCTCGACCCAGCCGAGCGCTTCCTCGGCCTCGGCCAGAACGGCGGCGCTTCGCGCGAGCGGGGCCGGATCGATCCAGCCGGTCTCGGCAAGGCGCTTGCGAAGGCGGGCGCGGTCGTACCTGTCGTCCGCGTTGCTCGGATCGCGGACCGGCTCGATGCCGGCCGCCAGGACGATCACTTCAAGCTCGGCGCGCCGCCAGCCGAGCAACGGGCGAAGCACGGGGACGGGCCGGTCTTGCCTGGCGCGGATGCCGGCCAGCCCGGCGAGGCCGGAGCCGCGAAGCAGCCGCATCAGCAGGGTCTCGGCCTGGTCGTCGAGATGATGGGCGGTGAGGATGCAGGCGAGACCGTTCTCTTCGGCCCACCAGGCCAGCAGGTCGTAGCGCCTCGCGCGCGCCGCGGCCTGGACGTTGGACGTCGCGACCATCCCCGCCGACAGGATCGCGTGCGGGACGCCCATGCGCGCGCAGATGGCGGCGACGGTCTCCGCCTCGTCCGCGCTCTCGGCCCTTAGCCCGTGATCGACCGTGGCGGCATGGATCAGCCCGGGAAAGGCGGCGTTGGCGAGCAGAAGCAGGGCGAGGCTGTCCGGCCCGCCTGATACCGCCACGCCGAAAGGCCGCGCCGCGCCGAGGCCGAGGCGATCGAGATCGGCGCGGAAGCGGGCAGTCGCGGCGGCGTCGGGATCGGCCATGCCCGCTTGATAGAGGATGCCGCGGGCGCCGTCATTCGCGCAAGACATCCGCGCTTTGTCGCCGCAAAAGTTCATGTTATGCCGATTCGGGCGCAGGCTAAAAAGGCCGCGCACCGAATAAGGGGAGATTTCTCGATGAAGGCGTCGCGCAAGCTCAACCGCCGCTCGTTTCTGACCCAGGTCGCCGGCGGAGCCGTCATCGGCGGCGCTCTGCTGACCGTCAGCGGAGAGGCGCAGGCCTTCCAGTGCAGCGACTCCGACAGCGGTCCCAATTCCGATCCCAGCGGGCGCGGGCGCAGTTGCGGCAGCACCGCCGGCTGCAGCGATTCCGACAGCGGCCCCAATTCCGATCCCGGCGGCCGCGGCCGCAGCTGCGGCGGCTGCACCGATTCTGACACCGGCCCGAATTCGGACGGCGTCGGCCACGGCCGCAGCTGCCGCGGTGGACGCAGCGGCCTCACCGACAGCGATCGCGCGCCATATGCCGATCCTCCGGGCAACGGGCGCGGCACGCGCCGCTGCAGCGATTCCGACAGCGGCCCCAATGCCGATCCGGGCGGGCAAGGCCGCAGCTGCTCCGGCCGCGTTCGGACCGGAGTCACGGACAGCGATTCCGGCCGCTTCGCCGATGCGTCCGGCTACGGCCGGGGCAACCCGCGCTGCAGCGATTCGGACAGCGGCACCTATGGCGATCCGGCCGGACGCGGCCATCGCTGCCGTTAAACTGCATCCGCATTCAGCCTTTTATCCTTCCCCCTGAGGGGGAGGGTAGGTTCGGTTTACGGAGTTCGTGTTTGTTCGCCGACGTCCGAACCCCTCACCCCAGCCCTCTCCCCATGGGAGAGGGAGCAATATCGTGCTGAAGGTCGATAAGCTTATCTCATTGCGCCGATCTCACCTGGGTTAGAGCGAATTGCGGGCGCGGTTTCGCGCCCGCAACCATTTTCGCTTTGCATGCCCGGGAAATCTGGTAACCCTTGGGGGTCTTCGGGTCGCGCGAGCGGCCTCCACATTGGGCGAAGGGGATGCATCGCACGATGAAACCGACACGCAAACTGAACCGCCGTTCCTTCCTTGCCACCGTCGCCGGGGGCGTCGCCGCCGCGGGGGCGATCGGCGTCATCGCCACCGACGAGGCGCAGGCGGCCCAATCGGGCTGCAGCGATTCCGACAGCGGCCCCAATTCCGATCCCGGCGGCAACGGCCGCAGCTGCGGCGGGCGTCGCGGTAGCTGCAGCGATTCCGACAGCGGCCCCAATTCCGATCGGGCCGGCGCCGGCCGCAGCTGCGGCGGCGGCCGCCGGACCACCGGCTGCACCGATTCCGATACCGGCCGCAACTCGGATCCGGCGGGCAACGGCCGCTGCCGCCGCCGCCGTACCGGCTGCACCGATTCGGACACCGGGCGCAATTCGGATCCTGCCGGCAACGGACGCTGCGTGCGCCGCCGGTCCTGTTCCGATTCGGACAGCGGGCGCTACGCCGATCCGGCGAGCCGCGGCCGCCACTGCTAAGCAGCCTGAATCGATAGAAAATACCGGCCGGCGGTCCCTCGGGGCCGCCGGCCGCTTATTGGAGGCGCGCGATCAGTTCCTGGTCGGCGCAGCGCAGCGCGCGGCGGTGCGCGCTTCGGGCAGGCGCGATCGGATCGTGTCGCGCATGTCGGGATAGACCGAGGCCAGCTCGTCATAGACCCGGCAGGCCTCGGCGCGCCGGTCGAGCCGTGTCAGCGCCTGGCCGAGATAATAGAGGCTGTCGGGCGCCCGCTCGCCGCGCGGATTGTCCTGGTAATTGGCGAGCAGGATTCGCGCCGCCGTGGCCGGCTTGTTGTCGTCGAGATAGGAGCGGCCCTGAAGGTTGCGCGCCCAGCTCGCCCAGCGGCTGTTGGGGAAGCGGGTGGCGGCGTCGCCGAGCGCTCCGGCCGCTTCGGCGTAGCGATGTGCGCTCCACAGCCGGTAGCCGACATTATAGGCTTCCTCGGCGTCGTCGGCGGTCCTTGCCGGCGCCGGAGCGGGAGGCGCTTCCGCCTCGGCCGGGGCGGCCGGCTGCTCTCGCACCCGCGGCGGCGGCGCCGGCTCGGCGGCGGCGCGCGGTGCGCTTTCGAGCCGCTCGATCCGCCCGTTCAGGTCGGTCCTCAGCCGCGCGATCTGGTCCTCGAACTGGCGCGTGCGATAATTGGACTCCTCCACTTGGCTGGTCAGCGAGCGAAGCTGCGCCTCGAGCGCGTCGACCCGGGCGCTAAGGCTCGAAAGCGCGTCGCCCGAGGCGCCGAAGCCGGAGCCCTGCACCGAGCCCGGGGCGATTTCCGGCTCGACGTTCCCGCTTGGGAAGACTCGCCGCTGAACTGCCCGCAATTGCTGTTCCAGCCGCTCGACGCGGCGATCGATCGGCTCCGCCCGCTGGGCGATGGCGGGCATTGCGACCGAGGCCATCAGGGCCAGCCCGAGAAGATGGAAACGCATTGAAACCCCCGCATCCTGCCAACGCCGGGCATGATATGGGAGCGTCGCGGCCGCCGCCAGCCTTTAAGCGACGAAATTACTGAGCCGGAGGCGTCGCGGGGGCCGGGCCTCCGACGCGCGGCCGGGCGGCGAGGTCCTCGGCGCGCAGGCTGACATTGTCGACCGTATGCTCACTCGCCTCGAGCGGACCCAGGTCCTGCGCGCCGACATTGGCGTGGAGGTTCTGCGGCCGGCCGGTGCGCAGCGTCGGCCGCTGCGCCGTCGGCGGGATCTGGTAGCGATTGCCGGCGGCGAGCGATCCGGAATAGATCACCGCGCCTCCGGGGCCTTCGGTGATCCGAAGCCAGACCTCGCCGGTCGCGACGAGGCTCACGGGCTGGCCCGCGAGCGCTTGGGGCGAGGCTGGCGCCGGCGCGGCCGGGGCGGCGGGCGCCGGGGCCTCTGGCGGCGCTTCCGCCACGGTTATGGCCTCCGGCCCGCTGTCGAGGCTGCTGCGCCACATCAGGTAGCCGCCGATCAGGACGACGGCGAGGACTACAGCGATCAGCGCGAGCCAGCGCGGCGGCACCCGGGCCGGATCGGCCGCTTCGTAATAGACCGGCGCCGCGGCGCGGTGGGTCGGCGTTCCGATCCGGTCGCGAAGCTCGCGCGCCAGCGCCGCGCCGTCGAGACCGATCGCATTGGCGTAATTGCGGGTGAAGCCGACCGCATAGGTGGCCGCGGGCAGCGCGTCCCAATCCTCGCGCTCGATATTCTGCAGGTGACGGATCGGGATCCGCGTGCGGCTGGCGACGTCGTCGAGGCTCATCCCTTTCGCTTCGCGCGCGAGCCTCAACCGCTCGCCGAGGGTGACGAACTCGTTCGCCTGATTGTCGTCCTGGTCGCTCATCCCGCCCTGTCTCATCGCAGCCGCCCGCACTGTCAACCGGCCCCGTAGACCTACGGCATCGTTCTAGCCAATCGACACGCCGTGCTTTTCCGCCCATTCGCCGAGCGCCGCGCGCATGTTGGGAGGCGGAGTCTTCAGCAGGCGATCGAGCTGGGCGCGGGCAGCCCTGGCGTCGAGCGAGCGGATCATCGCCTTGATCGGACCGACCGCGACGGGGGTGATCGACAGGCGCGACACTCCGATTCCGATCAACGCCAGCGCTTCGAGCGGGCGCCCGCCCATCTCGCCGCAGACGCCGAGCGGCACGCCGGCCTTGTCCGCGATCTTCACCACGCGCTTGAGGAAGCGCAGGATCGCCGGCGAAAGCCAATCGTAGCGCTCGGCGAGGCGCGGGTTGGAGCGGTCGGCGGCGAACAGGAACTGGGTGAGGTCGTTGGTGCCGACCGAGAGGAAATCGAGCCTCGGCAGCAGCAGGTCGAGCACCTCGGCGAGCGAGGGCACTTCGAGCATCGCGCCGTAGAGGATCTTCTTCGGCAGCGCCTTCCTGCGCGCCGCGAGCCAGGCCTTCTGCTCCTCGACGATCGCCTTGGCCGCGTCGAACTCCCAGGGCTCGGAGACCATCGGGAACATGACCCGGAGCTCACGCCCGGCGGCCGCCTCCAGAAGGGCGCGGGCCTGGGCCTTCATCAAAGTGTCGCGGTCGAGCGCCAGGCGCAGCGCCCGCCAGCCCATCGCCGGATTTTCCTCATTTTCGGGATTGGTGTCGAGATAGGGCAGGCTCTTGTCGCCGCCGACGTCGACCGTCCTGAAGACGACCGGCTTGCCCCCCGCGGCGTCGAGCACGGCCTTGTAAAGCCGCTGCTGCGCTTCGCGCTTGGGCAAGGTGGCGGAAACGAGGAACTGGAATTCGGTGCGGAACAGGCCGATCCCATCGGCGCCGGTCGCGCCGAGATGGGCGACGTCGTCGCGAAGGCCGGCATTGACCATCACCTGGATTCGCTCGCCGTCGCGGGTCACCGGCGGCTTGTCCTTGACCGCGAAGAATTCGGCGCTTCGCTTCTTCGAGGCGGCGAGCTTGGTGTCGAACGCCTCCTGGATCGCCGGCGTAGGCCGGGCGAAGGCGATCGCCTCGCCGCCGTCGAGCAGGACGAAATCGCCTTCCGCGATCTGCTGGCGAACGCCGCGCACGCGCCCGATCATCGGCACGCCCATCGCACGGGCGACGATCGTCACATGCGCCGTCAGCGATCCTTCCTCGAGGATCACGCCCTTCAGCTTGCGCCGGTCATATTCGAGCAACTCCGCGGGCCCCAGATTGCGGGCGATCAGGATCGCGTCCTGCGGCATTCCGGCCTTGGCGGCGGTGCCGAGCTGGCCGGAGACGATGCGCAGGAGCCGGTTGGCGAGATCGTCGAGGTCGTGCATCCGGTCCTGGAGCAGGGGATCGTCGATCTGGCGCATGCGCTGGGCCGTGCGCTGGCGTACGCGCTCGATCGCCGCCTCGGCCGTAAGCCCGGAATCGATCGCCTCGTTGATCCGCCGCGACCAGCCCTCGTCATAGGCGAACATCTTGTAGGTCGCGAGCACCTCCTGATGCTCGCCGACGGTGCCGAACTCGGCCTGGCCCATCATCGCGTCGATCTGCTCGCGCATCTTGGCGAAGGCCGAATAGACCCGCCTCCGCTCGGCCTCGATATCCTCGGCGACCGTATGCTCGATCAGGATTCGCGGCTGGTGATAGACGGCCACCCCCTCGCCCATTCCGGTCACCAGCTTGAGCCCGTCGAGGCGGGCCATGCCGTCGTCGCGGGCCTGGTCGGCGGCCGACGTGGCCTTGTCGGCGAGGCCGGCGTTGGAGATCAGCTCCGAAAGGACCATCGCCACCGTCTGCAGCGCCTCGATCTCGAGTTCGTCATAAGCGCGCGGCTCGGCATGCTGGACCGCGAGAACCCCGATCGCCCGCTCCTTGCGGATGATCGGAACGCCGGCGAAGCTGTGGAACAGCTCCTCGCCGGTCTCGGGCCGGTAGGCGAATTCGGGGTGGCTCGCGGCCTCGTCGAGGTTGAGGATCTCGACCTCGCGGGCGATGGTTCCGACCAGCCCCTCGCCGGGCGCGAGCCGGGTGACGTGGACCGCCTCCTGGTTGAGGCCGACCGTGGCGAACAATTCGAGCAGCCCGTCGCGCAGCAGGTAGATCGAGCAGACCTCGCTGGCCATGGCCTCGGCGATGATCCGGACGACCTTGTTCAGCTTGCCCTGAGCGCCGAGCTTCGACGCCATAACGTCGTGCAGCCCGGTCAGAATCTCGCGGGCGGAGGCGGCGGAGGTGGCGGTGGCCATAGCTCGTCCGCTATCAGATATGGCCGCGCCGTCCAACGGCCAGGCCGCGATTATCCGGCGCTGAAGACGTGCGCCGACATCGGCGCTTCCCCGCCGTCCAGGTGGACGAGGCTGGCGGCGGCGGCATCGATCGCCTCCTCGAGCCGGGCGGGGTCGCGCTCCTCGATCTCGGCGCGGAGCGGGGAGCCCGCGCACAGGCCGATGGCGGCGGCCCGGGCGTTCACCACGCTCGTCTTCTCGACGGTCTCTGCGGAAACGTCGTCGTAGCCAGCGCTGCGCAGATCGGCCTCGATCGCCGCCTTGTCGTGATAGCCGAAAGGCACGCGGCGGAGGAAGCTTGGCGGGTCGCTTGGAAACAGAGCGGCGACGGCGGCGGAGACGGCGGAGCTGACCGGGTTGCGGTCGATCCGGTCCCAGACGTTGAACAGAAAGCGGCCGCCGGGCTTCAGCACCCTTTTCGCCTCGCGATAGGCGGCGATCCGGTCCGGGAAGAACATCGCGCCGAACTGGCAGACCACGGCGTCGAAGCTCTCATCCTCGAAGGGTAAGGCCTGGGCGTCGGCGGCCCGGAAGGTGACCCGCCACGACATCAGCCGCCCGGCGGCGACGTCGATCATCGCCTGGTTGAGATCGGTGGCGACGATCTCGGCCTTGCCCGCCTCGCGCATCAGCGCCCCGGTGACGATGCCGGTCCCGGCGGCGGTTTCGAGGATCCGCGCCGGTTCAAGAGTGGCGACGCGCCTGGCCATATCCCAGGCATAGGGCTCGAACAGCAGCGGCCCGAGGCGCTCGTGATAGAGAGCGGGAATCGAGCCGGAAAAGGCGCTGTCGGCGGCGGTCATCGCATCCTCCTTAGGCCGAGCGTCGCTCCAGCGCGTGGGCGGCTTCGTCCATCAGCTGGGCGAGGATGGCGGCGACGCTCGCCTCCTCCTTCACCATGCCGACGGACTGGCCGGCCATGACCGATCCTGTCTCCACGTCGCCCTCGATCACCGCGCGGCGCAGGGCGCCGGCCCAATAATGCTCGATCTGGAGCTGGGCCTCCATCATCTCCACCTTCTGCTCATCGAGCAATTGCGCGACCTCGCGCTGCTTGGCGGCGAAGCTTTCCATCTCCCGGTTCTTGAGCGCCCGGACCGGAATCACCGGCAGGCGCGGATCGATCTGGACGGAGGTGATCGCGTCGCGCGCCGAGGCGCGGATGAAGGCCTTCTTGAAGTTCGGATGGGCGATGCACTCGGTGGCGCAGACGAAGCGCGTGCCGAGCTGAACGCCGGCCGCGCCCATCTCGAGATAGCCGGCGATCAGCCCGCCATGGCCGATCCCGCCGGCGACGAAGATCGGCACCTCCGCGCTGAGCGGCGGCAGGATCTCCTGGGCGAGCACCGAGGTCGAGACCGGGCCGATATGGCCGCCCGCCTCCATCCCCTCGATCACCAGCGCGTCGACGCCCGAGCGGATCAGCTTTTTCGCGAGCGCGAGCGCGGGCGCGAAGCAGATCAGCTTGGCGCCATTGCCCTTGATCCGGTCGATCGCGCCTGGCGGCGGCAAGCCGCCGGCTAGGACGACGTGAGTAACCTCGTGCCTCGCGCAGACGTCGATCAGCTCGGAAATCATGGGGTGCATGGTAATGAGATTGACGCCGAACGGGCGGTCGGTGCGCTTCTTCGTCTCTGCGATCTCGGTGTCGAGCAGGTCCGGCGTCATCGCCCCGCAGGCGATCACCCCGAACGCGCCGGCGTTGCTGAGCGCGGAGACGAGGTTGCGCTCCGAAATCCAGCTCATCGCCCCGCCGAGCACCGCATAATCGCAGCCGAGGAAATCGGCGCCGCGCTTCATGTGGCGCTTCAGCCGGTCGTGGCCGATGTCGGGATTCGTGTCGCTCACGCCGCATCCTCCGCGTCGAGCCCGAAGGCGGTGTGGAGCACGCGCACGGCGAGCTCGGTATAATCCTCGGGGATCAGCACCGAGACCTTGATCTCCGAGGTGGTGATGGCGAGGATGTTGATTCCGCGATTCCCCAGCGTCTCGAACATCTTCGCCGCGATCCCCGCGTTGGAGCGCATGCCGACGCCGACCGCGCTGACCTTCACCACGTCGGTATCGGTGATGAGCTCGGAAAAGCCGATCCCCGCCTTCGCCTCGTCGAGCGCGGCCACCGCATGAGCCAGCGACGCGTTCGGGACCGTAAAGGTCAAGGTGCTCGGCTCGCCCTTGCGCGGCACGCTCTGGACGATCATGTCGACGTTGATGTTCGCGTCCGCCAGCGGAGCGAAGATCGCGGCGACCGTCCCCGCCTTGTCCGGCAGGCCGGTCAGGGTGACCATCGCCTCGTTCTTGTCGTGGGCGATGCCGGTGATGACGTTGCGTTCCATAAGGCCGTCCTCGATCTCGTCGTCGCCGACGATCATGGTGCCGGGCAGGTCCTCGAACGAGGAGAGGACCTGGAGCGGCATGTTGTAGCGCATGGCGAGCCCGACCGAGCGCGTCTGAAGCACCTTGGCGCCGACCGAGGCGAGCTCGAGCATCTCCTCGTAGGTGACCATATCGAGCTTGCGGGCGCGCGGCACGATCCGCGGATCGGTGGTATAGACGCCGTCGACGTCGGTGTAGATGTCGCAGCGGTCGGCCTTCATCGCCGCGGCCAGAGCGACCGCCGAAGTGTCCGATCCGCCTCGACCGAGCGTGGCGAGGTCGCCCTCGGCGGTGACTCCCTGAAAGCCGGGAATGACTGCGATCCCGCCCTGCGCGAACACGCTTTCGAGGATCTCCGCGTCGATATGGTCGATCAAGGCGGCGGCGTGGCCGCTGGCCCGGATCGGAAGCTGCCAGCCCATATAGGATTTCGCGTTGAGCCCCATGCCCTGTAGGGTGATGGCGAGCAGGCCGCTCGTCACCTGCTCGCCCGACGCGACGACGACGTCATATTCGCGCGGATCGTAGAGCGAGGCCGCCTCGCGGCACAGCTGGACCAGCCGGTCGGTCTCGCCGGCCATCGCCGAGACCACGACGGCGGCCTGGTTGCCGGACTCCACCTCCCGCTTCACCAGCCCCGCGACGTGGCGGATCCGCTCGATGCCCGCCATCGAGGTGCCGCCGAACTTCATCACGATGCGAGGCATGGGGCTCCCGAAAGGCGGTGGGAAAAGATCGGGCGCACTGTTAGGGAGCGGCCATGGCCCATGCAAGCAGCTCCATCGACCCCAGGGAGGCCGCCCATTTCGGCGCGCTCGCCGCCGATTGGTGGGATCCGCGCGGAAGCTCGGCGATGCTGCACAAGCTGGGTCCGGTGCGGCTCAAATATATCCGCGAGCAGATCGATCATCACTGGCAGACCGACGAGCACGACCTCAAGCCGCTCGCCGGCAAGCGCGCGGCGGACATCGGCTGCGGCGCCGGCCTTCTTGCCGAGCCGCTGGCAAGGCTGGGGGCGCAGGTCACCGGGATCGACGCGGCGCCCGAGAACATCGCGGTCGCACGGGAACATGCGCTCGGGCAGGGGCTGGAGATCGACTATCGCGCCGGGGGCGTGGAGGCGCTGGACGGGCGGTTCGATCTCGTCACGTCGCTCGAAGTGATCGAGCATGTCGCCGATCCGGCGGCGTTCGTCGGCCGGCTGGCGGCGGCGGTGGCGGAGGGCGGCCTGCTGATCCTCTCGACTCCGAACCGCACCCGCTGGTCGCGCCTGCTGCTGGTGGGCGTCGCCGAGGCCACCGGGCGGATCCCGCGGGGCACGCACGATTGGGACAAGTTCATCACGCCCGAGGAGCTGAAGGCCATGGTCGCCGGAGCCGGGCTGGAGGTGGCCGACGTCACCGGCCTCGGCTTCAGCCTCACGCGCGGCTTCACCCTCGGCGAGGATTGCTCGCTCAACTACCTGCTGACGGCGAAGCGCCCCTGAAATCCTCCCCGCGATTTCGCGGGGAGGGGGACCATGCGGAGCATGGTGGAGGGGGTTCTTTGTCACGAAAGAAAGCCCCTCCACCGCACTTCGTGCGGTCCCCCTTCCCTGCAAATGCAGGGGAGGATTATTCTTCAGCGTTCCCGGGTCAGCCGGGTGATCAGCAGGGCCGAGCGTTTGGCTTGGCGGATCAGGCCGTCGAGCGCGATCGATTCTCCTTCCGCATGAGCCCTGTCGCCCTCCGCGCCGAGCCCGGCCAGAGTATCGGCGTCTCCCGCGACGAAGCTTGAATCGGCCGCTCCCCGGCGGGCCGGATCGTATTCGGCCATCTCCGGGAGGCCGAGATCGCGGTTGACCGCGTTGAGGCGGGTCAGGATGGCGCGGTTGCCTGCGGTCGGCGCCATCGGCGGATAGCCGTCCTCGGCGAAGACCAGCTCGGCCGAGGTGGCGGGCAGGTGGCGGGCGACGATCGCCTGCATCGCCGCGCGCACCCGCGCGTCCTGCTCGGGCGTCAGCGCGCGTATGTCTCCCCGCGCGATCGCCGTCTCCGCGATGATGTTGGTCTTGCCCGAGGCGGTGACTCGAAAGCCGTCGGTATCGATCGCGGCCGGCGTGCCGCCGCCGATCACCCCGACATTGTAGGTGAGGTTGGGCTCGGCCAGCTCGCGGCGGAAGGAATCGAGGATTCGCGCAATCTCGTAGATCGCGCCGCAGCCGAGATCGGCGCTGCAGACACCGGAGCTGTGGCCGGTGCGTCCATGCGCGGTGAGCGTCCAGCTGGTCGAGCTGCGGCGCGCCACCGTCCCGAAATCGCGGCCCTCCTCGGTGGCCAGATTCTCATATTCCAGGGCGAAGTCCGCGACCCGCCCGGCGGCGATCAGGTCGCGCCGGGCGACCGCGATAGGCGATCCCGGCCGCTCCTCGTCGCCGGTCAGAACGATCGTGACGTTGGCATCGCGCAGCGTCCCCGCCGCGTGCATCGCGCGAAGCGCGGCGACGATCACCGCGAGCCCGCCTTTGTCGTCGCCGACTCCCGGGCCGGTGGCGCGATTGCCCTCGCGGGTGAAATGCTGGAACGGGCTCTCCGGTTCGAATACGGTGTCGAGATGGCCGATCAGAAGCACGTTGCGCCCGCGCCCGGCATGGGTCGCCACGATATGCCCGGCGCGGCCGGTTTCGCGCATGTCGACCCAGCGGACCGTAAAGCCGAGCGGCTCCAGCTCTCCGCGCATCATCTCGCCGACCGCGGCGACACCTTCCAGGTTCAGACTCCCGCTGTTGCGGTTCACCAGCCGCTCGAGCAGCGCGATGGTGCGGTCCGCGTCGCGGTCGACGGCGGCGGCCATCGCCTGCTCCTCGGGGGAGAGGCGGGCCTGGGCGGGGACGGCGAAGGCGAGCAGTATGAAAATGAGAGAGCGCATGACCTCCACCTTCCGCCCGATCCTGCTCGGGTCAAGTGCGAACAGGCGCCTCGCTCCGCCTCAAATCGGAGCGCCGTTCATGCGCCGTTGCTTTGCGGGCGCCTAGAATCGCTGTAGAAGCCGCGCAAAGACCCTCACGTCAGGACATATGATGGCCAACACTTTCGTCCGCTCGCTGGCTCTGGTCGGCGCCGTCGCCTTCATTCCCGCGACCGCCGCCTCGCTCGCCCAGACCGACGTCAATTCCTACCGCGAGCTCGACCAGTTCATGTCGGTGCTCGAGCGGGTGAAGGCCGAATATGTGGATCAGGTCGACGACGCGACCCTGATCCGCGGCGCGATCGACGGCATGCTCAACAGCCTCGATCCGCACTCCTCTTATATGGACGAGCGCGGCTATCGTGCGCTGATGACCACCACCGACGGCAATTACGGCGGGCTCGGCCTGACCGTGACGATGGAGGACGGCGCGGTGAAGGTGATGGCCGCGACCCGCGGCACGCCGGCCGACCGCGCGGGCCTCAAGTCGGGCGACTTCATCACCCACATCAATGGGCAGCTGTTCTACGGCGGTACGCTCGACGAGGCGGTCGAGCGGATGCGCGGCAATCCGGGAACCAGCGTGAGGCTGACGATCGTGCGGCCCGGGCGCGACCGGCCCTTCGACGTGAACATCACCCGGGCGATCATCGATATCCCGGCGGTCACCTCCGAAGTCCGCGACGGCGTCGGAATCCTCACCGTAACCACGTTCAGCCGGGTGACGACCGAGGCGACCCAGCGCGCCATCGCCGACATCGAGCGCCAGCTCGGCCACCCGCCGCTCGGCTACGTGCTCGACCTTCGCTCCAATCCGGGCGGCCTGCTCGACCAGGCGGTCGGGCTCTCCGATCTGTTCCTCGAGCGCGGCGAGGTGGTGTCGCAGCGCGGCCGCCGCCGCACCGACATCGAGCGCTATTATGCCCGCCCGGGCGACGCCGCCCACGGCCTGCCCATCGTCGTCCTGGTCGATGCCGGCACCGCCTCGGCCTCGGAAATCGTCGCCGGCGCTCTGCAGGACCATCGCCGCGCGATCGTCATGGGCGAGCGCAGCTTCGGCAAGGGCTCGGTCCAGACCCTGCTCCCGCTCGGCAACGGCACCACCGCTCTGCGCCTCACCACCGCGCGCTACTACACGCCGTCCGGCCGCTCGGTGCAGGAGGGCGGAATCACGCCCGACATCATCGTTCCGCAGATTTCCGATCCCGACTATCGCTCGCGCAGCAGGGTCCGCGAATCGGACCTGCGCCGCCACCTCGTCAACGAGATCGGCGTCCAGGAGGACCTGATCCAGGACGACGGCCGGCCCGATCCGCGCTTTACCCTGACGTCCGAGCAGCTCACCCAGCGCGGGATCACCGATTTCCAGCTCCATTATGCGCTGCAGACGATCTCGCGGCTCGCGCGGGTCCAGCCCGCCCCGCAGATCGCGGCGTCCGGCGCGCGGCGCAGCGGCAGCCGCTAGGAGTGAACAGTCGCCTTGGACTAGCCAGGCTTGTCGCGCTGCTGGTCCCGCTGGGGCTGCTGGCCGGCGCGTTCGGCTCGCAATATTGGGGCGGCCTTTATCCCTGCGAGATGTGCTGGTGGCAGCGCTACGCGCATATCGCGGCGCTTCCCTTTGCCGCCTTGGCGTTTATGGCGGGGCCTGAGCGCGAGCGGGCACTGGTGCTCGCGGCTTTGGCCATCGCAACCAGCGGGGCGATCGCCTTCTACCATGCCGGCGTCGAGCTGGGGTATTTCGAAGGCTTCACCCAGTGCACGTCGACCGGCGCGGGCGGCTCGGCGGAGGATTTGCTGAAGGCGGTGTTCGCCGCGCCGATGATCCGCTGCGACGAAATCCAATGGTCCTTCCTCGGCATCTCGATGGCCGGATGGAATGCGATCCTTTCGCTGTCTTCCGCGTTGTTGATCCTATGGCTGACACTCGCCAGGCCCCGCAAAGCCTAGCGCCCGCCTGGCGCCCCGGCGACGCGCGCGCCGACGTGCCGTCGATGCTTCGCGTCGACCAGGCCGGCGAATATGGCGCGACCCGCATCTATGCCGGCCAGCTCGCGGTGCTCGGGGGGCGGCACAAATGCTCGCCCGCCATCGCCGGCATGGCGGCGCAGGAGCAGCAGCACCTCAGCCATTTCGACGACCTCCTCGCGGCGCGCGGTGTGCGCCCGACCCTGCTCCAGCCCTTATGGTCCGCCACCGGCCACGCGCTGGGCGCGGCGACCGCCTTGATCAGCCCGGCGGCGGCGATGGCCTGCACCGCCGCGATCGAGGACGAGATCGACGCTCATTATACCGAGCAGCTGGCCGCGCTCGGCGAGGACGATCCGCCGCTCGCCGCGACGATCGAGCGCTTCCGTGCCGACGAGCGCGAGCATCGCGACACCGCGATCGCCGCCGGCGCGGAAACCAGCCTGGGTTATCCCTTATTGTATTCGGCGATCAGGGCGGGATGTCGTATGGCGATCGAACTTTCGAAGAGGATTTGAAGATGCGCGTCACCTTGTTTGCTCTCGCCCTCGCCGCGGCTCCGGGTTCCGCCCTGGCGCAGCAGCCCGGCGTGGCCGTGCCGGGCGCCGAAGCCGCCGCCCCGTCAGCCGATCCTCGCGTGAACCAGGTGATCGTCTATGGCGACGATCCCTGCCCGGCGAGCACCAACGAAGAGATCACCGTCTGCGCGCGCCTGCCGGATTCGGATCGCTACCGGATCCCGCCGAACCTGCGCGACAATCCCAACGAGCCCGCGAGCCGGTCCTGGGCCGGGCGCGCCATGGAGCTGCAATATGTCGGCCGCAGCGGCACGGACAGCTGCTCCACCGCCGGCGCGGGCGGTTTCACCGGCTGCCTCAGCCAGATGATCAACCTCGCCCGGGCCGAGCGCAGGGCGACCGGCACCGACGTCAACTGGACCCGGATGGTCGAGGAGGCCCGCGCCGAGCGCGAGGCCCGCCTGCGCGCCGCCACCCAGGAAGAAGAAGAAGACGAGCGCGGCCAGACGCCGCCGCCCAATTAGGGTCCGGACTTAATCTCAAGTCCACCGTTGGAGGGGGGAATTCAAAGGAATCATCCCGGCGAAGGCCGGGACCTATGAACACTTTGGGTCCCGAAGAGGCGCAGACTTGCGTGTTTCCACCGAACGCCGAGTTCATGGGTCCCGGCCTTCGGGGTCCCCGCAAAGAAGTACTGTGCGGGGTGCCCCTTCGCCGGGATGATCTTTGCTCGCTCAGTCAGCAAGCCAATTGAATCCGGAACCTAGGCGAGCTCCAGCTGCGCCGGAACCGTCTCGTCGATCCAGCCGCCGCCGAGCAGCCGGTCTCCCTCATAGAGAACCGCCGCCTGGCCCGGCGCGACACCATATTCGGGTTGATCGAAGCGCACCGATTCGCCGTCGAAGCGCGCCGCGACCGGCCGGGCCAGCGAGCGCACCTTTGCGGTGAGGCCGCCCCCTTGCCGCTCGCCCAGCCAGTTGACCGCGCCGAGCCGCGCCGCGCTGACCGCCAGCGCGCGCTTGGGGCCGACCACCACCCGGCCGCTCTCGGGCTCGAGCCGCAAGACGTAGAGCGGCTCGGCCTGCCCGCCGATCTCCAGGCCGCGGCGCTGGCCGACGGTGAAATGGATGAGGCCCTGGTGGAGTCCCAATGTCCGTCCGTCGCGGTCGACGATCTCTCCGGGAACCGCGGCCTCGGGACGGACCTTCTTCACCACCCGCGCATAATCGCCGTCCGGCACAAAGCAGATGTCCTGGCTGTCGGGCTTGTCGGCCACCACGAGGGCAAGCTCGCGCGCGATTTCCCGCACCGCGCTCTTCGGCATGTCCCCGAGCGGGAAGCGAAGGAATTCGAGCTGCTCGCGGGTGGTGGCGAACAGGAAATAGCTCTGGTCGCGCGCTGGATCGGCGGCGCGGTGAAGCTCGGCACCGTTCGGCCCAACGCAGCGGCGGACATAATGGCCGGTGGCGAGGCAGTCCGCGTCGAGATCGCGGGCCAAGGCGAGCAGATCGGTGAACTTCACCCCCTGGTTGCAGGCGATGCACGGGATCGGCGTTCGCCCGCGCGCATATTCGTCGGCGAAGCGCTCGATCACGCTCTCCCTGAAGCGGCTCTCATAGTCGAACACGTAATGGGCGATGCCGAGCCGGTCGGCGACCGTCTTGGCGTCGTAGATGTCCTGCCCGGCGCAGCAGGTCCTCGATCGCCCCACCGCCTGGCCATGATCGTAGAGCTGGAGCGTCACCCCGATCACCTCGGCCCCGCTACGCGACGCGAGCGCCGCCACGACCGAGGAGTCGACCCCGCCCGACATGGCGACGACGATCCGGGCGCCCTTCGCGGGCCGGGCCAGCTGGAAATCCGCATTCATGACGCGCGCTAGATAGGCGTTTCGGGCCGGATCGCCCAGCCCGGGCCACGTTTTACCGGGGATTCAGATTCTTCGCCTAGAGACTCGGCCATGGACGAATCCTTTCAGCTGCGCGCACGGCGCCTGCTCGGCCGGCAACAGGCCGCGCGGCTGGACTATTCGATGCTTACCGCAAGCCTCGCCGCCGAGGCCGCCGCATCCGCTGCCGCGCAGGCGCAGGCGCGGGCGGCGGCGCATTCCGAAGGACCGGCCGAGCCGCTCGGCGAAATCGTTCTCGCAGGCGAGCAATGGCGCGAGGCGGCGGACGCCCAGCGCGGCTGTTTCAACCGTACCGCGGTGAGACGGCGTCTCAATCTCCCGTAAAGAAAGGTCACGGGGAAATTTACCTTGGCGTTTTAGCCTTCCTTCAACGCTCTTGCTGTAGATCAAGTTATGCGGACGGCACCGACCCAGCCCGAAGCGCGTGCAGTCCTGAGGTAGGAATGATCGAGAACCAGAAAATCCGCCCCGCTCAGGTGATCGGCCCGCTCGGCGAGCCGCTGACCATCGAATCGCTGCCGGATCCGACGACCACCCGCTGGGTGGTGCGCCGCAAGGCCGAGGTCGTGTCCGCGGTCAACGGCGGCCTGCTCAGCGTCGACGAGGCGTGCGAGCGCTACGGTCTCAGCCTCGAGGAGTTCGCCGGCTGGCAGCGCGCGGTCGACCGCTCGGGAATGCCCGGCCTCAGGGTCACCCGAATCCAGCACTACAAGACGCTCTACGAGCGCCAGCAAAGCTATTGAGGGGAGCCGGGCCACGCCCGGCTTCGTTCTGCCTCCGAAATCGTCTATGCTTTGCCGCCGCGATGACCGCGGCAGGAACAAGCGCGCCGGTGGCGCGTCTTAGGTTCGGATCGCTGCTGTAACGTCGGCGGCTGTTTCGAAGCAGGAGGGAGACACTCATGGGTATCATTATCTGGTTGGTCATTGGCGGCATCGTGGGCTGGCTCGCCAGCCTCATCATGCGCACCGACGCTCAGCAGGGGCTCCTGCTCAACATCGTGGTCGGAATCGTCGGCGCCTTCATCGGCGGCCTGATCTTCTCCGGCGGCACGATCAACACCGACGGCGGGATGCCGTCGGTCACCTCGTTCCTGGTCTCGCTGGTCGGAGCCGTGGTTCTCCTGGCGATCGTGAACCTGTTCCGCCGCGGCAGCCTGCGCTGATCCGCATCGGCGGTTGCGAGGGAAGGGCCGTCCCAGCCGGGGCGGCCCTTTCCTCGTGCAGCGATCAGCGCCGCCCGGCGAACAGCCGGTAGACGAACAGAAGGACCAGCGCGCCGACGATGGCGGCGATGAACCCGGCGCCCTCGCCCGGGCGATACCAGCCGAGCTGCTGCCCGAGGAAACCGGCGAGCAGCGCGCCGCCGATGCCGAGCGCGATCGTCACCAGACACCCGGCCGGATCCCTCCCCGGCATGATCGCCTTGGCGATGAGCCCGGCAATGAGGCCGATCAGGATCCATCCCAGCCACCCGTGGTCGGCAAGATATTGAGACATCGCGCTCTCCCTTTTACTTCGCCGGACGCGGGGAAATCGCGCCCGAAACCTGCATTGGTCTACCAATCTGCGTTGGTAAAGCCGTAAAAACCGTAGTAAGGCCCGCGCTTGCGGGGGCCGGGCGCGGGGGACGCTAAGGCACTTGCTTATTAAGGCTTGTTCCAGGTGATCTATTCGGCTAATACAGCCGCTGCGATGAGCGGCTGCGGGCCGTGCTGCCTGAGTTGGGGACGATGGAAGCGATGAACTACGAATCGACGAAGTGGAGCCGCGACGCGATCGACGAGGTCGTCGTCGACGAGGAGACGCTGGCCCGCCGGCGCCGCCGCAAGCGGATCATCATTGCGATCGTGGCAGTCGCTTTGGTGCTCCTTGTCGCTCTCTTCATGTTCGCCCGCGGCGGCGAGCAGGCCGAGGCGCCCAAGGGCAAGCAGGGCGAGCAGCTTCCGGCGGTGACGGTGATCGTCCCCGGCCGGCAGGACATCCCCGCGCTCATCTCGGCCACCGGCACGCTCGCAGCGCGCCGCGACATGCCCGTCGGAGTCCCCGGCCAGGGCGGCCAGGTGCGCAGCGTGCTGGTCGAGCCGGGCCAGTGGGTCCGCGCCGGCCAGACGCTCGCCGTGATCGACCGCTCCGTCCAGTCGCAGCAGGCGGCGCAGCTCGCCGCCTCGATCGAGGTCGCCCGCGCCGATTTGAGGCTCGCCGAGAACCAACTCACCCGCGCCCAGTCGCTCGTCGGCCGCGGCTTCGTCAGCCAGGCGGACCTCGACCAGAAGCGCGCCACGCGCGACGCGGCAGCCGCGCGCGTGCGCGTCGCCCAGGCGCAGCTCGGCGCCACCCGCGCCCAGATCGGCCAGCTCGACGTTCGAGCGCCGACCTCCGGCCTGGTGCTCAGCCGATCGGTCGAGGTCGGCCAGGTCGTCGGCGCCGGCTCGCCGGCCCTGTTCCGGATCGCCGAGGGCGGCCAGATGGAGTTGTTCGCCCGCTTGCCGCAGACCGATCTCGCTCTGCTTTCGCCCGGCGTTCCGGTGACGGTGACCCCGGTCGGCTCGCCCACCTCCTATCAGGGGCAGGTCCGCCTGATCGAGCCGATCATCGATCCGCAGACCCGCCAGGGCATCGTCCGAATCCTCGTCCCCTACAGCCGCGACGTCCGTCCGGGCGGCTTCGCCCAGGCCGAGATCCGCGCCGGATCGGTCAGCGCGCCGCTGCTTCCCGAATCCGCGGTGCTGACCGACGATGCCGGCACCTTCGTGATGGTCGTCGGTCCGGACAACAAAGTGCAGCGCCGCGCGGTCCGCATCGGCTCGGTCACCGATCGCGGAGTGGCGGTGGCCCAGGGGCTGAACGGCAATGAGCGCGTGGTCGCTTCCGCGGGCGCTTTCCTCAATCCGGGCGAGCGAGTCCGCCCGGAGCGGGCGCGCGTCGCGGCGCGATAATATCGGGATGCGGAACGCCGCTCTGAGAGGTTAAGTCATGGGTTTTCGCAACATCTCCGCCTGGGCGATCCGCAACCCGGTCATCCCGCTCGTCCTGTTCAGCTTCCTGCTGGCGATGGGCTTGCTGGCGTTCAGCAGGATGGAGGTGAACCTCAACCCGAACATCGAATCCCCGGCGGTGTCCGTGTTCATCAGCCAGCCGGGCGCGGCGCCGTCCGAGCTGGAAATCCAGATTACCCGCCGGGTCGAAGCGGCGGTGCGCGGAATCAATGGCGTTACCGAGATCCAATCCTCGATCCGCGAAGGAAACAGCGCGACCGGGATTCAGTTCGAGATCGGAACCCCGATCGACCGCGCCGTCTCCGACGTGCGCGACGCTATCGCGCGAATCCGCAGCGACCTGCCGGACGGCATTCTCGAGCCCCAGGTGGCGCGCGAGGATTTCACCGCCGAGCCGATCGGCTATTTCTCGGCCGAGAGCACGGCGATGACCGTCGAGCAGCTCTCCTGGTATATCGACGACACGCTCAACCGCCGCCTGATGAGCATCGAGGGCGTCTCGATCGTCAGCCGCAACGGCGGCGTCAACCGCGAGGTCCGGGTCGAGCTCGATCCGGTGCGGATGCAGGCGCAGGGCGTCACCGCCTCGCAGATCAACCAGCAGCTTCGCGCGATCAACATGAACGCGCCGGGCGGGCGCGCGGAGATCGCCGGCACCGAGCAGTCGGTCCGAGTGATGGGCAATGCGATCACTGCCCACCAGCTCGGCGAAACCCAGATCTCCGTCGGCGGGGGACGGACGATCCGCCTCAACTCGATCGCCAACGTCCGCGATCAATGGGCCGAGCAGACCTCCTACGGAATCCAGAACGGCCGCCAGGTGGTCAGCTTCCAGATCCAGAAGGCCAAGGGCTATTCGGACGTCACCGTCTATCACGCCGTCCGGGACGAGATGGACAAGATGCAGCGCGAGGATCCGCGAGTCCGCTACAGCCTGCTCTTCACCCCGGTGAAGTATATCGAGATGCAGTATCACAGCTCGATGCGGGCGCTCGTCGAAGGCGCGTTTCTGGCGGTCGTCGTCGTCTTTCTCTTCCTTCGCGACTGGCGCGCCACCCTGATCTCGGCGATCGCCATCCCGCTCTCGGCGATCCCGGCCTTCTGGTTCATGGGCCTGCTCGGTTTCTCGCTCAACATGGTCACCCTGCTCTCGCTGAGCCTGGTGGCGGGCGTGCTGGTCGACGATGCGATCGTGGAGATCGAAAATATCGTCCGGCACATGCGCATGGGGAAATCGGCCTATCAGGCGTCGATCGACGCGGCCGACGAGATCGGCCTGCCGGTGGTTGCGACCACCTTTTCCATCGTCGCCGTGTTCCTGCCCGTCTCGATGATGAGCGGGATCATCGGCCAGTTCTTCATCAGCTTCGGGCTGACCATCGTCGTCACCGTTCTGATCAGCCTCGCCGTCGCCCGCATGATCACACCGATGATCGCCGCCTATTTCCTGAAGGCCAAGGGCCACGCCAAGCATGGCGAGGGCTGGCTGATGGACCGCTATATCGGCCTTCTGCGCTGGACGCTCCGGAACCGCTGGAAGACGGTGCTCGTCGGCGTCGTCTGCTTCGCCCTTCAGATCGGCTGCTTCATGATATTGCCCAAGGCCTTCCAGCCCGACACGGACGATGACGGAGTCCAGGTCGTCGTCGAGATGCCGCCGGGGGTCACTCTCGACCAGACCCGCGCCATCGCCGACCAGGCCGCCGCCGTGATGCACCGCCAACCCGACGTCGCTTCGGTCTTCGAATCGGTGCGCGCGGGCAACTCGACTCTCTTCGTCTCGCTGAAGGACCGGGGCGAAGGACGCGACCGCACCAGCACCGAATTCCAGCGCCAGGTCGGGCCGCAGCTCCAGCACATCGCCGACGCGCGAGTCTATTTCCGCAACCAGAACCAGGCCGGCGGCCGCGACTATTCGATCCTGCTCGCCAGCGCCGACCCCGAGAAGTTGCAGCGCGCCGCTTTGACCCTCGTCGAGCAGATGCGCCACCGGCCAGAGCTTCGCGCTCCGCGAATCGCCGGCGATCTGAGGCGGCCCGAAATCACCATCCGCCCGCGCCTCGCGTTGATGGCCGACATGGGGGTGACCACCCAGGCGATGAGCCAAGCGATCCGCGTCGCCACCCAGGGCGAGATCGACCAGTCGAGCGCGCGCTTCTCGCTCAGCGACCGTCAGGTACCGATCCGGGTCGTGCTCAACGAAAGCGCCCGGCGCAACCTCTCGACGATCGAAAACATGCCGGTGCCGACGACGGCCGGCGGCTCCGTCCCGCTGAAGGTGGTCGCCGACATCAGCTTCGGGGCCGGGCCATCGGTGATCCAGCGCATCAACCAGCAGCGCCGAATCATGGTCGGCGCCGACCTCGCCGAAGGCGTCGTCGACAGGGATGCGATCACCGCTCAGCTTCCGATCATGCAGAACCTGCCCGAAGGGGTGGAGCGCGCGCGCTCGGGCCAGCAGCGCGAGGAGGCGCAGTTGCTCACCGAATTCATGGGCGCGCTGATCTCCGGCATCTTCCTGGTCTTCGCGGTGCTGGTGCTGCTCTACAAGAAGCTGATGGCCCCGTTCGTGAACATGGGCTCGCTTCTGCTCGCCCCGCTGGGCGGGCTGATCGGCTTGCTGATCGCCGGCCATGCCGTGTCGATGCCGGTGTTCATCGGAATCCTGATGCTGTTCGGGATCGTCGCCAAGAACTCGATCCTGCTGCTCGATTTCACCATCGAGGAGATGGAGAAGGGCGTTCCGAAGGAGGAGGCGATCATCGACGCCGGCCACAAGCGCGCCCAGCCGATCGTGATGACGACGATGGCGATGGTCGCCGGCATGGTGCCGACCGCGCTGAGCCTGGAGGGCGACGCCAGCTGGCGCGCGCCGATGGCGGTGGTGGTGATCGGCGGCCTGCTGCTCTCGACGCTGCTGACGCTGGTGCTGGTGCCGCCCGCCTTCAGCCTCGCCGACGGTTTCGAGAAGTGGCTGGTGCCGAAGTTCCGCCGGATCATCACCTATCGCGGCGATTCCGATCACGGCCCCGATCGCGCCCCGCAGGCGGCGGAGTGAACGGATCACCGCGAACGAAGAGGCGGTCGGCGGGAGGTCAGTGCCGAGCGAATTGCTCGGCACTGTGTCGCTCACCTAATCTTCGTGCTTGACGGCAGGCGCTGATGTTGAACCCGAGAATCCGTCAGGAATCTTGGGTGGACAGAACAGATTCTGATACGCCCTGCAAAAGGGGTCGGCAGGATGGCACTCCTGATCGCAGGAGTAGCCCGTTGGCCGCATTGCGGTCGGTTCAGTATTGGCTCCGCTGACGGCAGCGGCCACCGCAAACGCAACTGCGAGTTCATGGATTACCATATTCCCCTCCTGATAGACGCGATAGGCGCCTCGTCGTGGTGTATGATTTTTGACATATGAACAAGTCTGATCTCCATCCTGAATTCCTTTGACGTCGCGCACGAGACGTTCCCGAGCGAAGCCGGCTGGATCACGGTTGGACCTTGATCCATCAAGCGCTATTGAGTCAGGCATGAGCCTGTATCCGCGCTCCCGCCGCGCTCCCGCCCAACAGAGCGCGCGCGGAATGCGGGCGCTGGCGACGGGCATGCTCGCCGGAATGGCCGCGATCTTCATCGCCGCCACCCGGCTCGATCACCTCCACCCCGTCTGGGGCTTCGTCCGCGCCTTCGCCGAGGCCGGGCTGGTCGGCGGAATCGCCGACTGGTTCGCGGTCACGGCCCTGTTTCGCCACCCGCTCGGCCTGCCCATCCCGCACACGGCGATCGTGCCCCGCAACAAGGACCGCATCGGCGATACGCTGGCCCAGTTCCTCAAGGACAATTTCCTCACCCCCTCGGTCGTCGCCCGGCGTATGCAGCGGCTGGACCTGGCCGGGGCCGCCGGCCGATTCCTCGCCGAGCCGCCGCAGCAGGGGCGCCTGTGGCGCGGCGCCGCGCGAATGCTCGAGCGGATGTTCGAGGCGCTCGATCCGGAGCGCTTCGGGACGATGGTCAAGGGCGCGCTCGCCGATCGGCTGCGCGCCTACGACGCCGCCCCGTTGATCGGCGAAGCGCTCGACGCGGCGATCGCCGAGGACCGCCACATCCCCCTGCTCGACGAGGCGGTGGTCTTCGTCGCCCGGCTGGTCGATTCGAACGAGGATATCGTCCGGCGCATGGTTCACGAACGCTCGGGATCGATCCTTCGCTGGACCGGGCTCGACGCCACCATCTCCGACAAGATCATCGACGCGATCAACCGGCTCTTGAGCGAGCTCGCCATGGATCCGCGCCACCCGCTTCGCGTGAAGATCGAGGACTCGATGCGCGACCTCGCCGATCGGCTTCGCCACGATCCGGCCATGCGCGAGCGGATCCACGCGCTAAAATCCGGAATCCTCGACAATCCGGCGGTCGAGCAATGGTGGCTCGGCGTGTGGGAGCGGCTTCGCGGCCGGGTCATCGCCCGCTTGCGCGATCCCCAGGGCGCGCTCGAGGGCCAGGTCGGCGATCTGCTCCGCCAGCTCGGCGCGACGCTCGAGAACGACCCGCGCGTGCGCCACGGCCTCAACCGCTTCGCCCGCCGCGCAGCGGTCGGAATCGCCGCCGATTATGGCGACGGAATCGTGCGGCTGGTCTCGGACACCGTCCGCCGCTGGGACGCGCGAACGATCTCGGACCGGCTCGAAGGCGCGGTCGGGCGCGACCTGCAATATATCCGGATCAACGGCACGTTGGTCGGCGGTCTCGTCGGCCTCGCCATCCACACGATCGAGGTGCTGACGTGAGCCTCGGCGCGGACAAGCTGCGCGAGATCGCCGCGCGCCACGGCTATCTGCTGGTCAAGGGGCAGGGCCGCGTTGTCGGCAAGAGCGATTACGGCAAATATGGGCTCTAGCACGCCAGGACCGGCGCTGAGGCCTTCGGCTTCGGCAATCGCGGCGTGACCGCCACTTTGGCCGAGGTCGAGCACTTCCTCGGCCGGAAGGAAAAATGAACGAGAGCGACGAAGCCCTGAGCGAACTGGCCGCCAATCGCGGCTGCAAGCTGGTCAAATCGCGCCTGCGGACGCCCGGGAAGGGCGATTACGGGCGCTTCGGCCTCAAGGACTCGAAGAGCGGGCGCGAGATATTCGGGTTCGGCAAGAAGGGGCTGACCGCCACGCCGGAGGAGATCGCCGCCTTCCTGCGCGGCAACGCGGCGGCGACCTGGAAGAGCTCGGTCGGAACGGCGAAGAGCGCGCCGAGGCCCAAGGCCGAGCCAAAGCCCAGGCCCGAGCCGAAGCTGGTCCTGCGCGACGCGAAGCCCGGGGACGCCGAGGCGCTGGCCGCGCTGATCGCCGCTCTGGGCTACGAGGTGACGGCGGCCGAGGTGCGCAAGCGCCTGCGCAGCGTCGAGGCGCTCGTCGCCGACAAAGGCGGAATCGTCGGAATCCTCAGCATCAGCGTGATGAACGTGCTCCACCGGCCGAAGCCGGTCGGGCGGATCTCGATGATGGTCGTGGCCGAGGCCGAGCGGGGTCGGGGGATCGGCGCGGCTTTGGTCGCCGAAGCCGAAAGGCGGCTCGGCGCCAGGGGCTGCGGCCTGGTCGAGGTGACCTCCAACCAGAAGCGCCTGCGCGCCCACGCCTTCTACGAAAAGCTCGGCTACGAGCGCACGTCCTACCGCTTCTTCAAGCCGCTCTGAATTGCTGCCCTTTGCCCAACGAAGTCATCCCGGCGAAAGCCGGGATCCATGAACTCTGACGGGGAGTTAGGGGCCGGCCCGCATCGCCTCTCCTCGACGATCGGCGTTCATGGGTCCCGGCTTTCGCCGGGATGGCTCTCGAATTTTCAGCCGTCGCTGGCGCGCTCGATCTCGGCGCCGACCGCCTGGAGCTTCTCCTCGAGCCGCTCGTAGCCGCGGTCGAGATGGTAGACCCGGTTGACCTCGGTCTCGCCTTCGGCGGCGAGGCCGGCGAGGACCAGGCTCATCGAGGCGCGAAGGTCGGTGGCCATCACCGGCGCTCCGGTCAGGCCGCCGACGCCGCGCACCACCGCCGATCGCCCGCGCACCTCGATGTCCGCGCCCATCCGCACCAGCTCGGGCACGTGCATGTAGCGGTTCTCGAAGATCGTCTCGGTGAGCAGGCTGGTGCCGTTGGCGAGCGCCAGCATCGACATGAATTGCGCCTGCATGTCGGTCGGGAAGGCCGGGAAGGGGGCGGTCGAGAGCGAGAGCGGCCTCAGGCCGCGGTCGGCGGTGACCTTGATCCCGTTTTTCGTGAACTCGATCATCGCCCCGCAATCGGCGAGGCCGGAGATGATCGCGTGCATCGTGTCCTCGCGCGCTCCGGCCAGCTCGATCGAGCCGCCGGTGATCATCGCCGCGCAGGCATAGCTTCCGGCCTCGATCCGGTCGGGCATCACCGCGTAGGTCGCGCCGTGCAGCCGGTCCTTGCCGTGGACGGTGAGCGTGTCGCTCTTCAGCCCCTCGATCTCCGCCCCCATCGCGATCAGGCACTGGGCGAGATCGGTGATCTCGGGCTCGCGCGCGGCATTTTCGATCACCGTCGTGCCGCTGGCGAGCACCGCCGCCATCAGCGCATTCTCGGTCGCCCCGACAGAGACGGAGGGGAAGGAGATGGTCCCGCCGGCAAGGCCGCCCTTCGGCGCGACCGCCTTCACATAGCCGGCGGCGACCTCGATCTCGGCGCCGAGCGCCTGCAGCGCCTTGAGGTGCAGGTCGATCGGGCGGGTGCCGATCGCGCAGCCGCCGGGGAGCGAGACCGTCGCCTCGCCGGTGCGCGCGAGCAGCGGGCCGAGCACGAGGATCGAGGCGCGCATCTTGCGCACGATGTCGTAGGGCGCGACCGTCGACGTGACGTTGGCGGCGCGGAAGGTCATCACCCGGCCGATGTCGCCCTTGCGCGACCCCTCGACCGCGGTCGAGACTCCGAGCTCGTTGAGCAGGTGGCCGAAGCTGTCGACGTCGGCGAGGCGCGGCAGGTTCCTCAGCGTCAGCGGCTCGTCGGTCAGCAGCGCGCAGGGCATCAGGGTCAGGGCCGCGTTCTTTGCACCCGAAATCGGGATTCGGCCGTTGAGCGGCCTGCCGCCCCTGATGATGATCTTGTCCATGGCGCGCCGGTTTAAGCTTTATGCGTCCCCGCGCAAGCGGACGGCCGCGCTGGTTCAAATTGGAAGGTCTTGATTTCGATCAGCACATTGCGGAATTTTTCCCTCTAAACTCGGGTAGTTGAGAATGGATTGCATCGTCCGGGGGGGACAAGAGAAGTTGGGAGGATCCTGCCTCGCCGAGCGGCTCGGCCATTACGTGCAGCTGTCGGAAGGCGAGCGCGAAGCGCTCGGCGGGCTGGAGGAGCAGGATCGCTTCTTCCGCCGCGGCAGCGTCGTCATCGCCGAGAACGAGAAGCCGCGCGAGATGTTCGTCGTCCGCAAGGGCTGGCTGCACAGCTCGGCGCTGCTCGGCAACGGCAGCCGCCAGATCATGCGCTTCCACTTCCACGGCGATCTGATCGGCCTTGCCTTGCTCGCCTTCGCCGATTCCCCGGAGACGGTGACGGCGGTGACCGACGTCACGCTCTGCCCGTTTAGCCGCGAGAAGCTCGCGGCGCTGATCGGCGATCACCCGCGCATCGGCGCTCTGCTGCTCGGCCTCACCGCCGCCGACCGGGTGTCGATGGCCGACCGGATGGCCTCGATCGGCCGCACCTCCGCGCGCGCCAGGGTGGGCTCGCTGATCTGCGAATTGTTCGCCCGCATGCGGCGCATCGGCGCGCTCGACGGCGACGGAATCCTGATTCCGCTGACCCAGGAGGAAATCGGCGACGCCACCGGCCTCACCAGCGTCCACGTCAACCGGATGATGCGCGCGCTCGTCCAGGACGGGATCATCGAGCGCAGCGGCGCCAGCATCCGCCTGCTCGACGAGAAGCGCCTGGCCGCGGAGGCGAACTTCACCGACCGCACGGGGATCGAGACCGGCTGGCTGCCGGCGGCGCGTTAGAGACCGCTCCGTCATTGCGAGGAGCGAAGCGACGAAGCAATCCAGCGGCCTCGGAAGCCGCACTGGATTGCTTCGCTACGCTCGCAATGACGGCCTGAGCTAAGCCTTCTCCAGCGTACACTGAAGCGGGTGCTGGTTCTGGCGGGCGAAGTCGATCACCTGGGAGACCTTGGTCTCCGCCACCTCGTAGGGGAAGATCCCGCACACGCCGACCCCGCGCTGGTGGACGTGGAGCATCACCCGGGTCGCGTCCTCGATCCCCATCTTGAAGAAGCTCTGCAGGACGAGGACGACGAACTCCATCGGCGTGTAATCGTCGTTGAGCATCAGCACCTTGTAGGGCGAGGGCGTCTTGGTGCGCGTGCGCGTCTTGGTCGCGACGCCGGTGCCGGTGCCCTCGTCGATGCCCTGGTCGTCGTCGCCAGCCGAAAAGATGTCGCGGTGCATAGCCATGTTCAACGCCATAAATATGGCAACGTGCCATTCAGCCGCAAGGCCTCCGGCGTCCCATTCGGGCGCAAAAAAGGGCGGCCGCCCCAACGGGGAGCGGCCGCCCTCCTTCATCGCTTGAAGTCTCAGCAGTTACGCGGCGAGGGTCTTCACGCGCTCAGCCGCCACGGCGTAGCGGCTGTTGATCGGCTCGGCGACGTCGCCGGCGAGCTTCAGGACGGTCTCCGACAGGCGGGCGCTCTCGGCGACCGCGGAGTCGAACGCGTTGCGCGCGAACTCGCCCTGCAGGCGGAAGAAGTCGGTGGCCGACTTCACCTCGGCGAAGCTCTTCAGGGCCGCCGAAGCGTCCTCGAAGCTCTTGCGGCCATATTCGGCGGCGCCCTGGCTCAGATTCTCGACGCCCTTGGCGGCGATCTTCGAGGAGGCGACGAGCGCCTCGACGTTGCCGCGGCCCAGATCGGCGAATTCCTCGACGATCTTGGCGGTCTTCTCGGCGGCGACCTTGGCACGGGCGTTGACGTCGCCGATGACGGCGGTGAACTGCTCGGCGGCGATCTTGCCGGTCTCGGCGGCCTTCTTGGTCTGGGTGTTCATGACTTTCGCTCCTGTCTTGACGGTCTTCGCGGCGGCGCGGGCCGGCGCTTTGGTGATGGTGGTTTTGGCAATCGGGGCCGCGCGCTTGGCGGCGGCCTGCTTGGCCGGCTTGCGGGCCGGCGACTTCTTCGCCTTGGTCGCCTTGCGGGCAACGGGCTTGGCCGGAGCGGCCTTGGCCGGCGCCTTGGCGGCGGGGGCGGCCTCGGCCTTGACCGGCGCGACGACGGCTTCGCTCGCCTGAGCGAAGGCGGCCTCGGCGCTCTTCAGAGCGGCGGCTTCGGTCTTCGCAACCGCAACAGCGGCGTCGGTCAGGTTCTTTTCAACGGTGTCGGCCACGGTAAACTCCTAATGGTGCGGTGCAGCAAATAGGGGTTGCGGAAATGGATTTCAAGCACTTTTTGTGCGGTGCAACATTGCATCGGAGAAGGCGTTTAGGTGAGCCGTCGTTGCGAGGAGCGTAGCGACGCGGCAATCCAGCGGGCCTCATTGGCCGCGCTGGATTGCTTCGCTACGCTCGCAATGACGACGTGGTTTTTCGACCGGGGGGGCAGGATGACTCTACCGCGCCTTCACATAGCTCCCCGGCGCGTCCTCGATCGCCTTGAGCTTGCCCTTGCCCGGAACGCGCGCGCCGGTCGCCGGGACTTCCTCCCCCGATTGCTCGCGGATCCACCCGATCCAATCGGGCCACCAGCTGCCCTTGGTCTCGGTCGCGCCGGCGATGAAGTCGGCGAGGCTGTCGGCCTTCTTCTCGTTGGTCCAATATTGGTATTTCTGCGCCTCGGGCGGGTTGACCACGCCGGCGATGTGGCCCGAGCCCGCAAGCACGAAGCGCAGCGGCCCGGAGAAGTGATGGGTGATCTTCCACACGCTCTGCGGCGGCGCGATATGGTCCTCGCGGCCGGTCTGGACGTAGGTCGGAGTCTCCACCTTCCTCAGGTCGATCGCCGTGCCGTCGATGGTGATCCCGCCGGGCTGGACGAGCCGGTTCTCGCGGTAGAATTGCGTCAGATAGGCCTGGTGCCACTTGGCCGGCAAATTGGTCGTGTCGCCGTTCCAGAAGAGCAAATCGAACTGCGGATAATCCTCGCCGAGCAGGTAATTCGAGGTGACGTAGTTCCAGATCAGGTCGCGGCCCCTCAACAGGTTGAAGGTCGCCGCCATGTAGCGCCCGTCGAGATAGCCCTTGTCGGCGGCGAGCTGGCGCATCAGCTCCATCTGCTCGTCGCCGGTGAACAATTTGAGGTCGCCCGCTTCCGTGAAATCGACCTGGGCGGTGAAGAAGGTGGCGCTGGCGACCTTGTCCGCCTCGCCCCGCGCCGCGAGCAGCGCCAGCGCCGCGGCGAGCATCGTCCCCGCCACGCAATAGCCGATCGCGTGCACCGCCTCGACGCCCAGGGTCTCGCGAACGGCGTCGATCGCCTCGAGCTCCGCAAGCACGTAATCGTCGACCGTCACGTCCTTCAGGCTCTCGTCGGCCGACTTCCACGAGACGACGAACACCGTCAGCCCCTGCTCGACCGCCCAGCGGATGAAGCTCTTCTTGGGGTTCAAATCGAGGATGTAGAAGCGGTTGATCCAGGGGGGGAAGATGACCAGCGGGACGGCAAGCACCTTCTCGGTGGTCGGCGCGTACTGGATCAGCTGGAACATCTTCGTCTGGAGCACGACCTTGCCCGGAGTCGCAGCGATGTTCCGCCCGACCTCGAACGCGCCCGCGTCGACATGGCTGAGCTGGCCCTTGCCCAAATCGCTGAGCATATGTTCGAGCCCCTTGAGCAGGCTCTCGCCCCGGGTCTCCATCGCCCGCTCGATCACCTGCGGGTTGGTCAGAGCGAAGTTGCTCGGGCTCATCGCGTCGACGAAGGCGCGGGTCGAAAAGCGCAGCTTGTCGCGGGTGTCGTCGTCGACCCCCTCGATCGCGTCGACCGAGCCCAGCAGCCGGTCGGAGATCAGCAAATAGGTCTGGCGGATCGTGTCGTAGAGCGGGTTGTCGCGCCATTCGGGGGCGGCGAAGCGGTGGTCCTTGTCGGCTTTCTCCTCGAGCGCGCTCTTCTCGTGCGGCCCGCCCAGAGCGCGCTGCCAGATCGAAAGCCCCTCGCTCCACAGGTCCGCCTGCATCTGCATGATCTTGCCAGGATCGCCGAACGCGCTCCACGCGCCCATGCCCGGCCAGGACGCGGCGATCTTCTCGGGATCCGGCGCCGCCTTCGCCGCTTCGCCCATCTGCCCGGCGAGATGCTCCATCATCAGCTGCTGGGCGCGGCCCATCACCCAGGTCCAGTGCTGGATGTCCTCCAGGCTGGGGGTCGGGAAGGGGGCGGCGGGGGCTTCGTCGCTCGTCTGGTCGGCCATGCTGTCCTCGCTTGCGGCTGTCCCTTTAGAGAACGCTTGGCCCGCGTGGAAGGGCGACGCTCTCGCGCCCCATTGCGCACCTTCGAAAAGCCATGTTAGCTCCTTGCCGGTGAGTGCCTTGGCGGGAGAAGCGAGATGATCGAGTGGAGGGCGGCCGCGATCGCGGTCCTGGCGGCGGCCTCGGCGCCGGCGATCGCCCAGTCCGGCTGGGCGCAGGTCGGCTCCTCGACCGCCGAGGCGGGCGCGGGCACGGCGAGCATGACGCCCACCCTCGACCCGCGCTACCGCGAGATCATGTTCTGCGTCGACGGCCACCTGATCAGGCTCAACGACGCGACCATTCATTTCGAGGGCGGCACTCAGCAGACCCTTCGCGTGCGCGAGCGCGTCGCCGACGGCGGCTGCAGCCGGATGAGCACGATCGGCTCGCGCCGCCGGATCGAGCGCGTCGAGATCGCCTACGATCCCGCGACGCTCGCCGGCGCCAGCGCCCACGTCCAGCTCTACGCGCGGTAGGGCTGTAGCAACAGTCAATCTCGGTCGTCATTCCCGCGAAAGCGGGAATCCATCTTCTTCAATCACTTATGAAATGAAGGAAGGTGGACCCCCGCTTTCGCGGGGGTGACGAAAAGGGGGAAGGCTCCTTTCGCACAGAGGGGCATCGGTGGAAATCTCGATAGCCGGGGCCGGCCTCAATAGGGGTGAAGCAGCCGGTCCAGGCCCCGCCCAAGCGTCCGGCCGATGGCGATGACGTCCAGGCCCCCGCCGCCGCCGCAGCACCCGGCGGCGCCGAGGGCGTCGCGCGACGACGGCGCCTCGCCGGCGACCAGCCGGACCCGCGCTCCGGGCTCGGGCTCGTAGGGGACGCGCATGTTGGAATTGTCGCTTCGGGCGCAGACGACGATGTCCTCGCCGCCCGGGTTGCGCGGGCAGCGCCTGGCGCTGTCGGCGCTGCGCATCACCGCGTCGACCTCAGCCTGATAGGCGCTCAGTACCTCCTCGGCGGTCGCTGCCGGCGGCTCGGCGAACGAGGGCGCTGACCATCCCGCGAGCAAGGCTGCAAAAGCGGGCAGGGCCGTTCTCGACTTTGTCATGGCGCTTCTCTATCCGCCCATCGAACGCCCCCGTTGGGCCCGAGAGGATGACACGCAATATGGTCAATGCAAGCCAGGTTCTCGATCGCGTGCTGGTGCTCGAAATGGTCCGGGTCACCGAGGCGGCGGCGGTCGCCGCGTCGAAGCTGATCGGGCGCGGCGACGAGAAAGCCGCCGACGCCGCCGCCGTCGAGGCGATGCGCGACGCTCTGAACCAGCTCGAATTCGACGGCACCGTGGTGATCGGCGAGGGCGAGCGCGACGAGGCGCCGATGCTGTTCATCGGCGAGAAGGTGGGGGCGGCCCAGGGCTCGGGCCCACGCATCGACATCGCGCTCGATCCGCTCGAGGGAACGACGATCACCGCCAAGGCCGGCGCCAACGCCCTGGCCGTCCTGGCCATCGCCGAGCAGGGCTGCCTCCTGAACGCGCCCGACGTCTACATGGACAAGATCGCCGTTGGGCCGGGCTATCCGGACGGCGTGATCGACCTCGCGAAGAGCCCGACCGAGAATGTCCGCGCGGTGGCCGCCGCCAAGGGCGTCGAACCGGCCGAGCTCATCATCTGCGTGCTCGATCGCCCGCGCCACGAGAAATTGATCGCCGAGCTTCGCGCGCTCGGCTGCGGAATCCAGCTGATCCCGGACGGCGACGTCGCCGGGGTTATCGCCGTCACCGATCCCGACACCGGCATCGACCTCTACATGGGCTCGGGCGGCGCGCCCGAGGGCGTGCTCGCCGCCGCCGCCCTGCGCTGCGTCGGCGGCCAGTTCCAGGGCCGGCTGCTGTTCCGCAACGACGACGAGCGCGGCCGGGCGGCCAAATGGGGCGTCGAGGATCTCAACCGGATCTACCACCTCAACGACCTCGCCAAGGGCGACGTCATCTTCGCCGCCACCGGAGTCACCAACGGCAGCCTTCTCGAAGGCGTCCAGCGGCGGAAGGACAAGGTGACGACAGAGAGCGTGGTGATGCGCGCCTCGACCGGCACCGTGCGCTGGGTGAGGGGCGAGCACCGCCCGGACCACGAGCCCGGCGGGCGCTAGGGGCGCATCATTTGGCGGGAGGCGCCGGTCTCTGCTGAGCGACGTACTGGTGCGCGAAGCGGACCTCGATCGCCGTGCTGCCGCGGGCGCGCAGGGCGTCCGAAGCGCGGGTGATCGCGACCAGCAGGGATTCGCTGCTGACGCCGTCCGGGGCGTCCAGCCGTTCGCCGCCGCCGATGACGTGAATGTTGCCGGGAATGTCCCGGTCCATCGGGGTGATGCGCTGGAAGTTCCTGTCCCGCTCGTATTCCTGCGCCAGCCTTTGGTAGGGGCCGAGGTCGGCGAAGCCGGCGGCGGTCATCGTCCGTATTGCGCAGGTGTGATAAGGCGGCGATTGCTCGATCGTCACGTCGAAGCGCCCAGTCCGCCCGCTGATCGCCCAGCCGAATCCGGGGTCGTCGTGGAGGAAACGGTGCACCTCCTCGGCTGACAATGGCCGCGGATTGTGCCGGGCCGCGGCGCGCGTCGCCGCGGCGTCGTCGGGGAATGCCCTCAGGCAGATCTCGTCGTAAAGCGCGATCATCTCGTCGCGCTGCGCGGCCGGATCGGGCGGATTGGTCAGCGCCTCGTACTGCGCCGCCGAGGCGGGAGCGGCGAGCACCGCGGCGCCCGCCAGGAGATGCCAAGCCCGCATGATCGCTCCCTTTATTTCCCCGAACCGCAAAAAGCCTAACCGATCCGCCGCGCCCGGTCACCCCTTGCCTCGGCCGCGCCATGCCACCACATCGGCCGAGCCGCGTTGACGTGTCGCGCGTCCCTCTTTAACGACAAGAACAAATCTGGAACGGCTATCCGATGCTGACTCACCTTTCCGTCCGCGGCGCTCGCGAGCACAATCTCAAGGATATCGACGTCGATATCCCGCGCGAGACTCTGACGGTGATCACCGGCCTCAGCGGCTCGGGCAAGAGCTCGCTGGCCTTCGACACCATCTATGCCGAGGGGCAGCGGCGCTACGTCGAGAGCCTGAGCGCCTATGCGCGCCAGTTCCTCGAGATGATGCAAAAGCCCGACGTCGATCATATCGAGGGGCTCTCCCCGGCGATCTCGATCGAGCAGAAGACGACGTCCCGGAATCCGCGATCGACGGTCGCCACGGTCACCGAGATCTACGATTACATGCGGCTCTTATGGGCCCGCGTCGGAATTCCCTATTCGCCCGCCACCGGCCTTCCCATCGCCGCCCAAACGGTCAGCCAGATGGTCGACCGGGTGATGGCGCTGCCCGAGGGCACGCGGCTCTTCCTGCTCGCCCCGGTCGTCCGCGGCCGCAAGGGCGAGTATCGCAAGGAGCTTGCCGAGTGGCAGAAGGCCGGCTTCACCCGCGTGCGCATCGACGGCCAATTCTATGAGATCGAGGAAGCCCCCACGCTCGACAAGAAATACAAGCACGACATCGAGGTGGTGGTCGACCGGCTGGTCGTCCGCGAAGGGATCGAGACCCGGCTCGCCGACAGCCTCGAGCAGGCCCTGAAGCTCGCCGACGGCCTCGTCTATCTCGACCCGGCGGACGGCCCCACCACCACCGGCTCCGCCGGCGGTCCCCCTCCCCGTTCCGGGGAGGAATATGGAATTCGCGGCGCCGCAAATCCTCCCCGGAACGGGGAGGGGGACCATGCGCAGCATGGTGGAGGGGTCGGGGCGGAAGGGCCGAACGCGAGCGCCATCGAATCGGCAGACACCGACATCTCCACCGCCCGCACCGGCGTCGCCGCCGCCCTGCAGGAGGCGCACGAGCGCGCCGTCCTCCAGGACAACGCCCCCCCCGGCCGGATCACCTTCTCGGAAAAATTCGCCTGCCCGGTCTCCGGCTTCACCATCGCCGAGATCGAGCCGCGCCTGTTCAGCTTCAACGCCCCGCAGGGCGCCTGCCCGGGCTGCGACGGCCTCGGCGAGAAGCAATTGTTCGATCCCGAGCTGATCGTCCCCAACGAGGCGCTGAGCATCAAGAAGGGCGCGATCGTCCCGTGGGCGAAGTCCAACCCGCCCAGCCCCTATTACATGCAGGTGCTGGGCAGCCTCGCCCGCGAATTCGGCTTCGAGCTGGAAACGCCGTGGCAGGACCTCGGCCCCGAGATCCACGACATCATCCTGAACGGCACCAAGGGCCGCCCGGTCACCTTGCGCTTCGTCGACGGCCGCAAGTCCTACGAGGTCAGGAAGGCCTTCGACGGCGTCATCGGCAATCTCAACCGCCGGATGCTCCAGACCGAGAGCGCGTGGATGCGCGAGGAGCTCAGCAAATACCAGTCCGCCGCCCCGTGCGAAATCTGCCACGGCGCGCGCCTGCGTCCCGAGCCGCTGGCGGTGAAGATCGCCGGCGAGCATATTTCGCAAGCCACCGCCCGCTCCGTCCGCCACGCCCTCGCCTGGTTCGAAACCCTTCACGAAAAGCTCACGCCGACCCAGAACGAGATCGCCCGCGCCATCCTCAAGGAGATCAACGAGCGGCTCGGCTTCCTCAACAATGTCGGCCTCGACTATCTCGATCTCAACCGCACCTCGGGCACGCTCTCCGGCGGCGAGAGCCAGCGAATCCGCCTCGCCAGCCAGATCGGCTCCGGCCTGTCGGGCGTGCTCTACGTGCTCGACGAGCCCTCGATCGGCCTCCACCAGCGCGACAACGACCGCCTGCTCGTCACCCTCCGGCGCCTGCGCGACCTCGGCAACACGGTGATCGTCGTCGAGCATGACGAGGACGCGATCCGAACCGCCGATTACGTCATCGACATGGGCCCCGGCGCCGGAGTCCATGGCGGCGACGTCGTCTGCCACGGCACCTACGAAGAGATCCTGAGGTGCGAGACGAGCCTTACCGCCGATTATCTCAGCGGCCGCCGCTCGGTCCCGATTCCCGCCAGGCGCCGCAAGGGCACCGGCAGGAAGCTGACGCTCAAGGGCGCCACCGCCAACAATCTCAAGAACGTCACCGCGTCGATCCCGCTCGGCACGTTCACCTGCGTCACCGGGGTCTCCGGCTCGGGCAAGTCGAGCTTCACCATCGACACGCTCTACGCCGCCGCGGCCCGACACCTGAACGGCGCCCGCATCGCCGCCGGCCGGCACGAAAAGATCGCCGGGCTCGAATATCTCGACAAGGTGATCGACATCGATCAGTCGCCGATCGGCCGCACGCCGCGCTCGAACCCCGCGACCTATACCGGCGCCTTCACCCAGATCCGCGACTGGTTCGCCGGGCTCCCCGAGAGCCAGGCGCGCGGGTATAAACCGGGGCGCTTCAGCTTCAACGTCAAGGGCGGCCGCTGCGAGGCCTGCTCGGGCGACGGCCTGATCAAGATCGAGATGCACTTCCTGCCCGACGTCTACGTCACCTGCGACGTCTGCCACGGCGCGCGCTACAATCGCGAGACCCTGGAGGTGAAGTTCAAGGGCCACAGCATCGCCGACGTGCTCGACATGACGGTCGAAAGCGCTGCCGAATTGTTCAAGGCCGTCCCCCCGATACGCGACAAGATGCGCATGCTGGAGGAGGTCGGCTTGGGCTACATCAAGGTCGGCCAGCAGGCGACGACCCTGAGCGGCGGCGAAGCCCAGCGCGTGAAGCTCGCCAAGGAGCTGAGCCGGCGCGCGACTGGGCAGACGCTCTACATCCTCGACGAGCCGACCACCGGGTTGCACTTCGAGGACGTGAGGAAATTGCTGGAGGTGCTCCATGCGCTGGTCGAGCAGGGCAACAGCGTCGTCGTCATCGAGCACAACCTCGAGGTCATCAAGACGGCGGACTGGATCATCGACCTCGGCCCCGAGGGCGGCGACAAGGGCGGCGAGATCGTCGCGGAGGGGACGCCGGAGGACGTGGCGAAGGAGCCGCGGTCCTACACCGGCCAGTATCTCAAGGAGACGCTGGCCAAATCCAAAATCGCTCACCCTGAGCAAGGGCTGAGCCTGCCGAAGCCCGCGTCGAAGGGCCGCAGGGTCCGCGAGCGAGAGCCGGCGGAATGAGCGCCTATCGCCCGGAATTCGAAGAGGCGTTGCGCCTGTTCGGCCGGGCGAGCGAGGCGATGAAGGCGCGGGGCTTTCTCGCCCCGGTGCTGGTCGGCGGCGCGGCGGTGGAAATCTATTCGAACAGCGCCATCGCCACCGGTGATTTCGACATCGTCACCGGCCGGCAGGAGGAGTTCGAGGAGGAGCTGCGCCGCCTCGGCTTCATCAAGCCGTCGGGCCCGGGCGCGGCGACGCGCGGCTGGATTCACCGCGATCTGAAGCTCGGCTTCGAGGTGGTCTCAGGCTCGCTGCTGGACGGCATGGCCGAGCGCGATCGGGTCCGCCTGATCGACCTCGGCGAAGACGGCGAGGCGGCGGTGATCTCGGTCGAGGACATGATCGCCGACCGAATGGGCCAATACGCGTCCGGCACCGCGCCGGACATGCTCGAACAGGCCCGCCGCCTCTTCATCCTTCATGCCGAAGCCGATCTCGGCTATATGGAAGCACGGATCAGGCATGAAAGCGCAGGCGACTATGGCGTCTCAGACCTCCAGGGCTAAGCCCAAGGCCGTCCCGCTGGCGGAGTTCGTCGCGGACATCGACCGCCGCCGCGCCGAGACCGGAATCACCGAACTCCCCCGCAACAGCGGCAAGCGCCGAACGGCGAGCAAGCGCGCGCTGTTGAAGGCGATCGAGGATGCGGGCGGGAAGTGGTAAGAGTGCCCTTGTTCTGCCGACCATCCTGAGCCTGACGAAGCCCGCGTCGAAGGGCCGCAGGGTCCGCGCGCGCGGCGACGACCGCACATCATTTCCATGAGGAAGGCGAATGGAAAAGAGCAAGGGCGATACGGAAAGGAAATGGGTGGATCCGGATGACGCGCCGGAGATGGACGACGATTGGTTCGAGCGCGCCGAAATCCGCCTCGGCGACAAGATCATCCGCCGCGGCCGCCCGCCCGGCTCCGCCAAGCGCCTCGTCTCGCTCCGCCTCGACCAGGCCGTAATCGACCATTTCCGCGCCGGCGGCCCGGGCTGGCAATCGCGGCTCAACGAGGCGCTGAGGAAGGCGGCGGGACTGTGAGCGAAATTGTTACTTCCGACCATCCAGAGCCTGCCTGCCGCGGCGCAGGCCGGGGTTGAAGCCTGCCCTGAGCGTCGTCGAAGGGGACGCCGAGGGACGCCGAGGGGACGCCGGGGGACGTGGCGAAGGAGCCGCGCAATTACACCGGGCAGTATCTCAAGGAGACGCTCGCCAAGTCAGAGCGGGTGAAGTCAGGGCCGGCGATGAATTTCGCCAAGGCCAAGGCGCGAGCCTCAAAGCGGGAGCGCGAGGCGGCGGAGTAGGGCGAGAGACCGTTCGTCGTCAGGGGAGCATTTTTAACTCGTTAGCGCCGGGAAATGCATCTGAGTCGATGCAATCCTTACGAATAGAAAGACCAACGGCTTCGCCGGGGCGCCCTCAATTCGGCTGACCCACGCGTGTACGGAAGCATTCTTGAGCCACGTGTTGAAAAGCGGCGCTTGCGATCGAGGAATGTAACCGATCTTCACTCCCTCAACAAAAATTTGGATCGCATTTGGGTCCTTCGGATTTGACGGTTCAGGCAACAGAAAAACTGACTGGGCACGGAGACCTTCCATGTCCATTTGCATTCCCTGGTAGTACCTGAAGCCAGAAATCTCACAGAAATATTGGAACGGCGGACGCTCCAAAGCGAAATCTATTTCCAAGCAAAAACCGTCGCCTGGTAGACGTGCACCTGAATAACCAAGCAGAGAGAAGTCTGAAATCGCCGCATTTCCTGTAAGCCCGTTCTTTTCTAGAAAAAGCCAGAAATCAGATCGATTCCTCGGTGGTAGCCTCTTCATAAAAATTTCGAGGACATTGTGATGGTGAACAGCTGTCCGAACGTCGAATGCCGGGTGGCCGCGGAATCCCGCTCGTAAGGCGTCAACAAAATCCGGACTCATGGTCCTGTAATAGAGTGCGTACGAGAATCCGGCTCGGACCAGGTCGGCGACATGATACTTCGTTCGGTCAGCCTCGCTTCCTGACTGCCAAATCAGCCGTAAGCGACTAGGCTCAATTATGTTTTCAATTCGAAACATCAGACAATTATCTCTCTGAAAATCTGCACTCGCCTTGAAATCATCTTGCAAATTACGTCCGCTCGCTCCTCTCGGAGTGCCACCGGTGCATTGACGCCTGATAATCGCATGATCTCATCAAAAAGCGGGTCAAAATCTAGTTCAAGCGAGCTACGAATGTGATCGGCCAGTCTCGATCTTAACGTTATCATCTTCTGCACCAGCTCAAAGTGAAGCATTTGGCGTGTATCGTTGCTATGCCACTTCATATGATGTCGCCCCTTCTGGACGTACCTATCAATTTGATCTGGATCAGAGAATTTCGATAAGTTTTTTTCCATGATTTCATGTGCCAATGAGGTTCCATTGTCGAAGGCGGGTGCAAATCGCGGGACAGGGTTGCCCTCATCGTCCGATCGCCAAAGAACCCCCCAATTATCTTGATGGCGATCCGTATTTCCGATCAGCGCATCAAAAAGTATCATCTTTGCCCAGTAGGGCCAGAAATCTTGACCGCTAAGCTTCCCTAGAACTTGTATCCAAGTCCCCACGGTGGACATGTTATGCTGTGTACCAGCTTTCAGATCGTATTCCGGGATGACGCGAGTCATGTAGTTGCTGCCCGGAACGTAAAGGCTGTGCGTCTTTGGGACCTCCTCCTCTTCCGATGGCCCAAAAATTCCGCGAAAAGCCCCCGCAAAGCTAAAACCCGGCCGTTTCTTCTGCCCTTGCTGCGCCTCCAGCCGTGGACCATAGAACCATTCGATAAGCGAGCCCGGTTGTTCAGAATCTGCATCGACCGCAATGAATGCTGGAGGAGTCGGAACGCCGATGTGTTGGCCGACCCTCGTTGCGATCAGTTCAGACCAAAACTGCACTGGATATCGCTGATTGGAAAATTTCATCAGATAGCGATGACCGGGAATGATCTCCGGAGGACAGCCAGTCTCCGGTGCGATGAGCGCATATTTGTCGCGTGAACCCTCAGGATAGGGCGAAAACAGCTCGTCTGTTGTCCATCCCTTGATGTCCACGAGATCCATGATGCGGCCTTAGCAGACTCGCGGCCTTCGCAAAGAAGTTATGAGCGCTACTCTCCCTGCAACAGAAGTCCGACAGCTCCGGGGACGCGACACCCAGTTTTGTCACGGTGACAGTTTGCCAAATCCCAAATCAAACGCGCCGCCTCCGGATCCTCGTCCTCGATCCTGATCCTCAGCGCGCCGCCCGCCGCACCAGAAAGGCGATGCAGGAGGTGGTTCTCGGCGCCTCGCCGGCGGCGCGGGTCCCAAAAGGAGTTTTCAGCCCGCCGCCTCGCGACAAACCGGGTACTCCGCTTTCGCGGCATACGGTCGGCAAGCGGGCCTACTTCCTGACTGTCGCTCCCAGGGGTCATCCATGTGGACGCCGGCCGATCCGGCTTCAAGCTCTTCGCGCCTTCGCGCCTTCGCGCCTTCAAGCTCTTCGCGCCTTTGCGCCTTGGCCGCAGGCCGAGTTTATCCTGAGCGCCTGCAAGGCAGTCGAAGGGCGTGAACCCGATCTGCCTGCTGCCCAAATCCCGCTCCCGCCCCGCTCCGCAGGGGCAACCATAACCCCCTTCAAACATTTATCCTCCCGCCCCCCTTGGAAGGAAGGAACCCCTCATGCGCATCATCCCCATGGCCGCGCTCGCCGCCGCCGCTTCGCTCTCGGCCGGCTGCGCCACCTATGCCGGCGCCGGCGACCCCTGGGGCCGCTACGACGGCTATTATGACCGCTACTATACCGCCGGCCAGTACGAGCCCTATGCGCTCAGCCGCGACGACTACATCTACCGCGGCTCGAACGGGACCTATTATTGCCGCCGCCGCGACGGCACGGTCGGCCTGGTCGTCGGCGCCGGGGTCGGCGCACTGCTCGGCAACGCCATTGCGCCGCGCGGCTCGAACACGATCGGCACCCTGCTCGGCGCCGCCGCCGGCGCCGCGATCGGCTCGGCGATCGAGCGCGGCGAGGTTCGCTGCCAGTAACGGCGCGACGTCGCGCTGCGACTTCCGGGGGGGGCAACCGGGATTTCCGGGACACGGAAATGCCGGCGACGCGCCCCCTCGCCGTAGGGACACAATATCCTGGTCCTCAGCGCCGCGCCGGCGGCGCGGCCCGCAGGAAGATGCTCGCTCATCCTGAGCCTGCCTGCCCCCGCGCAGGCCGGGGCCGAAGGACCACCGCCACCCGGTCCCGCCCGCCAGAGCTCGCGATCAATTGGAAATCCACACCTCCAGCGTGCCGGGGCGAATGCTCGGGTTCGGCCTGGCCTGGACGGGGGAGGCGGTGACGCGCGCCTCGTTGATGGTGCTTGCAAGCGCCTCCGCCGCCACGCGGTCTCCGGGGCTCGCATAGCGGACTTCGTTCAGGCCCTGCGCCGCCGCGATTCTCTCTCCGCTTGCGCTCTGCATGTCCCATCCCCGGGCTCGCAGGCCGCTGTTAAGCTGGGTGATCGTTTCCCGTGTCAGCAGGCCGGCGAACTGGATGACGACGTCATAGGCGCTGATGTCGAACGTGAACGCGTTTTGCACGTCCCCGGGGGCCTGCACCGGCGGCGGGGGCGGTAGGACTGGGCCCGACCCCCGCTCCTGGACCAGGCTGGTCTCGATCGCCTCCGCGTTGCGGCGGACGACCCCCGCTTCCGCGTCGGGGCAGGGCTCCCAGAAGCGCACGAGGCAGTACGTTGGATTGATGACACCTTGCCGGCGGAAGACGGCCGAGACGAAGAAGCAACTGACGATGGCCATGATCAACACCGTGACGAACCAGCCCAGCGCCTTTCCCATCCTCGGGTCCCGCACCGCATTGGCGACGACGATCAGGATCACGCCAAGCGCGGCCAGATAGAGGCCCATGAGGCCCATCGTCGGAAGGTCGACGCCCCAAGTCGTCGCGATCGCGGCGGTCGCCAGGACGGCCAGCCCCGCGACCAGCGGAAGCGCGACCTTGCGATCCATGTCCAGCAGATTGTTGAATGCGGTGACTGGTGAAAGCACCAAGGTCATGGCTGCCCCTCCGATCGCTCGAAGCGCATCTTCGCCAATATTTGAAGCCGAGTCCATCGGCCAACTAGAGGGTGTGGATTTAGCGCTCTCCGGCGGCTCTTGTTCTCCACTCTTCGTATTGCTGCCACAATTTTTCCCAGGTGAAGAAGTCCGGCTCATTTGCTGCAGAGCGCGAACCAAAAAAGAACAAAAAGGGCTTGCAGTGTAGGAAATCCTTTGTTCTACCCTCATAAATGAGCACCCAGCGCACCGACTCGCCCCGACGCCTCATCCGCCGATGCGGCCGACTTCCCGCCCAACGCTACTCCCGATTCCGCTCATCCTGAGGAGCGGCTGAGCGCAGCCGAAGCCGCGTCTCGAAGGACCGTTCCCGATTTCACCCCCGTCCCCCTCCGCTACCGCAGCGACGGCTGGACTCCCGAGCGGCAGCGTCGTTACGTCGCCGCGCTCGCGGAGACCGGGCATGCCGGAAAGGCCGCCCGCGCCGTCGGCATGACCGTGCAGGGCGCGGCCAAGCTTCGCCGCCGGCCTGACGCCGCCTCGTTCGACGCCGCCTGCACCGCCGCCTATCTCGGCGCCCGCCGCCGCTGGAGGATGGTCCGCCTCCTCGCGACGAACCCGCGCCTTGCCGAAAGGTTCGGCTTTTCTTTGCCCCAGGGAAGCGGAAACTTGGAACCTTTCGAAACTTCCGGCGGGGATCGCGCTCGAACAGCGCGCAGCGCAGTGAGTGCAGACGGCACCCGCTCGGCCGACCGGTCCGCACCGCGGAGCCCGATCGACGGCGCGCGACAATGGTCGCGTGGCGTAGCCCCTTCACGGCGAGAGACGGCACACCTCCGCCGTCACCCGCCCTCGCCTGAGGGACCGGAAAGCCGCGCCGGCGGCGGGGCCGAGGCCGGGGAGGGCTCTTGGCAAGCCTCAACTTCCTCAACTTATTTTGCCGGTCGGGACGGATCGCGCTGATGGATCATCGGCGCGCCCCTCGCTCCTCTTCCGTCAGGGCGGCCTCCGCTCAGCAGCGGGTCTCGTTCAGCTCCTTCACCGGAAAATCCCCCCGCGCCGCACGCGCATCCAGTTCGATCAGCATGTCGTGGACGCACTCCCCGCGCCTCAGGCTCAGCGCCCCATCGCGCCCGACTTCCTCGGTCCAGCAGGGCTCGGCGGGGCCGGTATCGAGCAATTGGCGGCCCGGCTCGGCCGGCGCGGGCTCAAGCCTCATCCACATCAGCCCGAGGCCGAGCGGAAAGACGGCCACGCCGGCAAGGATCGCGAGCAGCTCCAGCACGCCCTCATCCTACCATTCCGGCTGGCACGAAAGCTACAGGCGACAGGCGCCCCGCGGCCGTTCGCGCTCGCGCAACCTATCGGCCCACCGTCCATTCTTCCCGCACCCCCTTTCAGCAGGAGCAAGTGGATGAGCATTTTCAGCGCGATCAAGAACGCGATCTTCGGCCGTGCGGCGCAGGTCCAGCAGAGCGTGGCGCAGGGCCAGGCCCTGCCGCAAATGGGCCAGCCGGCCGCGGCGCCCGTGCCCGGACCCGGGCTAGGCGCCGCCGCGGCCCAAGCCCAGCCGGTCGACGTCGAGGCGGTGCTACGAGACATCGAACAATCCAAGGGCGGCCCCGATCTCAACTGGCGAAGCTCGATCGTCGATCTGATGAAGCTGCTCGATCTCGATTCGAGCCTCGACAACCGCAAGGCGCTGGCCACCGAGCTCGGCTATTCCGGCGAGAAGAACGGCAGCGCGGAGATGAACATCTGGCTCCACCGCCGGGTGATGGAGGAGCTGGAAAAGAATGGCGGACGCGTCCCCGCCACGATGAAGGACTGACCTTGGCGGGGCGCGGCCCTCAGCCGGCGGCCGCGCCGCCGTCGATCAGCGCGCCGAGCTGCGGGACCAGCCAGTAATAGGAGACCATCGCGCAGAGCAAAACGAGGCTGAGGCGCTTGCTCCGGGTGAGGATCAGCAGCAGCGCGGTCGCGGTGAACAAGGCGTAGCCCGCCCAGCGCCCGGCGGTCATCGCCGCGCCGCCGTGGAGAAGGACGATGCCGGCGATGACCAGCAGGTTGCAGCCCATCACCGCGATCACGACGATCTTCTTCTGGGCCATGAAATAGTCGTCGAGATCGGGCCATTCGTCGTGGTCCGAAGGGAAGACCAGGCTCGCCGCGACATAATAGATGCCGGCGATCAGGGTCGCGAACAGCAATGGATCGAGCGCGATCCTCAGCGCGTCGCGCTCGCGCCACGCGCCGGTCCAGAAGGAGACGAGGTCGATGATCAGAAGCAGGCCGAGCAGCGGAGTCAGCCAGCCCATCCGGATCCTCGCCCGCGCCTGCACAGTCCGGGCGAAGCCGGCGAGCACCTCGGCGAGGCTGAGGCCCAGCACCAGCCCGAACAGCGAGAAGACGAACTCGAAGATGCTCATGGTCGCCCTCCCTCGCCACGGCATAGGCGCGCCGCGCGACGCCTGGCAAGGAAGGGCGGCCGGAGGTCAGCCTCCGGAGGCCGGCGGATGGACCGTCAGATAGGGCTGCGGCGCATTCTCGACCCTGCTCGGCCCGGGCACCCTGTGGTCCGACGGCGGCAGCGACTTGAGGTAGGCGGCGATCGCCGTCGCGTCGGCATCGTCGAGGATGCGGTAGTTGTTCCACGGCATGATCGGGGCGAGCACGCGGCCGTCGGGCCGGCGTCCGGTGCGAAGCGCCGTGACGATCTCGGCCTCGCTCCAGCGGCCGATCCCCGCCTCCGGATGCGGCGTGAGGTTGGGCGGATAGAAGACGCCCATGCCCGGCATCTCGAAGCCGATCGTCCCGCCCTGCAGGTGCCCCTGTTCCGGGTGCGGCCCGAACGAGCCTGTGTTGTGACAGTCGACGCAGCCCATCACCGTCGTGAGGTATCGTCCCCTGGCGACGGGATCCGCCGCCGCCGTGGCGACGGGCGCGGCGGCGTTCGCGGCGGCGGAGCGGTTCTCCGCCTCGCCCCTTTGGCAGCCGCCAAGGCCTGCGGCGGCGAGCGCGAGCAAGGTCAATGATCGTGTGTGGAAGCCCATGAGAAATACCCCCATTCCCATCGAAACCCGGACCATATTATCCGCGTTCCGGCGGGGATCAACAGGGTGCGATCAGGGCGCTTCCTCGTCCCGCTCGCCGCGCGTGGCGTCGCCGACCTTTGCGTCGTGGCCGCTCTTGTCGCTGAAGAAAGCGGCTGCGAACAGGCCGCAGCCGAGCAGCACCGAGAAGAACACGCCGAGCACGGTCGCCACGACCATGTGCAGCCTGAGCGGCTCGTAGAGCGAAAGATACCACAGCGCCCCGGCGACCATCAGGATCGCGGCCAGCGCGATCCAGCCGATCATCCGCCGGAACTCCCTCATCGCGCGCTTGCGGTCGTCCATCGCTCTTCAACCTTCCCCGGTCGTTGCCGTTCCGGCGCGGACGACGGTCAAGCCTTCGTCCTCCTCCGGCGGCTGGAAATAGGCGGTGATCCGGTCGAACTGCGCGTCGCTCGCCGCGAATTCGTGCCCGCCCTCGGCGTTGCGCCGCCGCAGCCGATCGCGGCAGACGTCATCGGGAAGGTCGATGAAATGGAGCAGCACGCGCGCGCCCGCCGACTCCCCGGCGTCCCGCCAGAAGGCGCGCGTCGCCCTGGTGTTGGCCGGGAAATCAAGCACGACGTCGAGGCCGGCCTTGAGCAGCTCGGTCACGTGGGGGCCCAGCGCCGCGTTGAGCCTGGGCGCGATCCGGACATAGTCGGCGACCTCCTTCAGCTCGTCGCCGAACAGGGTCTTGAGCCAGCGGTCCTGGCCGATCGCCACCGTCCCGGGCGCGACGGCCAGCCGGGCGCAAAGCGTCGACTTGCCCGCCGCGATCTTCCCGCACAGCAGATGGAGCGTGCCCGCCATGTCCCGCCCTTATCCGCGTGGGCAGAGACGAACAATGGCGCCCCGCCCCGCCGCTTGCTAGGCTGCGCGGATGATGGCTCGATCCGCCTTCGCAATTTCGGTCGCATTGATGGCCGCTGCGCCGGCGCTTGCCCAGAAGCCGGCGCCCGAGGACCTCGATCCCCGGCGGGCGCAATATCGGGACCGGGCGCTGGCCGCATGCGTCGCCGAATTGGGCGGTGCCGAGGGCATTTCGGCCGAGGCAAGCGAATCGACCTGCGGCTGCGCGGCCGGCCGCTTCATGCCGCGCTGGCCGACCGGCGCCTTGCCTCCCCTCGAGAGCGGCCGCCCGCCTTCGGCGATGCTTTCCGATATCGTCGGCTGCGCCGGGGATTCGGATGCGGCGCTGGCCGCCGCAGTCGCGCAACGGCTCGCGCAAAGAGCGGTGGCCTCGGCGCAGTCCGTGATCCCGGTCCCGCCGGACAAGCCCCGTGCGACGCCCGAGCCGGCTCGGGCGCCGAGCTTCGATCCGGGCGCATGGCTGGAAGACTTGTCGCTGCCGGGCTGGCTGAGCGACTCCGGCCTGCCGATCTGGGTGCTCGTGCCGATGGGGCTACTGGTCCTGCTGTTCCTCCGCGGCCTCTTCCGCCGGAGCGAAGACAAGGACCTCCTCGGCCCTCCGCGAGGCTCCGGCCCGCCGCGCCGGCCCTAGGTACGGACCCTAAAGGTTCAGCACCGGCCCGAGCGCCGCGAACAGGGGATAGAGCGAGAGGAACAGCAGCAGGATCGCGAGGTTGAGCCGCCTGCCTTTAGCGAACATCAGGGCGATGGCGAGGACGACGAAGGCCGCGAAGGCCGGGAAGTAGATCCATCCCGCGGAGCCGAGCCCGAACTGGGCCGCGCGCGCCAGCATTCGCGAGGCCAGCATGCCGCCCAGCACCTGCCTTTTGTGCTCGAAATAATAATCGTCGAGGTCGGCCCATTTCGAGGCGTCGTCGGGAAAGACCAGGGTCGCGGCGAGGAAGTAGAGCCCGGTGACGAACAGGCCGATCACCAGCGTCAGGAAATTGGCCGGGACCGCGTCCCTCAGCGGATAGGCCAGCGCCCATGAGGAAGTCAGGTCGAGCATGACCAGCAGCCCAAGCAGCGGCGTCAGCCAGCCGAGCCGCACCAGCCGCCTTTGCTTCAGAGTCCGCGCCAGCCCTCCCAGCACCTCGGCGAGGCTGAGCCCGAGCAACAGGCCGAACAGCGAGAAGACGAATTCGAACGCAGTCATCTGCGCCTCCGCACGACAGCTTATTCACTCGCGCCGGTCTGACAAGCGGGCTTTATCCTGCGCCTCGCTGGCGGTGGCGCCGATCCATCGAGGCCGTTCGTCGAAGCGTCTCCCGCCTTCGCCGATTCGCTCCATGACGGGCGGCGAAATCCGCGCTAATGTTGTTTCGCGATAACGGGGGGAACCGGTCGATGCGACACGTCGTGCTTGCAGTCACCATGGCCGGCCTGGCGACGATGTCGTCCGCACAGCCGGTCGAGCGGCGAGGGGCGGCCGACGCTCCGATCTCCTCTTCGGTCGCAGTGCCCGTGCCGACGCGACTCGTCTACGTCAGCGGCACCGTTCCGGACGCGGTCGATCCCGCCGCACCCGCCGGCTCGGTGCAGCGCTTTGGCGACACCGCCACGCAGACCCGCTCGATCCTGCGCAAGATCGAGGCGGAGCTTGCCGCCCACCATCTCGGCCTCGGCGACGTGGTGATGATGCGCGTCTTCCTCGTCGCGCCTCCGGGCCAGGCGCGGATGGACTTCGCCGGCATGATGAGCGCCTATCGCGAATTTTTCGGAACCGCCGCCCAGCCCAACCGGCCCGCCCGTTCGACCATGCAGGTCGGCGCCCTGGTCGATCCCGGCTGGCTGGTAGAGATCGAAGCCACCGCGGCGGAGGCGGGCCGATGACGTTCACCCGGCGAATGTTCCTCGAGCGGCTCGGCGCGGTCGGCGGCTATTCCGCGGCCTATCTGGGAATGGAGGCGCTGGGCCTGCTCAACGCGCCTCCCGCCTCGGCCGAGCCGTTCGGGCTGCCGCCCGGCAGCGGACGCGGCCGCAAGGTGGTGATTCTCGGGGCCGGGATATCCGGCCTGGTCTCGGCCTACGAGCTGCGCGAGGCGGGCTGGGACGTGACGGTGCTTGAGGCGCGCGACCGGATCGGCGGCCGCGTCTGGAGCGTCCGCGGCGGCGATCGCGTCGTCCAGACCGGACGGGCCGACCAGATTTGCGAGTTTTCCGACGGGCTCTATCTCAACGCCGGAGCGGCGCGGCTGCCGTCGCAGCATCACACGATCCTCGGCTATGCCCGGCGCCTCAATGTCCCGCTCGAGGTGATGGTCAACTCCAACCGTTCGGCAAAGTGGGATTTCGGCGGGAGGGTGTTCAGCGACCGCCAGATGATCAACGATACGCGCGGACGCATATCGGAGCTGCTCGCCAAGGCGATCGACCGCGGCGCGCTCGACGGGGAGCTGCGCGGCGGCGAGAAGGAGGCGATGCGCCAGTTCCTCGGCTTCTACGGAGAGCTTGCGCGGAGCGGCGCCTACGAGCCGCAAGGCCGGTCGGGCTGGGCCGAGGAGCCCGGCGCCTACGGCCAGACCGGCCGTCCGCTCCCGCCTCTCACGCTGACGGAATTGATGGGCAACCGTGCCGCGGGCCTTCCGCTCGTCTTCGAGGAGCTTTTCGACCAGCAGACCCCGATGCTCCAGCCTGTGGGCGGCATGGACCGGATCGCTTACGCGCTTTACGAGCAGGTGCGGCCCGCCGTGCGCCTCAACACGCCGGTCACGGCCATCCGCCGCCGCGGCGAAGGGGTGCGGATCGAGCATCGCGCCGGAGCGACCGACGCCGATTATTGCATCTGCACGCTCGGCCTGAACCTGCTCGAGCGGATCCCGAACGATTTCTCAGTGGCCAAGAAAGCCGCGATCCGCGCCGTGCCCTATCTGCCCAGCGTCAAGGTCGGGTTCGAAAGCCCGCGCTTCTGGGAAGAGGAAGGGATTTACGGCGGCATCGGCTGGACCGACCAGCCGAACGAAAATCTGCTTTACCCATCGAGCCGTTTCCATTCGGAAAAGGGGGTGCTGGTCGCGGCCTATTGCGCGGGCTGGACCGGCGATCACCTCCCCGCCTTCAACGCGATGAGTCACGAGGAAAGGTTCGCCGTCTGCCGCTCGGTGGTCGAGCGGATGCATCCCGGCAAGTCGGGCCTGCTGACTCGGGGCGTCACCGTCGCCTGGGGCCTCACGCCCTGGTCCGAAGGGGTCGGGCCGAGCGACCCGGCCTGGAACGGCGGCCCGCGCGACTCGCGCTATGCGGAGATGCTTCGCCCGGAAGGGCCGATCGTCTTCGCCGGCGAGCATTTGAGCTATGTGCCTTTCTGGCAGGAAGGCGCGGCGCTTTCGGCGCACGCCGCCATGCGGGTGCTGACGGAGCAGGCCGCGGCCCGCGCCGCCTGAGGAGCGATTTGAAAGGGGAAGAGAGATGCTGAAGCGCTGCCTGATTGCCGCCGCCCTTGCCGCCATGCCGCTGGCCGCCCACGCGGCGCCGGCCGACGTCACCGCCGCCGTTGCCGCCCCCGACCGGCCCGCCGAGGCGCGCGCTCTCGACGAAGGCCGCCGCCCCGCCGAGGTGCTGCGCTTCGGCGGCTTGAAGCGCGGCGACCGAGCGCTCGATCTGTTCACCGGGAGCGGCTATTTCGCCGAGATCATGGGCGGGGCGATCGGGCCGGCGGGCAGCGTGCTCGCCTGGGAGCCCGCCAATTTCCTCAACGATCAGTCGCGGGCCGCGCTCGGCGCGATCCACCAGCGCGCGCCGAACGTCAGCTGGTTCGCCGCCCCCGCCGACGCGCTCGGCCTGCCGGAGCGCGCGTTCGATTTCGTGATGATCAACCTCAATTATCACGACACTTATTGGCAGAGCGACCGCTTCCATTTCCCGCGGATGGATCCGCCGGGCTTCCTGCGCACCGTCTTCAACTCGCTCAAGCCGGGCGGGACGATGCTGGTCATCGACCATGTCGCCAATCCCGGCCGCGACACGCGCGAGGAGGTCAACGCCACCCACCGAATCGATCCCGCGACGATCCGCGCCGATTTCGAGCGCGCGGGCTTTGTCTTCGACGGCGAATCGAACGTGCTTCGCAACCCGCAGGACGATCACACCAAGCTCGTCTTCGATCCTTCGATCCGCGGCCATACCGACCGAATCGTCTATCGCTTCCGGCGGCCGGCGCGGTAGCGCCCGCCAAGTCGCCGTGGATCGATCCCGCATGTTTTGTTAGTCTCGCCGCGACAGCGGGGGGGAACAGTCTATGCCGGGCCGTGACGCGGAATTCTGGAGGCGGCATCTCTACTTCGTTCTGGCCGTCATATTATTCGTCGCTTTGTGCATCGCCATCGCGCCCGACGCCACGGCTTCGGTCATGCTGCGCTGGTTCTTCGCCGCGGCGTTCATGACTGCCGTGCTGCTGTGGGCGGGAATGGCCCTCGATCCGAAGAATCAGGGCCTGTCGAGCGTCGCCCAGGGCATCGCCGGAGTGGCCACCGTGATGGCGTTGTTCATCGCCGTCGGAGTCTACTTTCTCGAGCGGAAGGACAAGCCGAGCATCACGTTCACGGTCGATGCCGCGCGCGCGCTCCTGTCGCGGCCCGGCGGTGCGCGGGCCGGGCCGGGGCGAAACGTCCTTCTCGGCATCCGGGTGCTGGTGACGAACAACGGCGCCAGGCGGGTCGAGATGAAATGCATCGCGCTCGCCTTGTTCCGGCCGGCGCGGCCAGACCGCGTGGCGCGAAATCCGGGCGCGCCGGAGGAGATGCTGCTCGAGCCGGTGGTCACCCGAATTCCCTATGACCGGCGCAACGGGCTCGGGGGAGCGCACGATCGGGACGTCGCCCAGATCGACGCGTGCATCGATCGCGACCTCGCCCGTATCAGGGGCCGGACGGGCGATCAGAACATCCCGCGGAGCGCGGTGAGGCCGCTCTTCATGTGGTCGCCGCTCCGGCTCGAGCCGCACGACGTGGACGATCGCTATTTCGAGATCCAGGCCAGCTGCGCCGATCCCTTCGTTCGGGTGCTCGTCAAGATGCGCGTCGACCCGGAAAGCGAGGTCTACGAGACCAAGGCGATCATCCCGCTCGCCGAAATCTGCAGCGGCGCGGAAAGCGGGGTGGCGATCCCGATGGCGAGCGGCGTGGAGCCAAGCCAGTAGAGGGGCGAGCACGTGGCGGAGATAAAAACGAAGGCCACCGGGGTGAGCGTCGACTCGTTCCTCGACGCCGTTCCCGATCCCGTGCGCCGCGAGGACGGCAAGAAGGTCCGCGCGCTGATGGAGCGGCTGTCGGGCGAGCCCGCGGCGATGTGGGGGCCGAGTATCGTAGGCTTCGGCCGCTATCATTACAGATATGACAGCGGCCATGAGGGGACGATGTGCCGGATCGGCTTCTCGCCGCGCAAGGCCGAACTGGTGCTCTACGTGCTGGGCGGCAGGGAAAGGGAGGCCGGGCTTCTCGCGCGCCTCGGCAAGCACAGGAGAGGCAAGGCCTGCCTCTATATCAAGAAGCTGGCGGATGTGGACATGGCCGTCCTCGAAGCGCTCGTGTGCGGGGCGCTGGCCCGAATGGACTCCCGCTATCCGCGATAGGGCAGTTCACCCGCGCTTCATCTTGCGGAGACGAAACGAAGAAGGCGCGGGACGAAACGCACTTGCATCATGCTACAATTGTGGCATGCTACACCGGTAGCAGGTGAAAAAGCATGATGATCGATTCTCTTCCCCGGCGTGAACGCGAGCTGTTCGAGCTACTGTGCAGCGCCGGCCAGGCGACCGCCGCCGAGCTTCGCGCGGCAATGAAGGACCCGCCTTCCTATTCGGCGGTGCGCACGCTGCTCGCCCGGCTCGAGGGCCGCGGGCTGGTGCGCCATAGCGTCGCCGACCAGACCTATGTCTATTCGAGCGTGCCGCAGCCCTCGAAGGTGCGCGAGTCGGCGCTCAAGCAGATGGTGAGGACCTTTTTCGACGGCTCGGCCGCGAACGCCGCGACGGCGTTGCTCGGCCTGACCAAGAGCCTGTCGGCGGACGAAGCGGAAGCGCTTGTGCAGGCGATCCGCGATGCAGAGGAGCGTGGGTGATGGACGTATCCTTCTTCGGCGAAATGGCGTGGAAATCGGCGCTGATCAGCGGCGCCGCGCTCTCCCTCGCTTATGTGCTTCGCTCCCGCGCCGCGTCCGATCGGGCGCTGGTCCTGAGGCTCGGCGTCGGAATGCTGCTGCTGCTCCCGTTCATCGCTCTGGCCTTGCCGTCGCTCCAGATCGTCGCCTGGGCCGCGCCCCAGCCGGCGATGCCCGCTTACGCGCTTGCCACGCCGGATCTGCATTATGCGATCCCCGCAAACTCGACCCTCGCCCCCGCGCCGCCGACCATCTGGGACGATCCCACGCCGCTCGTCTTCCTCGCCTATCTGGGCGGGCTGCTGATGGCCGGCGCGCGGCTGGGCGCGGGCCTGTTCATGCTCGGCCGCTGGACCCGCGCGGGCCGCGCCGTCGACTGCCCCGAATGGCAGGCAGCGTTCGATCGCGCGCGCTGGTCGGCATCCGATCCTGAAACGATCCGCCTGCTGGTCTCGGACACGGTCCCCTCGCCGTTGAGCTGGGGCTGGCGCCGCCCGGTGATCCTGATCGATCCCGACACGCTCGATCAGCCCGAGGAGGCCGACGCGATCCTGGCCCATGAAATGGCGCACATCGCCCGGCGGGACTGGCCGGCGCTGATGCTGACCCGGCTCGCGGCCACCCTGTTCTGGTTCAACCCGCTTGTGTGGCTGCTCGAGCGCGAGGTCGTGCAGCAGGCGGAGGAAGCCGCCGATTGCGCCGCCGCCGAGTGCGTCGAGCCGACGGCCTACGCCCGCACCCTGCTGAGCTGGGCGCAGGCCAACGGCGGCATGATCCCCGCCAACAGCATCGCACCTTCGGGCAGCGCGCTCGCCCGCCGGGTCCAGGCGATCCTCGACCGGCGGCTGCGCGAGCGTCCCGCCGGTTCGCCCTGGACGGCGATCGCAGCGGTCATGTGCATCGGAATCGCGGCGCCCGTGGCCGCGATGCAGCTGGTCCAGGCCGCGCAGCCCCCGGCCGCGCCTCAGCCGCCGGCGGCCCCCGCGGCCGTGCCGGATGTCCCGCCGCCTCCCGCCGCGCCGGGAGCGCCTGCGGCGCCCGAGGCTCCACAGGCGCCCACGCCTCCGATGCCGCTCGTCGAGGTGCCGGACGTCGGGCCGATCGTTCGGCAGGCCCTGGCCGAGGTGCTTCCCCAGATCCCGGCGATCGTCGCCGAGGCGACCTCCGCGGCCGGAGCGATCGATCCGGAAGAGGTCGAGGAAGCCGTCCAAGATGCGATGCGCGACGCGCAGGCGGAGCTGCACAACATGTCCCGCGAGGACAGCGAGCGGCTGTCCCGCGAGGTGCGCAGAGCGGTCGCCCAGGCTCACGCCCAGGCCGCACGCGTCAACCGCGTCGAGATCGCCGCGGCGATGCGCGAGGCGCAGGCCGCGGTCGCGGCCGTCCCGCACACGATCGCTCTTTCCATGGCGCGCGGCGCGGCCGGGGTGGAGAGCGGCGCGGCCGGGATGGAATCGGGCGCCCGGCGGATGGAGCAGGAGGCGGCGCGCTTTCGCGACCGCTCCTATCGCGAGCAGGTCATCGCCCGCGAGGCCCGGCGCGGCCATCATGTCACCCATGAGGAATTGATCGACGCGGCCGAAGGCATGGAGGAGGGCGCGCGCGGCATGCGCGACGGCGCACGCGAGATGCGCGAGTCCGCCGAGCGCATGCGCCGGGGCGACAATACGGACTGAGCCGCCGGCTCGATCCAGCGGTTGAACGGCGACGCCGCGCCGTTCGACTTTGCGGGCGGCATCGGCCGCCCGCTTTTTTCTTGCCATCATCGTCAACCCGTAATGTCCTGTATTGCCAGGATGACGGGGCGGGGCTAGCCCTTGGGGATAGCCGGGGGCGCTGGCTGGAAAGGAAGCCGTGTGGATTCGAGGCGCGCCTATGTGAACGCCGTTGCCGGCGTCGTCCCGGAGTACGACGTGCACAAGCTGTTCATCGACTGGGCCCAGGGCCAGGTCGAGGATCCGCGGCTGCGCAAGCTGTTCCTGCGCATGGCCGAGCGATCGGGGATCGAGCATCGCTGGTCGGTGCTGGAGCCGGCGCCGGGCGGCCTTCCGCACGACCAGCCGGGCGGCTTCTACCATGGTGCTATGCCTGCCACGTCGACGCGGATGCAGTGTTACGCCAGGGAGGCGCCGGAGCTGGCGCTGCGGGCGATCGAGCAGCTGCGCGAGAAGGTCGCGCTCGAAGGTATCACCCATCTCGTCGTCGCCAGCTGCACGGGCTTCGTCGCGCCCGGCATCGACCAGATCATCGCGCGCCGCCTTGGCCTCGAAAACGTCGAGCGCACCCTGGTCGGCTTCATGGGCTGCTACGCCGCCGTTTGCGCGTTGCGCACCGCGTTCCACATCGTCCGTTCCGATCCCGCTGCTCGGGTGCTGACGGTCACCGTCGAGCTCTGCTCGCTCCATCTGCAGCAGACCCAGCAGCTCGAGCAATTGCTCGCCATGCTCCAGTTCAGCGACGGCGCGGCGGCCGCGCTGGTGACCTCCGATCCCGCCGGGTTCGAGATGAGCCATCTCTTCTCGATGCAGCTCGAGGATTCCGCCGAGCTGATCCAGTGGCATATCGGCGACACCGGGTTCGAGATGACCTTGTCGGGCGAGGTGCCCGCCAGGATCCAGCACGCGCTCGACCGCGAGGACGTCCGAGCCACCCTGTTCAACGGCTGGGGGGCGGACGAGATCGACAGCTGGGCGGTCCATGCCGGCGGCCGTTCGATCCTCGACGCCGTCGAGAAGGGGCTCGAGCTGCCGCAGGGCGCGCTGTTCGCCTCGCGCGACATTCTCGCCCGCTACGGCAACATGTCCTCCTCGACCCTGATGTTCGTCCTGTCCGAGCTCGCCGGGCGGCCGGACGTGCGCAAGGGCGTCGCTCTCGCCTTCGGGCCCGGCCTTGCCGCGGAGGGCTTCCATTTCGAACGCGCCGCCTGATCCTCCGCCGGTGCGGCACGCTTCCGCGCTGATCGTCGGCGGAGGACCGGCGGGCGCGGCCGCCGCGATCACTTTGGCTCGGGCCGGAGCGACGCCGGTGCTGATCGAGCGCTCCTCCGGCCCGCGCGACATCGTCTGCGGAGGCTTCCTCGGCTGGGACGCGCTTGCGGGCCTGAAGCGCCTCGGGCTCGACGCGGAAAGGCTGGGGGCTCGCCCGATCCATCGCCTGCGGCTGGTGGCGGGCAGGCGCACGGTCGAGGCGGCGTTGCCGAGGGCGGCCGCGGGGCTGTCCCGCAAATGCCTGGACGAAGCGATGCTGAGGCTCGCGGGAGAGGCGGGCGCGACGGTGCTTCGCGGCCGGACCGCCCGCCTTGTCGAGCGCCGCAGGGTGCGCCTCGACGGCGGAGAGACGATCGCGGCCGAGGCGATCTTCCTCGCCACCGGAAAGCACGATCTACGCGGCGCCGCCCGGGGAATCGGCGACAGGCCAGTTTCGGTCGGTCTGCGCGCCGCCTTCGCCCCGTCGCTCGCGGCCGAAGCGGCGCTGGCCGGGACGATCGAGCTGCACCTTTACGACACGGGCTATGCCGGGCTGCTGCTACAGGAGGACGGGATGGTGAACCTGTGCCTCACCGTGGTCCGGGAGCGAATGGCGGGGCGCCCGGAGGAACGCGTCGCCGCCTTGATCTCGGATTGCCCCTTGCTCGGCGAAAGACTGGGCGGCGCGATTCCCGGGCAATGGGAGGCGATCGCCGGCGTGCCCTATGGCTGGCGCGCCTTCGACACCTTTTCGGATTGCTATCGGCTGGGGGACCAGGCGGCGGTGATCGCCAGTCTTGCCGGGGACGGAATCGCCATCGCGCTGGCGAGCGGGGTCGCCGCCGCCCGCGCCCGCCTGGAGGCAATCGGCGCGGAAGATTTCCAGCGCGACTTCGCGCGCCGCGCGGCCCGGCCGGTCGGCGTCGCGGAGGCTCTGCGCAAGATGGCCGCACGCCCGCCCGGACGGGCGGCGATGATCGGGCTGGCGGGCCTGCCGGGCCTCGCCCGGGCAGCGGCGCGATTGACCAGGATCGGCGTCTAGCGGCCGGTGATCGCGGCCGGCGCGTCGTCGCGCCACTGGCCGGATTGGGCATGCTCCTCGCGCACCGTCGACGAAGGGAGGTTGCTCGGCGCCCAGCGCGGATCCGGGGCGATGTCCGAGACCGGCGCCGCCGGCGCGGCCGGAACGATCGCCGCCGCCGCGAAACTCGGCGCCGCGGCCGTCGCGGGGCGAGCGAACAGGGTCATTGACGGGCGGGGGAGGGGCTCGTTGCCGGCATAGGCTTCGGCGAAGGCGCCCGGCGCTCCGGCGAGCCCGGGCAGGCGATAGAAATTGTGCGCGCCGATCGCGGCGATCTTCACCAGCCGCGGCGCCCAGGCCGGGAAGACGGCGCTGGTGTGGTAATGGGTGGCGAGGCCGACCGGATCGAAGGTGCGGCCGCCGAGCGCCTCGGCCGCGATCCGCCGCGCTTCGTCCCACCCCGGGCCGTAGGGGCGCACGGCGAGCGAGCCGTCGCAGGTGAAGGTGAACTGGCAGCCACCGCCGGTCCGCATCGGCCCCTGATAGACGACTCCGCAGACGCTGTCCGGCCAAGCAGGGTGGCGGACACGGTTGAGCACCACCTGGGCGACCGCGCGCTCTCCGGCCTCGCCCTCGGAACGCGCCTCGTAATAGACCGCCTGGGCGAGGCAATCGAGCGAACGCATCCGGTCGAGCGGCGTGCGGGCGGCGAAGACATAGGCGCCCGCGGCGGGATTTGGTCCGCTGAAGACGGGGATGGCGGCGTTGGCGGCGAAGGCAAGATTGCCGACCAGGAAGGTGAGGCCTGGAGTCGCGGCCGGCACCGCGACGGTGGCGGCCGGGGGCGGCGGGGTGAAGGCGGCGATCTCGGACGGGCTGAGCTCGGGAAGCGGCGCGGAGGCGATGCCGACGGGCACGCAGGAGGCGGCGGGAATCAACAGCGCCAGCGGCGCCCACGCTGCGAGCCCCTGCCTCCTCAACCTGCGTAGAAACTCGAAAACGCCAGACACCATGCCCGCTTTCCCTGCCCGGAACGAGGCTCGTGGCGAAGTCCGATAGTCCATTCGCGCGAGCCGCGCCGCCACGGATTTCCGCTCGTCCCAATAGGGGACACAGGTGGAAGAAGGGTTACTTGCACCCTGCTCGGCACCCGCCGGCGAGGCTTGGTCGAGCGGTGCGTGCGTTTCGTCGAACAATGCGGGAATTTGCCGAAGGAGCGTGCATCGTCGTCGAAAGGGAAGAGCGATCGGGCCCCGGTTGCGCGAAATGGGGCTCAGCGGCCCGTACGGACATGGTCCCCCGCCAGCCGGACGGGCCGCAACACTCAGCCCGGACCGGCGCGCCGCCGGTCAACAAGAGACTCGAAAGATACTGAACGTGAGCCGCGCCGCCAACTGAGCCCACCAAGGCGGCAACGCTCACCAGGGAGGCGGCGATGACCCCATCGCCGCCTCCCTCTATTTCGGCCTCACCTCTCGTTTACCCGCCTCATGCTATGCGGGGCCGGTCAGAGGCGGGAGCGGGGGCCATGAATTTCAAGACCATATTCCTTTTGGCGGTCGGGTTCGGCCTGATGTCTCTCAGCCATTCGCTGGAGCTGCGCGGCGATCTGGCGCCCTTCGTCAAAGACGGCGTTTCGGCGGAACGCGCCCAATATCATCTCATGGCTCTGGCCGCGCTGCTCGGCGCGATGGGATGCTTCGTCTATTCGGGCGTCCGGATCTTCCGCCGGATCCGCGACGGCTACTGAAGGCGGGCCTCAGCGGCCCGCGAACTTCTTCACGTCGTCGACATAGGAGCGGCCGATGCGCTGCTCGCCTCCGTCCGAGAGACGGGCGGTCCAGTGGCCGGCATCGTCGCGGTAGAGGCCGGTGATCGTGTCGCGCCTGAGGATCACCGAGCGGTGGACGCGGATGAACATGGCCGGATCGAGATCCTGCTCGAGCTTGGCGATGGTCCGGTGGATGAGCCAGGAGCGCGATCCGACGTGGAGGCGCATGTAGTCGCGTTCGGCGGTGACCCGGTGAATATCCGACGCGGAGATTCGCACCAGGCCCGTATGATCGGGAACCCAGAATTCCTCGACATGGGCGGAGCCGGGTTTGCCCCCGCGCTCGCGGCCGCCGGCGAGGTGCCCGCGGACCCGCTCGATCGCGCGTTCCAGCCGCTCGGGATCGACCGGCTTCATCAGATAGTCGATCGCCGCGACGTCGAACGCCGCGACCGCGAAATTGTCGAAGGCGGTGACGAAGACGACCGCCGGATCGACGTCCGATTCGGAAAGCGCCCGGGCGACGTCGATGCCGTCCATGCCGGGCATGGCGATGTCGAGCAGGACGACGTCGGGCGTGACCGCCTCGGCGATCCTCAGCGCGCCCTCGCCGTCATTGGCCGTGCCTACCAGCGAAACGCCTTCGCAGCGGGCAAGCAGCAGTTGGAGCCGCTCGACCGCCAGCGGCTCGTCGTCGACCACCATCACTCGAAGCGGCGCCGGCTCAGTCATCCTTCACCGCGGGCATGTAGAGGTGGACCGTATAGCCGCCGTCCGGGTCGGGTCCGGCAAGGCAGCCCGAGCGCGGGCCGTAGCGGGTGGTCAGCCGGTCGCAGACGTTCCTGAGGCCGACTCCGGTCGAGCCGTTGTCCTCGCCCGCGGTGGCGGCATCGCCATCGTCCTTGACCTTGATGTGGAGGCGCCCCGCCTCCTCATAGGCGGCGATCCGGACGGTCACCGGCTTCCTCGATTTCGCGACTCCATATTTGACTGCATTCTCCACCACCGGCTGCAGGATCAGCACGGGCACGCGGGCGGTCAAGAGGGCATCGGGCACGTCGACCTCGACGCTCAGCCGGTCCGGAAAGCGGATCTGCTCGATGTCCAGATAGAGCCGCTGAAGCCTGATCTCCTCGTCGAGGCTGACGTCGGCGGTGGGATCGGCGGAGAGCGTGGCGCGGAAGAAGGTGGAAAGGTTCATCAGCATCCGCTCCGCGGTGTCGGTGCGCTTGGAGAGGATGAGGGAGGAGAGGGAATTGAGGGTGTTGAACAGGAAGTGCGGATTGATCTGATAGCGCAGCGCGCGGAGCTGGGCCTCCTGCGCCTCGCGGGCGAGGATGGCCGAATGTCGGTCCGCCGCCCGCAGCTGCTTGGCCTGGCTCATCGCGACGTAGAAGGCGGCCCAGGCGGCGAAGATGAAATACCAGCTCAGCGCCCCTTCGGCGACCGATCGCCAGAGCATCTCCCAGGCCGACATTCCCTGCATCGACGAATCGCTCTTCGCCGCATCGAGCGGGGCGTAGACGTAGAAGATGTAATAGTTGAACGCCGAGAACAGCATCGAGGCCGGCAGGCAGAGGATCGCGGCGAGAATCGCCTTGGCGTTGAGGCTCCTGTGCGCGACGGGCCGCATCGCCAGATAGACGAGGAAGGTCAGCACCACGCCGACCAAGGCGGCGATCGTCCTGCGCGCCATCATCTCCCAGAAATCGGGATATTGAAGCACGATCGCGCGCGCCGTGATCAGGCCGACATAAAGCAGCCAGAAAGCGGCGATCGATTTCAGCGCGATGCCGAGGTCGGGCAGCCGGCGCGTCTCGCCGTTGGTCAGTGAACGGTCCATATCCCCTGTTAACGCAGCCGCGCCCCAAAAGCGTTCGTCCGCGCTGTCGTTCGCAGAAGCGCCGGGCGCGTTGGTCGAAAAATGGGGAAGCGGACGGCGATAGCCCGAGGAATCGGGCTCGCCCAAAAGCGCTTGCGAATCCTGCGGCTCGGGCCCCAGCGTCCTGTCCCCGGTCATGATCTTTTGCCCACGATCCGCCCCTTAGGGCCCGCACCCGGTACCCGCAACGGCCGCGACGGAGCGGATTTTGGGTCAGGGCAAGGAGCGAGGAGGGAGCGATGCTAAACGCATCGTGACCGACGCTGCGACGTAGCCCTGGCCCAAAAGCCGCCCGCCCCTTTGGGGTCGCCCGGA